>Ga0209581_1001516_pt1 | contig 26626 bp, 28 predicted proteins | sample Coa_R2_FD_187160 | JGI IMG/M metagenome (GOLD analysis project Ga0209581, IMG submission 187160) | Surface soil microbial communities from Centralia Pennsylvania, which are recovering from an underground coalmine fire - Coalmine... | ecosystem: Environmental > Terrestrial > Soil > Unclassified ...
TTGCCGGCGTCCGCGCCATCCTGTGCACCAGCGCCAACGGCGTGCGCGCGCTGGCCCGGCTGACGCCGGAACGCGGGCTGCCGCTGTTCGCGGTCGGCGACGCGACCGCGGCGCGGGCGCGCGAGGCGGGGTTCGCCGCGGTGGTCAGCGCCGCCGGCACCGTCGAGGACCTGGCGCGGCTGGTGCGGGCGCAGCTGGCGCCCGGCGGCGGCCGGCTGCTGCACGTCGCCGGCAGCGCCGTGGCGGGCGACCTCGCCGCCGCGCTGCCGGGCTACGCGGTCGAACGGGCCGTGCTCTATGCCGCCGCGCCGGCCGAGCGGCTGAGCGCGCCGGCGCGGGAGGCGCTCGCCGGGGGCACCGTGGACCTCGCGCTGTTCTTCTCGCCGCGCAGCTCGGCGATCTTCGTCCGGCTCATCGAGGCGGCGGGGCTCGCCGCGTGCCTCGGGCGGGTCGCCGCGGTGTCGATCAGCGCCGCCGCCGACCGGCCGCTCGCCGCCTTTGCCTGGCGCGCCCGGCATATCGCGGCGCGGCCCAACCAAGAGGCGCTGCTGGCGGCGCTCGACACGATGCTGGCGCCGTCGCCATGAGCGAAGCCGAAGAACCCGCCGTCCCGCCCGAGCCGGCGGAGGCGCCGCCGCCGCAGCGCCGCGGCATTGCCGTCGCGCTGGCCGCCGGACTGGCGGCGATCGCCGCGCTGGTCCTGCTTGCGCCGTTCTGGGCGCCGGCGGTGACGCCGCTGCTGCCGTGGGGAGCCGTCCCGCCGGCGCCGGCGGGCGAAGCGGGCCCGCTCGCCGGCCGGCTCGACGGGATCGAGAAGGCGCTCGCCGCCGACCGGGCAACCCTCGGCCAGATCGCCCAGCGCCTCGCCGCGCTGGAAAACCGGCCGCCGCCGCCGCCCCCCGATCTCGGCGACATCCGCCAGAGCTTGGCCGCGCTCGACAGGAAGATGCAGCAGGCGGCCCAGGGCGACCCGACGGATGCGGCGCTGGCCGTGACCCTGCTGCAGATTCGCGACGCGGTCGACGCCGCCCGCCCGTTTCCCGCCGAATACGCCACGCTCGCCGCCCTCGCGCGCAACCGGCCCGACATTGCCGCCGCCGCCGCGCCGCTCGCCGAGCCGTCGCGCAGCGGAGTGGCGAGCCGCACCGTGCTGGTGCGGCAGCTCCATGCGCTCGCCGGGTCGATCGCCAACGCCGCCGCGCCGCCCGATCCCGACGATTGGGGCGGCCAGATCCTCGCGCAACTGCGCTCGCTGGTGACGATCCGGCGCGTCTCCGGGCCCGGGCGCAGCGCGCCGGAGACCGCGGTCGCCGATGCCGAGGCGGCCCTGGCCGGCGGCGATCTCGCCGCGGCGGTGGCGGCGCTGCGGCCGCTCTCGGGTCCGCCCGCCGAGGCGGCCCGGCCGTGGCTGCGCATGGCCGAGGCGCGGCTCGCGGCCGAGCGCGATCTGCGCCGGGTCGAGGCGCTGGTCACCGCGCGGCTCGGCGGCGTCGCGCCGCCGGCACCGGCGCACTGATGCGCTTCCCTCTGGCGCTGATCGCCATCGCGGTGGTCGTCGCCGTGGCCTCGTTCGTCGCCGACCATCCCGGGCGGGTCGAGATCGCCTGGCGGGACTGGCAGATCGAGACCTCGGTCGGGGTGCTGGCCGCCGCCGCGGTGGCGCTCGGACTTGCCGTCGCCGCACTCGTCGCGGTTCTGCGCGCGGTGCTGGCCTGGCCGCGGCGCTGGCGCGCCTTCCAGCGCGAGCGCCGCCGCCGCGCCGGCTATGCCGCGCTGACCGGCGGGCTTGTCGCGCTCGCCGCCGGCGACGCCGAGGAGGCGCAGCGCCAGGCGCGGCGCGCCGTGCCGCTGCTCGACGACGTGCCGCTCAGCCTGGTGCTGTCGGCCGAGGCGGCGCGGCTCGGCGGCGACGGCGCCGCGGCGCGGGCGGCGTGGACGGCGATGCTCGACCGCCCGGCGACGGCGGTGATCGGCCTGCGCGGCCTGTTCGCCGAGGCGGTGCAGCAGGGCGACCACGCGGCGGCGCTCGGCTATGCCGAACGGGCGCGGCGGCTGCGCGCGTCGGCGCGCTGGGCGGTCGAAGGGGCGCTCGCCCTGCAGCTTCGCGCCGGGCGCTGGGAGGAGGCGCGCGACAGCCTGACCGACGCGGCCCGCCTCGGCATCGTGCCGCCGGCGCGGGCGCGCCATCACCGCGCCGTCATCCTGGTCGAGCTGGCGGCCGCGGCGGCGGCGCAGGGAGACTGGCGCCACGCGGCCTCGCTGGCGGCGCGGGCGCAGGGGCTGGCCCCCGACCTGGCGCCGGCCACCTGCCGCCGGGTCGAGGCGCTGCGCGTGCTCGGCCGCATCCGCGCCGCGCGCAAGACGCTCGCCCGCGCCTGGGCGATCGCTCCGCACCCGGCGCTCGCCGAGCTCGACGCCGACATGCATCGCGGCGACCCGCCGCTCGCCCGCGTCGGCACGGCGCAGGCCCTCGCCGCCGCCAATCCCGAGGCCGAGGAGAGCCTCCTGCTGGTCGCCGCGGCGGCATTGGAGGCGCGGCTGTGGGGCGAGGCCCGGCGCCAGCTCGGCCTGGCCGTCGCGCGCGCCGGCGCCGCCGGGCCGTCGCGCCGCGTCTGCCTGTTGATGGCGCAGCTCGAAGACGGCGAGCGCCCCGGCGGGGCGGCCGGGCGCGACTGGCTCGCCCGCGCCGTGGCGGCGCCGCCCGGGCCGCGCTATCTGTGCCGCGGCTGCGGCGCCGAGGCCGCCTCCTGGCAGGCGTTGTGCCCGCATTGCGGCGAGTTCGACACGCTTGCCTGGACCGAGGCGGCGGCCCCGCCGCGTCCCGCCGCGCCGCCCGTCGCAGTGGAGGCGCCGCTGCTGCCGGCGCCGAGCGGCTTGGCTCCGGCCGGACAATCGGATAATTAAGCCGCCGTGCCGGGATCGGCCGCGCCCCGATAGCTCAGCGGTAGAGCAACCGCTTCGTAAGCGGTAGGCCGTTGGTTCAAATCCGACTCGGGGCACCATCCCCGGCACGACAGGAAAGGCGGGGGCATGAGCGCAGTCGTCGTCGCGGTCAGCCGCAGCGCGACGCACACGATGAAAAAGCCGAACGAGGCGGCGATCACCCTCGTCGAGGGGCTCGGCGTCGCCGGCGACGCGCATCAGGGCCGCACCGTCAAGCACCGCTCGCGCGTCGCCAAGGACCCGACCGTGCCCAATCTGCGCCAGGTCCACCTGATCCACGCCGAGCTGCACGACGAATTGCGCGCCGGCGGGTTCCGCGTCGCGCCCGGCGAGATGGGCGAGAACGTGACGACGCGCGGCATCGACCTGCTCGGCCTGCCGGCCGGGACGCGGCTGCGGCTCGGCGCCGCGGCGGTGGTCGAAGTCACCGGCCTGAGAAACCCGTGCCGCCAGCTTAACGGGCTGCAGGCCGGGCTGATGGACGCGACGCTCGCCCGCGACGCCGACGGCAACCTCGTGCGCAAGGCCGGGATCATGGGCGTCGTCGTCAGCGGCGGCGAGGTCCGCCCCGGCGACCCGATCGCCGTCGAGCTGCCGCCGCCGCCCCATCGCCGGCTCGAACCGGTCTAGCGCTCAGCCCGCCTTGCCGCCGGCGTAGAGCCCGGCGAACACCAGCACCGTCCCCGCGCCCATCAGCATCGCGGCGACCAGCGGCCGGACCTGCTTGCTGCGGCCGAGGTTGAGCCCGGCCATCATCGCGACAAAGCCGACGAGGCTGAGGATGTTGAGGCCGAACAGGATGTCCCGGGTCAGCATCCGCCTTTCCCCCGCTGCCGCCGCCGCCATAATAGCCGGCGCCTGGCGCAGGCCCTACCGGTGCGGAGAGCGAGATGCAATACGGCTTCAACCTGCCGATCAGCGGCGCCCTCGCGGCGCCCGACGCGATGGCGCGGATCGCCCGCGAGGGCGAGGCGCTGGGCTACGATTATCTCACCGTCACCGACCATGTCGTGCTGCCCGACCTGGCCGAGCCCGGCTATCCTTATTCGGAAAGCGGCGCGTTCTATTCGCACGACACCCCCTACCGCCACGAGCAGCTGACCTGCGCCGCCTGGCTGGCGGCGATGACGACCCGGCTGCGCCTGGTGCTGGCGGTGATGGTGGTGCCGCACCGGCCGGCGGTGCTGGCGGCCAAGCAGCTCGCCACCATCGACGTGCTGTCGCGCGGCCGGCTCGTCGTCGGCATCGGCGCCGGCTGGCTGAAGAGCGAGTTCGACGCCGTCGTCACCACCCCGTTCGCCGAGCGCGGCGCCGTCACCGACGAATACGTCGCCGCCTTCCGCACCTTGTGGACCGAGGACAAGCCGAAGATCGCCGGCAAGTACGTCCGCTTCGACGGGCTGGTGCTCGATCCCAAGCCGGTGCAGCGGCCGCACCCGCCGATCTGGGTCGGCGGCGAGAGCGGCCCGTCGCTGCGCCGCGCCGCCCGGCTCGGCGACGCCTGGTATCCGATCGGCAGCAACCAGCGGCACCTGCTCGACACGCTGCCGCGCTACCGCGCCGGGGTGGCGCGGCTGCGCCAGCTCACCGCGGCGGCCGGGCGCGCCCCGGACGCGGTGGCGCTGACCTACCGGGTCAAGCGCTACGGCGATGCCGTGCCGCCGGTTGCCGGCGACGGCGAGCGGCGCCTGTTCTCGGGCGACGAGGCGGCGCTGATCGGCGACATCCACGCGCTGCAGGACCTCGGCGTCGGCGCCATCGACTTCGATTTCGAGCGGCCGACGGAAGCCGCCGTCATCGCCGAGATGCGCCGCTTCCGCGAGCGCGTGCTGGCGCGGGCCTGACGTGGCCGCCGATCGCCTCGGCCGCCACGACGTCCCCGCCGACCGGCCGCTGGTCGGCAAGCCGGGCGACCCGGCGTTGTGGCGCGACCTCGCCGAGCTGCTCGACGCCGCCGGCCGTGCCGCCGAGGCCGCCTTCGCCCGGCGCATCGCCGACGCGCGTTGAGGCGCTCGCCATGTTACAGTCCCGACAGCCTTCGTGCCTGGCGATAGAGCGCAGCAGATGCCCGAGTTGGAAATCGATCGCGAGGCTCTCGCTGAATTGTGCCGGCGCCACCGCATCCGCCGGCTGTCGCTCTTTGGCTCGGTCCTGAAGGGCACCGACCGGCCCGACAGCGATGTCGATTTACTGGTCGAATTCCACCCCGAGGCGCATCCCAGCTACTTCACCCTCGCCCAGATCGAGCTTGAGCTGTCACTGCTGCTCGGCGGCAGGCGGGTGGATCTGCGCACGGCGCCTGAATTGAGTCGACATTTTCGCGATCAGGTAAGGCGCGAGGCCGAGGTCCAATATGAGTCCGTATGACCGGACACGATTGGAGCACATCTCCGAGGCACTCAAATTAGCGCTGCAATTTGCTCAAGGCCGCAAACGGTCCGACCTTGAGACAGACACCATGCTGGTTTTTGCGCCGATTCGGGCAATCGAAATCGTCGGCGAAGCGGCAAGCAGAATGAGCCCGGAAGGTCGCGCGGAATTATCCGACCTGCCCTGGCCGTTGATGATAGGAATGAGAAATCGCTTGGCGCATGCCTATTTCGATGTCGATCTGGACATTCTTTGGGACACGGTGACGAGGGCTGTCCCGCCCGTCGCGCGCCGGGTCGTCGAATTGCTTGAAGACTGAGGAATGTCGACGGGTCTGCGCCGGTCGCCGCGGGGCTGACCGCCGCAATCACGGCTTGCGCGGCGGCGCGCCGGCATCGCAGACTTCTGCCTTCGGCCCCGGGGGAGGAACCGTACCCATGCAATCGACCAGCGCGGCCCCGACCGCCCGCCATCTGCCGATCCGCAAGGAGTGGCTGGCCGCCACCCAGGAGGAGGCGCTCGAACCGGACCGGCCGATCATCGACCCGCACCACCATCTGTGGGACCGGCCGGGCAATCGCTACCTGTTCCACGACCTGATGGAAGACCTCGGCAGCGGGCACAATATCCGCGCCACCGTATTCCTCGAATGCCGCGAGATGTACCGCGCCGACGGACCCTGGGAACTGCGCTCGCTCGGCGAGACCCAGTTCGTCGCCGGCGTCGCGGCGATGGGCGAAAGCGGCAAATACGGCGCCGCGCGGCCCTGCGCCGGGATCATCGGCAATGTCGATTTCCGCGTCGGCAGCCGCGCCAAGGGCATCCTCGAACAGCACATCGTCCTGTCCGGCGGCCGCTTCCGCGGCATCCGCAACGGCGCCACCTGGCATCCCGACCCCAGCCTGCGCGTCTTCACCTCGGGCTCGGGCGAAGGCTTGTACCTCAACCGCCAGTGGCGCGAAGGGTTTGCCGCGCTGGCGCCGTTGAACCTGTCGTTCGAGGCGTGGATGTTCCACACCCAGCTCGGCGACCTGATCGACCTCGCCCGCGCCTTTCCCGAAACCAAGATCGTGCTCAACCATATCGGCGGCGCCCTCGGCGTCGGCCCCTATGCCGGCAAGCGCGACGAGGTTTTCGCCGAATGGCGCACCCAGATCCACAAGCTGGCCCAGTTCCCCAACGTCTACATCAAGCTCGGCGGGCTCGGCATGCCGTCGCTGTCGGGCTTCGAGATGGGACAGCAGCCGAGCGCGCCGTCGTCCGAACAGCTCGCCGCGGCGTGGCGGCCGACGCTGGAGGCCTGCATCGAGGCGTTCGGCCCCGACCGCTCGATGTTCGAAAGCAACTTCCCGGTCGACAAGGGGATGTGCAGCTACGCCAATCTGTGGAACGCGTTCAAGCGCGTCGCCGCCCCCTATTCGCAGGACGAAAAGGCGGCGATGTTCCACAACACCGCGCTCAAATTCTACCGCCTGTGGTAGATATATTTTTGTAAAACCGAATTTTTCAGGAGTACGGCATTGATGGCTAACGTGTGGTTGGTAAAAAAGGGAGCGGAACCGACGAGAGGCGGGCCGTGGCGGAGCATGGATGTACAGAAATGCGTAGAAAAGCTTGACTTGAAGCAGTCAAACTTTCACTCCGACCTTTCGAAGGGTCCGAGATTCGGCAACACGGACAAGCCGCCGGCAATGTTCGCCAGCCCCGTCGCGGTAGTCGTGCAAATACAAGAATCCGAGGCGGCCCAGTATCAATGGAAGCCCGGTTTCTATGTCCTTGACATAACGCCGCGAGAAGCTGAGCGGCGGTGCGGCGCAGATAGTTAAGCCCGAAGCAGGAGAACCGCGATGCCCCTACCCCGGCAAGAGGTCGATGCCACCACCCCGAAATACCTGCGCGACAAGTACGCGATCGTCGGCGTCGGCGAGACGACCTACACGCGCGGCTCGGGCATCTCGACCCGCGCCCTCGGCACCTGGGCGGTGCGCAACGCCATCCTCGACGCCGGCCTCAAGGCCAGCGACATCGACGGCATGCTCGATTATTCGGGCGGCGACTCGACCTCGGCGACGTTCATCGCCGGCGATCTCGGCATCCGCCTCAATTTCTACATGGACGTGGTCGGCGGCGGCTCGTCCACCGAAGCGCTGATCGGCATCGCCATCGGCGTCATCGAGGCCGGGCTGTGCAAGACGGTGGCGATCTTCCGCGCGATGAACGGCTACTCCCAGGTGCGCATCGGCGGCACCGGGGCGCGCTCCGCCGCGCCGATCGTCGGCGACATGCTGCACAACCGCGCCTACGGCTGGCAGAGCGCCGGGCAGAGCTTTGCGCCCACCTTCATGCGCCACATGTACGATTATGGCACCACCCCGGAACAGGTGGCGCACGTCAAGGTGTTCCACTCGCGCCACGCCTCGAACAACCCCAAGGCCTATTACAAGAAGCGCTTCACCGTCGAGGACGTGATCAACAGCCGCTTCATCTGCAAGCCGCTGCACCTCCTCGATTGCTGCGTCGAGACCGACAACGGCACCGCGATCATCGTCACCAGCGCCGAGCGCGCCAAGGACATGAAGCAGCCGCTGGTGCTGATCCGCGGCGTCGTCGGCCGCTGCAACAAGCCGCGCCTCGACATGCACTACCAGCACGGGCCGATTTCGACCGTCGCCGGCTATTACGCCAAGAACATCCTGTGGCCCAATTCCGGGGTCGGGCCGGAGGATGTCGACGTCACCGGCTCTTACGACGCCTTCACCTTCACCACGATGCTGCAGCTCGAGGATTACGGCTTCTGCAAGAAGGGCGAGGGCGGCGACTACGTGTCGAGCGGCATCATCGGACTGGGCGGCCGGCGGCCGAACAACACCTCGGGCGGCCATCTCTGCGAGGGCTATACCCACGGCATGAACATGGTCATCGAGAACACCCGGCAGCTGCGCCACGACGCCGACGATTCCTGCCCGATCGGGCCGGACGGCCGGCGCCGCCACACCTACGACTACCGCGAAGGCGGCTGCCGCCAGGTCAAGGATGTCGAGGTCAGCGCCAATCTCGGCTGGGCCAATCCGGCGACCGCGTCGGCGATGGTCATGCGCAAGGGCTGGTAGAGGAGACGGAACGATGGCGATCGAAGGCCAGCATCTCGGCATGGGGCTGCGCATCGACGAGCTCGATGTCGAGAACGTCGAGTACTTCAGGCACTGCGCCGCCCACGACTTCCACCTCCAGGCCTGCGCCGAATGCGGCCGCTTCCGCTACCCGCCGACCACCGCTTGCCCGTGGTGCATGTCGCGCGAGTCGACCTGGAAGCCGGTCGAAGGCAAGGGCACCGTGCACTCCTACACCGAGGTGCACCACGCGATCCAGCCGGCCTTTCGCGGCAAGACCCCGTACCTGGTTCTGCTCGTCGATCTCGACACGCAGAAGGGCGAGCCGACGCCCGACGAGGCGCTGCGGGTGATCGGCAATCTGTGCACGCCGGACGGCCAGCTCGCCCCGCCCGAGCTGGTTCGCAAGGTCGGCATCGGCACCCGGGTGCGCATGGTGTTCAGCGATGTGTCCGCCGGCATCGCCCTGCCGCAATGGACGATCGACGAGTCCGCCCCGCAGCCCGCGGCGCCGTGGCGCTATCCGCAGGAATAGGCGCCGTCGCGACATTGTCGCGAGGCGCGGCGCAACGAAGCAATCTGCCGGAAGAGATGGCTTCGTTGCGCCGGCAACGACCGAGGCTCAGGCCTGGATGCGGTATTTCGCGAAGATTTCCTCGACCCGCTTGATCGCCTGCATCGACGCTTCCTTGACCGGCTTGCCGTCGGCGACGATGTCGTGGAAGGCGACGTTGAACGGGTGTTCCGAGCGGACCTGCGCCCAGGCCGGGTTGTAGGCGAAATAGTCCGGCTTGGTCGGGCTGAACACGCCCTGCTCGATATAGGGCGGTACGTGGGGATCGCGCTTGGTGTCGGACCACCACGTATCCTCCTTGATCAGCTCCGCCGAGATCGGCAGGAAGCGGCCGAGCGCCCCCTTGAGGAACTGGATGTTGTTCTCCGGGGTGATCAGGAAGGTCTGGAACTCCTTGGCCACCTTCTCGTTCTTGGCGCCCTTCGGGATCATCGTCGCGGCGATGCCGAGCTGGCTGACCATCTTCTTGCCGTTGTTGTCGAGCGGCGGCGGGATCGTCAGCATGTCGTGATAGTAGGCCTGCTGGTCGTGGATCATCGCCAGCTCGGTCGACAGCGTGCCGTCGAAATCCATCACGCACAGCTTCGAGTGGAACGCGTTGTTGTCGTCGGCGTCGTTCCAGTTGATCGAGCCCGGCGGGATGTGGCCGTTCTTGTACAGGGTCGACATCCGCTCGAGGGTCTTGATCACCGCTTCCTGGATCTGCGGCTCGTTGGTGTGCAGCGTGCCGTCGGGGGTGACGATGTCGAGCCCGCCATAGGCGATCAGGAATTGCGCCAGCGTGGCGTTCGGGTCGTTGCCGATCGTGCTGACGACAAATCCCGTCGCATAGGTGTGGCGCATGCCTTTTTCGCGCAGCTTGTCCTGTACCGGAATGAAGAAGTCGATAAAGGCATCCCAGGTTTTCGGGATGTCGGAGACCTTGTAGCCGGCCTTCTCGACCAGGCTGCCCCAGACATGGAACGGGTTCACCGCGCCGCCGTGCGGGACGCAGTAATAGGCGCGCCGCTTTTCGACATTGTTGTAGCAATGCGCATTGGCGAGCACGGAGGGCAGCATCTTGTCCTTCTGCGTCTCGACCACGTCGCTGACGTCGACGAGCGTGCCGGCCCAGGCCTGCAGCGGCGCCGCCTCGCCCGGCGTCACCGTGCACAGGTCGGGGACGACGCCGCTGGTGATCGCCGAGATGATCTTCTGGCGCAGCGGGGCGAACGGCACGATCGAATAGTCGATCTTGTTGCCGCTGGCCTTTTCGTACATGCCGACCAGCTTCTTGAAGGTGGCGTCCTCTTCCGGGACAAAGCCCTGGGCCCACCAGATGGTGGCGGTGGTGGCCGCCGCATTCGCGATATAGGGCCGCGCCAGCGCCGCTCCCGCCAGCCCCAAAGACCCGCGCAGAATAGCGCGCCTGGTGAGAAGACTCATCTGGGTTTCCTTCCTGTCCGTTATCGTTGGCCCGCTGCGGCGGGACCTGTTTTTGCCGCACGCACACTATAGCGACGCTATGCCGCGTGCGCCAAGTTGTCGCGTATCGCTCGGAAGGAAAAGGAGAAACGGCGGCGGCGACCGCCGGGGTCGCCGCCTATGCCGCGGGCCTCGGCCTCAGGCCGGGAAGGACAGGAAGCATTTGTCGGAGGCGAGGATGTAGGTCTCCATGTAGTCCTGGATCACCGGCTTCTTGTCGAGCGCCTCCATCGCGCCGATCAGGCACATCCAGTTCAGCATCTCGTGCTGGCCGGAGAACTCCATCTCGGCCAGGCTGCGCTTCTTCCAGGTCGCGTAATCGGCGCGGCTGACCGCATCGAACAGGATGCGGTCGCCCTCGTGGTCGGGCCACAGATAGCCGTTCTTCGGCGACAGGAAGGCGTGCGACCACGACGACGAGGCGATCAGCGCGACGCGATAGGGCGATTTCGCCAATGTCTCGGCGACCGCGGCGCCGACCTCCATGCAGCGCCACGGGTGCGGCGACGAGGGATCGTCGCTCTCGCTTTCCGGCCGCGGCGGCTGGAACAGGTGGGCGAGCCCGCCCTTGGCGTGGATCAGGTTGCGCCCGTAGCAATTGACCGCAAACGGTACCACCGGATAGGGGAAGCCCTTCCGGTCCCAGTCGAGATAGAGGAAGGTGTTGGTGAAGGCGTGCGCCATCGGGTGGTGCAGCGGCTTGTAGGCATAGGCCATGTCGATGCCGCGCTCGATCAGCCCGGTGGCGAGGTATTTCGCCGCCTCGCGATGGCCCTTCAGCTTCAGCGTCCAGTCGCCCGGCTCGTTCCAGCGGTTGGGCTTGCCGCCGCCGTTGCCGGAAGGGCCGCCGTTGCGCCACGGCTGCAGCCCGAACTCGTCGTCATAGCCGAGCACGCAGAACGCCGGGACGATGTCTTCCTTGAAGTTCTCGTACTGGTCGTCGCCCCACACCAGCACGAAATCCGGGTTGAAATCGTCGAGAATTTTGCGGATTGCGCGGAAATCGTTGCCGAACCGCTCGCCGCAGCGATGGGCGGCGCCGAGCCCGTCGTCGTTGCCGAGCTCGGCGAGCAGCTCCTTCGGCCAGTTGGCCGGGTCCTTGCGTTCGGGGGCGACGTTGGGCGCCTCCAGGGTGCGCTTGAACACGCTCGTCAGCCCCTCGTTGGGGAGGCACAGCGTGGGCCAGTGGGTGCATCCGAGACCGAGGATTTCCGCCATCTTCGCTTCCTTCCCTGGCTAGTACTGCCCCTTCGCCTCGAGGCCAAAGGCGTGTTGCCCATACATGGTGCCGACCGCGTCCCAGTTGAGGCTGACATGGCGCGCCACCGCGTTGGCGTCGCGCCAGGCGCGCTGCACCGGGTTCGAAAGCTGCAGCCCCTGGCCGCCGGTCGAGGCGTTCAGCGCCTCGACCGCCTGCACCGCCAGGCGGGTGACATAGGCCTGGTTGCGGCGGCAGCGGATGCGGTCGGCGACGGTGATCTCGTCGCCGGCCAGCAATTTTGCCGTCATCGTCCGCATGTCGGTCAACAAAATCAGTTCGGCCGCCTCGACCTGGGCCGCCGCCTCGGCGTAACGGAGCTGGATCGTGGCGAACTCGATCATCGGCAATTGGCCGCCGGCGAGCGCGCCGCGGGTCCGGCGCGGCGCCGTCATCTCGCGAAACGCGTCGAGCGCGCCGCGCGCCGCGCCGACCGCGGTCGAGGCCAGCATCGAGGCGCCGTGGATCAGCAGCGGCATCTTGTAGAGCGGGTTCTTGTGGTATCGCGCGCCCGGGGTGGTGCCGGCGCGGGCATCGGCGAACATCAGCACGCGGTGCGCCGGCACGAACACGTCGCGCGCGACGATGTCCTTGCTGCCGGTGCCGGCGAGCCCGTTGACGAACCAGGTGTCGACGATCTCGACCGCGCCGATCGGCACCAGAAAGAAGGCGCCCTCGTAAGGCGGCGGCGCGCCGTCCGGCTTGATGAAGGCGCCGAGATAGGCCCAGCTCGACCGGTCGCAGCCGCTGGCGAACGACCACTGGCCCGACAGGCGGTAGCCGCCCGCCGCGGGGATCGCCGTGCCGGTCGGGGCAAAACAGGCGCAGGTGAACGGGTCGTCCTCTCCCGACCACAATTCGCGCTGCGCCTCGATCGGAAAATGCGCGATCGAGCGGCCGTTGGAGACCGCGCCGTTGACCGCCCAGCCGGTCGAGGGACAGGCCGCGGAGATCGTCAGCGCGATGCGCAGCGCGGTTTCGCCGTCGTGCTCGAACCCGCCGAACTCTTTCGGCCGGCAGGTGCGCAGCAGTTCGGCGTCGCGGATCTTGTCGATGATGTGGGGAAAGACGTTGCGGTTGCGCTCGGTCGCCTCGGCCAGCGCGCGGATTTCCGGCGCCATCGCCGCGGCGCGCGCGACCAGTTCGTCGGGGCTCGGGATGGTCAGGCGGCGGGCGGCGGCGGTCGGCATCGCCGACAGGATGCGCCGGCCGCCGCCCGACTGCAACAGCCCCCGGCGGTCATTCCGCCCACGCCGCGACGTCGAGGAACGTGCTCTGATAGGTGGCGCCGTCGCCGATATCGGTATAGCGGTCGGCGACCAGCATGTTGACCGTGCCCGAGACGGTCTCGCCGTCCGGGCGCTGGCCGGGCACCAGCACGATTCCCGGGCGCACCTCGTCGCTGACCCGCAGCACCAGCCCGACCGTGCCGCGCTCGTTGAACAGGCGCACCCTGTCGCCGGTTTTCAGCCCGCGCGCGGCGGCGTCCTCGGGGTGGAGGACGCACACCGGCGCGCCCTCGCGCCGGCGCAGAAAGGCGACGCCCGAATAGGCGGTATGGGCCTGGAAATAGCCCGGCGCGGTCAGCAGGCGCAGCGGCCAGCGGGCGGCGTCGCGCGCTTCCTCCGGATCGGGCTGCCAGTCCGGCATCGGCGCCAGCCCCTGCGCCGCCATCTGCGCCGAATAGAATTCGAGCTTGCCCGACGGGGTGCGGAAGCGCTGGCCGCCGCCCGCGGGCGCGATGCGGATCGGCCGGGCCTCGCGCACCGCCGCCGCATCGAGCGGCCCGGCCGCGGTGGCGGCGCCGCGCAGCAGCCTGTCCATCACCGCCGCGGCGGGGAGGCGGAACACCTCGTCGCGTAAGCCCATGCGCTGCGCCAGCTCCTGCGCCAGGCGGAAGTTCGACCGCGCCTCGCCCTGCGGCGGCACCGCTGCCGGCGCGTATTGCAGGTAGTAGGTGCCGTAGGCGCGGTAGAGGTCCTCGGTTTCGAGATAGGTCGTCGCCGGCAGGACGATGTCGGCATAGCGCGCGGTCTGGGTCAGGAACGGGTCGTGCACGACGGTGAACAGGTCCTCGCGCGCGAGGCCGGCGCGCACCTTGCCGGCCTCGGGGCAGGTCACCGCCGGGTTGTTGGCGGCGACGAACAGGGCGCGGATCGGCGGGTCCTTCAGGTTGAGCAGCGCGTCGCCGAGGCGGAGGTGGTTGACGGTGCGCGTTTCCGCCTGGCCCGAGGGCTGGCGCAGCGCCGCGTAGTCGAGCGCGCACGACGCCGCGGTCAACAGCAGCGCGCCGCCGCCGCGCCGGCCGTAGGCGCCGGTGACGCCGGGCAGCAGCGCCACCGCGCGCAGCGCCTCGCCGCCGCGGGCAAGCCGCGTCATGCCTTCGCCGAGACGGATGAACGAGCGCCGGGCGGCGCCGTAAAGCGCGGCGAAGCGCTCGACGTCGGCGACCGGCAATCCGGTGATCTCGGCAACCCGCGCCGGCGGGAATTTCGGCAGCACCTCGGCCTCGAGCCGGTCGAAGCCGAGCGTGTGCGCGGCGATATAGGCGCGGTCGACCTTGCCGTCGCGCGCCAGGATATGCATGACGCCGAGCGCCAGCGCGGCATCGCTGCCGATGCGCAGCGGCAGGTGCCAGTCGGCGGCGCGCGCGGTGCGGCTGCGGCGCGGGTCGATCACGACGATCTTGACGCCGCGCTTCTGCGCCGCCTCGGCCTTGGCCCAGAAATGCACGTTGGTCGCGACCAGGTCGGCGCCCCAGGCGACGATCAGGTCGCTGTCCTCGACCGTTTCGGGATCGGCGCCGCCGACCGGGCCGACGGTCATGTCCCACGCCGCCTCGCAGCAGGTGTCGCACACCGTGCCGGCGGCGAGGCGGCTGGCGCCGAGCGCGTGGAACAGGCCGAGCACCAGGCCGCGGTTCATCTGCCCCTGATGCGCGCTGTAGGCGTAGCCCAAGAGGGCCAGCGGTCCCGATTCGGCGACGATCCGGCGCCACCGCGCCGTGATCTCGTCCAGCGCCTCGTCCCACGACAGCGGCGCGAACCTGCCTTCGCCCTTCGCCCCGATGCGGCGCAGCGGCGTCCGGATGCGCTCCGGCGAGTGCACCAGCTCGGCGTCGCGGTTGACCTTGGCGCAGGCGAAGCCGGCGGTGAACGGCTGCTCGGGATCGCCCTTGATGCGCAGCACCCGCCCGTCTTCGACCTCGGCGAGCAGCGAGCACATGTCCGGGCAGTCGTGGGCGCAGACGACGCGGATGGTTTTCATAGGGGCGAGATTGCCGCGTCGCTGCGCTGCCGGCAATGACAGGCTATGATCGGCCGTCACGCGACGGAGAGACGAGATGACCGACCTGTTGGAGACGATCGAAGACGGCGTTGCCTGGCTGACCCTCAACCGGCCGGAGCGGCTCAACGCGCTGTCGCCGGCGATGACCGCGGGGCTCTCCGAGGCGCTCGACCGGCTCGCCGGCGATCCGGCGGTCGGGGCGATCGTCATCGCCGGCGCCGGGCGCGGCTGGTGCTCCGGCGGCGACGTCAAGACGATGGAGGAGCGCGGCCGCAACCAGACCGTCGAGGACCGTGCCGAAGGGCTGCGCCGGGCGCATCGCCTGCCGCTGTTGCTCCGCACGATCCCCAAGGTCGTCATCGCCTCGATCAACGGTCCGGTCGCCGGCGCCGGGCTCGGCCTCGCGCTCGCCTGCGACCTGCGCATCGCCGGCCGCGCCGCGCGCTTCGGCACCGCCTTTGCCCGCATCGGCTATTCCGGCGATTACGGCGGCTCGTGGAGCCTGACCCGCCTGGTCGGCACGGCAAGGGCGCGCGAGCTGTATTTTCTTGCCGACGTCATCGACGCCGAGACCGCGTTCGCCTACGGCATGGTCAACCGCCTCGTCGACGACGAAAAACTGCGCGAGGAGACGGCGCTGCTGGCGCGGCGCATCGCCGACGGGCCGCGCATCGCGCTCGGCTACATGAAGAAGAACCTGCTCGCCGCCGAGACCGAGCCGTTCCAGACCGTGCTCGACCTCGAAGCCGCGCACCAGGCGCGCTGCGCCTTTACCGAGGACCACAAGGAGGCGGTCGCCGCCTTTGTCGAAAAGCGCCGGCCGGTGTTCAAGGGACGCTAGCGATGGCCGGGCTCTATTTCGAGGAGTTCGCCGAGGGCCAGGTGTTCGAGCATGCCCTCAGCCGCACCGTCACCGAGATGGACAACGTGCTGTTCACGACGATGACGATGAACCCGCAGCCGCTGCATCTCGACGCCGAATTCGCCAAGACGACCGAGTTCGGCCGGCCGCTGGTCAACTCGATCTTCACCTTGGGCCTCGTCATCGGTATCAGCGTCGGCGACACCACCCTCGGCACCACCGTCGCCAATCTCGGGATGAGCGACGTGCGCTTTCCCAAGCCGGTGTTTCACGGCGACACGATCCGCGCCCGCACCACCGTGGTCTCGCTGCGCAAAAGCCGCTCGCGCGGCGATGCCGGGATCGTCGAGTTCGAGCACCAGGGGCTCAACCAGCACGGCGAGGTGGTTACGATCTGCCGCCGCGCCGCCTTGATGAAGTGCCGGCCATGACCGCCCGGTCCTTCCTCTTCGTGCCCGCCGACAGCGAGCGGAAACTGGCGCGCAGCCTCGACTCGGGAGCCGATGCGGTGATCCTCGACCTCGAGGATTCGGTGGCGCCGGCCAACCGCCCGGCGGCGCGCCGCCTGGCGCTCGATTTCCTCAAGGCGCACGCGGGCGAGCGCATCCGGCGCTACGTCCGCATCAACCCGCTGAACAGCGGGTTCGCCCTCGACGATCTCGCGGCCACCGTATCCGGCCGACCCGACGGCATCCTGCTGCCGAAATGCCTGCCCGACGACCTGCGTACGCTCGACCATTATCTCGCCGCCTTCGAAACCGCCGCCGGGGTGCCGCTCGGCGCCATCCGGGTGGTGGCGATCGCCACCGAGACGCCGCAGGCGGTGTTCGCGCTCGGCCATTACGCCGGGGTGTCGGCGCGGCTCGAGGCGATCACCTGGGGCGCCGAGGACCTCGCCGCCTGCCTCGGCGGCAACAACCGCCGCAGCGACGGCCGCTATGACGGGCCCTATACCCTGGCGCGCTCGCTGTGCCTGCTGGCGGCCGGCGCCGCCGGGGTCGCCGCGCTCGACACGATCTACACCGATTTCAAGGACCCCGACGGGCTCGCCGCCGAATGCGCCGCGGCCCGCCGCTCGGGCTTTGTCGGCAAGATGGCGATCCACCCGGCTCAGCTCGCGATCATCAACGACGCCTTCTCGGTCAGCGCCGAGGAGCGCGCCTGGGCCGAACGCGTCGTCGCCGCCTTTGCCGCCAACCCGGATGCCGGCACGCTGGCGCTCGACGGCAAGATGATCGACAAGCCGCATCTGGTGCTGGCGCGGCGGCTGCTGGGGCTGCCGCCATAACTGAGGAGCGAGCGATGGTTGCACGAGGCATGGTTGTACCGCCGAGCACGGACCCGCCGCCCCCCGGCCGCTCGTTCGCGCTCAAACTGCTCGGTGCCGCGACCGGCGACAGCATCATGATGTTCGAGGAAATCGTCCCCGCCGGAACCAAGAGCACCTATCACCTGCACCGCGACAGCGACGAGGTCGCCTACGTCCTTGCCGGCGAGGTCACCTTTCTGATCGGCGACGAGGTGACCGCCGGCGGTCCCGGCACCTGCGCCTTCATGCCGCGCAACGTGCCGCATGCGTGGAAGAGCACCGGCGCGGAAACCGGCAAGGTGCTGTTTCTTTACACCCCGGGCGCGGCGGGCCGGCTGATCGAAGAGCAGGAGCGGACCGGGCGCAAGTTCTCGGCGATGGACGAGCGCGAGCTCGCCGATTTCCTGGAACGCCACGGCTGGGAGATCGTCGGCCCGTCGCCGCTGTGACCCCGCCCTAGACTAATACAGGTGGCAGGCGACGCTGTGGCCGGGGGCGATCTCCTTCGTCGCCGGCGCTTCTTCGGCGCAGCGCGCCGTCGCATGCGGGCAGCGCGGGTGAAAGCGGCAGCCTGACGGGACATTGAGCGCGCTCGGCACCTCGCCGGTCAGCTTGACCCGCTCCTGCGGCTGATCGGGATGCGCCGGCAGGGCGGCGGTGAACAGGGCCTGGGTATAGGGGTGCGCCGGGCGGCTGCACAGTTCGAGGCTCTCGGCGAGCTCGACCAGTTTGCCGAGATACATCACCGCGATGCGGTCGCTGATATGGGCGACGGTGGCAAGGTCGTGGCCGATGAACAAATAGCTGACCCCGAGCCGCTCCTGCAATTCCTCGAGCTGGTTCATGATCTGGGCGCGGATCGATACGTCGAGCGCCGATACCGCCTCGTCGAGTACGATCAGCCGGGTGTCGGTGACGAGGGCGCGGGCGATGGCGATGCGCTGGCGCTGGCCGCCGGAGAATTCGTGCGGGAACAGCCGTGCGACATCGGCCGGCAGGCCGACCAATTCCAGCACCTCGGCGACGCGCTCGCGCTGTTCGGCGCGGCTCTTGCGGGTGTGGATCTGCAGCGGCTCGGCGATGATCTCGCCGACCCGCATGCGCGGCGACAGCGAGCTGAACGGGTCCTGGAAGACGACCTGGACCTCGCGGCGATAGCGCATCAGCCCGGCGCGGTCGAGCGTGCGGATGTCGGCGCCGTCGTAGCGGATGGTGCCGGCGGTCGGCGTCTCCTGCAGCAGGATCAGTTTCGAGGTCGTGGTCTTGCCGCACCCGGACTCGCCGATCAGCCCTAGGGTCTCGCCGGCCGCGACAGTGAAATCGACCCCGTCCACCGCCTTGACCAGGCCGATCCTGCGGCGCGGGAAGGGCGCGGTGTTGACCGCGAAGTGCTTGGCGAGACCCGCCACCTCAAGCAGGGACGACATCGCCTTCCTTCGCTTCCTGCGCCGCCAGCCAGCAGCGCGCCCGCCAGGTCGCGGACAGCCGGGTCTCGCCCGGCGCCTCGCCGGCGCAGCGCGGCAGCGCCTCGGGGCAGCGCGGGTGGAAGGCGCAGCCGCTCGGCAGATGCGCCAGGTCGGGCGGCTGCCCCGGGATCGCGAACAGCTTTTCCTTGCTGCCGAGCTTCGGCATCGCGCCGAGCAGCGCCTTGGTATAGGGGTGCTTCGGATGGTTGAACAATTCGCGCACGGTGCCGGCCTCGACGATCTTGCCGGCGTACATCACCGCGAGCCTCTCGCACATGCGCGCGACGATGCCGAGATTGTGGGTGACGAAGATCACCGCCACCCCGGTCTCCTGCTGCAATTCCTTCAGCAGGTCGAGGTATTGCGCCTGGATCGTCACGTCGAGATTGGTCGTCGGCTCGTCGGCGATGATCAGCCGCGGCCCGCCCGACAGGGCGATCGCACCGACGATGCGCTGGCGCATGCCGCCCGACATCTGGTGCGGATATTCGCGCATCCGCTGCGCCGGCGAGGGGATGCGCACCGCCCGCAGCAATTCCCCGACCCGCTCGCGCAGCGGCCGGCCGCGGATGCGCTGGTGGTAATAGGCCGGCTCCGACACCTGGGTATAGATGCTGAACAGCGGGTTCAGCGAGGCCATCGGGTCCTGCAATATCATCGCGATGCGCGCGCCGCGCACGTGGCGCATCTCGCGCGGGCCGAGCCGGGTCAGGTCCCTGCCCTCGAACTCGATGCTGCCGCCGGCGATCCGCGCCGCCGCCGGCAACAGGCCGACGATCGACAGGCAGGTCGTGGTCTTGCCGCAGCCGGATTCGCCGACGATGCCCAGCGTCTCGCCCTCGTCGAGGGAGAAGCTGACGTCGTCGACCGCCTTGACGACGCGTTCGCCGCCAAACGACACGTAATGGGTTTGCAGGCCGGAGACCTGCAGCAGGGGCGGCATCGCCGGGGCGGCCCTACAGGTTGCGGAGCTGCGGGTCGAGCCGGATGCGCAGCCAGTCGCCGAGCAGCTGCGTCGCCAGCACGACCAGCATGATGCACAGCCCCGGGAAGATGGTCAGCCACCAGTCGCCGACCATCAGCATCGAGCGCCCTTCCGACAGCATCGAGCCCCAGGCCGGCTCGGGCGGCGGCACGCCGACGCCGAGAAACGACAGCGAGGCCTCGGCGATGATGACGACGCCGATGGTTAGGCTGGCCAGCACCATCGTCGAGTTCAGCACATTGGGCACGACGTGGCGCAATATCACCCGCAGCCGGCTGGCGCCGGCGATCTCGGCGAGCTTGACGAACTCGCGCTCGCGCAGGCTCAGCACCTCGCCGCGGATCACCCGGCAGTAGCGGGTCCAGTAGACGAGGCCGAGGATGATGACGATGTTCCACATGCTGGGCCCGGCCACCGTGGCGAGAAAGATCGCGAAGACCAGGGCCGGCAGCGCCAGCCAGGCGTCGGTCAGGCGCATGATCACCTGGTCGGTCCAGCCGCCGAGATAGCCGGCGATCACCCCCATCGCGGTGCCGATGCTGCCGGCCGCCAGCGTGCCGGTGACGCCGACGATCAGCGACACGCGGGCGCCGTAGATCAGCCGCGAAAGCACGTCGCGGCTCTGGAAATCGGTGCCGAGGATGGCGTGCATGCTGCCGCCCGGCATCCAGCACGGCGGCTCGAAGATCGACGCGCCGGGGATCGGCTCGGTCGGGTCGTAGGGCGCGATCCAGCCGGCGAACAGCGCGACCAGCACGAACGGAACGAGGATCGCGAGCGGGATCAGCGGCAGCTGGCGCAGCGTGGGCAGCCAGCCGCGCGGCCGGCGCGCCGCCGGCGCGGCCAGGGCGAGGGTGCCGTCGGGGGTGGTGTCTACCATGGTCGCCTACTTGGTCAGCCGGATGCGCGGGTCGATATAGGCGTAGAGGATGTCGATCAGCAAATTGATCACCACGATCATGATCCCCGCCTCCATCACCACGCCCTGCACCAGCGGAAAGTCGCGCTGAAAGATGCCTTCGAACAGCAGCCGGCCGATCCCCGGCCAGGCAAAGATCACCTCGATGATCACCGCCGCGTTGATCATTACCACCAAATTGACGCCGGCCAGGGTCAGCACCGGAATGAGGGCGTTCTTGAAGGCGTGGATCGCGATCACCGCATAGCCCGGCAGGCCCTTCAGCCGGGCCAGCTTGATGTATTCGCTGCGCATCACCTCGAGCATCGACGACCGCGTCAGGCGCAGCAGCGAGGCGGCGAAATACCAGCCGAGCGCGACCGCCGGCATGATCAGGTGGCGCCAGTCTCCCTGGCCGCTGGTCGGCAGCCAGTGCAGCCACACCGAGAACACCAGGATCATCACCAGCCCGAGCCAGAACCCGGGCACGGCAAGGCCGAACAGGGCGACGACCTTGCCGAGGCTGTCCCAGCCGGTATTGACCTTGACCGCCGAGATCAGCCCCGCCGGGATGCCGATCAGGAACGACATCAGCGTCGCCGCCGCCGCCAGCTCCAGCGAGTTGGGCAGGCGCTGAAAATACAGAAGGCTCACCGGCATCTGGTAGTTGAACGACTTGCCGAGCTCGCCGGTGACGATGTTGCGGGCAAAGGCGAAGTATTGCACCGGCCACGGCCGGTCCAGCCCCCATTCGCTGCGCACCCGCGCCAGGTCTTCTTCGCGCGCGCCCGGCTCGGCGAGCAGGGTGACGGGGTCGCCGGTCAGGCGGATCGCGACGAAGATCGTCAGGCTGAGGATGAACAGCGTGACGATCGCATAGATCGTGCGGCGGAAGATGAACTGGCCCATCTCACTTCGCCGCCGCCGCGGTTTCGGTCAACTTGATGTCCTCCCAGGGATAGGCGTAGCCGGTGGTGATCGTCGGAAACACGTCGTGCCACGTCTTCGCCGCGATGCGCGGTCCGTAGGCGTTGACGAAAGCGTGGCGGAACACCGGCACGAAGTAATATTCCTCGAGGATCGCCCGCTGGATCGCCTCGGCGCGCTGCTTGCGGTCGTTGCGGTCGTAGGAGGCGAGGTACTTCTGGAACTGGTTGTCGAGATCGGTGACGCAGAAGAAGTCCTTGGCCTGCAGGCCGCCGCATTTGAACATCGCGTCGTACCAGTTCGACCAGATGCCGCCGATGCGGGTGACGTTGAAGATGATCTGCACCCCGGGCCACTCCTTGAGCCCGCCCTGCATCTTTTTCAGGAACACGCCGCGCTCCATGACCTGGAGCTTGGAGCGGATGCCGATCGCCTGCAATTGCGAGACGATGCGCTCGCCGCGCGAATAGTAGTCGGGCACCGGCGTCACCCAATCGACGGTGAAGCCGTTGGGATAGCCGGCCTCGGCCATCAATTTTTTCGCCTTGGCGACGTCGTGCGGCCATTTCGGCCACTCCATGCCGTATTCGACGTCGTTGTTGATCCAGTTGCCGTCGACCTGGCCCATCCCGTCGCATTCGGCCTTGTTGATCGCGTCGCGATCGACCGCGAGGCTGACCGCCTGGCGCACCCGCTTGTCGTGGAACGGGTTTTTCGGGTTCTGAAAGCCGGGGAATTCGAGCCACCAGTTGCCCGACAGCACCGGCGCCACGGTCAGCTTCGGGTTGTTCTTGACCCGCGCGATCAATTCCCCCGGCACGAAATACATCAGGTCGGCCTCGCCGCGCTCGAGCATCGCGACCCGCGTCGCCGCCTCGGGCACGCTCTGCATCGTCAGGTTCTTGATGTGCACCGGCCGGTAGTAGCGGTCGAACGCCTCGAATTCGAGCTTGATGCCCGGCTCCTGGCTGACCAGGCGATAGGGTCCGGCGCCGATCGGCTTCTGCATGAACCCGTCCTTGCCCACCTTCTCGTAGTATTTCTGCGGCACCACCCAGCCGGCGCCGCATACGTTGCCGGTGCCGAGCAGGATCGGAAAATCGAGGAACGGCTCCTTGAAGTGGAACTTGATCGTATGGTCGTCGACGATCTCGACGTCTTTGGTCTTGTCCTTGATGACGGTGGTCCAGGCGCCGTAATAGTGCTCGAAACTCCACTTCACGTCGTGCGTCGTGACGGGGCTGCCGTCGTGGAAGGTGAGGCCGGGGCGGAGACGGAAGGTGGCGCTCTCGGCGTCGTCGGCAAATTCGTATTTCTCGGCGAGCGCGAGGTGGTCGTAATGCACCTCGCGGAAGTTCTTGATCAGCGCGTCGTGCAGGGCAAACAGGAAATTGTCGGGGCTGGCGGTGCCGTCGTGCTGCTGCGGGTCGAGCCAGCGCGCGGCGATGTTGGTGTGCCAGGCGAGCGTCAGCTTGCCTTTGGGCGCCACTTCCGGTGCGGCCGCGGCGCCGCGCACGAACGGCAGCGCCAGCGAGGTGGTCGCCAGCGCCGCCGAACGCAGGATCGAACGCCGGGTCAATAGCCTGCTTGCCATCATCCTCTCCCTGTCGGGGTTTTCTGGTTCACGATTTCACCGCGATGTCTTCCCACGGATAGGCGTAGCCGGTGGTGACGGTCGGGAACACGTCCTGCCACCTTGCCGCGACGATGCGGGGGCCGATCGCGTTCATGAAGGCGTGGCGGAACACCGGCACGAAGTAATAGTTTTCGAGGATCGCCTTCTGGATCTCTTCAGCCAGCGCCTGGCGCTCGCTCGGCCGGTCCGAGTGAAGGTACTGCGCGAACTTGTCGTCGAGCTCCTTGACGCAGAACGCATCGGCCGACAGCAGCCCGCCGCACTTGAAGTCGGCCTCGTACCAGTTGGCCCAGGTGGCGCCGATGCGGGCGCCGGCAAGGACGATGTTGACCCCCGGCCATTCCTTGAGCCCGCCCTGGCGGCGCTTGGTGAAGACCGCGCGTTCGAGCACCTGGAGCCGGCCGCGGATGCCGATCGCCGCGAGCTGGGCCAGCACCCGCTCGCCGCGGCTGTAATAGGGCGGCGCCGGGGTCAGCCAGTCGATGGCGAAACCGTTGGGGAAGCCGGCCTCGGCCATCAGCGCTTTCGCCTTGGCCACGTCGCGCGGCCATTTCGGCCAGGGCAGCGCGTACTCGACGTCGTCGTTGATCCAGTTGCCGTCGACCCGGCCGAGCCCGGCGCATTCGGCCCGGTTGATCGCGTCGCGGTCGAGCGCCAGGCTCACCGCCTCGCGCACCCGCTTGTCGTGAAACGGGTTTTTGGGGTCCTGAAAGCCGGGGAATTCGAGCCAGAAATTGCCCGACACCACCGGCGCCAGCATGATGTTCGGGTTGCTCTTGACCCGCGCCACCAGTTCGCCCGGCACGTTGTAGACGATGTCGGCCTCGCCGCGTTCCAGCATGGCGACGCGCGTTGCCGGGTCGGGCACGCTGATGATCGTGAACTTGCGGGTGCGGACCGGCCGGTAGTAGCCCTCGAACGCCGCGAAATCGAGCCGGGTCCCCGGCTCCTGCGACACCAGCCGATAGGGGCCGGCGCCGATCGGCTTCTGCACGAACCCGTCCGAGCCGACCTCTTCGTAGTATTTCGCCGGAACGACCCAGGCGGCCCCGCTGACGTTGGCGGTGCCCATCAGCCGCGGAAAGTCGAGGAACGGCTGCTTGAAGCGGAACTGCACGGTGCGCTCGCCCACCGTCTCGACCGCCTCGGTATTGCCCTGCAGCACCTTGGCCCAGGCGCCGCGGTAGTGCTCGTAGCTCCATTTGACGTCGGCCGGGGTGACCGGCTCGCCGTTGTGGAACCGGGTCCCCGGGCGCAGCCGAAAGGTCGCGCTGCGGGCGTCCTCGGCAAACTCGAACTCGTCGGCCAGCGCCAAATGGTCGTACAGCTTCTCGCGGAAGTTCTTGATCAGCGCGTCGTGTACGATGTTGAGGAAATTGTCCGGCGTGGCGCCGCCGTCATGCTGCTGCGGGTCGAGCCAGCGGGGCGCGATGTTGGTGTGCCACGCCAGCGTCATCGCGCCGTTCGGCGCCGCGTCCCCGGCGGCGCGGGCCCTCGCGACAAAGGGTAGGGCCAGGGCGCCGGCGGCCGCCGCCGAGCCCAGCACGGCCCGGCGGGTCGGACCGGCGCGAATGCCGGTTGCCATATCTGCCTCCCTGTGTTGCCGGCTTCATGACGCGAGCCTTACGGCGACCGTAATGCAGCCATGCGAAAATGTCTTCTCACTTTTTTCGGAAAGCCGGCGGCGCCGGAAGGCTAGCGGATTACCTCGATTTCGATGCCGGCGGCGGCGGCGATGCGCGCCCACGAGCGGTCGGCGGTCAGCGCCCTGACCCCGAGACGGGAGGCCAAGGCGAGGCAGGCGCGGTCGCCGAGCGACAGGCCTGCCGGCCGCGTTTGCGGCGAGAGCAGGCCGGCGGCCCATGCCTGGTCCTCGTCGAAGGGGATCTGCTCGATCGGCAATTCGCCGAGGATCGCCTGGATCATCGGGGCCGACAGTCCGCCCCGCGCGAAATGCGCGACCACCTCGCTGAGATTGACCGTGCTGACGACGGCATCGGCGACAGCTCCGGCCACGACTGCGGCCCCGGGCTCATCGTGCAACAGGGCCAGGATGGCAGATGCATCGAGAACGGCGCGGCTCATTCGCGCGCGGACTCGCGCCGGCGCTCGGCGATGAAGTCATCGACGGACATACCGGGCTTGCCGTCGAGCAGGCGTCTGGTGAGCGCCTGGGCGCGCGCGATCGACTCGGCGATCGTGCGGATGCGGATTTCGCGGTCTTCGAGCACGACCACCACGTCCCCGCCGCGCTCCAGGCCCATCGCCTTGCGGAACGGCGCCGGCAGGCTGATGCGGCCGGATTTTGCGACGTGGCACTTATAATATTTCATGGCGCATTTAACATTTTTGGCAGATCTCGAATTTATGCCAATCCGGCCGGTCTAGCAACCGCGGCGCGGGCGCCCTATCGTCCGCCCCCTGACCGGATCAGAGAGGTGGCAGATGGCGTATCGAGACATCCTCTACGACAAGGCCGACGGCGTCGCGACGATCACGATCAACCGTCCGAACGTGCTCAACGCGTTTCGCGCCGAGACCGTCGAGGAGATGCTGGAGGCGGTGCGCGACGCCGACGACGACCGCGCCATCGGCGTCATCGTCCTTGCCGGCGCGGGCGATCGGGCGTTCTGTTCGGGCGGCGACAATTCCTCGCGCGACGGCGGCTACGGCGGGCGCGGCCTCGTCGGCATGCCGATCGAGGAGTTGCACAGCGCGATCCGCGATGCGCGCAAGCCGGTGATCGCCAAGGTTCAGGGCTATGCGATCGGCGGCGGCAACGTGCTGGCGACGGTGTGCGACCTCACGATCGCCTCGGAAAAGGCGGTGTTCGGCCAGGTCGGGCCGCGCGTCGGCTCGGTCGACCCGGGCTGGGGCACCGCCTATCTGGCGCGGCTGGTCGGGGAGAAGCGGGCGCGCGAGATCTGGTTCCTGTGCCGCCGCTATACCGCCGCCGAGGCGTTCCAGATGGGGCTCGTCAACAAGGTGGTGCCGGCCGATCAGCTCAACGCCGAAGTTGCCGCCTGGTGCCGCGAGATTCTGGCGCTGAGCCCGACCGCGATCGCCATCGCCAAGCGCTCGTTCAACGCCGACAGCGAGAACATCCGCGGCATCGGCGCGCTCGGTTTCGAGGCTCTGGCGCTTTACTACGGTACTGAGGAGGCAAAGGAGGGCACCCGCGCCTTCATGGAAAAGCGCAAGCCGAATTTCCGCAAATAGCGTCGCACCGGCGGGGATAACGCGGCGGCGGCGCGAGTAGAACCGTCACCATGCTGCGCCGCCGCTTCCTCGCCGCCGCCTGCGCCGCCGTTGCGCTGCCCGCCCTGCGCCTCTCCGCCGCCGAGCCGCCGCCGCGGCGCTTCGCCATCCACCTGCTCGACCGGCTCGGCTTCGGCCCGGCCGCGGGCGGTCTCGCCCATGTCGAGGCGGTCGGCGCCGAGGCCTATATCGCCGCCCAGCTTCACCCCGAGACGATCGCCGAGCCGGCCTCGCTCGGCGAGCTTCTCGCCCCGCTCGACACGCTGTCGCTCGACCCG
>Ga0209581_1001519_pt1 | contig 26602 bp, 21 predicted proteins | sample Coa_R2_FD_187160 | JGI IMG/M metagenome (GOLD analysis project Ga0209581, IMG submission 187160) | Surface soil microbial communities from Centralia Pennsylvania, which are recovering from an underground coalmine fire - Coalmine... | ecosystem: Environmental > Terrestrial > Soil > Unclassified ...
GAACGTCAACCTTATCACGGTGCCTACAGCTGCTATGCGGGAGGGCGACTTCACCGGGATGAGCGCCATCTACGACCCCGCCAATCAGACCGTCGATCCGGCGACAGGAGTCGTGACCCGGCAACCGTTTCCCGGCAACAAGATTCCCACTGAGCGGCTGGATCGAGTAGCCCGCGCTATCCAGGCGCTGTATCCGAGTGCAAACCTGCCCGGAACAGTGGCCAACGGCGTCACGACGAATAATTACAACTATGCCCTGCCGAACTCGTCGCCGCTGCGCAAGTATTTCGGGCGGTTTGACGCCGATGTCACTCAGAACAATCGGATAACAGGTTCAGCAGCCTGGAATGACGCTCCGGGCATCGGCCTGAGCCCTGTGTGCCCGGTCAACTGCGTTCCTCGGGACATATTTAACACCAATAACCAGTTGTCGGACTACTGGACGATCAGTCCCAAAACGACAAATGAATTCCGCGTCGGATTTATGGGCGAATACGATATTCTGACGCCGCAAACCTTGGGCCAGGGCTGGCCAGCCAAACTGGGTCTCCAGTTTGCCAAGGCCGACATCTTCCCAACCATAAACATCAGCGGCATGTACAGTCTTGCACCCGGCGTGAACGCGAATTACAAAGAAAATCTGTTCGATATCTCCGATCAGGTGACGCTGGTGCGGGGCAGGCACATCCTCCACTTTGGAGGCGAAATGATCATCATGCGCGCCGACTCGACTGCTTGGGGCAACATCAACGGGGCAACGCTCGGGTTTACGGGCGTCTACACGGCTGCCAGCAATAGCGGGCCGCTCGCATCCACCACGGGCTCGCCGTACGCCGACTTCTTGCTGGGCTATGCTAAATCCTGGTCGGCTTCGGTTTCACCGGAGTATGGCGGGCGGCTGAAGAGTCCGGCAGCGTTTGTCCAAGATGATTTTAAAGTGACCCCAAAGCTCACGTTGAATCTTGGCTTGCGCTGGATGGGAACTACTGGCTGGTCGGAGGTTCACGGCAATGAACGTTCATTCGACCCGACCATCATGAACCCTGCCGCCAACAGTCTTGGCGCCATGTGGTTCGCCGTAACGCACACAAATGGCAGAAAGGCGCTGCAAGACTCGCGATGGAACAACTGGTTGCCGCGGCTCGGCTTTGCGTATCAGCTAAGCAACAAGACTACTGTACGCGGTGGGTTCGGCCTTTACAGCTATCCCTGGAATGTCGATACGTACGCGAGCAACGGTTTGGGCAACGCTTTCACAAGCAGCGGCAATCAGACCGATTCGACCAACAACGTTCAACCTGTCGTGATTTTGTCTTCGGACGGAAACACGAATTACCAAGGGTCGAAGGGATCCAGCATCAACTCTCTGTACCGGCGCGCTCCGACCACGCCGGAAGCCTACAACGGCCAAGCGGTCGGCTTCACCCAATACCAGCAGGACATTCCAATGCTGAAATCCTGGAACTTGAGCGTTCAGCGCCAGGTAACCGGAAATATGATGCTCGAGCTGGCGTACGTAGGAAGCCGTGGAACGAATCTTCCCTTTCTCACTGACCTCAACCAGGTGCCGGAGGACAAGCTGGGACCGAACGATGCGATGTTCCGTCCGTACCCCTGGTTCCAGAGCATTACGGGCGTTACGACGCAGAGCGTATCGAACTATCACGGGCTGCAGGCGTCGATCTCGCGCCGGTTCAGCAACGGGCTGACGTTTAACGCGAACTATACCTGGTCCCATATGCTGTCCACTCAGGATTCGTCAGGCTGGGGCTCGAAGCAGGGCAACCAACCATACCAGAGGGCCTATGACCCAGCTGCGAACTACGGCAACTCCAACTTCGATGTTCGCCATATGTTTAAGTCGTACATTATTTACGATCTGCCCTTTGGTCGCGGCCGGTCGCTCCTGCGGACGAACTCAGTGCTCGATGGCATCGTCGGCGGCTGGACGCTCTCGAGCACGTTTATCGCACAGACCGGCAATCCATTTACGCCCTATATGCTAGTGAACAACAGCTACAGTTTGTCGTCGAACGCTCTTCAGTTTCCTGATGTCGTCGGCGATTGGCATCTTCCGAATCCGTCGATCTCCTCTTGGTTCAACGTCAAGGCCTTTGCGGCGCCCGCTCCCGGGAGGTTCGGCAATATGGGGCGGAATGTGCTTTTCGGACCGGGTATGTCCATGTTGGGCGCCTCGCTGCTGAAGTCATATGGAATTCGCGAGAACCTGCGACTCGACATAGCAGCGAATGCGACGAACCTTTTGAATCACCCGTCGTTCGCACAGCCGGATCCGCTGATCGGCCCGGGGCACATCGGAAACATTACGGGAGTGACCGTCGGCGGGCGTCAAATCGAGCTTGTAGCCAAAATCCGATTCTGACGCTGTGCACGTGCCCGCTCACTCAGCATCGGGGTGGTTCCATCGGGAGGCGACATGCCGGTAGGGCTTCTGCTCTCGCCCGGTTACCGTGGTGAGCTTCACGCTGTGTGAGAACTATGAAGCTATCCACAATCCTCGGCTCGCCGTCCCGCTGCATGTTGATCCTCGTCCTCATGCTGCCGCTCTGGGGCGCGCAGGCCGATGGGCGTGTGCAATCGAGAATCGAAGCGTTACAGGAAAAGGTACAGCAAGCCATCCGGCAGCGGAAACCGCAGCTCGCCATTCCACCACTCCGCGAGATCGTCTCTCTTGCGCCAGACAATGTACCTGCTCTGGGCAACCTGGGCGTGCTGCTCTATTTCGAAGGCAGCTACGCCGAAGCGATACCGCTCATGCGCAGCGCTCTACAACGGCAGCCCGGTCTGTGGAAAATAGAGGCGCTGTTGGGTATCGCCGAGAAGCGGACCGGCGATCCTGTACGTGCACAGGATGATCTCGAGCGCGCTTTTTCAAACCTTGACGACGTCAAAGTTAAGCTTGAGGCCGGCCTCGAGCTGATCGAACTCTATACGGCTTCCTCGCATCTGTTCAAAGCGCTAGCGGTCGTTCTACAGCTCCAGGAGATCGCCCCCGAGGAGGCGCGGGTCCTATTCGTCGGCTATCATGTCGCGCGCCGGATCATGGATCAGAGTGTGTTGAGCATGATGGTTGTAGCGCCCGATGCGCCTGAGATGCACATGATGATGGGTGGTGAGCTCTCGCGACAGGGGGACCATGCCGGCACCATCCTTCACTATCGCGAGGCCATTCGCCTCAACCCCAAGCTGCCGGGCGCGCATTTCGAACTGGCCGAACAATTGAGGTTGTCTTCCGACCCGCAAGGGAATGCACAGGCCGAAGAACTATACAGGACCGCTCTCCAGTTGAACCCCTATGACGAGCGATCCTGGCGCCAGCTCGCCGGGATCCTCGCCGCCAGGGGCGAATTGAAGGAAGCCGAGGAGGCTTACCGGAAAGCCCTGGCAATCGAGCCAAGGGACGCCGATGCGAAGACCGGACTTGCGGCCGTCTGCCTGTCCGCAGATCGTTCGGCAGAAGCGGTCGCGCTGCTTGAAAGCGCTGTGCAAGATGACCCGACCAATATTGTGGCGCATTATCGTCTCAGCTCGCTCTACCGTCGTCCCGGCCGCGTTGCGGACGCGGAACGCGAACTGGAGGCGTTCAAACACTATAAAGCTCTGAAAGACAACCTCGGCGCCGTCTTCAAACAGCTCTCCGGCGCGCGCTAAATGCACTGTGCAGACAGCGAAAGATCGCTCTGTCAAAAGTAGTCGGCGGCCCTGTCTCGATGCAAAAATGGACGCATCAAAGTTTAGGAGCACCCCGCGGGTTACAGTCCTCGACCGTGGTGGCTCGAGCGCCCGATGTGATCCGGTTGAGCGTCAAATCGCGCGTGATATAATCCCCCGCACAGGGGCATGTTTGAAAGCGATACCATCCGGCTCTCAGAAGGACGCCAGAAGGCCGTCCGAGAAGAGCTGCGCCGCGTGCTGGATAGCGCTGCATTTCGCAATAGCAAGAGATGCCGGGAATTTCTCGAGTACATCGTCGAGCACACAATCAGCGGCGCAACCGCAACTCTGAAAGAGCGCTCGATCGGAATCGAGTTGTTCCACCGCCCTCCGGATTTTGACACCAGCCAGCACACGATTGTCCGCGTTACTGCCAACGAAGTCAGGAAGAAGCTTGCCCAGTACTACCTCGCGCAGAACCCGTGCTGTGGCGCTGTGCGGATCGAGCTGCCTCCTGGTTCCTACAGTGCAGAGTTCAAGTGGCAGAACGAAGCCGAGGCGGCAGTGACTCCGGCAACGCCGGCTCCGCAATCGTCTCCTCGAGAGATTGCCGCTACGGTGCTTGATGCCGCAACGCCGCTCGCTCCTATCCGCCCAGCATCCCGCCCGCCCTGGCGCATGGCGTCGGCTGTCGCTACGGCAATGTGTATATTGCTCATCGCTGGCGGGTTGTCCTGGTGGGCGCTGCGGAACCCGAAGCACATCGCCGCAGAAGCGACGTCTTCCGCAGCCATCCGGCCCATCGCAGCGGGCGCGTCGAACTCCGCTGAGTTACGCATACTCGTCGGCTCCGCAAACCCTTACATCGACCGCAGTGGGCGGGTCTGGAGTCCGGACCGCTTCTTCTTCGGCGGCGCTACGATTGTCCGTCCATCAGAGAGAATTTTTCGTACGCTCGATCCAGACATCTATCGTCACATTCGTCAAGGCGATTTCCAGTATGATATTCCGCTTGAGGCGGGCTCCTACGAAATGCACTTGCACTTCGCGGAAACAGGATTGGCAGATTTTATCAGCGCGGAGTCGAGCGGCGAGGGGCAGCGTCTGTTCCGCGTTTCGGCCAATAGCAGGCTGATACTCAACGTCTTCGACGTGCTTGCGGACGCCGCCGGAGCCAACATAGCCGATGAACGCGTGTTCCGGGATATCTCACCAGGCCCGGATGGAAAGCTGCACCTGAGCTTCACCTCCATGAGAAGCACCGCTATGGTGAGCGGGATCGAACTGTTGCCCATGAGCGATGGAAAGGTCGCGCCGCTACGCATCCGGGCTGGATGGCCCGGGTCCTGGCAAGATTCTGCTGGCGAGCAGTGGCGCGCCGATTCCTACTTCCTGGGAGGAAACGCGCTCGTTCGGACGACGAACCCGGTCCGTGGCAGCGACTCCGTCACACCTGACATGGCGCTGTATACCAGCGAGCGCTGGGGGCACTTCTCGTATGCACTGCCCGTCGCCAATGGGCGGTATCGGATCACCTTAAGGTTCTGTGAAGGGCATTACGGGCGCCGTAACACGGGCGTTGGCGGCCGGGGCAGCCGGGTGTTTGACGTGTACTGCAACGGAGTTACGCTCCTCGATCACTTCGACATATTTAAGGAAGCCGGCGGGGAAGGCCGGCCTGTCGTGCGCAGCTTTTCTGGCATTCGCCCCAACGCGCAGGGCAAAATCGTGCTCACCTTCGTGCCGGTAGTGGGAATGGCGTGTGTAAATGGAATCGAAGTCGTCGAGGATTAGCAGTGGATTCAGCCCGCGCTGGTGGATGCCGGAACGCCCCGGACGGCAAACATAAGCGAGTACTTTGGCAAGAGCGTGGCCGGATCCCATTGCCAGCAGAGATCGCTCGGCCCCGCGTATAGTTGCTTTCAGCGCGATCTGCATGCCGGCGCCGCGCCGGGAAACCCTAAGCGAGCGCGTTAAATACTCAACTCGCGCGCGGCGAACTCCAGGCAGCGCTTTACGTTGTCTTCTTCGAGCTTGAGCTGCGCGGCGTGGTCGAGGCCATCAAGGCGCGGCAGCGGTCCGGTCTGCGCGCGCGCAAGCTGAAGCGTCCGGGCGAGCGCGTATCCGCTGCGGTCCGGGAACGTCGCCCAATACCTGGTTGTGAGGCAGGGCACGCGCAGCGGGTTGCGCGTGATCATCTCCAGCGTGAAGCGCGTCTTCGGACGGGCGGCCGAGATGGTGCGCACAACTTTCTTCATATCGAGAATGCCTTGACCGAAGGGAACTTCGCTCAATTCAAAGCCATCGGGCGCTTCGCGCAGCGCCATATCTTTGATGTGCGTTGAAATCGCAAATGGCGCAAGCGTTTCGATGACCTGCATCGGCTCATCGAGCAGCGCGATGTTGTTGCCTGTATCGAGACACACGCCGGCGTATTCGCTCGACAGCTCGCGCATGATCTTCGAGAGTTCGTCGGCTGTCCAATCCTTGTGATTTTCGACGGCGAGCGGCAGCCGCTGTTTTTCGGCGATGGAGACCCCTCTGATCAAAGCCGCGCGGGACTTCTCGACAAAAGCCCTCCAATCCTCAAGCGTGGAGAACGTTTCGTAGCGCCGCCCTCCGAGACACGCCGTGCGAACCGCCGCCGCGCCCAGCTCTTTCGCGGCGGCAACAGTGCGCTCAAACAGATCCGAGCCCTCTTTTGGCAGCCCGATCATCAGCTCAATGTACATGCCGAGCTCGTCGGCGCGTTTACGCAGCGATCGGACATAGGACGCATCCAAGGATGCGAGCGGAGCCTGAATGCCGCCCGCGCCGAGGGAGTGGGAGTATTCAAGGAACTCGAGCGTATCCTTGGGGCGGCGGACGGTCATGAACGAGGTTGTCGCGATGCCCATCCGCGTGCGAGCCTGAGCGAAGGCGGCCGCGCCGGCGCAGGCGGCAGCCAGGAAATCGCGGCGCCTCATAATGCTAGACTCCGCAGCGCTTCGTCCCATGGCTTGCGATAGGGGCGGACCAGCATCGCGGACGCCTCGCGGTCATCGATGATCTCTTCGGTTTCCGGATTCCATTTCACCTTGCGGCCCAGCCGCAGAGAGATGTTCGCCAGATGGCATGCCACCGCCGTGTGATGGCCCTCCTCAACGTCGGCGATCGGGCGCTGGCGCGACTTGATGCAATCGATGAAGTTGCGGACATGCAGGTTAAGCTGTTCGGCCGACGCGCCCGCCATCTTTGTCGCCTCCACCCAGGGCTCGGGTTTGGTTTCAGAACGCCGGGGGCCGCCGTTCGGCGCGCCGCGGAAAACCGGGATGAGGTTGGCCGGATCCGTTTTCATATCGGGATGGACCTCAAAACCCGCCCGCGAAATGGTCATGCTGCCTTTTGTGCCGAAAAATTCGAGCCCGGCGCCAGCGCGGCGTCCTGCGCTCGCTTCCCGGTGCGCCCATTCGGCGGTGAAGCCCGGATATTCGAACAGCGCATCCTGCGTGTCCGGCGTTTCGCCATCGTCCTGGAGAGCGAAGCGGCCGCCGCTCGAGGCGACGGCGGATGGTCCTTTGGCGCCGAGCACCCATTGCACGATGTCGATTTCGTGCGCGCCCAGGTTGGTCATCTGCCCGCCGGAGTAATCCCAGAACCAGCGAAAATGATAGATGCCCCGGTGCGGGCTGTAGGGGCGTTTCGGCGCAGGTCCCAGCCACATGTCGTAATCAAAGTCCTTCGGCGGCTCGGATTCGGGCAGGCGGCCGAAGCCGGGCATAATGTTGCGGTACGCGCCCATGCGCGCCGAGACGAGCTTGCCGATGTAGCCGCTTTGCAGCAGTTCGCGGGCCTTCTGATAATGGGGACCGCTGCGCTGCTGCGTTCCGCATTGCACCACGCGGTTGTATTTGCGGGCGGCCTTCACCATCCACCGCCCTTCGGCGACAAACAACGTCATCGGCTTTTCCACATAGACGTCCTTGCCGGCGGCGCAGGCGAGCATCGTCATGAGCGCGTGCCAGTGGTCTGGCGTAGAGACCACAACCGCCTGGAGATCCTTGTTCTCAAGCATCTTGCGGAAATCGCGGTAGGGCTTTGCGCGGCCGCCGCAGGCAACCACCCCCTCTTCGAGGCGCGGCTCGTAGGTTTCGCACACCGCCGCCGGGTCGACGTCCGGCTGGTTCTTGAAATCGTAGACGTGTTGAGCGCCGATCAGGCCGTAGCCGATGAATCCGACCTGAACGCGGTCATTCGCCCCAAGGATCCGCTGATAGGAGGCCGCGGTGGTTGCCGCGAGGAAGGTACGGCGGGTTGCGGACATAAGCGACTCTCTTTATATGTTCGCCGGCGTGGCGTTGTCAAGGATGGTTGCGAAGCGTTGGCCGCTGACCGCCCGTCAAACCCGCCGCGCTATTCGGAGCAGGTCGCCTCTGTCACTAGCGATTCCGCCGCCTCCGCTTTTACACTGGAACTGATGACCCTCGACGAACTGGAACGAGAGTACGCCGAGCTCCGCCAGCAGGCTGAAGCTGTGCGGAGCTATCTTTGACGCCCCAGCGAAGAGAAACGCCCTGGCCAAGCTCGAAGAGCAGATCTCTGACCCGGACTTTTGGAGCCAGCCCGAGAAAAGTCAGAAGATCATGCAAGACCGCAAACGGCTGGAGGAGGCGCTCGAGCACGACTCCAAGATCGCGTCGCTCAGCTCCGATCTGGAAACGCTGTTTGAGCTGTCGCGGGAGGGCGAGGATGTCGCGGCTGAGCTGGAACGCGAGCTGAAGGCCTTTCGCGCGCAGCTCGACCAGCTGGAGACGGGCATGCTGCTTTCCGGCGACAATGACGCCCGCAGCGCGATCCTGACGATTCACCCGGGCGCCGGCGGAACCGAAAGCCAGGACTGGGCGGAGATGCTCCTGCGCATGTACCTGCGGTGGGCGGAACGGCACGGCATGGAGACGGTCTTGACCGATCGTCTTGAAGGCGAAGGCGCCGGCATCAAGTCGGCGACGTTTGAGATCAACGGCGAGAACGCGTACGGACTGCTGCAATCGGAAATTGGCGTGCACCGCCTGGTTCGCATCTCGCCCTTTGACGCCAATGCCAGGCGGCATACGTCGTTTGCATCGGTATTTGTCTATCCGCAGATCGATGACGACATCAAGATCGAGATTCGCCCCGAGGACGTGCGCATCGACACGTTTCGCGCCAGCGGAGCGGGCGGACAGCACGTAAACCGCACCGATTCCGCCATCCGCATGACGCACATTCCGACCGGCATCGTGGTGCAGTGCCAGAACGAACGGTCGCAACACAAGAATCGCGCGAGCGCCTGGAAGCAGCTGCGCGCCAAGCTCTACGAGCACGAACTCGAAAAGAAGCGGGCTGAGGAGCGCAAGCTTGAAGACTCCAAGCTGGATATCAACTTCGGCAGCCAGATCCGCAGCTACGTGCTGGCGCCCTACCGCATGGTGAAGGACCACCGCACCAAGCTGTCAATTGGCGATGTGGACCGGGTGCTGGACGGCGACATCGATGAGTTGATTCACGCGTTCCTGGTGTGGCGCAAGACGGGAAAGACGGCAGCCGACGGCAAGGATGAACTGCCCGACTGATGGTGACGCCAGAGGAGATCGCGGAAGCGGCGCGGCTGATCCGCAACGGACAGTTGGTCGCGTTTCCTACAGAAACGGTATATGGACTGGGCGCAAACGCCTTCGACCGGAGCGCGGTGCGCCGCATTTTTGAACTGAAGGGCCGGCCCCAGACCAGTCCGCTCATCGTTCACGTTGCATCCATCGAGATGGCGAAGTCGCTGGTCGAATGCTGGCCGGAGCAGGCCGAGACGCTGGCCCGCAAACACTGGCCGGGACCGCTGACTTTGGTTCTGCCGAAACGAGCCCGCATTCCCGAGGAGGTGACAGCGGGGCTTGCGACCGTAGGCGTCCGGGCGCCGGCGCATCCGGCGGCGCTCGAGTTGATCCGCGCGGCGGGCGTGCCGATTGCCGCGCCAAGCGCCAACCGCTTCACCGAGTTATCTCCGACCACGGCGGAGCATGTGCGCCGCGCGTTCGGAAACGCGGTCCTGGTCCTTGACGGCGGCCCCACCGAGGTCGGCATTGAATCGACGGTCGTGTCGCTCGCCGGGCCGGAGCCGCTGCTGCTCCGGCCCGGCATGATCCCGTTCGAGGACATCCCGCGTGTGACCGCGGTTGATGCGGCGGCGCATCCGTCGCCGGGAATGCATCCGCGTCATTACAGTCCGCGGACCCGTCTGGTTCTGGTCGACGGTCCGGAGCTGCCGGGCGGCGACGGCGCCTACGTGTGGTGGAATCGTCCCGCTAAAGCGGCCAAGTCTGTGCAAATGCCCTCCAACGCCCGTGGATACGCGGCGCGGTTGTATGATACGCTGCACGCGCTGGATTCCGAAGATTGGCCGTGGATTGCGGTGGAGCGGCCGCCATCGACGCCGGAGTGGGCCGGAATCCAGGATCGCCTCGAGCGGGCTTCGCAATGACAAATCTGGAATCAGCGCCGACGCCGGTGCTGCGATGGCTGGGTCACGCCGGCTTCGCAGTTGGATTCGCTGACATGCTGTTTGTTGTGGATCCGTATCTGTCCGGAGAAATTTCGCTCAGCCCTGATCTGATCCTGTGCACGCACACCCACGAGCGCCACATGCATGCCCCTACGCTGCGATCGTTGCTCGCCCGCTCGCCGCACGCCAAAGTCGTCGTGCCGAAGAGCGCGGCGGCATACGCGCACAGCGCCGGCGTACCGCTGGAGCGGATGACCACAACGGATGCGGGTCTGCGCGTCGAATACTTCAAGAACGGGCAATACGGACGGGTGTACGCCGCGCCGTCGGCGCATCCGGATCTCGGCTGGACGCCGCTTGGCGGCTATCCCTACCTCGGTTATCTGATACGGTTCGGCGCGTACACGGTCTACCACGCCGGCGACTGCGCTCCCTACCAGGAGCTGGCGGCGAATTTGAAGCCCTACAACGTAACAGCCGCGCTGCTGCCGCTCGGCGAACGCAATTTCAGCATTCCGGAAGCTGCGGCGCTCGCCGCTCAAATCGGCGCCCGGTGGGTGATCCCCATGCACTATGAAACCGGCGCGGGCGATGGCGAGCGGTTCGTCAACCATATGCTGGGATTTCACCCCGAGCAGAGGTTTAAGGTGTTCGAGCCCGGCGAGATGTGGGCCTTGCCCGTCGAAACGTAGCCGAAGAAATCTGGCGCTGCTAGAGCTTCAGCAGCGCGCGCAATCGTTTGGTTTGCACCCGGCTCACCGGAATCTCGGTCTGGCGCTTGTCGTCCATGCGGAGCTGGTAGCTGGATTTGAACCAGGGAATCACTTCCTTGATGCGATTGATGTTCACCAGAAAGGAACGGTGAACGCGCCAGAAGACTTCCGGATCGAGATTGGATTGAAGCTCCTCGATCGTGCGATAGTTCGATTGACCCTCGATGTTCGTGGCTACGATCGTGATCAGCCCGTCATCAATGGTCGCGTAGACCACGTCGTTTGCGTCCACGATGAAATTCCGGTTATTGCTCTTGACCAGGAGCTTGGTCCGCTGGAGGACAGCCCGGTGCGGCGCGGGGGCCTCCATTTCGGGGGGCGCAGCTTTCGCCTTGTCGGCGATCGCGCGCCGCGCGCGCTCGATGGTCAGCTCCAGCCGGTGCTTTTCAATGGGCTTCAGCAGATAATCCATGGCTTCGAGCGCAAAAGCCTCGATCGCATAGTGATCGAAAGCCGTCGCCAGAATGAAATAGGGGAGGGGCAGACCGCGCTCTCTCAGGCGGCGGATGACGCTGAGCCCGTCCATGCCGGGCATCTGGACATCCATGAACACCACATCCGGCTCGAGCTTCTCGATAAGCTCAATCGCCTCCAGTCCGTTAGCGCCGGTCGCGACAATCTCGATGTCGGGAAAATCCTTCAGCAGATACGCCAACTCCTCGGACGCAAGCTGCTCGTCATCGACGATCAAGGCGGAAATCGTTGCCGTCGCGCGTGCGGTCATAAAACTGTTAGTATAGCCGAGATCCTGGAGTGCAACATGCCTGTGTAATCAGCAAGATACGGCTGGGGCTCGCATGGGTTCGCGCGGCGCCGGCGTGAATTTGCTATTACTGCCCGTACGCTCGGATGGCGTAGTTTGGCCCCGGTCGTCCATTGCGCGCGCTGTAGCGTTGTGCTTTAGTGATAAACAGTCGAAGTTGTGCCTACAGGATAGTCTTATGTACTGGTTGAGTCGTCTTGCCGTCGCCATTCTGCTCAGTTTTGCAATCGGTTGCACGCGCGATCCGGTGAAACAAAGCAATAATCTCGTCGCCACCGGAAATAAGTTGTTCAGCAAGGGAAAATACCGCGAGGCTTCGCTGATCTACCGCAGGGCGCTCCAAAAAAATCAAAAGAACGGCGAAGCATATTATCGCCTCGGTCTCGCGGAGCTCAAGCTGATGCGCTTTGGAGACGCAGCCGGCGCGCTTCGCAGAGCGCTTGACATTCAGCCGAATAACACGGACGCGGCAACAAAGCTGGCTGACATTTATTGGGTCGGGTATATTTACGACCCCAAACATACCAAGGCGACGCTCGGCGACGTACAGGAGCTCAGCGATCTGTTGCTGAAACGAGATCCGAAATCGTACGACGGGCTGCGACTGGCGGGATATGTGGCCCTGGCGAACAACGATCGGGAAAAGGCGCTGAAATATTTCGAAGCTGCGCATCAGGTGGATGCGAACCATCCGGATTTGTCGTTGTTGCTGTCGCAAACGCTGCTGGCGTCCGGCAAAGCCGCTGAAGCGGAGGCGACAGCCAAACAGGCGCTTGAAAAGCAGAAGACCTACGCGCCGCTGTACGACCAGCTCGTGAGCTTGTACTTGAGCCAGAACCGGTTGGCGGATGCCGAGAACATGCTGAAGGCCAAAGTGGCCAACAATCCCAAACAGGAATCGTACCGGCTGCAACTGGCCATGTTTTATTACGCGGCGAAGCGGCCCCAGGACATGGAGGCCCAGATCCAGCAGATCCTTTCGAACCCGAAGGATTTCCCGCTGGGGCGCCTCACCGCCGGACGCTTCTACAGCCGCATTCACGACCCCGACCGCGCGCGCCGGGAATTTGAAGCGGGCATGCGCGCAAACTCGAAAGACAAGGCGTTGTACCAAAAGGAAATCGCGAAGCTGCTCGCGGCGCAGGGCAAGTACGCCGAAGCGTCCCAGATCGTCAACGGCGTCTTGAAGGACAACCCCAAGGACGACCAGGCGCTTGCGCTCCAATCCGCGCTCCAACTCGAAACCGGGGATCCGAACCAGATTCAGACCGCCATCAACAATCTTCAATCGCTGGTCGGCAAAGAGCCAAAAAACCCGGATCTGCGGTATCAACTCGGCCGGGCGTTCCTGCTCAAGAATCAGCTCGCGCAAGCGCGAGTACAACTGGAGGAGGCGGTTCAGCTTTGGCCGGACCTGATCCCGCCGCGGCTGTTGCTGGCGCAGATTTACACCGGGCAGCGGGATTATAACCGCGCTCTGGAGATGGCTGACCAGGTGCTCCAGCGCGACCCCAACAATTTGCCGGCGCGTCTGACCAGAACCAGCGCGCTGTTCAGCCTGGGCGAGCGCGACCGCGCCAAGCGGGAATTGCAGTCCATTATCAAGGCCGCGCCCACCTCCGTGGATGCGCGGTATCAACTGGCGGCGATTGATTTCACGGAGAAGCGCTACAAGCAGGCCGAGGACGCCTTCCAGCAGATGCGCCGCGATTTTCCAAACGACAAGCGCGGAGTGTTCGGACTGACTGAGACCTACATGGCGCAGAATGATTTTAAAGGCGCCCTGCAGATTATCAATGATGAAATCGCGAAGGATCCCAACCGCAAGGATCTTCGCGTGACGCTGGCGAACATCCTGGTGCGCGCCCGCCAGTACGACCAAGCCATTCAGCAATACCAGGAGCTGGCTGCAAAATCCCCCAACGACGCCTCCCTGTATCTTCGTCTGGGCGAGACGCACCGATTGAAAGGCGATTTCCCGGCGGCGATCGACGCCTTCAAGAAGGCGTCGGCGCTGGCGCCGAATGACGTGACCGCGCTGGTGCGGCTGGCGATGCTGCTTGACGAGCTCGGTCGCAAGGAGGAAGCCAAGCCGTATTACGAGCGCGCGCTCCGCATCGAGCCGGACAATGGGGTGGCCTTGAACAATCTCGCCTATATCAAAGCCGAAGAGGGCACGGACCTCGACGAGGCTTTGGCCTATGCGCAGCGGGCCAAGCAGCGCTATCCGCAAGAGCCGAACATTTCTGACACGCTCGGCTGGATCTACATCAAAAAGAACCTCAGCGATGACGCCATTCGCCTGTACCGCGATTTGGTCAGCAAGTATCCCGATAACGCGACCTTCCGATACCATCTCGCCATGGCGCTGTTCCAGCGCGGCGACCGGGTCACAGCCAAGCGCGAAGGGCAGCAGGCCCTTCAGGCCAGCCAGAGCAAGGAAGAACAGGCGAAAATCCGCGACCTTTTGACCAAAATAGGCTGAACTTGCACCCGCAAACCGCCAAACAGCCGCGGAGCTCCGTGGCGAGTTGGGCCGCCGCGCCGTACGTGCTGCCCTTTGCAGTGTTCATGTTTTTTCTGGCGATCGAGCGCTTCAACCCGCTGCCTCCGGCGTGGGACTTTGGGATTCGGATCGTGGCCGTGGGGGGCGTGCTGGCCGTCCTCTCGCGCCGCCAGATCGATCTGAAGATGTCCCGGCCGCTGTGGACGGCGGCTGTCGGCATCGGCGTTTTCGTTCTATGGATCGCCCCGGATTGCCTGTTCCCCGGATATCGGAATTTCTGGCTTTTTAACAACGGGCTGGTCGGCTCAGCGCGAACGTCGCTGTCCGAGGCCGCCCGCAATGACGAGCTTTTGCTTGCGCTCCGGCTCGCGCGAGCAGTGATCATCGTGCCGGTCGTCGAGGAATTGTTCTGGCGCGGCTTCCTGATGCGATGGCTGATCAGCTCGCAGTTTGAAAAGATTCCGCCGGGGACCTACACGCCCGTGGCATTCTGGGTAACAGCGGTCCTGTTCGCTTCCGAGCACGGACCCTACTGGGACGTCGGACTGCTGGCCGGCATCGTGTACAACTGGTGGATGGTGCGGACGCGCCGCCTCGGCGATTTGATCTGGGCGCACGCCATCACGAACGCTTGCCTTTCCGCATACGTCATGATTTTTCACAGGTGGGAATATTGGTTGTAACCCGCAAAGATAACCTTCAGAACTCGCAGGTTGAAATCGTGTCCGCCGGCGTCTGCGCGGCGAACGCCCGCATCGCGCTTTTCGATTTTGACGGCACGCTGTCGCTGATCCGCTCCGGTTGGATGGAAGTCATGGTCCCCATGATGGTCGAAATCCTGGCGGAAACAAAAAGCGGCGAAAGCGAAGCGCAGCTGCGGTCTGTGGTTGAGGATTTCGTATGGCGGCGGACGGGTCAGGACACGATCTACCAGATGATCGAGCTGCGCGACCAGGTGGCTGCGCGGGGCGGAAAGCCGCTCGATCCGCTGGTCTACAAACGCATGTACCTGGACCGGCTCTGGTCGCGCATATGCGGACGCGTGGAGGCATTGCGCAGTGGAACGGCCTCGCCGGACGAGTATCTGGTTCCGGGAGCGCGTGCGCTGCTTGAAACGCTCTGCCAGCGGGGCCTGCGGATGTACCTGGCCAGCGGAACGGACGAGGAGTATATGCGGGCCGAGGCGGATCTTCTCGACGTCTCGCGATACTTTGCGGGCGGCGTCTACGGCGCGCGTGATGATTATCGGAGTTTTTCGAAGGGAATTTTGGTCGAGCGGATCGTCTCTTCGGCGGGGTTCCGCGGCGAGCACCTGCTGGCGTTCGGCGACGGCTATGTGGAAATCGAGGAGGTGAAGAAAGTCGGAGGCGTGGCGGTGGGAGTTGCCACCGCCGAACCGGAATGCGCGGCCGTCGACGAATGGAAGCGATCCCGGCTGATTGGGGCGGGGGCGGATATCGTCATCCCCAATTATCTGGCTCATGACGAGCTGATCTCGGTCCTGTTCGACAAGAGCTGACGTGACATCGAAGTACAGGCTTTTCGACCGTTCGCGGCTCGAAATTCTCCCCCTCAGCGAGCGCGCGAACGATCTCGACATCGATCACTGGCTGGCGCTCGACGCGGAGACGCCCGAGTTTTCCCACCCGGACCTGCCGGTCGTCGCGGATCGTCTGCGGGCGGCGAAACAAGCCGGCGCTGCGCGTATTCTGGTCATGGGGGCGCACCTGCTGCGCTCCGGCGTGAACCGCCATATTATCGACTTGGTCGAACGAGGCTGTATTGACCACATCGCGATGAACGGCGCCGGGGCGATCCACGATTACGAACTGGCGCGCATCGGCGCGACGACCGAGAGCGTCGCGCGATACATCAAAGACGGCCATTTCGGATTGTGGCGCGAAACCGGCGAACTCAACGACTGGATCCGTGAAGCCGCAGCGCTGTCGCTCGGCCTCGGCGAAAATGTCGGCCGGCGCATTCTCGAAAGCGATTACCGGCATCGCGATCTCAGCGTACTCGCCGCCGCGTACCGGGTATCCGTTCCGGTCACGGTTCACGTGGGGATCGGCTACGACATCATCCATGAACATCCGAATTGCGACGGAGCGGCGCTCGGCGAGGCGAGTTACCGCGATTTTCTGATCTTTGCAAATACGACGGAGCGCCTTGAAGGGGGCGTGATGCTGAGCTTCGGATCCGCCATCATGGGGCCTGAAGTCTACCTCAAAGCCCTGGCCATGGCGCGCAACGTCGCCCGGCAGCAAGGCCGCGCCATCCGCAAGCTGACCACAGCCGTATTCGATATCGCGCCGATCCATGGCGATTTCCGGCGCGAGCTGCCCAAATCCGATCCGGGCTACTATTTCCGGCCGCATAAGACCATTCTGGTCCGCACTGTCGCCGATGGAGGCGAGAGTTTTTATTTCTGCGGAGATCATCGCGCGACCTTTCCTGCCCTGCGCAGGGCTATTCTGGAGAGCGAATGAAGGCTGCGGAGATCCTCGAAAAAATTCGCGGCATGCGCGCCCTGGTGATCGGCGACATCTGCCTGGATCGCTGGTGCCGCTATGATCCGGCGCTTGCGGAACCATCGCGGGAAACCGGCATTCCGCGCATCGCCGTAGTCGAAACGGCGGTCACGCCCGGCGCTGCGGGCACCGTGGCGAACAATCTGGTCGCATTGGGAGCGAAACAGGTCGCAACGCTGGGCGTGATCGGCGGAGATGGTTTCGGGAGCGAGCTGGAGGACGCGCTGCGGCGGGGCGGAATTTCCCCCGAGCTGGCGGTGCGCGCGCCCGAGCTGCCCACCTTCACCTACACCAAGCTGATCAACGCCGCAACCGGGATCGAAGACCAGCCGCGAGTCGATTTCGTGTACACCAAACCTCTTCCCGGTCCGGTTGAAGAGCGGATCATCGAAAACATCCGCCGCGCGTGGAACGACTTCGATGTCGTGCTGGCGTCCGACCAGGCCGAAACCGCAGCAGGCGGGGTAATCACCGACGCGGTGCGCGGAGTCATCGGGGAACTGGCGGCCGGCGGCGGCAAGATCGTGTGGGTAGATTCCCGCATGCGCGCCGAACGGTTTCGCAACGTGGTGCTCAAGTGCAATTACCAGGAGGCGGAGGCGGCGTGCCGCCGCGCCTTCGGCGCGCCCGACTTCGAGATGCTGCGCCAGTCCACACGCTCGATTCTGCTGGTGATCACGCACGGCGAAAAGGGAGCGATGTATATCCGCGCGGGCGGGGCCAAGTTCGTTTCGACGCGGCGCGTCGCGCACCCGGTGGACATCTGCGGCGCAGGCGACAGTTTTTCCGCCGGCGCGGCGCTTGCGCTGGCCATCACCGGCTCGCCTGACGACGCGCTGCGGTTCGGCAATATGGTGGCGTCCATCACCATCATGAAAAAGGGCACTGGCGTCGCCCGGCCAGAGGAAGTTCTCGAAGCCGAGCGGAACTGGAAGCCATGATCACGCTGGCGATCGACATCGGCGGGACAAAATTTTCGACCGCGTTGTTTGACTCCGATCGCATGGTGGAGCGGGCTACGGAGCCGACGAATCGCGAAGGCGGTCCGGCCTGGATGATGGCGCGAATTGCCGAGATCACGCGCGGCTGGGCGCGGCATTTCGCCATCGATCGCTGCGGGGTGGGATTTGGCGGACCGGTGGACTTCCCCTCCCAAACCGTCACGCTGTCCACGCATGTCGGCGGCTGGAACGGGTTCCCGCTGGCGGCGCGGCTCAGGGAGCTCACCGGAGCGCCCGTGATCATGGACAATGACGCAAACGTCGGGGCCCTGGGCGAGGCGGAATTCGGCGCCGGCCGCGGCTGCCGCCCTCTCTTTTACATGACGCTGTCTACCGGCATCGGCGGCGGTATCATTACCAGTGAAGGCGTGTACCGCGGCGCGGATTCATACGCTGGAGAAATCGGACATCTCACCATCCGGCCCGGCGGTCCAGAGTGCCTGTGCGGCTCCCGCGGCTGCTTCGAGAGAATGTGCTGCGGCCTGTGGCTCGAACGGGACTACGGACGCAGCGCAAAAGAACTCATGGACGATGCGGCATTCGTTGAACGTTACGTCGTGGACCTCGCGCTCGGGCTGAAGGCATGCATTATGCTGCTGAACCCTGCGCGGATCGTGATTGGCGGAGGCGTCAGCAAGGCCGGCGACCGGCTGTTCGGTCCGCTGGGCAGGGAGTTGCGGCGGCAGATTACTGCCTGGTCGCGAGCCCGCGTCGACGTCGCGCCGGCTGCGCTCGGCGACGACAGCGTCTTATATGGCGCCCTGGCCTTAGCCCGGACTTTGCAAATATGACATTTACTGAGGATTATCGGAAAAAACTCATCGACGCGATCAACGGTCTCGATCTGGAGAAGGTCAATCAGGCGATCGAATGGTTCCAGGAAGCTCGCGCCAACAACCGCCGCATTTTCACCTGCGGCAACGGCGGCAGCGCATCGACGGCGTCTCATTTTGTTTGCGACATCGTTAAGGGCGCCAGCTACAACCGCAAGACGCGATTCCGCATCATGGCGCTCACCGATTCGCTCCCCACCCTCACAGCCTATTCGAACGACGTGGGCTACGATTGCGTGTTTGTGGAACAACTGAAGAATTTTGCGGAGCCCGGCGATTTGGTGCTGGCCATCAGCGGCTCCGGAAATTCGCCCAATGTGCTGCGCGCCGTGGAGTACGCCAATTCCATCGGCTGCCGCACGATTGGCCTGACCGGACGGGACGGCGGCAAGCTCGGGCCGCTGGCGCAATTGAACATTCAGGTCCCGGCGCCGCACATGGGCCGCATCGAGGACGCGCACATGATCGTGTGCCACATGATCGGCTACTACTTCATGGATACGGAGTACGCCGAGGCGGCGGCGCGCGACTGAGTTCGGTGGCGCATCGCCTTCGTTTAGGAGCGTGACGGACCGCTTCTGCTCCTCCGATACACGTGGATGTCGCGCTCCGACGCAATGCGCCATACGCCGTCCATTTTGCGCAGCGAGACCTGCTGCTTCACCTTGCCTCCGTAGGAGCCTTTTGCGGATCCGAAGTCCCAGGCTTTATCAAAGGTCGCCACGGCCGTGTTGGGACTCGTGAGCTGGACGTAGATGTTGGAAATCTCGTACTGGCGGACGTCGCCCAGCTTTTCGAGAGCCTGCTGGCGCTCCCGCCGGATGCGTTCGCGCGGGACATTGCGCTGGCCATAATAGCGGTCGACGATGGGCGCGTAGAAGCTCACCTGCGCATCCACGTCGCCGCTGCGAGACGCAGCCGCCCAGTTCTCCAGCAGCGAGCGGATGGCGGTCTGATCATCTGCCGCCGGAGGCGCAGCGCGGTCGCTCTCGCCTTTTGTGGCGCCCGCGGACTGCTGGCGATTGGGCGCCGGCGTCGCAGGCGCCGCGTTCGCGGGCGCTGAGGCGGCAACGCCGTGGTCCCGCGCCCCGCCAGCCGAGACGTCGCGAGGCGGCGCATCCCTGAAGAACAGCGCGGCCAGAAGAATTCCCATGGCAGCCCCGGTCGCGACTGCGTAAAGAAGCCAGCTTCGTCCGTGGCGGGCGCGCGCCCGTTCGCGCGCAGCCTCGTAGGGATTCATTACGACATGCGCGGCGGGGAGCGCCCCGCCAGGCCCTCCATCGCGCGCCGGCGAAAGCTGTTCCGGGATATGCCGGCGAACGGCCGGCTCCTGGACGCCCGACGCGCCCGCAAAGACCGGTTTCAAACGCTGCGCCGGCGCCTCCTCGGTGAATTGTTCCAACAGTTGACGAATCCGGTCCAGGCCGCAACGCTCCTGCGGATTGGTGTTCAGGCATTCAGCCGTGATCGAGGCGAATGGCGGGGGAAGGTCCGGCCGCTGGCGCCGCGATGCGAGAGAGTCTTCGGATTTCGGACCCGACAGCGCCGCTGTGAGCACACAGGCCAGACTCCATACGTCCCAACTCGGGCTGACAACGCCTTCGTACGCCTCGGGCGGCGTACTCGGGGTGACGGCCATCAGGCGCCGCGTCTCGGCCGCGTAGTTGTTTCCAACCACGCGCATCTGAGAGTAGTCGGAGAGCTTCCATGCGTTGCCAACCCGGGCTACGGAAGCCGGGTCCAGGTTGCAATAGACCAGATTGCGCTCATGCAGATAAGCCAGACCCGCAGCCAGATCAAGCCCGAGAGAGCGCGCCTCCGATGGCGGCAGGGCAACCGTGCGAAGGTAGTCGGCCAGCGTTGCGTCCTCGCGTTCAAGCGCCACGTAGATAAAACGGACGGAGCCGCGCTCCAGCAAGCCGGCGCCAAAGCAGCGCAGCAGATTGGGATGATCGAAAAAGCTGGCTTCGAGAAAACGGTCCAGCAGCGGCTCTCCGCGTCCGTTGTCGCGCAGGAACCGGACCACAATCGGACAGGGCGGTTCAAAACCGGATGCTTCCACCGGCTCGGCTGCGAATAGGCCGTCCCGATCCGCACAGAGCAGTTCGCGCACGCGAATCTTCTCCTCGAGGATCAGTCCCTCAAGCTCCTGCCAGGCGTCACGCGCCAACATCGCGCTTACACCTCGACATCCCGACCGTCTGCGCCGACCACACGCCTGCGATCGCTGACCAGCACGGTCCGGGGCTGATGCACCTCCGCACGGCTGCGGCGGATGCGCACCTCCTCTCGCAGCAGCAAGCGCTTTTCGACCGTAATCACTTCTTCGATGACAGGAATAATCGTGACGTCGCCCTCCTGCCGGGTTTCGGGCGCTCTGTCCACGATCCGGTTGACGGGTACGCGCTCCACGCTCACCTCATCGGTGAACAGCGGCTCGTCGATGTCCACAGACACCGGCGTCGAGCCGCTCGAACGGTGAACCCGCGGGGCAGCCGCGGCGCTCGACGGCTCGATTCGAGGGGCTTCGGACGCCACGTCCTCAGCCGGCGGCGGAGCCGTATCCTGTTCGACCGCCTCAGCGCCCATGCCGTCGTCATCCAGAAAGAACGACCCGTCCGGCTGAACGCGCAAAGAGCCCGCAGGTACGCTGAATTCGGAACCGTCATCGAGATGAACGCGGCTGTCTCCCCGGTCGAGAAACCGTGACGCGCGGTACACACGGCCCCTCCGGCCGCTTTTCGTGATAAGGGGAAACGCCTGAAGTTCGGGCACTGAACACCTCCGGTTAATAACGGGGCACTACCGACTGCTCACTGGACTTAGCACGCGGGCGTCCATGCCCGCACCCACTCAGTTCAATCTGTTGCGGCTGTAGACTTGCCCATTTTAGAAAAATTTACCGCTTCCGTCATGCTTGGGGAGGCGTCTGCATCGCCGAAGCGGCCTGAACTCCCTCCGCCAGTTCCGGCAGAATGCCCAGTTCGACGTAGATTGGACGGACTATGGCGCGGATCGCAGGCAGTTGCGCGGCAAACCATACCCCGCCCGCAACGCACCCGGCGCCGCCTAAAACCAGCGTGTTCGAGGCGCCGATCCGCGTCGCCAACAGTCCCGCCAGCAAGCTTCCAAACGGCGCCATGCCCATAAACGCCATGCTGTAGAAAGCCATGGCGCGCCCGCGCTTGTCCTCTTCGACAATCGTTTGCAGAATGGTGTTCGTCGCCGCCATGTGGCGCATCATGCCAAAGCCGGTGACCAGCATGAGTGAGAGCGATAGCCACAACCAGGACGACAGCCCGAACCCGATCAGGCCCGCGCCGAACAGCATCGCCGAGACGAACACCACCCTGCCCAGCCCCACCACCGTGCGCCGCATCGCCAGCGTGACCGCGCCCGCCAGGGCGCCAACGCCTGAGGCGGCGACCAGAAATCCGAGCGTATAGGAGTTGCCGTGCAGCGCCTGGGACGCGAAGACCGGCATTAATACCGTGTAGGGCTGGCCGACGAGGCTGATCAGCATCATCAGCAGCAGCAGCGACCGGATCGGCCGGAACCGGGAGACATATTGCCAGCCGTCAACCAGGTCGCGCCAGGCAGTCGTCGGCCGCCGGACCGTCGCGGCCGGGCGTACTGACATCAGCAACAACGACGCGACTACGCCAATATAGCTGACGCCGTCAATCAGAAAGCAGTAGCCCTCTCCGAGCGCGGCGACCACCACGCCCGCCACAGCCGGCCCGATCAGGCGCGCCGCATTGACCATGGAGGAGTTCAGCGCGATGGCATTGCCCAGATCGGACCGTCGCTCGATCATTTCGATAAGAAAGGCCTGCCGCGCGGGCATGTCCACGGCGTTGATAAGCCCCTGGAAGAGACTCAACGCCAGCACTTCGGGGACGGTGATGATGCCGGGGAGCGCAAGGGCCGCCAGCGCCAGAGATTGCCCCATGGAAAGGATCTGGGTAATAACGAGCGTGCGGCGCCGGTCCCAGCGATCCACCCACACGCCCGCGATTGGCCCCAACACGAACGCTGGAATCTGTCCGGCGAAGCTTACTATGCCAAGCGCCAGCGCGGACCCTGTAAGCCGGTATATCAGCCAGCTCGTTGCGATCCGCGTCATCCAGGTGCCGATCAGCGAAACACTCTGGCCGCCGAAGAACAGCCTGTAGTTCCGCGATCGGAGCGCGCGGATCGCGAGCTTCCAGTCCGAACTGGTTCCCGCCAGGGGCATCGATCAGAAGACTGTCGGGCGCAATCAAAGGTTCCAACGGATCGGGCGGCCGCCTACTGCACGGCTGCGCTGAAGGCAACCGCGCGGCTCTAGCGCATCAGCAGCCCGACGATGTGATTGATCGCGAATGCGCTCAGATACGCAACGCACGTCATGTAGGTGAATTGAACAGCGGGCCACCTCCACCCGCCGGTCTCGCGCTTTACGACGGCGACGGTCGACATGCATTGCATAGCGAATGCGAAAAACACCAGCAGCGCCAGCGCTCCACCGAGCGTCAGATCGCGATGAATGGCCTGCTGGAGAGTGGGCGAGTGCGCGTCGCCCTCGATCCCGTAAATCGTGCCCAGCGTGCTGACGATGACCTCACGCGCGGCGAGCGAAGAGAGCAGTCCGATGCCAATCTTCCAATCGAAGCCCAGCGGCTTGATGGCCGGCTCAATCGCGCGGCCGATCGCGCCGGCTAGGCTGTCGGTGATGGCGGGCGCATGGCCATCGTGGAACGGAACGTGAGCAAATATCCACAACACGACTGCAACCGTCAAGATGACGGTGCCCGCGCGGCGAAGGAAAATTTTTGAACGGTCCACCAGCCTCAACCCGAGCGAACTGACGGTGGGCCATCGGTACGGCGGCATTTCGAGTACGAATGGCGTATTGCCGCTCTTGAGTACAGTGGACTTCAGAAGACGCGCTGTGACGACGGCGGCGACAAAGCCCAGAATATATAGCCCAAGCATGGCGGCGGCCTGCGCCCCCAGAAACGGACCGAGTATCGGACGATTGGGAATGAAGGCGGCGATGATCAGGGTGAAGACGGGCAGCCGCGCCGAGCATGTCATAAACGGCGCGATTAAGATCGTAGCGATCCGGTCCCGCTTGCTCTCAATCGTGCGTGTGGCCATGATCGCCGGAACGGCGCAGGCGTACGCGGAGAGCAAGGGAATAAAGGACTTCCCCTGCAGCCCGAATTTGGACATCGTACGATCCGCAATCAGGGCGGCGCGCGCCAGATACCCGGAGTCCTCAAGAATTCCGATGAACAGGAACAGCAGCAGAATCTGCGGCAGAAACACAATTACGCTGCCCACGCCGTTCCACACTCCCTCGGTCAGCAGGTCCCTGAACGGTGAGTCCGGCAGAACCGACGCCACCCACGCGCCCGAAGCGGCTATGCCCTCCTGAAGCGCGTCCATGATCGGCCGCGCGCCGGAAAAAATTGTCTGAAAAACGCCGATAACGACCAGCGCGAACACCGCGGGTCCAATCACTGGATGCAGGAACACGCGATCCAGCCTGCGGGTCCACAACGGCGGCGCGGGCGCCTGGTAACCGGCGCCGCGTCCCACGCTGGCCGCCCATTGCCGGCACTTTGGAATATCGTTGAGCACCGGCAACTCGACGAGCGGCGCCTTGCGGACTGGCAATCCAGCGCACACGCCTTCGAGAAAATGCGCGATCTGGTCGAGGCCTTCGCCCTTGGCGGCGCTCACCAGAACCACGGGCGCGCCCAGTTGCTGTGAGAGGCAGTCGATCTCAAGATCCCCGCCGCGCCGGCGCAGATCGTCCGCCATGTTAAGAATGATCAACGTCGGCAGTCCGAGGCTCAAAATCGGCGCGGCCAGCACTAAGTGCCGTCCGAGATTGTTGACGTCCAGAATCAGAAGAATCCCGTCCGGCTTGGGCATGCCTGGCATTTCCCCGAGCAGAACGTCCCGGGTCACCTGTTCATCTTCCGAACGCGGGTTCAGCCCATAGACGCCCGGCAGGTCGACCAGGTCGATCGAGCGCCGTCCCCCGACGCGCGCACGTCCCGTGCGGTGTTCGACGGTGACGCCCGGAAAATTGGCCACCTTTTGGCGCATGCCGGTCAGGCGATTAAACAACGTGGACTTGCCGGAGTTGGGAGGGCCGACGATGGCGAAGACTGCTGTATCTGCGCTTCGGGCTGGAGAACTCGTGATCAGGTTGCAACCCGTGCAGGCATGGCAATCCGACATTGGTCAGTCCACAGGGCAAATTCGGGAGATCACAACTCCGGCAGCGGGCGGATGAACAACCGCGCCGCCGTCTCCCGCCGGAGCGCGACTTCGGATCCATCTACCTGAAAGACGCGCGGATCTCCCCCCGGCGCGCTCAAGCCGGGAACGATCACGTGTCCGGGCAGAAATCCGAGTTCCATCAGCCGGGTAGCGACCTCCTCGGGAACTTCCAGCCTCTCGAGCACAGCCGCTCGGCCGGGCTCGAGCTCGAGCAGGGTCTTCGGCCCAGCCGCCCGCCGGGCCGGGGCCCGCCGTCGGGAACGACCGCTGTTGAAACTCAGTTGCATGATTTCTTCCCAGTATCCGCCTGTCAGATTGCCTAGTCAAGCGGGTGACGCCGCTGCGCGGGAGCATCACTTACAAATCACTTGCAAGTGGCCGGCTCGCTGCGTACGGACCTGCCGCATCAAAGAAATCGGCTGCCGGGAATGCTATCATTCTCCCGTGCCCGCTGCTTCCGCCAAGCAGGCCTTTTCGCGTGAGGAAGTCCGCCGCGCTCTGGGCATCACGGAAAAACAGCTCCGCAGCTGGGAGCGCCAGGGGCTGGTCACGCCGTCGGCCGAATTCGCATTTAAAGACCTCGTCGGACTGCAAACGCTGGTACGGCTCCGCCGGCAACGGGTTCCCCCAGTGCGGATCCGTCAGGCTCTCGGCGCACTGCGGGAAAAGCTGCGCGACGTTCACAATCCGCTCAACGACCTGCGAATTTACGCCGACGGCCCCCATATCCGCGTAGACCTCGACGTGGGAACTATGGAGCCGGTTTCCGGACAATTGCTGCTGAATTTCGATCAGGCCGAGTTGCGGAAGTTGCTGAGTTTTCCCCCGCCCGAGCGCGTTGGCGCGAATTCAGTTACGGCTCACCGGAAACGGCTGGAGGCCGAGATGCTGTTTGAACGGGCTCTCGACATGGAGCAGAACGGAGCGCCCATCCAAGATGTCATCGCCGCCTATGAGCAGGCTGTCGCGCTCGACCCGCGGTCAACCGGCGCTCTGGTCAACCTGGGGACGATCCACTTTAACGCGCGTTCCTTCGCCAAAGCGGAGGATTATTATCGCCGTGCGCTGGAGATCGACCCCGAGTACGCGCTGGCGCATTTCAACCTCGCCAATCTCTACGACGAGAAGGGCGAGCGCGCCAAAGCTCTCCGCCATTACCTGGCGGCGTTGAAGCAGAACCCGCGCTATGCCGACGCCCATTACAACATCGCGCTGCTGTACCAGTCTTCGGGCGAGACCATGAAGGCCGTCCGCCACTGGCAGGCTTACCTCAAGTTAGACCCAAACAGTTCCTGGGCGGCCATCGCGCGCCGCGAACTGGAAAGAATCAAGAGCGCGACAGTCCTACGCGGCGGCGCTTAGCCCTGGGGGCGGCCCAGCGCCTCGAGTTCTTCGAGCGTGCGCGGCCAGTCGGAGCCGAGCAATCGCGATAAGCCCCGGTCGGCCAGCACTTTGCCGCCGGTCTGACAGGCCGCGCAATAGTTCGTTTCGTTATCGGCATAGCGAATCCGCAGGATCCGTTCGCCGCATTTCGGGCAGGGCTTGCCGTAGCGGCCGTGCACCGCCATATCAGGACGGAAGGCCGTCACCTTCTCCGGAAAATCGCGCTCCGCCTCATGTCTCAGGCGGTCCACCCAGAACTGTAACGTCTGGCGCGCAGCTCTGAGCAGACGGCCCCATTCCTCATCCGTCAGTTTGCCGGTGTGCGCAAGCGGCGATAATCCGGC
>Ga0209581_1001523_pt1 | contig 26564 bp, 17 predicted proteins | sample Coa_R2_FD_187160 | JGI IMG/M metagenome (GOLD analysis project Ga0209581, IMG submission 187160) | Surface soil microbial communities from Centralia Pennsylvania, which are recovering from an underground coalmine fire - Coalmine... | ecosystem: Environmental > Terrestrial > Soil > Unclassified ...
CGCGGAGAAATCCTGGGTGCCGCGCTCGTGGGATTGATGATTGGGAAATCGCTGGTCTGGGCGATTGCCTTGGGATCCGGGACATCCGGCGGCGTGCTTGCTCCGTTGCTCATCATCGGTGGCGCGCTGGGAGCGACCATCGGTCAGTTGACGCATGTGGGCGACCCCGGTTTATGGGCGGCTGTGGGGATGGCGGCGATGATGGGCGGAACGATGCGCGCTCCGTTGACTGGGATTTTTTTTCTGCTCGAGCTCACGCATGACGTAAACGCGTTGCCAGCGTTGCTCGGCGGCTCGGTCGCAGCTTTGGCAGTGACGGTGCTGCTTTTGCGGCGTTCGATCCTTACCGAAAAACTGGCGCGGCGCGGGCAACATATTGCCCGCGAATACAGCGTCGATCTGTTCGAATTGATGCGTGTGGGTGAAGTGATGGACAAAGATGTGCCGCTCATTCCAGCCGCGACGCCGTTGCCGAGGTTTGCTGCCCGCATAGCCAGCGGCGATCCGTTAATCTGCGCGCGACAGGGCACATTGCTGGGAAACGAAGCCGGCGAATTGGTGGGAATCATTACGCGCGGCGATCTGGTGCGCGCATTCGAGCGATCGCGCGATCCCAGGACAACGGTGTTGGATGCGGGCTCGACTAATTTGATTGTCGCGTACGAGGATGAAACATTGCATGACGTCATCGGGCGAATGTTGCGACACGACATTGGCCGGCTGCCGGTAGTCGATCGTTCGAATCCAAAAAAGGTCGTTGGCTACCTTGGACGGGCCAGCATCCTCGCGGCGCGCGAGCGTTACCATCGGGATGAAGAATTGCGCGAACGGGGCCTTCGGTCGGCTCGCGCCGCGTTCAATCCGGCAATCTAATCGCGGCTAACTCTGACCGCTTTCATCGGTCGTCAATACGCAGGCAGGCCGAATCGACTGGCGACTTGTTCGTTGCAGCGATGCGCATCTGCGTCATTCTTCTAATCACATGGAGAGTGGCGTTGGCGCGTGGGGAGCGAGAGGGCAAAAACTTTTACACGACAGAAGAGAGCCATACCGGCCGTAACTGGCCGGTTGGGAAGAAGAAGAGACTAATGCAAATACAAAGATGTGGTTTCCAGCCGTCCGGCAAAGGGCCTGGCGATTGGTTTACAGGGATGGTGCGAATCGACCCCTTGTTCGAGGCGCCGGCGCCAGCCCGGGTGCGTTGCGCCAGCGTGACGTTCGAGCCGGGCGCGCGAACGGCCTGGCATACGCATCCGCTCGGGCAAACTTTGATTGTCACCTCCGGTCTGGGCTGGGCGCAAAGCGAGGGCGGTCGAGTCGAGGAGATCCGGCCCGGTGACGTCGTGTGGTTCGCTCCTGGCGAGAAGCACTGGCATGGCGCCACGCCGAAGACCGCCTTGACGCATATCGCCATTCAGGAAGCGCTCGACGGCAAAGCAGTCGAATGGCTGGAAAAGGTGAGCGAAGAACAGTACCGCGCCGCGTCCGGCGGGTAAATGGCAAGGTTGCGCGAGCTGCGTCCGGTCTCTGGCAGCGGGATTTGCGGGCAAACTGCGACATTGGGCGCCGCCCGGTTTAAGTTCATTTGAACATTTTCACAGAAACATTGTCCAACGCAGTGGAAACCCGAAGGAGAAACAGAAAGGAGGAACAACCATGGCTATTACTGATCTGATTCCGTGGAACAGAACTGCTCGGCCTCTGGGGATGCGTCGTCGGGAGATGGATCCCTTCAGCAGCCTGCGCCGGGAAATTGATCGCGTCTTCAGCGATTTTCTCAACGACTGGCCCTGGATGGGCCGGATGAGCCTGTTTGATCGGCAGTTCTCCACATTCATGCCAACCGTGGACGTCACCGAAACCGACAAGGAATTCTGCGTGACGGCCGAGTTGCCGGGAATGGAGGAGAAGGATATCGAAGTGAGCTATTCCGACGGCGGGCTCACCATCAAGGGCGAGAAACGCGAAGAACGCGAGGAAAGCCGGGGCGATTATTATCACTCCGAGCGGCAGTTTGGAGCGTTTGAGCGCACCATACCGCTGCCCGAAGATGTCAACCCCGACAAGGCAAAGGCTTCTTTCAAGAAGGGAGTCCTGAAAATCACGCTTCCGAAGACTGAAGAGGCGCGATCCCACAAGAAGACGATTCCCATTGAGGCTTAAGGCAGTCTCTGTTCGGGGCGCGGCAAAGACCAAATGCCGCGCCTTTTTTATGTAAAAATGCGGCGTAATGTGCGGAAAAGCGCTTAGCTGCCGAAGCTCTTGCCCAGGGGGCACGAGTTATGTTCAATGGAAAAACAGAAACACTTACATGACGAGCGGCATTTTTTTATTCCGGCGCGCTGGTCTTCCGGCGCTCTTTTACAACTTGGTCGGAGCGTTGTGTCTGGCTGCGCTCTCCCCGGAACATCCGCCGGTGCGTCCCGCCGACGCTGCATCGCCGGTGCTCATCTGGGATATTGACCCCGCGAAGGCCAGCGCCCTTCCGCGAAACTTTCGCACGACTGACGACCTCCCGAGGAGTGAAACGGACGAATCATTTGACAACGTCGGATTAAAGGAATTGCGCGCCTCCGGCAGCGGAGAATTTACGGCCGACAATTTCAAACTTGTGCTGGCGCGCACTCGAGGGCCGGTCACCGTTTTCGATTTAAGACAGGAAACGCACATCTTCATCAACGGCCTGCCTGCGAGCTGGTTTGCCACGCACGACTGGGCTAACGTGGGCAGAAGTCGCGCTGCGATCGAAGCCGAGGAAGCGGCACGAGTCCAATCGTTGAAGCCCGGGATCGAGATCTCGATTCAATCGGGCGAGCTGGTGAAGAAAGGGCGTCGCGACGCCGGAGCGCCGCAACGTGTGACGGTCGATAACGCCAATACCGAGCGCGAGCTGGTCGAAGCCGCCGGCGCGCGATACGTGCGCATTCCCGTGACCGATCACGCGCGTCCCATGGATGAAGAAGTGGATCGCTTCATTCTGGCTGTGCGGGAGATGCCCCCGGACGGCTGGGCCCATTTCCACTGCGAAGCCGGGCGCGGCCGAACGACGACTTTCATGGCGCTCTACGATATGCTCCGAAACGCGGCGCGCATTTCCTTGGAAGCCATTGCGCGCCGCCAAAAATTGCTCGGCTACGGCTATGATGTGCTGGCCCCGGGGGTGCCAGGAAACTGGAAAGCACCGTATATCGCGGACCGGATTGCGTTCGTCCGCGCGTTTTACGATTATGCCCGCGCCAATCCCAATGGCCGACCACAACTCTGGAGCGAATGGCTCAAGTCTGGAGCGCAGTGAAAGGAATGCTATCCGGCGCGCAACCTTTGCTCTTGCTGCATCGCGAGGGAAGGGCACGCTTCAGTAATGGCGACGAGGAGATTCACGTCCGGATTCGGTCCTCAGACAACATTCAAAAAGCTGTGGCTGCCTGGTCAAGCCATTGGCTTCGAGGCAGAGTTATCCCGTAAAAGTGAAGTTCCGCCTGCGTGCTTGCTCCGGCTGAGCCCGTGTGCTTTTAGCGCTTGAAAGCGAAGGCTTGGAGGCGAGGGGAATCGAACCCCTGTCCTCATCGTTCTCCACGCAAGCATCTACATGTTTAGCCGGCGATTATTTCTGGGAAGCCGCGCCATGCGCCGGCGCACTGCCGGCTCCCGAGCGTCCACGAATCGATTCACGAACCGGCGCGGTCGCTCCGCCGATTCGCCAGCCTGCTATCCGCGTTTTCGCCGCCAGCAGGCGTCACAGCGAGAACGTCGCGGTCAATTAAGCCGCGAGAGCGAGACCTTCGTAGTCTGCGTTTATTTGTTTGGTCCGATTTTTTACGAGGCCAACGAACCATCCTCGACATGCCGCCCGCGCTTCCAACGATGAGTCGAAGCCGGTGCGCCCCCATTTTTTAGGCTTGAAAACTTAATCTCTTTTAAGCTCTTATGCAACCAGCGGTGCTTGTCGCGCACTTGCTCTCTCGAAGCATCGCTGATTAAATGATCGACTTGGAGAATGGCAGTGGATCTGACAGCTCAACCCTTGGCCGGCTCGCAGCAAGCGGTAATTGCGCCAGGCGAAGCGATCGAGCCTGGGAAAGTGACCGGTTTTTCTTTGCCGCAGAAGCCGGCGCGATTGTCCGGGTGGCTGCGGCGTTATTTGCGCTGGACGCGCCGGAATTTTAGTAGCCGGGCGAAACTGCTCTCGGGCGGCGACGTGATCGTGTTGTCGGCGCCGAAAAGCGGGCGCACGTGGATTCGGACGTTTCTGTGCGCGTACCTGTGCAAACGCCACGGAGTTGAATTTACTCTCCAGCCGGGGCGTTATGATCTGCCGGGATTCCCGCGCATTACATTCTCCCACGATCGCTTCGAACACCGGACCAAGGGTAATTTATGGGACCGGCTGCGCGGCAAGTACCTGGTGCCTCGCAAGGATCTGCGACGGGCGAAAATCGTTCTGCTTGTGCGCGATCCGCGAGACTGCTTCGTGTCACTTTACGTTCAAATGACCCGGCGCGATCCGGACGCTGCGCTGAAGGAACGAACTGTGAGCGAGCTGCTCCGTGACGAACGATTCGGAATACGAGGTTTTATTCGGGCGATGAATGACTGGCTGGATGAATTTGGCGGCCGCAGTGATTTCACCATTATTCGTTACGAGGCGCTTCGCGCCTCCCCAGCCGAGTACTTTCGCAAGATTCTGGCTGTGTTAGGGGAGACCGCGCCGGACGCGACGATCTTTGAAGAGGCGCTCGATTTCGCCCGATTCGAGAACATGCAGAAGCTGGAGGCTGCCGGCGCGTTCGATTCCGAAATTCTCCGGCCAGGGGATGTGCGGGATCCGGAATCGTTCAAAGTGCGCAGGGGAAAGGTCGGCGGCTATCGAGACTACCTCTCGGCCGAGGATCAGGAATACGCGGCCGGCGCGCTAACGGCTTTAGATCCGCGCTTCGGATATTCCAGTGAGAGCCCGTGGCGCAGTCATTAGGCCAAGTCAGGTTGACAGTTCCGCGCAACAGCAATCGGCGATTTCAACGGGGCAAGGACCAGCGAGATCCAAACTGCAAGGCTCAGCGCAGCGGCCGCGCCACGAGGATACCGCTGTCGGAACGATAGCGATAGAGGTATCTGGACAGTTGTGAATCGACGACCACTTTGCCGTAGTTGCTCGGCGACGAAGCATGCATGAAATGCAGAACGCCGTCGCCCGTGCGCAAAGCCAGGCCCACATGCGCCGTGGAATAAAGCCCGTTCCGATCGCGTGAAATGATGCCGATGATGTCGCCGCTGCGCAATTTCGGCTCGATTGCCGCCACCTTGTTTTTTGGGATTTGGTAGAGTGGCCGCGAGGAAACCGCCGCCTCCATGCGCGCCAGCGGGCCGAGCAATGAACGATTCGCGGCGAGATACCGATAATGCCGCCAGCCCACACTCATCTCCCGTGCCGAATGGGGAACGCTGTGTCCGCCCAGTTCGCGCGTGAGATCTTCCACGAGGCCGCGGCGGCTGTTGTCGTAGAGCCAGTCCTCCAGATAATGGAGGCGCGAAAGATATTCGCCGGTGCACTGGCCGCCCCGGTAACGATCCATTTCGATGTAATGCAGAAGGCGTTCCGGCGTCCAGTTTGCTTCTGGTTCGTTCAACATGCGGGCGAATGCCAGGGCGATTTCAAAAAACGTCCAGCAATCCATTCCGTTGAAATTGACCGACGGCGATTCGATGCGGTTGTCGATTTCCAGCGTGAAATATTTGTATCGCGTCCCCACAAGGGCCAGGCCGACCGCAGCCGTCCGTTCGCCGATTGGCAACGCTTTCCAATTCTCCGCTTTGGCTTTGGCCACGAGCCGGTTGAACCGGTCCTGCCCCTTGAAAACAGTGCTGAACGGCAGGCGTGATTCGAATGCCCATGCCGCCGAGCAGCTCAGCAATACTGCAACGAAAATCGTCGCTCTCTGCATAACGCCATAACTCAATGCGGAACTGGAGGCGTTACAAGGTGAAAAGACTTTATCCGGAACGCCAAAACAGAACCCTGCCTTCGCGACTGTGAAGGTGAACGTGGCCGGTTTTTGCCTCTTTTAACTTTCGCAGTCTCTTTTATCCTTCGATATTGTGCCGCTTCGTTTCACCAGGAAAACGCATCGGAAAGTGGTTCGGCAGACGCCGCGAGACGGCGCATCTGTCGAGCGCTCTACACGGGTGCGCTTGCGTCCCCGGCCTGACTGGCACAAGCGCAATTTTCTCACGAGCGTGTTAATTCCGTCGCTTTTCGTCAAGCGTTCCGGATCCTCGGCGCCGCCCCAATTTCCCAAACTCCGCAAGGGCGAGATTTGCGTCACGTGGATCGGGCACGCCTCGTTTTTGGTGCAGACCCACGAGGCAAACGTGCTGATCGATCCCAACTGGTCGCGGTGGCTCAAGGTGATCAAACGCCTCAAACAACCAGGATTCGAAATTCATCACCTGCCCTCGATTGATCTGGTGCTGGTTACCCACGCGCACTTTGATCATTTGGATCGGCGCACTCTGCGGCGCGTGGCCGCGGATCAACCGATCGTCGTGCCGCTGGGAGTAGGGAACCTCGTGCACAACCTCGGCTTCCACATTGTGTACGAATTGGATTACTGGCAGACCATCGAGCTTGGGTCTCTTAAGATCTCCCTCACGCCATGTCACCACTGGGGCGCGCGTTTCCTCGCGGATTTGCATCGGGACTTTGGCGGGTTTGTGATCGCCGCCGACGGGCGCACGATTTTTCACTGCGGCGATACGGCATACTTTCCGGGGTTCAAGGAGATTGGCGAGCATTACGACATTGAGATCGCCTTGCTGCCCATCGGCGCTTACGAGGCGCCCACAGGGCGCGAAGTGCACATGAACCCCGAACAGGCAGTGCAGGCTTTCCTTGAATTGCGCGCCAAAAAACTCATCCCGATGCATTACGGCACGTTTCCTCTTGGGTTTGAACCGTTGCACGAACCGCCACAGAGATTGCTGGCCGCCGCTCGCGCTCTTGGCGTTGAGGACAAGGTCCTTTTAATGACCGAGGGAAAACCGGTGGTGTTGTGAGGAAGTCAAGGCTCAACGCCCAACGACGAATGTGAAAGCGGGAATCGAGCGGGGTCGGCGCTCTTGGTTCACTTACGGTTTGCCTTATTCCAGACGCGGGATAAGACGACGCAACTGCCAAAGGCGCGCAACGCGCGGCGATTATTGGATGTCTTGAGCTGGAGATGTTGCCGCTGCGTTCCAGATCTTCAAACGTTGCCGGCGCGCTTTTGTCGGGCGCAATTGTGGTTGTCTTCTGCGGCATTCTTCTCTGGCATGACCCGCGCGTTTTTTGGAACGACGATTATCAATTGTCTGTTCTGCCGGTCTTTGCCGACATGGCGCGGAGTTGGTCGGAAGGTCACTGGCCGATCTTAAGTCCCTATTCGTGGGTGTGTGGCAATCTGGCCGGCGAATTTCAGTACGGCGTGTTTTCGCTCTTTGTGAACGCCGTCATCCTTTTGGTCTGGAAGTTTTCGCTGACGTTTTCGCAGCAGGCTGGCGCCGTTTCCACGGCCCATCTTTTCGTTCTGGCGGCCGGCGCATTTTTACTCGCTCGCGATCGCCAGCTGTCGCTGTCGCTGTCGATCTTTGTTGCTTTGGTTGCTGGTTTGAACGGCTGGATCATTTGCTGGGGCGCCACTGACTGGTTCGGTGCTTTAGGCGCATTTACGTGGCTTCCATGGGCCTGGTGGTCCGCCGAACGTGCGGTGAAATTCGCTGCTGCCGGTCTCACCGAAGGGCGGGCTTCCGCGGCGCTCGTGGGTGGCCATGCTCGGAACTTTGGCGTTCGAATCGCGCGATTCGCGTCTGCGGCTGTTTGGCCGGCACCGTTTGTTTATCTCCTGGTTACTGGCGGATTTCCCTACACGGTTTTGATGCTGCTGTTACTGATCGCGTGGTTATCGGTCAGGTCGTTAATGGAGACGCGCAATGTTTTGTCAATTGTGCCGCTGCTGGTTGGCGTGGGACTGGGCTTCGGGTTGTCTGCTCCGGCGTGGCTGGCGCTTCTCGATTTGATCCAGGGTTCGGCACGCGAGGCACAGTCCGCGGCGGCTCATTGGCAATGGCGTGTGCCGCCGGGGGCGCTGCCTGGCCTCGTTCTTCCCTCATGGACGGTGCGATGGACGGAATTCTCCCCGGGTCTGGCGCCGCACAGCGCGACTGAGTTGGCGTGTGGGCTTGTTGCGCCGGCTGCTGTTGTCGCCGGTGTAATCGCAGGCGGACGATCCTTTGTGAGACAGATCAAGTGGGATTTGGTTTTGCTCTTTTGCGCGCTGCTGCTTTCAATGCTGCCCACTGCGGGACTTTTCCGATGGAGTTTCCGCTGGCTGCCGTTCTTTCATTTGGTTTTGGCGATCTGCGCCGCCGAAGCGTTACAGTCGTTAAGCGATTCGCAAAGAGGGACTGCTTCCGCGGCAGCGGCGGTCATCCTGGTGGCTTTGACGGCGATCGCCATGGCGATCTTTGGCACACAGGGCCCGTACGCCTTTCCGCTGGTCTGGATTTACACGGCGCTGGCTCTGCTCTGGTTGTTCCTGGAATTTTTTTTGCGTGACCGCGCCCGGTCCTCCATTCGGTCCTCCATTCCCGCCGGGATCACATTTTTCGCGCTGCTTGCCACGTATCTTTGTATCCCGACAAATTGCGGAGTCCCCACGTATAATTTCTCGCGGGAATTGCTCAGCCCTGGCCCGCTCGATCCGACGCGGCTTTACCTGGGCATTTATCCGTGGACCGAGCTTACTTATTGCACTGCCTACAAACCGCAGCCTGTCGGCCAAATCCTGCGGCCGGGCAACGCGCCGATGTGGGCTGGTCTGCGGTTTATCAATGGATACAGCCCCATCCGGGCGGCGGGTGTCGCGCGCGAATTCGCAACGTCTACTCACGGGGAGATTAATCCCGGCGCAGGCAGCTACCTGCTCAACTCTGAAGCAGGCGGCGATGGCGAACTGGCGTTGTTGGGTGTGGACGGGATCGTGGTCGCGCGCGAGGCGGAGCTTGCGCCGCAACCGGCCTCTGAATGGGAGCTGGTTGTTTCCACGGATGAAGGGCAGGTCTTTCATCGGCGGGGGCCGCCAATTGGCCGCGTGCGCTCACTGACTTCCATTCGTTCACGGCCTGACGCGAGCTTTGCGCCCGCGACGATTACCCGGATTAATGATTCGCGGACGTATGTTGAAGCAGATGTGAGCGTGCCGGATGGCACTCGCCCGGCGCTGCTCGCTTTTTCGCGGCCTTACTTTCGCGGGTATCAGGCGCGGTTGGGCGCTCAAAAGCTCGCGGTCATGTCCTATCGCGGGTTGTTTCCAATGGTTGAACTGCCGCCGGGATCGCGCGGACGATTAATTCTAACTTATCGCCCGAGCTGGCTGGTGTGGGGCGGTGTCAGCGTCGCGGTTTGCGCGGCGATGCTTGCGGTTGGTTTGGTGTTAATGATGTGGTTTAGAGCGTTTTTGGATCTTCCAATAGCTCGATCACGCGTTTGAGCAGGCGCCCCGCGCCGCCGCCGTCAATGCTGCGATGGTCAAAGCTCAGTGTGATTTGGGCCTCCGTTCGCGGCACGAATTCGCGCTTTGCTTCATCCCACGCCGGGACCTTTTTGCCGGCCCCCAGACCGAGCAACAATGTCTGATCGGGCAGGGGAATCGGTGTGCCCCATTCCATGCCGAATATGCCGAAGTTGGACACGGTAGCGATGCCGCCCGCCTGCATGTCGGGCGAGATGCGGCGTTGCCGCGCCAGCTCGACCAGTTCCCTGTACTTTACAGTGAGATCGGCCAGCGATGCTTTATCGGCATTGCGAATCACCGGCACCATGATTCCATCCTCGGCTTCCACGGCGATTCCGATATCAATGGAATTCGATTGGACAAGACGGTTGCCAATAAATTTCGCAGACGCGCCGGGATTCTCCGCCAGCGCGAGGGCAAACGCCCGCAGGGCGTAAAGTCCGAGACCCGGCTTGGGATCGCGCGCTTGCCGGTCCTCCAACACAGGATCGAGATTCAGCGAACAACCGATCGTTGAAAGCGGGCGCGTCCAGCTGCGTCGCATGGCGTCGGCCACGCCTGCGCGGATTTTTGATGCTTCCTGGGCAGATTGTCCTTCGATTTTTTGCAGGAAATTTTCCAGATCGCGAATCGTGACCCGGTTGCCGGCTCCGGTTCCCATAATTCCGGCAAGATCAGCCGGCGTCAATTGTAGTTCAGTCATGCGCGCGCGCAGTCTGGGCGACATGAAGGCGGCCCCTTTGGTAACGGCCGGCACCGGGAGGCCACCAGTCTGCCGGCTTTCGCCATCTTGTTGAGCGGCGATTTTTTTCTCGCGCGCGAGCGCGATTTCCTCATCTGCGCGCCCGGGAATTTCCTCGGCAATCTGGCGCTGTGGCGCGGTGGGCGCCTGGCGGGCGAAGCGCGCGGCATCTTCCTCGCTGGCCTCCACGTAGCCGAGCACGACGCCTACCGGGTAAGTCTCCTTTAGTTTGGCCGTAATGCGGTCGATCCTGCCCTTGCACGGCGTGGTCACGCCCATGACCGCCTTGTTCGTTTCGACGTCAATGATTTCCTGATCATCGGCAACTTCATCGCCGGGCTTGACCTTGATATCGACAATGGTGGCTTCGGCGATTGATTCGCCGAGCTGGGGCATGATGATTGGCACTTGAGGCATGGCTTATTCTCGAAGCAGAGCGCGCGCTTTCGCGGCAATGGTTGCGGCGTTTGGCCGGTGGGCACTCCAGAGATTGGGATGATAGGGAATGGGCGTGTCTCTTGAGTTGATGCGCACTGGAGCGGCATCAAGGAGATGGAATCCTGCGCCGGAGACGCGCGCAATTACCTCGGCAGTGACGCCGCCCCAGGGAAATGACTCTCCCACACAGAGCAACCGGCCGGTCCGCGCAACGGAAGCAAGCACCGTATCTGTATCGAGCGGTTTGACGGTGCGCAGGTCAACCACTTCGGCTTCGAAACCTTCCCGCGCAAGTTCTTCGGCTGCGGCCAGCGATTCCTGAAGCATGGCGCTATAGGACACAATCGTCAGATCGCGCCCCGCTCTGGCCACGCGGGCGCGTCCGGTGGGCAGACCTTTGTCCGGCAATTGGTCGGCTTTCAGATGGTAATAGAGATACTTGTGTTCGCAGTAAACCACAGGGTCATCGATGGCGACTGCTTCGATCAGCATGGTGTAGGCATCTTCCACAGTCGCCGGCGTCATCACGATGAGACCAGGGTAATGCGCGTAAATTGATTCCATCGACTGGCTGTGGAACGGGCCGCTGCCTTTTGTTCCGCCAGATGGGAGGCGAACCGTGATGGGCACGGGCACGCCTGTTCGCCAGTAATGAGTACCGGCGTTATTTAAGATTTGATTGAGAGCGATACTCGAGAAGTCGGCGAACTGCATTTCCACAATGGGTCGCATGCCCTGGAGCGCGGCGCCGATGGCCGTGCCCACAATGGCGTCTTCGCTAATGGGCGTGTTTAACACGCGCCCCGGAAATTCTTGCGCCAAGCCCTTGGTTGCTTTGAACGCGCCGCCGAAGGTTCCGCCGACGTCCTGGCCGTAGATGAAGACTCGCTTGTCGTCTCGCAACAGTTTGGCCTGCGCCTCGCGGATGGCTTCAAGATACGTGATGCTCATGTCTGCAGCGGGCCTTTACCTCGGCAAATTGGCGAGTTTTTCCATCCGCGGCGGCGTCGCGGCATGAGCATTGCGGAGCGCGATTTTCATTGGGCATCGTCTGGATGATCGACCAGTTCGCGTGTGACAATGGCGCACCAATCCTCCTCCGCTGCCTCGGGCGGCGGCTCTTTTTGCGCCGTGGCGATCGCCTCATCCACCTGGCTGGCAGCCTCTCTGCGCCATTGGGCGAGTGTATCGGGATCCGCCAGGTTTAAGTCGATAATTGTTTGCTCGGCCACCTTCAGGCAGTCGCGGGCAAAGGGCTGGCGTTTCATTTCGTCGGGCACGTAGCTGGCATCGTCGTGTTCGCCGTGACCGGAAAGGCGCAGACAGGTAGCGACCACCAATTGCGGGGGACCGCCGGCTCGGGCTTTTTGCACCGCGTTGCCGATCACTTTCAAACAAGCGCCAAGGTCTGTACCGTCCAGGCTGTGACCTTCAAAACCGTAACCGACGGCGCGATCCACCAGATCGCGGCACGCAAACTCGCGGTCGTTGGGCGTTGAATAGGCGTAATGATTATTCGTTGCCACGACCACCAGCGGCACGCGTTCAACAGCGGCGATGTTCATTCCTTCATGGAACGAACCGGTCTGCATGCCGCCCTCGCCGATACAGGCGAGGCCGACGAAATTTTTCTCGCCATGAAAGCGCTTGGCCATGAGTGCACCGACCGTCACCGAAATCATGGCCCCCAAATGACTGATCATGGCCAGTTGGTTCTCGCGCGGCCGGCCCCGATGGATATTGCCGTCCCGCCCGCGCATGGGTCCGAGTCGCGAGCCGAGGTAAGTGCGCGTGACGTCCAGCCGCGGCTCGCCAAAGGCCGAGCGGCCGGCCTGATCGCGGATCAGCGGCGCGAAGATGTCCCCTTTTTTCAGGGACAACCCGCACGCCACGCTGATCGCTTCCTGGCCTTTGCCGATGTAAACGCCGCCGGTAATCCGGCCGCCCCGGTAAAGACTGACGAGTCTTTCCTCCAGAGTGCGTGCCAGAAGCATCCACCGGAACGCTTCCAAGAAACGCTCATGTGGCGGCGCGGCCTTCCTCTTTTTCGTCCTTACGGTGCGCTGCGCCGTCTGAAGCATCCGCTCATTTTACGCAGCATTGACGAGGGCATGCAAAAATTTTTTGTGACCGGTTTTTCCTCGTGAGAAGGGAAATTCTCCGCGGTTGTCGCTCCCTCGCGGGCGGATTTAGCGCGTGGCCAAGGCCAGAGGCTGTTGTTGACGCTCTTTCTCGGTCTGATTCCAGGTTGCGCTGGAGGCAGCGTGCGGCGGCGCAACCAGCTTCATGCCCACCAGTTTGCTCACGCCGCGTTCCTCCATTGTAACGCCGTAAAGCACGTCCGCCTTGGCGATGGTTCGTTTGTTATGTGTAATGATGATGAACTGGCTTTGCCCGACGAAACGGTCCAGCACGCGCGTAAAACAGTTAATATTACTTTCATCCAGCGGAGCATCGACTTCGTCGAGAATGCAGAACGGGCTGGGGCGCACCATGTAAATGGCGAATAACAGCGCGACCGCGGTCATGGCGCGCTCCCCGCCGCTGAGCAAGGAGACGCTTTGCAACTGTTTTCCCGGCGGCTTGGCTGTAATCTCGATGCCGCAGTTGAGCGGATCATTTTCGTCCAGCAACGCCAAATCGGCGCGCCCGCCTCCAAAGAGTTCTACAAACATTTCGCGAAAATTTTTGCGGACCTGCTCAAACGTCTCCGCGAATAATTTCCGGGTTGTGGAATTGATCTGCGAAATAACGTCGAGCAGTTCGCGGCGGGCCGCCGTCAGGTCGTTATTTTGCGCTTCGAGAAACTTGTGGCGTTCCTCGAGTTCATCGTATTCGTGGACAGCGTCGAGGTTGACCGGTCCCATGTTATCGAGTTGGGAGCGAAGATCGGCAATGAGCTGTTCGAGATCTGGAGGACCTTCTTCGGCTGAAACCGCCTCCGCTCGTGCGGCATTTTCTGATTTGCGCTTCATCTGCGCGCGCAACGTTTTTTCAAATGCCGCCTCGTCGGGGACAAACCTGTCAAGATCAACCTGGTAGGCGCGGGCGATGTGCTCGGTCAAATTGTCGATCTTCATTTGCAATTGCGACTGGCGCACCTGTTGTTGAGCGCGGGAGTTTTGCAGTTCTCCCAGCGAATCGCGCAGTTGCCGCAAATCCGCCTCGCGTTTGGCCATCGCTGTGAGTCGCGCGCCGCGCTGCTCGGCGGTCATCGCCGTGATCTGTTGCGCCTTCTCGCGTTCCCGGGTCCAGTCCTCAATCAAGGCTTCCGATTCGCGCGACTGGCTGGCCTGCGCGGCCAGTTTCTGTTCGTACATTGCGATGTCGGCTCGCCGGACGCCGATCAGTTCATCCAGCTCGGCTTCGCGAGCCCGCATCGATTCACGCTGGGCGAGGAGATTTTCATGCCGCTGTTGCCCGGCGGCCAAAGCCACGCGCAGCTGCTGGATTTTTCCGCTCACCTCTTCTTCGCGCAATGTGTCCTCTTTCTGGGCGGACTCGAACCGGCTCAGTTCGCTCTGCTCCCGCTCCAGCCGACTTCGCATTGCCTGGAGTTCGCTCTCCAGCTGGGCAATGCGGCTGTCAGCGGCGGCGACCTGCCGTGTCAGCGCGTTTCTTTCAGAATTCAACCTGTCGATTGTGCGCTCCAGATCGTTCAATTCTCGGTGAAATTGCGCCGCGCTTTCGAGGGCAAGCTTTGCCTTATCGCATTCTGCGCGCAGCGCGTCGCGCTTCGCAGCCAGGGCGGCTTCTTCTTTGGCTAATTCGGCAATCTGCGCCTTGCGTTCCAGAAGAGAAGCAGCACGTTTTTCGCTGCAGCCGCCGAAGATAACGCCTTTTGCGGAGAGGAATTCTCCGGCGAGCGTGGCCATCGCCAGTTCCGGCTCGTCTTTTTTACATTCCAGCGCGGCGGCCAAATCGGGAAAGATCGCCACGTTGGCCAGCAGTTGTTTGACGACCGCGTCGAGAGCGAGCGGCGCGTTCACTTTCTCAGCTGCCCACGCAATGGCATTTCGGGGCAGAACGCTCGGGCGCCGTTGTTCGGTGTTCCCGCTCCACTCCGAAATCAGTAGGGCTGCCTGGCCAAGCTTTTTCTCCCGGAGATGGGTGATGATTTCCGAGGCCACGCTCGCGTTTTTCAAAATTATGGCATGGAGGTTCCGGCCCAGAGCCGCTTCGATGGCGGGGATGAACCGGGTTTGGACTTCGAGCTGCGCCACGAGCGGGCCAATAATTGCCTCTTTGAGTTTCTGCAAGCCGCCCAGTTGCCTGAGGACCGCCTGCGACCCCTGCGTGAGACCTTCGCCTTCGTCGTTGAGCTGGCGCAAGACATCCAGACGAGAACGTTTCTCGGACAGCGCGCGTTCGATTGCTACAAGCTCCTGGCCCGCGTCTGCGAGACGTTGCTCCGCTGCCCGCACGGTTGCTTCGATATTGGTCGGCCTGCCATCGCCGATCTGCAGCGACGCACTGATGCGCGCGAGCAGCTTTTGCTGCGCCTCTGTAGCGGCGCGAATTTCGCCGGCGAGTTGTTCGATCTGAGCCCCGGTCGCGTCGCGGCGCGTTTTTGTGGCGGCAATTTCCTCTTCCATTGCCGAGATTCGGCTTTCCGACTTCGAAAATGCGAGCTGCAATTCGCGCAGGCGCGCGCCGCGCTCCGCGCGATGTTTTTGCAGTTGGTCGGCCTTGTGGGCGAGTTCGGTCAGCTCGTCTTCCACCGCGTTCAAATGCCGTTCGAGTTCTGCGATGGCGTTGTTTGATTTTTCGATTTCGCCAGCGTGCTGGCTGCGCTTCTGCTCTGCGTCGGAAATATCCCGCTGGGCGCGCTCGATCAGTTCCGCGAATTCCTGCGCGCGCTGGCGATTGAATTCGATGCGACTTCGATGCGTGGCAATGTCCGTTTCGAGTCGCTGCACTTCTCCCCGGGATTCCGTAATCGCAAGGTCGATCCTGTCGAGTTCGCGTCGCTCCGAAGCGAGCGCATTTTCGCTCTCATTGATGGCCTCGCGGGTGGCCTCCTCCGACGCTACAAGGCGCTCGATCTCCCGGCGGCAGGCGGCCAGTTCGCTCTTAAGGGAATCGAGCTGTTTGCGGCCCTGATGCGTTTCCAGCACCCGCAGATCGGAGTGCAACGCCTGATAACGCCGCGCCTTGCCCGCCTGCCTTTGCAGCGAGCCGATCTGCCGTTTTACCTCTTTGATCACATCGCCAATCCGCAGCAGGTTGGCCTCGGTCGCCTCCAGTTTGCGCAGCGCTTCGCGTTTTTGCGCCTTGTACTTTGTAATCCCGGCCGCTTCTTCGAACACGGCTCGCCGGTCTTCCGGGCGCGAACTCAGAATCATGTCGATGCGGCCCTGTTCCATCATGGAGTACGCGGCTCGCGCCACGCCCGTATCGGCGAACAGATTTTGAATGTCGCGAAGCCGGCAGGGTGTTTTGTTGAGGAAATATTCTGAATTGCCATCGCGATAAACCCGGCGCGTGACTCGAACCTCGTGCCACTCAATGCCCAGGTCTTTTGCGCAATCGCTCAGAGTGAGGGAAACCTCGGCGACACCGTGAGGTTTGCGTGTCTCGCTGCCGTTGAAAATGACGTCGGCCATTTCGTCGCCACGGAGCGATTTGGCGGATTGTTCCCCGAGCACCCAGCGCACTGCGTCGAGCACGTTGGATTTGCCGCAACCGTTTGGCCCAACGATGGCGGTAATGCCCTCGTGGAAATCGAGGACCGTTTTATCGGCGAACGATTTGAAGCCTAAAAGCTCAAGTGATTTTAGATGCATGGCAGGCCGGGTTAGACAGGCCTTGATCGGTTTAAATACAGCAGGCTTTGAGCGGTGACAAGTTTAAATCACACAATTTGAAGTGGCCGCACGGGGGCCGTCCACACTATCTTGGGTTTGGAGCGGGGTCCATTACCCAAGGCGAGCTTATTCGCAACCCGATGCGCGCGCCTCTTTCGCCGTATTCGACTTTGAACATAACGTTCGATGCCCAAACACGAATGAGAAAAATGTGATCGGCAGTCTGAAGATTTCAAAGCACCTTTCCGTTTGCCGGCCCTTATGGCTTGCGAGTTGTTTGGTAGATCGCGCGCACACTCGGCAATTGTTTCGAATGACTGAATAAAATACGAGGCGGCAAAGTCGAAAGCTCGTAGTATCTGACGACCATGAAAAAATTTCTCTTTGTATTCAGTATGCTGGCTTTTGCCTTGTCGGCTCTCCCGCAGGCAAAGGCAGACGAAGTCTCCATCGACTTTTTCTACGACAATCTTGCGGGCGGAAATTGGATAGAAGTTGAAGGCTACGGTTACGGCTGGCAACCTGATATTGCGCTAAGCGATCCCAACTGGCGTCCGTACACCGATGGGTACTGGGCTTATACCGACTACGGTTGGACGTGGATCAGTTACGAAGATTTTGGCTGGGCGACCTATCACTATGGGCGATGGGCTTATCTGGCCGATTACGGTTGGGTCTGGTTTCCGGGAAGCGATCTGGAATGGGGACCTGCCTGGGTTTCGTGGCGATTCGGCGATGATTACTGTGGCTGGGCGCCGCTGCCGCCGCCGGGTCCTGAGATTGTTTACGAGGGAGAACCGATCGGGCCGCAAGTAGATATCCAGTTCGATATCGGGCCGCAGTTTTACAATTTCATCGATATTCGTTTCTTCGGCGAACCGGTTTTGCGGGATCGCATTTTTCCGCCTGCGCAAAACATCACCTATATCGAGAAGACGGTGAACGTGACCAACATCATTGTGAAAAACAATGTCGTCTATAATTACGGACCTGATTACAATCTGGTGAGCGCCTATTCTGCGCGACCAATTCAATGGCTCACGGTCGAGAGGCAAACGCCTGCTCATCTCGGCGCGGCGGTGAAAGCCGGCGCCTTAACCAAGGTGCAGGGCAACAAATTGCTGGTCGCTGCGCCGATGAAGATTGCTCGTCCATCGCCTGGCGCGGCGCCCGTTCCTCCCCGGGTGAAGGCAAAAGTGGTCCGCCCGAAGGTGGAACACGGCTGGGCCGGCGTTCAAAACGAAGCGCAGCTAAAACAGAAAATAAAGACTGAAAACCCAAAAATGATTCCGTTGCCGAAGAAGGCATCGACGCGACTCGCTCCTGCGGGCGTTTCCCCGGCAGTGGCGCCGGCCATTGGAAAGCCTGCAGCGTCGCCTGCCAAGCCAAAGGCTGCTGTTTCGCCGGTTATTTCCCATCGGGAGGCGACTTCGCCCTCGCCCGCAATTCGTATCACGCCGGCTCCTCGGGCCAAGGCTGGCGCAAGAATTGCCGCAACTCCCACCGGACGAGTCGGCGCGCCAGGCCAGCCGTCGGATCGCGCCAAGCCTGTTGTAGCGCCGCACCCCCGGCTAGTTCCCAGCGCACCTCCCGCCGGAGCCGTTCCGCCCGGCGCAGAGCGGAAGCTGCCGCCTACAGGTATTCCGCCTGCGTCGCCCCGACGCACGCCGCCCCTTCGGTCCGGCGAAACGCAACCTTATCCCGGCACTTCCCAGGTGGGGCCCGGCGACCGCGCGACTTTTGAGCGGCATGTGTCCCGTCCAACACCACCTGGTTTGCGCGGAGGAGACATGGGGTCCGCAAAACTGGCCCGACCGCGCCTGCCTGTGTCACCGGCCCCTGCTAATGTCGGCGCAGGTCCACAGCCAGTCCTCCGCCCGATCCAAACCGAACACGCAACTGCCGGCGGCGGTCAACCAAAAGGCGTGGCGGCCTCCGAAAAACCGGACCGCGGGAAGAGGAGAGCTGAAAAGGAAACGCCATCGCCCGGGCACTAATCGGCTGGAAGATTGGCTCCAAAAACTGCCGGCGTTTGTCGAGCGCGCGCTGTGATTTGGCGAATTTAGCGGACGATCCTTGCCGGAATTGCTGATCAAGCGCCGGTTTGAAGAAGAGCGACCGCCTCGGCGCGCGTGCTTCGCAGGCGCTGAAGCCCCGGTCGTTATCGAAGCGCTTCGGCGATCTGAACGGCATTCAGGGCGGCGCCTTTAAGGAGTTGATCGCCGGAGACCCAAAAAGAGAGACCATTGTCCAGGGCGCAATCCACTCGCAGCCGGCCGACCTGGCAATTCTCCTTGCCGGTCACACCCAGTGGGGTGGGGTAGCGGTTGGCGCGCGGTTCATCAACCAGTTCGATTCCGGGCGCTTTGGCCAGAATTTCTCGCGCTTCGGGGATGGAAACCTCTTTTTCGAACTCGGCGCTTACAGCGACGGAGTGGGCGCGGTAAACCGGCACGCGCACACATGTGGCCGAAACGCGCAACCGAGGCAAATGCATGATCTTGCGCGCTTCATCCTGCATTTTGCTTTCCTCTTTTGTGTAACCGCTTTCGAGAAACGAATCGACGTGCGGCAACAGATTGAACGCAATCGGGTGCGGATAAAAGGAGGGCGGCGGCGGATTTTGCGTCTCCGACTGGCGTTTCAATTCCTCCACCCCACGGACGCCGCTTCCGGACACAGCCTGGAAACTCGTGGCAAAAACTCGTCGCACGCCAAAGGCGCGGTGTAGGGGATAGAGAGCCATGAGCATAATGATTGTGGTGCAATTGGGATTGGCCACCACGCCGCGATGCCGCTTCAGATCGTCGGCGTTAATCTCGGGAACGACCAGCGGCACATGCGGCTCCATGCGAAACGCTGAAGATTTATCGATCACGATCGCGTCGTTTTGGCAGGCAAGGGGAACAAAGCGTCGCGACACTTCGCTGCCTGCGCAAAAGAACGCCAGGTCCATGTTGCGAAACGAACTTTCGCCGAGGGGTTCCACTGGCACGGATTCGCCACGAAACGACACCGATTTTCCCGCCGAACGTGGCGAGCCAATGAGGCGCAGGCCTGCGACAGGAAAGGCGCGCTGCTCCAGCACGCGAAGCAGTTCGGCGCCCGTCGCGCCGGTCGCGCCGACGACGGCGATGTGATAACCTTTCATCGGCAGCCGGAGTTTATCGCCGGGGCAGTCTGATGCAAACGTCGAAGCGCATTCACATTTCGGTTCGCGACCAACAGCTTACGCTTTTCGAGGATGAGGTTGCTATCCGGACGTATCCGGTTTCCACTTCGCGCTTTGGTCTGGGAACGGAAGAGGGGAGCTACAGAACGCCGCTGGGTAATTTTCGCGTCGCGGAGAAAATCGGCGCCGGCATGCCCAGCGGCACGGTTTTTCGCGGACGCGTTCCGCTGGGGCACGATGACCCCCTGCCCGCCACCGAAGACCTTATCACCTCCCGCATTCTGTGGCTGGACGGGCTCGATGAAGATAACGCCAACACCCGTCAGCGGTTCATCTACATTCACGGCACAAAACACGAGCATAAGATCGGCACGCCCGACAGCTGCGGCTGCGTGCGCATGCGCAACGCGGACATCATCGAGCTGTTCGACCTGGTGGAGGAAGGGACACCCGTCACAATCGAAGAGTGAACCCAAACTCCACGGCAAAACATCCAAAAAGATTGAGAAAAACGTTGCGTCCTGTGGATTCGTTACCTAAACAAGCCGGAGCAACCTGCTGCGAAAGGAGGGGAGATAGATTGAAACTTTTAAAAGCGATACTGATCGTGGCGGTTCTGGCCACCGCTCTTAGCTTTGGCGCATGCGCCCAAAGAAAAGAGACGGTCACCACGAGCGCTGGCACGACCGGTTACGCGAAATAAGCGGAAGACGCCGATTGTGATCGCTTCAAAAAAATTCACAAAAAGCATTGCTTCCATCTGGCTCTCTGCCTAAACAGGCCGAGTGCAACCTGCTGCGAAAGGAGGCGAGATAGATTGAAACTTTTGAAGCTGATCATGATCGTGGTCGTGATGACCAGTGCTTTGGGACTCGGGGCTTGTGCGCAACACAAGGAAGTTGCCCCACCTCCTGGCAAAACCGGAAAATAGTCCGGCGCGCCAATTGTTTATCTGGGCGAGTTCGCGCCCGAAGAGGCCAGGTCGTGTTTCGGCCTGGCCTTCTTTTTTCTTTCAGCAGGAGCGCCGCAGAGATTGGCGACCTCCTCTTCACATCTGAATTTTTTCCCATTAAGGTGCGGTTGTGGAACTGGAGGGCCAGCAACTGAGTCTCGAGCAGATCGCCGCGGTCGCCTTCAAGCGCGAGCCGGTTAAGATCTCAACCGCCGCGCAGCCGCGCATCCTCGCTTCACGCAAAGTGATCGAGCAAATCGTGGAGCGTGATGCCGTCGTTTACGGGGTAAACACCGGGTTTGGCAAACTTTCCGACGTGCGAATTCCGCGACCCGACTTGCGGCAGCTGCAACTGAATCTCGTGCGCAGCCACGCCTGCGGCATCGGCGAACCGTTGTCGGAACCCGAGGTGCGCGCAATGATGCTGCTTCGCGCCAATGTGCTCTGTCGCGGTTTCAGCGGCGTCCGGGTGGAGGTGCTTGATTTGCTGTGCCACATGCTCAACCGGCGCGTCTGGCCCGTTGTGCCGGAGAAAGGCTCTGTCGGCGCAAGCGGCGACCTTGCGCCCCTGGCCCATCTGGCATTGAGCCTGATCGGGGAAGGCGAATCGTTTGTCGAAAACGAGCGCATGACGAGCGTCGAAGCGCTGCAGCGCGTCGGCCTGAAACCATTGCATTTGGAAGCAAAGGAAGGCCTGGCTCTTCTCAACGGCACTCAAGCGATGCACGCCGCAGGAGGGCTGGCGCTCTTGCGCGCCAAACGCCTTGCCCGAGTGGCCGACATCGCAGGCGCGATGAGTCTGGAAGCCCTCAAAGGCACGCCGGTGGCATTCGATTTGCGTCTGCAGGAGGCGCGTCCGCATCCCGGGCAAAAAGCGGTTGCCCGGCATCTGTTGTCGCTTTTGGACGGCAGCGAGATTCGTCAGTCGCATCTCACGGGCGATCCGCGCGTGCAAGACGCGTATAGCCTGCGTTGCATGCCGCAAGTACACGGCGCCGTGCGCGACGCACTGGCTCATTGCGAACAGATTTTGTTAATCGAATCCGCGTCGGCTACTGACAATCCATTGGTTTTTGAAAACGGCGACGTCATTTCCGGAGGCAATTTTCACGGCGCGCCGCTGGCGCTGGCCTTCGATTACGCCGCGCTGGCGATGACCGATCTGATGAACATCAGCGAACGCCGAACCGACCGGCTGGTGAATCCGGACAAGAACGAGGGGCTCCCCGCATTTCTGGCCAGAAAACCCGGCCTGCAATCGGGCTTCATGACTGCTCAGGTGGCGGCGGCGGCGCTGGTCAATGAGGCGCGCGTACTCGCACATCCAGCCAGCGTCGATAACATCACTACGTCTGGCGGGAAAGAAGATCATGTCTCCATGGGCATGACCAGTGCCCTCAAACTGCGGGCCGTCGTCGATCTGGCGGAACATTTGCTGGCCATTGAACTGCTGGCAGCGGCTGAGGGGATCGAACACAGGCGTCCCTTGAAAAGCGGAGTCGGCGTGGAGCGCGCCTTTCGAGTTCTGCGAAAAATGGCCAAGCCGCTGACTGAGGACCGGGCGCTTTCGCGCGATATTGCGCAGGTTGCCGAAGCGATTCGCCGAGGCGATTTTGATGGGATAGCGGAAAAGTTATGACCGAAACGCGAACCATTCGCGCACCGCGCGGAAACCAGCGCGCGTGCAAAGGCTGGCATCAGGAAGCGGCCATGCGCATGCTGATGAACAATCTCGATCCCGATGTCGCCGAGAATCCCGGCCAGCTCGTCGTTTACGGCGGAACGGGTCGCGCGGCGCGCAGCTGGGAAGCTTTCGAAGCGATCGTGCGTTCCCTGCGCGAACTGGAGAACGATGAGACGCTTCTGGTGCAATCCGGCAAACCGGTCGGCAAATTTCGCACGCACGACGAAGCGCCGCGCGTTCTGATCGCAAACTCAAATCTGGTCGGCCAATGGAATAATTATGCCGAGTTCAACCGACTTGAGCGCATGGGGCTCACCATGTACGGACAAATGACCGCCGGTTCGTGGATTTACATCGGCAGCCAGGGAATTGTGCAGGGGACGTTTGAAACGTTCGCCGCCGCCGGGCGAAAGCATTTTGGCGGCGCGCTGGATGGCAAATTTGTTGTAAGCGGCGGTCTTGGCGGGATGGGCGGCGCGCAACCTCTTGCGGCGACCATGAACGGCGCCGTTTTCCTGGGCGTGGAAGTGGATCCAGCCCGCATCGAGAAACGGTTAAAGAGCGGCTATTGCGATAAGATGGCGTGGTCGCTCGACGAGGCGCTCAGGTTGATCGAGCAGGCGCGCAAGGAAAGAAAAGCGCTCTCCGTGGGTCTGGTTGGCAATTGCGCCGATTTGCTGCCCGAGATCGTGAAACGGGGAATCGTCCCCGAAGTTCTCACCGATCAAACCAGCGCGCACGACGCGTTGAACGGTTACGTGCCCCATGGCATGTCGCTCGAAGAAGCGCTCGCGTTGCGCCGCAAAAATCCAGACGAATATATCAAGCGCGCCATGCAGTCCATGGCCGTCCACGTAGAAGCGATGCTGGCGCTGCAAAAGAAGGGCGCCGTGACTTTCGATTACGGCAACAACATTCGTGCTCAGGCAAAAAAGGCCGGCGTGAAAGATGCGTTCGACATTCCCGGTTTCGTTCCGGAGTACATTCGACCGCTGTTCTGCGAGGGGCGCGGCCCGTTTCGCTGGGTGGCCCTGAGCGGCGAGCCGGCTGATATCGCGCGCACCGACAAGCTCGCGCTCGAATTGTTCCCGAAAGATCAGACCCTGGCGCGCTGGATGAAACTGGCCGGTGGACGCATTCAGTTCCAGGGATTGCCAGCGCGGATTTGCTGGCTCGGCTACGGCGAGCGGGCCGAATTCGGTGTGGCAATGAACGAACTGGTGAGGCGCGGCGAACTTAAGGCGCCCATCGTGATCGGACGCGATCATCTCGACTCCGGCTCGGTGGCCTCGCCGAATCGCGAAACCGAAGGCATGCTTGATGGCAGCGACGCCATCGCCGACTGGCCATTGCTCAACGCGCTGGTCAACACGGCGGCCGGTGCTTCGTGGGTATCCATTCACAACGGCGGCGGCGTCGGCATCGGGTTTTCGCAGCACGCCGGCATGGTTGTTGTGGCCGATGGGACCGATAACTCCAAGCGCCGCCTCGAGCGGGTGCTGACCAGCGATCCCGGCACCGGCATCCTGCGCCACGCCGACGCCGGTTATTCGCGCGCCATCGATTTCGCTGCCGCACACGGCCTGCAGATTCCCATGCAACCGAGTCGGCGCGACTGAGGCCGCGATGCAATCTGGAGAAATTATTCGCCGCTGTTCAATCTTTGCGCCAGCCTCTGGTTACCAGCGGCCAATGTGTTACTAATCTCGCGGCGAACCTATGCAAAAACTCGTCGAATGCGTGCCGAATTTTTCCGAAGGCCGCGACCAGAGCGTCATCCGGCAGATTACTGACGCCGTTGAATCGGTAGAGGGCGTTACTTTGCTTGATGTCGATCCCGGAGCGAGCACCAATCGCACCGTCGTGACCTTCGTGGGAAATCCAGACGCCGCGGTGGAAGCGGCGTTTCGGGCAATACAAAAAGCGGCTGAACTGATCGACATGCGCAAGCACAAGGGCGCGCATCCGCGCATGGGTGCTACGGACGTTTGCCCGTTCATCCCGGTAAGCAACGTGACCTGGGAGGAAGCGATCGAATGCGCAAACCGCCTGGGCCGACGCGTGGGCGAGGAGCTGAAGATTCCCGTGTATCTCTACGAACGTGCGGCGAAAAATCCGGCGCGCAGGAATCTCGCCCACATTCGCGCCGGTGAATACGAGGGGTTTTTCGAGAAAATTAAACAGCCTGAATGGAAGCCGGACTTCGGGCCGGCGGTCTTCAATGAGAAAACAGGCGCGACGGTCATCGGTGTCCGCGATTTTCTGGTCGCTTACAATGTGAACTTGAACACGAGATCGGTGCGGCGCGCGAACTCTGTCGCATTCGACGTGCGCGAGCAGGGGCGCGTGAAGACCGAGGACGGCACGCCCTGGGGCAAGCCGGTGCTGGATGCGAATGGGGAACCGGTTCGGATTCCCGGCCTGCTGAAGCACGTCAAGGCCATTGGCTGGTTCGTGAAAGAATACGGGATCGCGCAAGTCTCGATGAATCTGACGAACATCGAGCAGACACCGTTGCACGTGGCGTTCGACGCCTGCGTGGAATCGGCTGCCAGACGCGGCCTGCGCGTGACCGGTTCGGAGATTGTGGGCATGGTGCCGAAAAAATGCCTGCTGGACGCAGGCCGTTACTTCCTGCGCAAACAGCGCTGGTCCGAAGGTCTCTCGGAAGAGGAACTGATGGACATCGCCATCCGTTCATTGGGGCTGAGCGAACTGAAACCGTTCGATCCCAGGGAAAAAGTCATCGAACTGAAGATCGAATCGGCTGTTGCCGGAGAGTCGCTCGTCAAAATGAATTTGCGCGAGTTTTGCAATGAAACGCTGAGCGATTCGCCTGCTCCGGGTGGCGGATCCGTGGCGGCGTTGATGGGAGCGCTTGGAGCTTCGTTGGGCGGAATGGTGGCAAACCTTTCCGCTGGCAAACGAGGCTGGGACGATCGCATCGAATTTTTCAGCCATTGGGCGGTGAAAGCGCAACAGCTAAAGGACGAATTGCTCGCGCTGGTGGATGAAGATACCGCCGCGTTCAACAAGGTCATGGAGGCGTTCGCGCTTCCGAAAGAATCGGCCGACGAAAAAACGGCGCGCTCCGCTGCCATTGAACAAGCGACCAAACATGCGGCCGAAGTGCCACTCAAAGTGATGGAAACCGCTTTGAGATCGTATGCGTTGCTCGCCGAAATGGCCGAAAAAGGAAATCCGGCTTCGATTTCCGATGTGGGCGTCGGTGCGCTGGCTACGCGGGCCTGCATCGAGGGCGCCGCTTTGAACGTGACAATCAATCTGGCGCAATTGAAAGATGAAAAATTAAAGGCTGTTCTTTGTGCGAAAGCGTGCGACATCTGTGCCGATTCTCTGGCCAGGTTCGAGGAAATCGACCACGCGGTTAAAAGTCGGCTGCGCAAATCGTGAAGTCGCTGGCTGTTCTTCGCGCTTCGCAGTTGGTCACTCTTGCGGGTCCCAAACGGCCGCGCATCGGAGGCGAACTTTCCGAGCTAGGCATTATTCCTCACGGCGGAATGCTCGTTCGCGAAGGGAAGATCGAAGCTGTCGCGTCCAGCGACGAAATTGAGAAAAAGGCCGGCGGCGCGGAAGTGGTCGATGTTCAGGGGAAAGTCGTCCTTCCTGGTTTCGTGGATGCGCACACACACGCGGTTTTTGCGGGAGACCGCTTGGATGATTTTGAGCGGCGGACGCGCGGAGAAACTTACGAGCAGATCGCCAAGGCCGGCGGCGGAATCTGGTCAACCGTGCAAAAGACGCGCGCGGCAAGTGAGGACGATCTTTTTGAACAGACCAAAAGGCATGCCGCCTGGTTTGTGCGTTGCGGAACCACAACCGTCGAGGCCAAATCGGGCTACGGTTTGACGCTTGAGGATGAATTAAAAATTCTTCGGGTCCTGCGCCGGCTCAAAGACGAGGGGCCGCTGCAGATCGTGCCGACTTTTCTCGGCGCGCACGCCGTGCCCCGCAGCATGGGCGCCGATGAATATGTGGATTTGGTGGTTAACAAAATGTTGCCACAAGTCGCGTCGGAGCAGCTCGCCGAGTTTTGCGACGTCTTTTGCGAGCGCGGCTATTTCAATGTGGAGCAATCGCGCCGAATTTTGCGGGCGGCAAAAGAGCTGGGATTCAAATTGCGCGGGCATGTCGATCAACTGACCAATTCCGGCGGAGCGAACCTGATGGCAGAGCTGGGCGCGATGACTGCGGATCATT
>Ga0209581_1001524_pt1 | contig 26559 bp, 18 predicted proteins | sample Coa_R2_FD_187160 | JGI IMG/M metagenome (GOLD analysis project Ga0209581, IMG submission 187160) | Surface soil microbial communities from Centralia Pennsylvania, which are recovering from an underground coalmine fire - Coalmine... | ecosystem: Environmental > Terrestrial > Soil > Unclassified ...
AGATCGCCGCCGGCATTGACGATTCCACCCCGGACATTTCTCTTTCTCAGCGCCGCAACCGCGCGATCGACAGCAAAACCCTTGGCGATCCCGCCGAGATCGATCGTCACTCTGCGCCGGAGCCGAACGGCGCAATTTTTTTCCAGCACGATATCGGCCCAGTTGCCGTGGCCTGGCCGCGCGGCAGTGGGATCGAACACGCCGCTGCTTTCGCGCGCGAATCGCTGCGCCGCCTGCAACACACGCCAGGTCCACGGATGAACCACGACGCGACTCTGGAATGCCTGGCGATTAATCCGCGCGATGTCACTGGCCGGATCGTAAAAGCTCATCAGCCGATGCGCCTGCTCGACGCTGGCAAAAGCCGCCGCCAACGCGCGCTCCAATTTTTCGGCGCTTGTCCCGGTAACGGCGATCTCCACAAATGTGCCCAACAGCGGGCGGCAGCGGCGGATCTCGATGCGCGCGCCTCTTTTCGCCGCATGGCGTTTTCGCAATGGCGCGCTCCGTGTCCGGAAACGTTCGCATCCGTTGGGGTTCATTGGCAGTTAACGCTTCAGCGCTACTTCATAAAATGCGAGCAAACGTTTCACGCCATCGGTCACATGGCGGCAGCTCAGGGTAGCGCCGCTGATGTTTTTGATGTCGGCCTCCAGTTTCAGCGGTGATTTTGCCGTTTTGCCCACAAACTGGGCGCGCCATTTTTGGTCGCGAATCTGGCCGCCGTACGTTTCGCGATAATCCATGATCTCGATCTGTTTCACCGAGCCGTCCGCGTTCAGACCCACCGCGTAAGTGATGAACTCATGTTTGCCCACCACTTCATCCACGATGAACCAGCCGCCGCCGCTCACCTTCCATACCGGTTGTTTGTCGCGCAGAACGCGCACACCGCTGGCTTGTTCGATGGCTTTGCGCTGCGCGCCGGTCAGTTCCACGGGCGCGGCAGTCAGGGATTTGCCGGGAAAAATTGCGCGCTGCGCCTGTTCGACCGTCAGATATTGAACGGCAAAGGCCGAGGGCGCGACCAGCGCCGAGACCGGCAAAGCGATAAAAGCAAACTCGGTCTTCATTCTCGCGTTAGAAATTTATTCCGAACCTGAGACGCAGGTAATATTTCTCGTGCTCGTCGCCAAAGATGTAACCGTCGTGCGCGGCGAACTGTTTGTTATCCTGGCTGAAGGCTTCTCCAATGGGCAACTGATGCAAAAACCCCAGCGTGGCCCACCAGCGTTCGCCTCCGTAGTGAATCGTCGGTCCGACAAAATAGGCCGAATGCTCGTGCACGGTCGCGTCAGCAAATTCATGATGGTTCCAGAACTCGAGACCCGCTGACCAGTTGCGCACGAAACGATAGGAAAGGCCGGTGAACCATTCGAACATGCTGTCGCGTTCATAGCCCTCCTCGGCTTTTTCGTACTCCAGTTCGTAATTTACGTTGAGCGCCCAGACCAGGCGGTCTTCCAGCCAGTTTTTCTGAAGAATCACCTTCCATTCCAGCTCCGTCTCCTGATCGCCCACCGACGGCTCGAAATACAGAGCCAGGCCGAGCGGATCCTTGTAAGGACTCAAGAGCCGGTAAATCCCTTCCAGCGAGACGGAGGAAAAATGATAACTCTGGAATGGCGTAGCCGGGTCGTGTCCGGCGTGCACGTCTTCGCCCCCGGTCTCAAAGCGACCCGGCAAAAGTTTTTTCGGGTGCGCCGGATCCGCCACCGGGATGTCGTTGCTGGCATCGACGTAATGATGATTGAGGTAGAGCGCCAGTTGAAAATTGTCCGTCACGCCGTATTCGAATTCTTCGCGGAAATCGAACACCTGATAGGTGCCGTGGGCTTTTTCCCAGCGGGCGGTGACCCATTGCTCGAATTCGCCGTGACCCTGCGGGGTGAGATCGGTGGTATAGGTCCACGAAAAGATCGCTTCGTGCGCGTGAGCCACGGAGGCGCAGCACACAAGCGCGGCTGCAACAGTTAACCTGATGTTCATGGCGCTGATGCATAACATCAGGCCATCGATCCTGCTGCCGGAGCGTTGCCAATTTTTAACGCCCCGTTGCGGCGCAATTCGGGGCGCATCAGCGCAATTTTCCGCTAATGTGATCTACGTGAGATCTTTTCGGCGTATCGGGCCAGGATCCAGCAGAGATCGGAGAGGCGGTTGAGGTAGCGGAGGATTTCGGGATTGAATTGTTTTTCGCCGGCGCTGAACGCCGCGATGTGGCGCTCGGCGCGACGGCAGGTGACGCGGGCGAAATCGAGCGCGGCGGAAAGCGGCGTATCACCAGGGATCACCCAGTCTTTGGGATAAAGCGACTGGTCTTTTTCGAGCTCGGTGATGACGGTGGTGATGCGATCGGTCATGGCAACGCTGGTCAGTTCAAACCCGTCTTGCGTGTAGCGCGGCCGGTCATCGGCGGCGGTGGCCAGTTCGCCCATGACAATGATGAGGTCTTTTTGCGCGGCGAAGATTTGCTCGGCGATGAAGGTGTCGGCGCAAATGGCGCGGGCGAGGCCGAGGGCGGCTGTGAGTTCATCGACGCAGCCGTAGGCGTCCACGCGTGGATCGGCTTTGGAGACGCGCCGCCCGTACATGAGCGAGGTTTCTCCTTTGTCGCCGGTCCTGGTAACGATGGACATCGGGAAAAGTGTAGGGCGTTTCGGGGAAACGCCAAAACAATTGTCGGCGGGTGGCCCCGGTTTGGCCTAACCGATGGCCGGCTGCGGCTCGGGTTCTTCCATGACCGGCGCGCCGACGGGCTCGCCTTTCTCGACGAGCTTGATCTGGCGATGAGCCGGGAAGCCCGTGCCGGCGGGGATGAGGTGTCCCATGATCACGTTTTCCTTGAAGCCGCGCAGTTTGTCCACTTTGCCAAGCGTTGCCGCCTCGGTCAGAACGCGGGTGGTATCCTGGAAGGAGGCGGCGGAAATGAAGCTGTCGGTCTCCAGCGAGGCCTTGGTGATGCCCAGCAGGACGGGGACGGCTTCGGCGGGTTTGCCCCCTTTCTCGACGACGCGTTTGTTTTCCTCCTCGAAGTCGAGCTTGTCCACCTGATCGCCCCAGAGCAGCGAAGTATCGCCGGGGTCGGTGATTTTCACCTTGCGCAACATTTGGCGCACGATGATCTCGATGTGTTTGTCGTTAATCTCGACGCCCTGCAGGCGATAGACCTCCTGCACTTCGTTGACCAGATGTTCCTGCAATTCCTGCGGGCCGCAGACCTCCAGAATTTCGTGTGGCACGATGGGGCCTTCGGTCAGTTGCTGGCCTTTTTTCACGTAATCGCCTTTGAACACGATGATGTGTTTGGTGAGCGGGATGAGGTGTTCTTCCTCGGCGCCGGTCTCGGGATCTTTGATGATGAGGCGCCGTTTGCCGCGCACGGTGCCGCTCATTTCGGTAACGATGCCGTCGATCTTGGCGATCTCGGCAGCGTCCTTGGGTCGGCGCGCTTCGAACAGCTCGGCAACGCGCGGCAGACCGCCGGTGATGTCCTTTGTCTTGGCGACTTTGCGCGGCGTTTTGGCCAGCAACGCGCCGGCGCGCACTTTCTGGCCTTCTTCCACCACGACATGGGCGCCGGCCGGGATGGAATAGCTGGCCAGCACTTCCTTTTTGTCGTCCACAATGACGACCTGCGGATGCAAATCTTCCTTATGCTCGATGACCATTGTGCCCATCAGCCCGGTCGCTTCGTCCACCTCGCGTTTGATGGTGACTCCGGCAATCATGTCGCGGAATTCGACCTTGCCGCCGTGTTCGGTGAGAATGGGGACGTTGTACGGATCCCATTGGACGAAGGTTTCGCCTTTCTTGACCGAAGCGCCATCGTCCTTGGAAATCATGGAACCGATGACGACGTTGTAACGCTCCAGCTCCCGGCCTTCCTCGTTGTGCACGCTTACCGAGCCGTTTTTGTTCAACACGATCCAACTGCCATCCAGCGCCTGCACTGTTCGCAGATCATTGAACCGGACCGTGCCGTCGTTTTTGGCTTTGATGATCGGCTGCTTGAATGTCTGGCTGGCGGTGCCGCCGATGTGGAAGGTGCGCATGGTCAACTGCGTGCCGGGCTCGCCGATGGATTGCGCGGCGATGATGCCCACAGCTTCGCCAAGCTTCACAAATTCACCCGTAGCGAGGTTGCGTCCGTAACACATGGCGCAAACGCCGCGGCCGCATTCGCAGGTTAGCACGGAACGGATTTTGAGCTGTTCAACGCCGATGCGCTGCAATTCGGCAGCGATCTTCTCGTCGATGTACTGGTTGACCTTGACGATTTTTCTCTTCTTATCGACCGGGTCGGCGATGGTTTCGCAGCTCACGCGTCCGATGATGCGCTGGCCGAGATCGACCACTTCCTCGTCGCCCTCGTAGATGGAGCGCACGACGATGCCGTTGACAGTGCCGCAATCCTCTTCGGTAATGATGACGTCCTGGGCAGCGTCCACAAGTTTGCGTGTCAAATATCCGGAATCGGCCGTCTTGAGGGCGGTATCGGCGAGACCCTTGCGAGCGCCGTGCGTGGAAATGAAATATTCGAGCACGCTCAGACCTTCGCGGAAGTTGGAAATGATCGGGCGCTCGATGATTTCGCCGCTGGGCTTGGCCATCAGGCCGCGCATGCCGGCCAGCTGGCGCACTTGCTGCCGATTGCCGCGCGCGCCGGAATCGACCATGAGAAAGATGGGATTGTATTCCTTGCGATTCTGATTTTCCTCCAGCTCGCGGAACATGACGTTGGAAATCTGGTCCCCGGCGTGGGTCCAGATATCGATGATCTTGTTGTAGCGCTCGCCGTCGGTGATGATGCCGCGCCGGTATTGCTGCTCGACCAGGCGAACCTGTTTGTAGGCATTTTCCAACTCGGTCTGCTTCCTCTTTGGAATGATCATGTCCTCGATTCCAATGGAAATCCCGGCGCGAGTGGCTTCGCGGAACCCGAGTTCCTTCAATTTATCCAGGGTGGCTACGGTGACCGCGGGGCCGGCCGTCTGGTAGCAGCGCCAGATGATATCGCTAAGCTGTTTTTTGCCAGCCGGTTTATTGAAGAAACCAAGTTCGGCCGGCCAAATCTGGTTGAATATCACGCGACCGGCGGTGGTCTCGATCACGCTGGCCTTGGGGTCGCCAAAGACGGTCTGCTTCCCCTTGTCGGGGTTCCTGAAAAGAATTCGGTCGTGCGTTTTGATGGCCCCTTCGACCATGGCAAATTCCACCTCGGAGGCGTCCGCGAAGAGGGGCAAGCGGCCATCCTTTTTCGCCAGCCGCGGGTTTTGGGTCATGTAATAACAGCCCAGCGTAATGTCCTGGGTGGGCGTGGTGATTGGTTTGCCGCTGGAGGGTGAGAAAATGTTGTTGGGCGCCAGCATGAGCATGCGCGCTTCCAACTGCGCCTCCACCGAGAGAGGGACGTGCACGGCCATCTGGTCGCCGTCGAAATCGGCATTGTAGGCTGTGCAAACCAGCGGATGAATGCGAATGGCTTCCCCCTCGATCAGCAGCGGCTCGAAAGCCTGGATGGAGAGGCGATGCAAAGTGGGCGCGCGATTCAGCAGCACGGGATGGCCTTTGGTAACTTCCTCCAGGATGTCCCACACTTCCGGCGTTTGCCGTTCAATCATCTTCTTGGCGCTGCGCACGGTGTGCACGTAGCCCAGGTCCTTGAGCCGCCGAATGATGAACGGCTCGAAGAGCACCAGCGCCATTTTCTTTGGCAAACCGCACTGATGCAGTTTTAACTCCGGCCCAATCACAATCACCGAGCGCCCCGAGTAATCGACGCGTTTGCCGAGCAAATTCTGGCGAAACCGTCCGCCTTTGCCCTTGAGCATGTCGCTGAGCGATTTCAACGGGCGATTTCCCGCGCCGGTTACTGCGCGGCCGTGCCGGCCATTGTCGAAAAGCGCGTCAACGGCTTCCTGCAACATTCGCTTCTCGTTGCGAATGATGACGTCGGGCGTCTTGAGCATGAGCAGGTTTTTAAGCCGGTTGTTGCGGTTGATGACGCGGCGATAGAGATCGTTGAGGTCGGAGGTGGCGAAGCGCCCGCCTTCCAGCGGCACGAGCGGGCGCAAATCGGGCGGGATAACCGGCAAGACGTCGAGAATCATCCATTCGGGACGGGCGTGAGAATTCAGGAAGCCCTGAACCAGTTTGAGACGCTTGGCCAGTTTCTTGCGAATCTGTTTGCTCTTGGTGGCGGCCATTGCCTTCTCCAGCTCTTTGTTGAGCTTGTTGAGATCGATTTCGGCCAGCAGCTTCTTGATCGCTTCGGCGCCCATGCCGGCGACAAAGTCTTCGCCGTACTGTTCCTGCGCCTCGCGATACTCCACTTCGTTGAGCAATTGACATTTCTGCAGCGGGGTCTTGCCCGGATCAATGACGATATAATCCTCGTAGTAAATGACGCGCTCGAGCTGACGAGCGCTCATGTCGAGCATGAGGCCGATGCGCGAAGGCATGCATTTGTAGAACCAGATGTGCGACACTGGCACGGCCAGTTCGATGTGCCCCATGCGTTCGCGCCGCACCCGCGCCAGAGTCACTTCCACGCCGCAGCGGTCGCAGATCACCCCCTTGTGCTTGATGCGCTTGTATTTTCCACACGAGCACTCCCAGTCTCGCGTTGGACCAAAAATGCGTTCGCAGAACAGTCCGCCCTTTTCCGGCTTGAAGGTGCGGTAATTGATGGTCTCGGGATTCTTGACCTCGCCCTTGCTCCACGAGCGGATGGTATCGCTCGAGGCGATGCTGATGGCCACTTGATCAAAACCCACCGGGCGCTCTTCGCCCACCAATTCTCTCCAGGAATGTTCGTTCATGTTGTGCCAATAACTTCGATTTACGCTACGTTTTCCATAAAGCTGGGAGCTTGGCTGCCCACTTTCACGTCCAGACCCAAACTCTGCATTTCCTTGATAAGGACATTGAAAGACTCGGGTGTCCCCGCTTCGAGGGAATTATCGCCTTTAACGATGGATTCGTAGATGCGAGTGCGGCCCTGAACGTCATCGGACTTGACTGTCAGCAACTCCTGCAGGGTGTAAGCGGCGCCGTAGGCTTCGAGCGCCCACACCTCCATCTCGCCAAAACGCTGTCCGCCATATTGTGCCTTGCCGCCCAGTGGCTGCTGGGTCACAAGCGAATAGGGTCCGACGGCGCGCGCGTGGATTTTATCCGCCACCAGATGGCCCAGCTTCATCATGTAGATGTAGCCGACCACTACTTCCTGATCGAACGGTTCGCCGGTGCGCCCATCGTAAAGCCGGGCTTTGCCGTTTTCCTGTACCCAACTGAATCCTTCCTTCTTTCTGGCTTCGCGCAGATACTCGCGAATTCTGTCTTCCTTGATGCCGTCGAACACCGGGGTGGCGACCTTGAAACCGAGAGCCTTGGCGGCGACACCGAGGTGAGTTTCCAAAACCTGGCCGACATTCATGCGGCTGGGAACGCCCAGCGGATTGAGCACGATCTCCACCGGCGTGCCGTCGGCGAGGAAGGGCATGTCCTCCTCGGGTACGATCCGAGCCACGACGCCTTTGTTGCCGTGGCGGCCGGCCATTTTATCGCCAACGCTCAGTTTGCGTTTGCTGGCAATATAGACCTTGACCTGCTTGATAATGCCGGGGTCAATGTCGTCGCCGCTTTCGACGCGATCGATGGCCCGGTCGCGTTCCAGTTCCAATTCGGCAAACTTGTGCTCGTATGAGGCAATAATTTCGCGGATCCTGTTGCGAATGGGGCTGGGGTCAATCTCGATGTGATCGTATGCCGCAGCGAGTTTTCGCAACAACGTTTTGGTAATCTTGCGGTTGGCCGGAATGATAATCTCGCCGTTCTTGGCGTTGACCACATCCAGAGGAATTTTCTCGCCCAACAGCACGTTGGAAAGCGCATCGGTTAGCTGATCGATTAACCCTTCCCTCTTGCGCTTGTAATCTTCGTTGATCGATTTGAGCTGCCGTCGAGTTTCCGCCGGGGTCAATTTCTCGCGGGAAACCTCGCGCCGGGAAGAGACCTTGACATCCATCACGATGCCATATGTGCCGGAAGGAACGGTCAGCGACGTATCTTTCACATCGGCCGCTTTCTCGCCGAAGATGGCGCGAAGCAAACGTTCCTCGGGCGCCAGCTCGGTTTCGCTCTTGGGAGTAATCTTGCCCACCAGGATATCGCCGGGCTTGACCTCGGCGCCCACTCGCACGACGCCGTCCGGGCCCAGGTTCCGCAGCGCTTCCTCGCTCACGTTGGGAATGTCGCGGGTAATTTCCTCCGGCCCGAGCTTGGTGTCGCGGGCGCCGATCTCGAATTCGTCGATGTGAATGGAGGTATAAACGTCTTCCTTCACGACCTTTTCCGAGATCATGATGGCGTCCTCAAAGTTGTAGCCATTCCAGGGCATGAAGGCCACGAGGACATTGCGTCCCAAGGCCAGTTCGCCATGATCGGTATTTGGACCGTCGGCAATCACTTGCCCGCGTCTGACGTGCTGTCCCTTGCGCACGATTGGCTTTTGGTTGATGCAGGTGCCGGCGTTGGAGCGCATGAACTTGCGCAGTTCATACACCTGGATGCCGGCTTCCGGATCGGTCTTAAGTTTCTTTTTGCTGTCGGGCAGGTGACCGTCCTTGGTAATGATGATCTGGTTCGCGGTGACCGATGCCACCTTCCCGCTGTCGCTGGCCACGACGACGGCGTGGGAGTCCCGAGCTACTTTTTCCTCCAAACCGGTGCCTACCAGCGGGGCCTCCGACACGATCAATGGCACGCCCTGGCGCTGCATGTTCGAGCCCATCAACGCGCGGTTGGCGTCGTCGTGTTCCAGGAATGGAATCAGTCCGGCGGCGACCGACACCAGCTGTTTGGGCGAAACGTCCATGTAATTGACCTTCGCGGGATCGACCTCGAGAAAATCGCCTCGATAACGCACGGAAACTTTCTCGCCGGTAAAGCGGCCCCGCCCGTCAATTGGCGCATTGGCCTGGGCGATGAGAAAATTCTCTTCCCGATCGGCGGTCAGATATTCTATTTCGTCTGTGACTCTGCCGTTGACGACCTTGCGATAGGGCGTTTCGATAAATCCAAATTCGTTGATGCGCGCGTAGGTGCTCATGGAGCTGATCAGCCCGATGTTTGGCCCTTCCGGCGTCTCGATGGGGCAGATGCGGCCGTAGTGGGAAGGGTGCACGTCGCGCACCTCGAACCCGGCGCGTTCGCGACTCAATCCGCCGGGGCCGAGGGCCGACAAACGCCGCTTATGCGTCAGCTCGGCCAGCGGATTGGTTTGATCCATGAACTGGGAAAGCTGCGAGCGCCCGAAGAAATCCCGGATCACGGCACTGAGCGCCTTTGGATTGATCAGCTTCTGCGGTGTCATTCCATCGACGTTAATGTCGAACAGCGTCATGCGTTCCTTGACCAGACGCTCCGTGCGCGCCAGGCCGACGCGGCACTGGTTGGCAAGCAGTTCGCCCACGGTGCGCACGCGCCGGCTGCCCAAATGATCGATGTCATCAAGAGTGCCCTCGCCTCGCCGCAAATTGATCAAATACTTGATCGCGGCGATGAAATCCTTATCGGTCAAAACGCGCTCCGAAGGCTCCACGTTGATTCCCAGTTTTTGATTGATCTTGTAGCGGCCGACGCGTCCCAGATCGTATTTTTTGGGATCGAAAAAGAGCCGCTTGAGCAAAGCCCGGGCGTTGGCCACCGTGGGAGGGTCGCCGGGGCGCAGGCGGCGATAAATATCCTTGAGCGCCTCCTCCTGGTCGTGGGCGGGATCTTTTCTGAGCGCCTTCACGATGGTGTCGTCGTTGGAGATATCCACCACTTTCACCTCGTGAATCTTGAGCGCCATGATCTGACGAACGGTGGCCAGAGTCAGCGGCTCAAAAGCGCGAGCCACGGTCACTTCGCCATCGCGGATATCGGCAATGAGAACCTTGGAAGCCAGTTTTTCTTCATCGAGCTTTTCGCTCAATTTCAGATTCTCGATGTTATAAAAGAGTTTAACTACTTCTTCGTCGGACCCGTAGCCCAGGGCTCGCAGGAACGTTGTGGCCAGGAATTTTCGACGTCGTTTGCGCCGATCGAGGTAAATGTAGAGCAGGTCCGAAGTGTCGTACTGCACTTCGATCCAGGAACCCCGGTCGGGAATAATGCGGAAGCTGTAGAGCACTTTGCCGTTGGCGTGGACAGTGGATTCAAAAGCGATGCCGGGAGAACGATGCAACTGACTCACCACGACGCGCTCGGCGCCGTTGATCACAAAGGTCCCCTGGGGAGTCATCAACGGTATTTCGCCCATGTAAACCTTTTCCTCCTTCACGCCCTTTTCGTCCCGCAGCTGGAACGTCACGTGAAGAGGAGCGCTGTAGGTTTGTCCCTCGCGCTGAGCTTCCAGCGCGGTCAATTTGGGCTCACCGATATCGTAGTGGCTGAAATCGAGCACCGCCTTCTCATCGTAGCTTTCGATGGGGAAAACTTCCTTGAAGACCGCTTGCAGACCCTGGTTTTTCCGTTTGGCATACGGGACGTCCTTCTGGAGGAAATCCACATACGAATTGGCCTGTACCTCGATTAAATTTGGCGGCTCAATGCTTTCCTTGATGCTTCCAAAGTAAATACGTTCCGACATAGGCTCACACCGAGACTCCCAATCGCGCGAATCCCTGCCCCGCTGAGACGGGAAAGGGACAGGCTGTGGGAGGATTTTTACGGACTCAGCAACGGGCGAAGAGCGCAACAATGCCCCCAAAGCGGTCGCTTGTCAAATTGGCCACCGTTTTGCTGCCACTCTTCTGCTTTTACCGTTGAGCGCCAGGTTAAAATATTTTCTTCCCTGCTTTTAAACGAATTAAAAATGCTTCAGGCGCCGACGCCGCGCAACTGAAAAACGCGATGCCGTCGGGGTTGCCGAATCGGTTTCCCCAATTTGCCGGCAGCCGGCTGACCGACTATTTGATCTCCACCTTGGCTCCCGCAGCCTCGATTTTTTTCTTAATCTCCTCGGCCTCTTCTTTCGTCACGCCTTCCTTGATGGTTTTGGGCGCTCCTTCCACCAGAGCCTTCGCTTCGGCAAGGCCAAGGCCGGGCACGGCTCCGCGGACCTCCTTGATCACTGCGATCTTGTTCGCGCCCATTTCCTTCAGGATAACGTCGAAGGTCGTCTTTTCTTCCGCTGCGGGAGCTGCCCCGCCGGCAGCCGCGCCTGCCACAGCCGGGCCGGCAGCCACGGCGACCGGCGCCGCCGCGCTGACCCCCCACTTCTCTTCAAGTTGCTTGACCAAGCCAACAATCTCCAGCACGGACAAGTTGCTGAGTTGCTCTACCAGTTTTTCTGTATCTGCCATTGTGTTTCCTCCAATTGCCGTCTCCGGAAGCCTCCGGAGAATTAAAGCCGACAGCCGTCGGCTCGGACAGTTTGTTCGTGGTTGTATTTGCAGCCCCGAATCCTTTCGGGGCCACGAAATCTATGCGGCTTTTGCCTCCTCCTTTTCGGCTTTCGCCTTAAGCAATCGCGCCAGCGCCGAGGCCGGCTCATTGAGCAGACGCACGAGGCGAGTAGCCGGCGCGAGCAGCAAGCCCAAAAACTGCGCCTGTAGAATGTTGCGCGGAGGTAATTCCGCCAACACTTCCAGTTCTTTGGCCGAAAGAACGGCCCGATCCACAAAACCGACTTTGAGTCTGGGGATCTTAAACTCAGTTGCGAAAGTCTTGAGCACCTTGGCCACAGGCGCCACGTCGGCACCGTCCGTGACGATGGCGGTCTGCCCGGTCAATTCCTGACCCGGGTCCGGGAACCCGCACTCTGCCATGGCTCGCCTGAGAAAATTGTTTTTCACCACATGTATCTGCGCCCCGGTACTGGCCAGGCGATTGCGCAACTCGCTGAAATCGGCAACCTTCATCCGCTGGTAGTCGGTCACCAGCACGAAAGAAGACGCCTTCAATTTCTCGCACAGATCGGAAATGAGGATGACTTTCTCCGGTCTCATTGGTTAATTGCGCCTGGTTTATACACTCAAATAAGGCGTCGGATCAACGTGGATGCCTGGCGACATGGTCGCGCCTACAGTCACGCCTTCCAGATAACGCCCCTTGGCTGTGGCCGGTCGCGCGCGAACCACCGCTTCGATCACAGCACTGGCATTTTCCTCCAGCGCTTTTTCTTCGAAGGAAATTTTTCCCACGGGAACGGCAACGTTGCCGTTCTTATCGAGTTTAAACTCCACCCGGCCCGCTTTCACCTCGCGAACGGCCTTTGCCGTGTCGTCGGTCACTGTCCCGGTGCGGGGATTGGGCATCAACCCGCGCGGCCCCAGAATTTTTCCCAGCTTCCGAACCTCAGCCATCGCGGCTGGGGTGGCGATGGCCACATCGAAATCCTGAAAACCTTGCTGGCACTTTTCGATCATGTCTTTCATTCCGACAAAATCGGCGCCTGCTTCGCGCGCTGCGCGCGCAGCTTCGCCATCGGCAAACACCAATACGCGTACCTGTTTTCCGCTGCCATGCGGGAGCGGGCATGTGCCGCGAACCATTTGATCTGATTGCCTGGGATCCACTCCCAATCGGAACGAAAGCGTCACGGTCTGATCAAACCTTGTGGGCGGAAATTTTTTTAACGTGGCGACCGCTTCGGCCAGACTGTAAGCCTTCTTCCGATCCACCAGTTGGGCGGCGGCGCGATAACGTTTGCTTCGATTTCTTTGCATTGTCTTTGCGCAGTTGTCATCCCCGCGTGCCCCGGCTGGTCTCAACACAGCGTTACGCGACAGACCGGCGTCGTCCGATCGACTGCGCATGCGGAGACTCGCGAAGCAGTTGGGTCCTGCCTGGAGGTTCTCGCTTGTCGGGCAAGCGAGCCGAAGAAGCTACCGGTATTTCCTTCCTTGTCAAAAGCGACATGACCGGCGGCGCGAAACCATCGCTACTGCTTCCTGAGTTTGGCAGCGTTTTCAGCCAGGCCTTGCTTGGCCGGCGCGAAATTTGGATCGAGATCGAGCGCCTGTCTGAAAGCGGCAGCCGCGCGCTCGTGTTGGCCGAATGACGCCAGATACCGCCCGCGGTTGACGAGCATGCGGGTATAGGCTGGCAGTATCTTTACCTTGACAGGATCATCCTGCTCGAAACGGATCGTCCCGTCGGCCAGCCCGCGCGTCTGCAAATGGAGATCTGGCAGGTCGTGAAAATCCCGCTCGTCGGTGAGAGCGAAGACGAGCCCTTCGGGCACCAGCTGATAATTTTGCGTAAGCCATCGCGTGAACTCGCCGTTCATCGAATCCGTGAACAGCAAATCGCTCGTCATGTACACCGGCCCTGCTTTGCTTTCGTTTGTCACGATCGCTTCCAGCATGCTCAGAAAGGCCGCGGTGATCCTTTCGGTAAGCGCCGCACTTCTCTTAAATGCGTCCGGATCACGTTCCCAATCCCTGAGGTTCTGCAGAAAGCTTTCAATTTGCTTACGCGATCGCTGGACCAGGCCGGGCCAGGCGCGGCTCAGATAATCAAAATACCAGGAACGCCGCAGCAGATTCACGTCCAGCACCTTTACATCGCGTCGCCGCTGTTCGATCTCCTGCACGTAGAACATGGGCGAGGCGACCTGCCAGTCGAGCGTCAGCAGCAGCCCGTTAGGTTTAATGGTGCTCAGCAGATTGTCGGCGTAATCCGACGCGATGAAGTATTGCCTGCGATTGTTAAACCGCCAGTTTGCGAAAAGAGCGATCGCGCAGATTGATGCCACGCCGATCCCAGAGACCAGAGCCGGTTTTACAGCGGCCAGTCCCCTGGAGGTAACGCGCTGGACCAACCACTGCATTCCGAAGGCGGCCGCAAGCGCAAGAGAGATAAAGGCGGGCAAATAATACGCGTCTTTGTCCTCGGCAATTTCATAGCTGAGCCCGTAGCCGAGATCCGCGACGGCGAGCACGAGCAGAAACCAAAAGGCGGTTCGATCCTGTCGGAAAACAATCGCCAGCCCTCCCAGCGCGAGCGCCAGCGGCAAGGGCAACCAAGGGAAGCCAAACTCACGCAAAGTCATCGCCCAAAATTCCGCCAGCTGTTTCCCCATCATCTCCGGCATGAATGTGAAATAGACCCGATACTGGCGTCCCGTGACATGCCACCAGATCTCCTGGAGCGAGCGCGGATTGCCCCAGTTGATCACCGGTGAACGCGACGCGGCTAAAGGCAAGTAGGCATAAATCGTCACGAGCGCCGCGACCGATATCAAAGCGGCATAAAGCAGGCGTCTGCTGGTGAAAAAGTGCCATCCTTGAGTGCGGTAAACGATCACCGCCACAGCCGGCAGAATTAAGCCGACGGTAACGTGATGAACACCCAGCGCCAGGCCGAACACAAAGGCCGCCGCGTACAACAGCAGATCGTGGTTTGGGTTCGGCGCTTTTAGAGAGGTTTTCGCAGCGGCGAGACGCACCGCGTCTGCGACAATGCACCGTCTCCATCGGCACATTAGAAACAACACGATGCCGATAAGCAAAGTGTTGAGAGCGTACACTTCCGCGATTATCGCGTACGACCAGAGGGTACGCGAAAACGCCATCAAAAATCCCGCGCCCAAAGCGGCTGTAACAACCGAAAGCTGCGTCGCCCTCTGATTTTTTGGTCCTCTCCACTGGCGCGAAGCCTTTTTCGCGCGATTCGTCACGTTGAGATAAGAGGCCGTAACCGCCATCTCCGCGGCCGCAAGCGCAAGCATGGCGCAAGCGAGCGCGGCAAAAAATGCCGAAGAAAAATTGATGCGCACCGCGACGTTTCCAATTGGCGCGAGCGACGCCAAATGAGCGAGGAGAGTCCACAGCGGGACGCCGGGAGGGTGAGCAATCCCGAGGTTGCGCGCCACCACAATCAGTTCGCCACTGTCGGTGCAGGTGACTGTGGGCGCCAGCGTCCATGCATAAAGCAGCAAAGCGACGCCAAACACCGCGCCGCCGCACAGCAATTGCAGACGCGCCAAAGAAACGCTCCCATCTCCCGACTCGGGCGGAGATTTCGCGGCGTGCGAACCAGCAGCCGCGCCGGGTTGCATTCTCGACGGCCCGCTTGCCATTGCGTATCGTCTCGCAAACTGGCCTTCCCGCAAATCAGCGATTCAGCGAACGCGCGGCGGCAGCCAATGCAGCAAAGCAAGAAGGGGAAAGCCGCGGGAACAGCCTCGCGGGTCAGGGCTCACGCCGAGGAAACAGGCAAGCGCTCGAAGGACCCGGCACAACGCGATTCGCCCCATGTGAGCGTGATTGTTCGATGAACATTTTGTTGTTTTATCCTTGCCGTTTGGATTCAATGCCCAAATGGATAAGTCAGTGATCGTTCGCGACCGCCTGTTGTCTTATCTCATCGTTGGCGCGGCTTTGCTGATTTCCGGAGCGCTCGTAGCCCAAACGCCGTCGGCCGCTCCCTCCTCTTCATCGCCGCCGGGCAATTACGACCTGCGTTGGGGCGTTAAAATTCCAATGCGCGACAAGGTGAAGCTGAACGCGACCTTATATCTGCCGAAGCGGCTGGACGGCCAGCCGCCACGGACGCCGGTCATATTCACTCTCACGCCCTATATCTCGGACACTTACCACGACCGCGCCGCGTATTTTGCCTCGCACGGTTACGCTTTTGCGCTCGTGGATGTGCGGGGACGCGGAAATTCCGAAGGAGAGTTTGAGCCCTTTGCAAACGAGCCGCGCGATGGCTACGACGTTGTCGAGTGGCTTGCCGGGCAACCATTCTGCGACGGCAAAGTGGCCATGTGGGGCGGTTCCTACGCCGGATTTGATCAGTGGGCCACAGCGAAAGAGTTTCCGCCGCATCTGGCCACCATCGTTCCGGCCGCTGCCGCGCACCCGGGACTCGATTATCCCTTCACCAACAACATCGGGCTCACGTACGACATGCAATGGTTCACATTCACCAGCGGCCGCACCGGACAGGAACATCTTTTTGCCGATCAAAAATTCTGGCGCGCCAAGTTTCTCGACGCCTACAGAAAGCACATCCCCTTTAAGTCGCTGGACGCGTTTGTGGGAAATCCCTCGGAAAATTTCCAACGCACCCTCATGCATCCGATGCTCGACGCGTACTACGACGCGATGACGCCGACGCGGGAGCAGTTCAAAAAAATCACGCTGCCAATCCTCACGATCACCGGCCAATACGACGGCGATGAGCTTGGCGCTCTCTCCTATTACCGGAACCACATGGCAAACGCCACGCCGCAGGCGCGCGCGAAACATTTTCTGATCATTGGCCCCTGGGACCACGCCGGCACGCGCACGCCCACGGACGAAGTGGGCGGCGTAAAGTTCGGTTCCGCAGCCGTCATCGACCTGAACGATTTACATCGGCAATGGTACGACTGGACCATGCGAAATGGAGCGAAACCGGCCTTTCTTAAGAACCAGGTCGCCTATTACCTGCTGGCGCCGGGAAACAGCGGCGCAAATGGCGAATGGAAATACGCCGATCATTTTGACGCGCTGGTCGCGAATCCCAGAACGTTTTATCTCGACTCCGCGAACGGCGACGCGAACGGCGTGTTTTGCTTCGGCAAATTAATTGCGCGACCACCAGGCGCGGGCGCCGATAAATTTGTTTACGATCCCCTGGATACCCGGCGCGGTGAAAATGTGGAGGGTGTCGAGCCAAAGGAAAAAGCCTCTGGCATCGATCAAAGCTATGCCCTGAGCATCGGCCGCGACGGCTTGGTGTATCACACCGAGCCGTTGCCGGACGAGACGCCTCTCATTGGATGTCCGGCGCTGACCTTGTGGTTATCCATCGACACGCCCGACGTCGATCTTTCGGCGCATCTGTACGAGATCCAGCCCGACGGCACGAGCATCGCGCTCTGGAGCGATATGCGGCGCTTGCGTTATCGTGAATCGCTGCGCGAGGCAAAACTTGTTACGCCGGGAGAAATCGTGCGGTGCGATTTTAATCCCGGTCTGTTCGTTGCGCGGCGCCTGATGAAAGGCAGCCGGTTGCGCCTGGTGATCTCGTCGCCCAACTCGATCGCCTTGCAAAAAAAACTATTGTTCGGGCGGCGCGATCGCGGAAGAGATAGCAAACGACGCGCACACCTGTCATGTGCAGGTGTACCACGACCGCGAGCACCCGAGCGCGATCCAGCTTCCCTTGCGCCCATGAACGGCCTGCTTCGAACGCTGGTGATCGGCAGCATCTTTTTCCTGTTGCCAGGCAACGCGCGCGCCGATGCAGAGATCGCTGTCGCTATCCGGTACCTGCAAGCCCGGGGAACCAGTCACTCGCACCTCTATTTATATCGGGAAGACGGGAAACTTTTGAGGCAATTGACGACCGACAACTCGGGCCAGGATTCAAGCCCGATCTTCGCGCCGGATGGGGAGACGATCGTTTTCACCCGCCAGAAAGACGGTGCCCCTGTCGAATTCTGGAGTGTCGCGCCGCGAGGTGGAGACCTTAAAAAACTTGCCGCGGCGCCGGCGTGGTACGCCGACGCGAAAAGCGCGCCCTATTTCACCAATGCCAAACCGGAAGCGCCCGCATCGCCCCCCAGCGCGTCGCCGTCGCTCGTCGAACAGCCTGCGCCGATTTACAAATCAGCCGACGGAGCATTTGAGGTCGTGCTGCGGGAGGATCCAAACGATGAAGACGATCAGATCGATGGTCCGGGCCATGGGAAACATTTTCTGTTGCGCGATCTCAAAGCCGGGACGGAAACCGAGTTTGGCAAAATCCCAGGGTTTTACGGCGCGTTTGAAATTCTTCATCTCAACCAGGATGAGTCGCGGCATTTTCTCCTCGAAGGAACTCTGCGCGTTGCGTTCTTCGGTCTGCATCTGGACAGCACCGAGGGTGACACCGTTTACGCGCTGGACCTGAACGGGCCCCGATTTGTCCGTTTGTCGCCAAACTGGGCGGCGCCGATTCCGTTGCCGGGCGAGCCTGCGTTTCTCACGCTCACGGAGAATCGTTACGTGCCGATTCCCGGCAGCAAAAAAACGGCGAACTGCTCTTATTTGGAACGCTGGGACGCCAAATTGAGCCGAATTCGCTACGCCCGGGAAAGGTCTGCGGCGCTCTGCTACGGCGCCTCGATGTATCGACCGGAAAAGGAACCGCGTGTGGTCACGCTGCGCGGCAAGTCGGAATGACGCCGTTTCGAGCACAGGAAAAAGGAACGCGGTCAACGCGTTTTAGCCTGCTCGTTCGGGTGCGGCGCCGTTTCGCATCGCTTCTGCTGCTGATTGCGTTCGCACATGTCGCCGTGTCTTCGGCGGAAATCGATTCGCTGGAGAAACTGGCCGATGATTTCTGGACGTGGCGCGCGAAGTACGCGCCGTTTACCGGCGATGATGTGAATCGGCTGGAGCGACCCGGTGGCACTCGCGAGTGGTCGCGGAGGAGCATCGACCGGCGCCGAGACGATCTGCAGGCATTTGAGAACCGTTGGAAAAAGATCGACGCCACAGGCTGGCCCATTCCAAAACAGGTCGATTACAAATTGATTGGCTCGGCGCTGTCGCGGGTGCGCTGGGAACTCGACCTCAACCCACGCTGGAAACGAGATCCGAATTTTTACATCGAGCAGACGCTCACCGCGCTGGCCGAAGCTTTGACCGTTCCCGCGCCGTACGATCAAGCGCAAAGCCAGGAGATTCTCACCCGCATCGAAAATATTCCGTCGATTCTGCAGCAAGGCGCGGAGAATCTCGAGAAACCGCCGGCGCCGTTCACCACGGTCGCGATTACCCGACTCGACGGCATTCGTGAGGGTCTCCGCGAAATGGCGAAGGCACTCGCAACATCGACAACTCTAACTGCCGACAAATTGCATGCCGCTTGCGACCGCGCGTCCGATGCACTGGAGCAATTTCAGCAGCAGCTGAAACAGAAGCTGCCCGATCTCCCTCAAGAGACCGCGCTCGGTCGCGACGCGTACATCTGGTTTTTGCGCAATGTGGCGCTGATCCCGTTCACGCCCGAAGAACTTCTGGCGATGGGCAAACGGGAATGGGCACGCGCCGTCGCCTTCGAGACGTTTGAGAAGAACCGCAACAAAAATGTGCCACCGCTCAAGATCGCTCCGGACATCAACAGCTGGATTAAGGACGCGGCCGCGAAAGAGCTTCAAATCCGAAAATTTCTCCAGCAGCGCGGCATTCTTACCGTGCCCGATTGGGTGCGCCATTACACGCTCCGGCCCACTCCAGAATACTTGCGTGCGCTCGGATTCACCGAGACGGACGATTTCACGTCGCCATCACGCTTGAACGAAAACTGCATCCGCTACGTGCCCGAGCCGTCCGACAACCTCGGCTACTTCTGGCGGGCTACTGCGATGGACCCGCGGCCGATCACGGTGCACGAAGGAATTCCCGGCCATTACCTTCAGCTTTGTCTCTCGTGGAAACACGAAGACCCGATTCGCCGCCACTACTACGATTCGGGCGCGAACGAGGGGATCGGCTTTTACGCCGAGGAAATGCTGCTGCAGGCCGGCCTGTTCGACGACAGCCCGCACACGCGGGAGATCATTTACAATTTCATGCGGCTGCGGGCGCTGCGCGTGGAAGTGGACGTCAAACTCGCGCTCGGCGACTTCACGCTGGAAGAAGCTGCGCGATATCTGCACGAAAAAGTGCCGATGGACGAACAGACCGCGCGGCAGGAAGCAATCGCCTTTTGCACCGGTCCAGGTCAGGCGATCGCCTATCAGATCGGCAAACTACAAATTCTCCAATTCGTCGCCGACGCGCGCATGCAGCAGCGCGATCAATTCAATCTGCGCGCTTTCCACGATTACCTGTGGAAGAACGGCAACATTCCCATTGCCCTGCAGGAGTGGGAATACCTTGCCGGCAGGTAGGGCGCCATCGGCTTCCCGGTCAGTCAACGATCTCGATCCCCATCTGCCGGGCAGTACCGGCGATGATGCGGAAGGCGGCTTCATCGTCGCGGGCGTTCAGATCCTTGCGTTTCACGTTCACGATATCCATGATCTGTTTGCGGGTGACTTTGCCAACCTTGGTCTTGTTCGGCTCCTTGGAGCCGGCAGCGATGTTGGCCGCTTTCTTTAACAGAACCGCCGCAGGCGGACTCTTGGTGACGAACGTGAAAGATTTGTCCTTGTAAACGGTGATCACCACCGGGAGGATGTCGCCGGCTTGCTTTTGCGTCGCGGCATTAAATTCCTTGCAGAATGCCATGATATTCACGCCGCGCGGACCAAGCGCGGTGCCTACGGGCGGCGCCGGGTTTGCCTGGCCCGCCGGAATCTGAAGTTTGATTTGTGCGACGACTTCCTTTGCCATTTGAGTTCCTTCAAGACTTGAGGCAGGGAAAACGGGCTGCTAACCGCGTTCGACCTGCCAATATTCCAATTCGACCGGCGTGGCGCGACCGAAGATGGTGACCGAGACCCGAAGTTTGCCTCGTTCGGGATCGACCTCCTCGACGATTCCCGTCTGGTTCTGGAACGGACCGTCGGCCACCTTCACCGACTCGCCTACCTCGAAACTGATCTTTGGTTTCACTTTCTCTTCGCGCTCCTTCATTTGCGCGAGCATGCTTTCCACTTCCGATTGCCGCATCGGGATGGGCCTGTCCTTGGTGCCGGCAAATCCGATCACGCCAGGCGTATCGCGGATAAAATACCAGGTGCGCCCCACGAGCTGATTGTTCTCGTCGAGCAAATGCATGTTGATGATGAGGTAGCCGGGGAAGAATTTGCGCGTCGTCTCGCTTTTTTTCCCTTTCTTAATTTCCGACACGCGCTCCGTGGGAACGAGCACGTCGTAAATAACGTCGCCCATTTCCTCCGCCTTGACGCGCTTGAGAATATTCTCGCGCACCTTGTTTTCCTGACCGGAAAGCACGTGCACCACGTACCATTGATCCCTGCCCGCGAGTGTCTGCGCCATAAATCAGTGTAATCGGGTGAAGAAGTGAACCACGTTCACCAGAACAAAATCAAACAGAGCCACGTATCCACCCAGCAACAGCATGGCAATGACCACCACCAGCGTGGAGTCCACAAGCTCCTTGTAGCGCCGGAACCCGTGTTCCTTGGGGTCCCACGGCCAGGAGCATTTTTGTAACTCCACCTTTACCTCGCTGAAGAAGGTCTTGATTTTGGTGATCATTCTAATCTGGGATTGGTTAAACTTCTGAAACGCGGGGCCGCCGTATTCCGTTCCATTTTCCAGCCTGCCCGCTGCAATGATGGACACCGCCGCTTCTATCTTCGCGGAAATCGCACGGCAGGAGGGACTCGAACCCCCAACCGACGGTTTTGGAGACCGCTACTCTACCAATTGAGCTACTGCCGTAAGTCATTCCAAGCGACCTCAACCCATCCCCGGCTGTTTGCCTGCGGCTCGCACGCCGGGAAGGTGTCGACTCGCTCCCGACATCACTCAAATCTAATCCAGAATTTCTGTTACGCGACCCGCGCCGACGGTCTTGCCGCCTTCTCTAATGGCAAAGCGGATGGTCTTCTCCATGGCGATGGGCGTAATCAGCTCCACTTCCAGCGACACGTTGTCGCCCGGCATCACCATTTCCACCCCTTCGGGCAATTTCACCGTGCCGGTGACGTCCGTGGTGCGGAAATAAAATTGCGGTCGGTAATTGCTGAAGAACGGTGTGTGACGTCCGCCCTCTTCCTTGCTCAGGACGTAAACTTCCGCCTTAAACTTTTTATGCGGCGTGATCGAACCGGGTTTGGCGATCACCTGCCCGCGCTCGACGTCTTCCTTCTTCAGGCCACGCAGCAGCACACCCACGTTGTCGCCTGCCCGCGCTTCATCGAGAAGCTTGCGGAACATTTCGATATCGGTGGCCACGGTCTTTTGCGTGGGACGAATGCCGACCAGTTCCACCTCCTCCATCTTCTTGAGCACACCGCGCTCGACGCGACCGGTCGCGACGGTGCCACGGCCTTCGATATTGAAGACGTCTTCGATCGGCATCAGGAACGGCTGATCCACCGGGCGGTCCGGCACCGGGATGTAATCGTCGATGGCCTCCACCAGCGCCAGCACCTGTTTCTCTCCTTCCGGATCGCCGTTGAGCGCCTTGAGAGCGCTGCCTTTGACGATGGGAATTTTGTCGCCGGGAAACTCGTACTGCGTGAGCAGATCGCGCACTTCCATTTCCACCAGATCTAGCAGCTCGGGATCATCCACCATGTCGGTCTTGTTGAGAAAAACGACAATGGAGGGCACGCCCACCTGGCGCGCCAGAAGAATGTGCTCGCGCGTCTGCGGCATGGGGCCGTCGGCGGCCGAGACTACCAGGATCGCCCCGTCCATTTGCGCCGCGCCGGTGATCATGTTTTTGACGTAATCGGCGTGGCCCGGGCAATCGACATGCGCGTAATGCCGTTTCTCGCTGGCATATTCCACGTGCGCGGTGTTGATGGTAATACCGCGTTCTTTTTCCTCGGGCGCATTATCGATCGATTCGTACGGACGCTCCTCGGCCATGCCCTTTTTGGCCAGCACCTTGGTAATGGCGGCCGTTAGTGTGGTTTTGCCATGGTCCACGTGACCGATTGTGCCGACGTTCACGTGCGGCTTGTCGCGTTTAAAAGCTTCTTTAGCCATAGGATTAATTATATTTTCTGACTTTCCTCGCCGGCTGCAAGCTCACTGGAGCCCATGACCGGGATTGAACCGGTGACCTCGTCCTTACCAAGGACGTGCTCTGCCAACTGAGCTACATGGGCCGCTCGTCGCCAGCCCAGCACCGCCACGGAAATTCCGGGACGGCGAAACCGGCTGCCTTCAACCAGAGAGTTAAAAATCCCAGAGCCGCGTCAAATTGCAATTTGAAACGACCATGGGATTGCCTCGTTCCGGCAAAAAGCGTGGGCAATGCTAACTGCGCAGGGAAAGGTGTCAAAGAGATTCTACGCTGCGACGCAGGGAACTGGCGCGCGTTTTCCTGAATTGCAAAATGGAAAGCGACCGGCAAGCGGCGGGAAACATGGCGCTCGGAAACGCGTTCGCCTAGCGGATGATGTGGCTTGTCTCCTCGGCTTTGCCGCGCGTGAGCAGACGCACCACCACCGCAATCACCAGCAGCGCGCCAAGAACAATCCCCACATTCAGTGGCGTAAAGAGCCCGGGCCGCGGCGTGGGAGTGGGAGTCGCCGGGGCGGGAGGCGGCGCGTTCTTGGCCGCCAACATCCCCTGAGCATACTGCAACCGTTGCACCGTATCGTAATCATCGGGATTGAGCTTGAGCGCGGCCTGGTAATCAGCAATTGCCTTTTCGTAATCCTGCATCGAGGTGTAGGTGGCGCCGCGTTTAACCATATGCTCGGCGTCATTGGGATTCAGCTCCAGCAGGTGCGTGTAATCGGCAACGGCCGCCTGATAATTTTTTAAATTGCGGTTTGCCCATGCGCGCCGGTCATAGTTTTGGGGATCGTTGGGATTGAGCTCGATCGCCTTGGTGAAATCGGCGACGGCCTTGTCCCATTGAGCAAGTCCAATTTCGGCAAAGCCGCGGTATTTGTACGCGAATGCGTCATCGGGTTTCAGTTCAACGGCCTTGTCGAGATCCGGGAGCGCGGCGTCGAATTGATTTTGCATGATTGCGGTCATCCCGCGCTCGCGATAGGCAATTTGGTCTTTGGGTGCCAGTTCAATTGCCTTGGTGAAATCAGCGTAAGCCTCGGCGAGTCGGTTGCTGGCGCGATAAGCGGTGGCGCGATTGGCGTAACCGCGCGAATCTTTGGGGCTGGCTTCGATCGCCTTGGTAAACTCGGCGATGGCGGCGTCAAATTGCTTTTGCCGTGCCAACTCTATGCCCCGCTGCATATGAGCGGCGCCGGCAGGCGCTTTCTTTCCCTCTGCAGCGGGCTTCCCCGCGGCAATCGGGATCGTTGCGAAACTCAGAAGTAAAGCGGTAACAATGGCTATGGTCGGATTCTTCAAGATGTGACTCTCCTTCGTCTTTACTTTTGCGCGATTTATGGCTCGCAGGCCAGCAAATTCACGCTACCAAATCGGGAATCCATGAATCAGGCAATTTCCGCCCGAGAATTCAGCGGTTGGGCAGAGCCAACGGCGCGCCGAAATTTCCGCGGATACGCGGGGGTGTTTGGGGCCATCGTCATCTCGTCCACGTTCGCACAGCTGTTGCGTTACTTGTCCCTCCGCGAGATCCGCCTGGCGCTGGCGCAAAGCTTGCAGCTGTTCCACGAATGCTTTCGGAAGGAGAGCCGCACTCTCCATTGCCGCATCGTTTTAGTCTAAAGATTTAATTCCATGGCGCAGCTTCGCCGCGAAATCGGGACTTTTTCGCTATTCTTCATCTTGTTTTTCTGCACCTCCGGCGGCCCGTACACGACAGAAACGCTGATTGCTTCAGTCGGTCCGGGCGTCGGTTTGTTGATCCTGCTGCTCATTCCGATTGTTTGGTCCCTGCCAGAGGCGCTGATAATCGGCGAGCTGGCCAGCATGCTGCCGGAGGAAGGCGGCTATTACCGGTGGGTGGATCGCGCTTTTGGGCGGTTTTGGGGATTTCAGAATGGCTGGCTCACCTGGATTTATTCGCTCGTGGATATGGCGCTGTATCCCGTCCTGTTCAATCAGTATATGCGGTGTCTTGTGCCGGGCGCGCATCGGTGGGAATGGCTCATCGCGTTGGCCGTGATCTGGTGTGCCACCGGGATCAATCTGCGCGGCGGTGTGCGCGTCGGGCGGGTCTCGATCGCGGCCGGATCGTTTGTAATGCTCGGTTTTCTCGTGATGTCAGTTTGCGCTGTGCCACGCATTGTCAGGGTTCCCTGGGAACCCTTTGCATCCGAAAACGTCCATGGCCTTGGTGGCCTCGCTTTGGGAATATCAATCGGCCTCTGGAACTACATTGGTTGGGACAACGCTTCCACTGCGCAAGGCGAAGTGCGGGATGCATCGCGCAGCTACCCGCGCGCGCTGGCCCTGGCATTGCCATTTGTGACTCTCGGCTACCTCGTGCCGTTGATTGTCGCTCTAGGCGCAACCAACTGGAAAACGTGGAGCGAAGGCGCCTGGCCGCAGATCGCCGCGCAGGCGACGGGCGGCGGCAGCCAATGGATCGCAGTCTGGATCGCGCTCGGCGGAATGGTTAGCGCCCTCGCCCTGTTTAACGCTTTATTGCTTGGCTATTCCCGCATCCCTTTCGTCATGGCCGGCGACGAGTTGTTACCAAAATTCCTCGCCCGCCTTGATGATCGCGGCACACCGCGAAATGCCGTCATCATTTCGGCTGTTTTTTATTCGCTTTTCGCTCTGCTTCCTTTCAGCCGGCTGGTGATCGCCGATGTGGTGCTCTATTCGCTGGCGTTGTTCCTCGAGTTTGGCGCGTTGATTCGGCTTCGCAAAACCCAGCCTTCGTTGCGCGGCGCGTTTCGCATTCCGCTGGGTCGCGTCGGTGTAACGATGATCGCGGTGCTGCCTGTGATGGTGTTGCTTGGTGTCATCACTGTCTCAGTAGGCAATGGAGAATACGGTTTGCCTGCTCTCGCCGGCTCTGCAGCGGCCATTGCGGCCGGCCCGATCGTTTATGGAATCATCCGCCGGCGCCACGCTTCATCGGGGAAGTCCTCTGCGCCGTAGTGGCCTGCGCTCGAAAGCTTGATACTGGACACTCGGCGTCGCGTTGAATTATGCAGTATCCACCATTGAGGAACAGCCTGTGAATCTCAAAAAGTATCTGCAAACCCGCCAGAGAGAGATTGAACGCGCGCTGGATGGTTATCTGCCGAAAGCGAATACAAAACCGGCCACGATTCATCGAGCGATGCGTTACAGTCTTTTTGCCCCTGGCAAGCGGTTGCGGCCGATTCTTTGTCTGGCAGCCGCCGAAGCCTGTCGCGGCAAAATCAGCAACGCGCTGCCTTTGGCGTGCGCCATTGAGTGCATTCACACCTATTCGCTGGTGCACGATGATCTCCCCAGCATGGACAATGATGATTTTCGCCGCGGCCGACCCACCTGTCACAAAGTCTTCGGCGAAGGCATCGCCGTGCTGGCCGGGGACGCGCTGTTGACTGTCGCCTTTGAGATCGCCTCCAACGCCCGGCCCACTGCGCGCTACGACATGGCGGTTCTGGTGCGCGAACTGGCCAGCGCCGCCGGCAGCCAGCGACTCATTGCCGGGCAGGTCGCCGATCTTGAAGCCGAGGGCCGGGAGGTCAAACGCCATCAGCTGCGCTACATCCACGAAAATAAAACCGCCGCTATTCTGAAAGCGGCCGTCCGCCTCGGCGCGATGTCCGCAAATGCCGAGCCGCAAAAGCTGCGGGCCATCACGGAGTTCGGACACGGTCTTGGTCTCGCCTTCCAAATCATCGACGACATTCTCGACGTCACACAGACATCCGAAATTTTGGGCAAAAGCGCCGGGAAAGATATTGCTGCGAAAAAAGCCACGTACCCGGCCGTGATCGGTCTGGAAAAATCGCGCGCTGAAGCCAGGCGGCTTACCCGCCGGGCACACGAAGCGCTATCAATATTCCCCGAACCCGATGCCGAGCCGTTGCACGCGCTGGCAAATTATCTCCTC
>Ga0209581_1001526_pt1 | contig 26497 bp, 31 predicted proteins | sample Coa_R2_FD_187160 | JGI IMG/M metagenome (GOLD analysis project Ga0209581, IMG submission 187160) | Surface soil microbial communities from Centralia Pennsylvania, which are recovering from an underground coalmine fire - Coalmine... | ecosystem: Environmental > Terrestrial > Soil > Unclassified ...
GGGCGGCACCGCTCGCGCTGCGGTTTCCCGTCTACCTGTCAGGCTCGTTAGCGCAGCCAAAAGCCGTCCGCCGCAGCATCCTGGGGAATTAAGCCCCTGTGACTTGTCGCCCCGAGATTTCGTTGCCACTGGAAGAATCGACGAGCGCAGCGATGTTGGCGGCTGAGCTTTCAGCTCAATTGAGGAGACGAAAACAACACCTGGTTCAAAACTCGATTCCCTTCTGCGCTCGCACGCCGTTGGCGTAGGGATGCTTGACGGCTCGCATTTCGGTAACCAGGTCAGCCAGCGCAATCAGTTCCGGATGAGCGGCTCGTCCCGTGAGAATAACGTGAAGACCCTCACGCCGTGCTTTAAGAGCCGTGAGCACTTCTTCAAGTGGGACGAAGCCATAATTAACCACATACGTAATCTCGTCCAGCACGACCAAGTCAAAGTCGTTCCCCAGGAGCCATTGACGCGCCACCTCCCAGGCGGCGGCCGCCGCCGCGCGGTCGCGGGCAGGATCTTCACTTTCCCAGGTAAAACCTCGTCCCATTGTCAGCCAGGTTAAATTTGGGGTATTTTCACCCAGTCTGCGTTCGCCAGTGCGCCATTTGCCCTTGATAAACTGCAGCATCCCGACGCGCATGCCGTGTCCGAGGGCCCGGAATGCAATACCGATCGCAGCCGTGGTTTTGCCCTTGCCGTTGCCTGTGTTTAGCAGAATCAATCCCTGCTTGCGCCTGAGTCTGTCCATCGTGAACTGCTGCGGGACGTCCCACGTCTTTTCCCAAAGAGATAACCCGTGGTTATTCCCAGAATCAGCCAGAACATCAGCATGCTCGCGAGCGTCCGCAGGATAAAAACCCGGTCGAGAGCTGCCAGCTCCCGCGATGACGTTTCCGCGGGGGCGATTGGCAGCAAGGTCCTGAATACAATTGAAGGCAGCGCGACAATCATGATGCCAGCAAACTTTGCCGCGCCTTTGGCCTTACAAATCAGCACCAAACCGACTATCGCAGAGATAGCCGCAGTCAGCCAGGCGACTTGCCTAAGCAGCAGCGGCGCCAGCTCCATTCCGGGTGTTGCTGGCGGTACGATCATCGCCGGCGCGGCCTGAAAAACCGCAAAGCCGGCGGCGCCAAAACCAAGGCCGGCCAGCCATCCCTCTTTGCCGCTGCGTGCATAGGCGCCAGTCAGGATTAGACCGAATCCGATTCCCACGAATGCGTCACCGAGCAAAGTCGATAATGAACGCATGGGTTCGCTCGCCAATGGGTCAGCTGCCGATTGTTCGCTCGCAACCCGCTCGAAGGTTTGCGCCTGGCGGATCAGGGGCAAGGTCAACGACCGCTGAACCAGGAAGAGGCATGAGCCCGCGAACAAGCCAGCCAGAAACGCAGTCCAAATCGCGCGCGCAATCATGCGCGATTAGTGACACGGAAATCCAGCGGCGTGCCGGACATCGTGCGCTGCCGCATGGAGAAGATCGGAATGTGAAAATCCCACGACGAAGATTGTCGCGCCGCCTAGCATAATTGCCACCATTGCCGCAATCATCGCCCTTGCCGCGGTCCCGATGCGGACCTCCGTGTGGTTGCGAGCATTCTCGATGCCTGAGATCGCTGAGCCAATGTTCACCATCTTTCCTCCTCGTTTGCGACCCGCTGGGCGTCCAGCGGGGATTCACTTGTTTGTCGTTGCGCGCGCACGAACGCAAGCCCCCGCCATAGCTTCCGCCAGGTTGGGGTTCGATGCCCAGTGCACATGCACATAAGAGGCGATAACGTTGTTCAGGCTGAAACCCTCTTCGAGCTCAGCACCGTTGCGGGTGCGTCGAATTGCAAAAGCGGGCGCGACCTTCGACGACAAGGATTCGATCCTCGAATATCGGAATTGATGGCCACGAAAACCAAGCCCGGGACCGAAAATGGAGTTGTGCAGAGTCCGGCCTTCAACGTAGCCCAGCGCCTGCAGACGTTCACACATGATGGTACGTGCTGGCACGACGTCGCACATCCGATAGGTCCGGGCATCCAGAGTCTGAAGTTCCCGGCACAAATACATCAGGCCGCCGCATTCGGCGTAGACAATGCCACCGCGCGCCGCAAACTCCGCGATCTGCTCTCGCATCGCGACATTGCGTTGAAGCTCGGCCGCATATGTCTCAGGATAGCCCCCGCCAAGATAGAGGCCGTCAACCTCTGGCAAGCGAGTGTCATGTATCGGTGAGAAGCGAATTAGGCGCGCGCCCGCACTCTCAAGCCGCGCAAGATTGTCCTCATAGTAAAAATGGAAAGCCTCATCATAGGCGATGCCGATGGTGCATCGGCTTGTGCGCCGCGCTGTTGCTGTCATTGGGATAGCCCCGGGCAGGGGCGGCGCTTTTGCGGCAATTGAGATTATTTTGTCGACCTCGCACCATTCGTTCACCAGTGCGCCCCAGCGCGAAAACAAGGCATCAACCCCGGCCAGCTCCTCAGCTGTGCGCAGGCCAAGGTGCCGCTCTGGGAAAGCTGCCGACGCCTCATTGGGCAACCCGCCAATTACTGGCGGACGCGCCGACGCTTCGCGCAAAAGCTCCAAGTGCCCTTTGCTGCCGACCCGATTGGCAATTAGCGCGCTGACCTGCAACTCGGGGTCAAACTCGGCGAACCCGCGTCCCACGGCTGCAACTGAGCGAGCCATTCCTGAGGCATCAACCAGCAGCAGCACGGGTGCGTCGAGCCATTTCGCGATTTCGGCTGTGGATCCGCTTTCGTCAGTAGCCGACGCACCATCAAACAAGCCCATCACGCCTTCAATGATCGCTATATCGCTTTCAGCCGCCGCCCGTACGAAAGTGGCGGTCACTGCCTCCCGGCCCATCATCCAGCCGTCGAGATTGTGCGAGCGGACACCGGCCGCGCGTGAGTGGTAAGTTGGATCCAGGTAATCCGGGCCGCATTTGAAAACCGCAACCTTCAGGCCCCGCGAGCGCAACGCGTACACAAGCCCGACCGTAAAGGTCGTCTTGCCGACGCCGCTCGCCGTGCCTGCCACGACCAGGCGTGGTATTCGGATCTCAAATGGCATCTACCACCTCGGCGAGCCTTTCGAGTGATCGCCCTTAGCCACTTCATCGAGGTCTCGGAGCGCGCTCGCCAACTGCACGTTCGGGGTTTCGTTCCAGCGGTTGCTGAAGACCAACTCGGATAGGGCAAGCCTCGGCAACCAGCCCACGGCTTCGAGCATTGGCCGGTCAGTGAACTCCACCGGATAGCCAACGCACATGTACCCAATCACCATCACATGGTCGGGGATTGCAAGAATTTGCGCGATCACCTCAGGTTTCAAAATGCTTACCCAGCCGACACCGATCCCTTCGGCGCGGGCTGCCAGCCACAAGTTCTGAATCGCCGCACAAGTACTGTAAATGTCAGCGTTGTACATCGTGTTGCGGCCGATAATCGCTGGTCCGAAGCGCTTCCTGTCACAGGTGACGCAGATGTTAATGGGCGCATCGAGAATACCCTCGAGCTTCAGGGACAGATACCGGGCTTTGCGGTTTCCTTCGAAACCGTCGGCTGCGCGCAACCTTTCGGTGTCCACGTGGTCGTGGATCTTGCGGCGAATTTCGAGGTCATCGACCACGATAAAGTTCCACGGCTGCGAGAAACCGACCGATCCCGCGTGGTGCGCAGCCCAGAGAATTCGGGCGAGCACGGCGGGTGGGATCGGGTCGGGTCTGAATGACCGGACATCGCGCCGGCACGCGATTGCCTCGTACACGCCCTCGCGCCACTCGGGCGGAAATGCGCCGATGTCTACCACTTGAATGTCTCCTTTGTGCGCTCCTTTGGTGCAAGATCGCACGCGTCGAGCCGGCGAAAAGCCTCGATCGTGTTGGAGACTGCGGCTTCAACACTGCCGGCCGGTAAGCAAAGCACGTTCTGTGCCCCATGACGCCGAGCCGTCTCTGCAATCGTAGGACCAATTGCGAGCATGGGAACAGCAGAAAGCAACGTTCCACTTACTCTGGTCAGCAGCCCGCGCGCTGCGCTGGAATTGGGAAGCACAATCAACTCCGGAGCCTCCTCTTCTAATGCGCCTCTCTTAGACTCGCGCTGACCAACAGGCGGTCCTGGTAAAAAGGCCGATTCAAGCGGTATGTCGTTCGCTGGCTGCTCAACCAAAGTCCCCGGTCTCTCGACCACCCGGGCACCCAAAGCGCGCAGACCCGCGGCGATCTTCGAAGGTCCCCGACCGGCAAGAGCGACGAGCACACGGCGCCCCCTGAGCGGCAGCTTTTCCAGCCATCGGATTCGGTCATGCAGTGTAACCACGCTGCCTACGATAACCAATGCGGGATCGGCCCGGCGCTCGACCCCGACCTTGTCGGCGAGATCGGCCAGTGTACCCGAAATCACAAGCTGCTTCGATGTGGTGGCTGCTGCAATATATGCCGCAGGTGTTGACGGGTCGCAACCTTCGGACACCAATCGGCAAAGGTTCTCTCTCAGTCGATGAGCAACCATATAAAGGACTATAGTCCCGCGCGAGCCCTGGCCCATTGCTGCCGCCCGATGGCCGGTCAGCAGAGTCACGCTGGACGCATGGTGGCGATGCGTTAAAGGGATTCCGGTGTAGGCTGCCGCGCCCACGGCGGCCGACACGCCCGGAACGATTTCAAATGGAATGCCGGCTTCGGCTAGTTCCTCGGCCTCTTCCGCTCCGCGACCGAAGATTAGTGGGTCGCCAGACTTCAATCGGACTACTGCGCGCCCCTCGCGAGCACGCTCGAGCACGCGGGGATGGAGTCGATAAGCGATCGCTCCGCGCCCATGCCGGCGTCCAACGGCAATCAGTTCGGTGCGCCGCGGAACGAGCGCCAGGATCTCGGGCGATATCAGTTCGTCGTGGGCGACCGTTTCAGCCGACCGAATCAATTCAAGCGCACGCAAAGTCAGCAGCCTCGGGTCGCCCGGTCCAGCCCCAACCAGATAAACGATGCCCCGTGCGGACATTGGTGCTATTCCGCTCTGACCTTTGCCTTGCGGAACCGATGGCTGAAGTCAGGAGCATACAGGCGCGAATCGGCAAAATCGTTCGCGGTCAGCGTACGCCCCACGATGATGATCGATTGACTTTTGATCCCCGCTTGTCTGACCTTGAGCAAAATGTCTCCGAGCGTTCCACGCACAATTTTCTGCTCCGGGCAGGTGGCCCTGTAAACCACGGCGACCGGGCAATCTGCGCCGTATTCGGGAATCAGTGACTCGCAGACCTCACGCAACAACGTGACACTGAGGAATAGCGCCATGGTAGCGTGATGGCGGGCAAGTTCGCCGAGCTTCTCGCGCTCAGGCATCGGCGTTCGCCCTTCGGCCCGGGTCAAAATTACGGTCTGGCTCAGTTCCGGCAGGGTCAGTTCACGGCGCAATGCCGCGGCGGCGGCGCTGAAGGAGGTCACACCGGGCACGACCTCGTATTCAATTCCGAGCTGCTCCATACGGCGCATCTGTTCTGCAGTTGAACCAAAAATCAGCGGGTCCCCGGTATGGACCCGGGCGACATTCTGGTTGGCATCGCGAGCGCGCACCATCACCTCGGTAATTTCATCCAGTGTCATTCCGGAGGAGTCGATCACTTCAGCATTGGCCCGAGCCATCGCGATTACCGCGCGCGGCACCAGCGAGCCGGTATAAAGCACTACCGGACAGGATGAAATCAGCTCAGCCGCGCGCAGCGTCAGCAACCTGGGGTCCCCAGGGCCCGCGCCAATGATGTAAACCTTCATCGTTCTTCTTACAGACAGCGCAGCACCGTATCGCGTACGATCTTCCAGATGGGCGCGGGTATCTCACCGAGCCAGCGGGCTTCAACCGGCCGCTCCGTGGGAACCGCCTCCTCTCCGCTCGGATCGATAACGAGCCGCCAGAGCCGCTCGCTGACCGAGCCATTGCGCTCGATCAGCAGTCGTTCGGCGAGCGTCGCTGCAAGCGATTCACCCTCCAGGTCGAGAGTCAGGCAGGGCGGAGTTATCTCGACAGGCCGCCGCGCCGTCAACGCAACATAGGGCCGTTTGAGCGCATCGATCGCTGCGGGCGGCTCGAAGCCCACCGCTTCGAAATCGCATGGCTCCTTGGTATTGCCGATAAGAAAGAATCTGCCGCCGGTTTCGGCGAGAATCGCGCCGGCCAGTCGTCCCACCCGCGCCATCACTCAACCTCCGTCTGCTCGGATGTGGATTCCAGCACCAGCGAACGCCCCGGCCGTTGACCCGGCAGGAGCTCGCCCTGTGAAGTGTATTTGTTCGAATAGCCACGCGGCGTGACCATGTAGCCTTCGAACACAAACGTGTTGCTCGATCCCACGATCACCGTGGTGAGCATCCCGATCTCATAGTCAAGAAAGTGATCCAGATCGGTGAGCACCGTCCGCTGAAGTTTCCGATAGGCGCTCTTCACCAGAGCAACCGGCGTCGTCGGCTGGCGATACCTTCTGATGATTGAATGCGCTTCGACGATCTGCCGCGTACGCCGGCCGCTTGCCGGATTGTAAAGTCCGATCACGAAATCGGCCGCCGCCGCCGCTTCGATTCGCCGCGCGATGAGAGGCCATGGCGTCAGCAAATCCGACAGCGAGATCGCGCAGAAATCGTGCACCAACGGCGCGCCCATCAGCGCGGCGCACGAACTGAGCGCGGTGATGCCGGGTATGATCCGGAGCTCGGGCGAGTCGCCGCGCTTCCATCCAATATCGCGCAGCACCTCGAACACTAGACCGGCCATTCCGTAAACTCCGGCATCGCCTGACGAAATCAAGGCGACCTTGGCGCCGGCTCGGGCGCGTTCGACGGCGGCGCGCGCCCGGGCAATCTCCTCCGTCATCCCGCTCCGTACGATCTCTTTGCCGCGGATCAGCTCAGCCACCAGCTTGAGATAGGTGGTGTACCCGACAATCAGCTCGCTGTCGGCAATCGCGCGAGTAGCGGCAGGGGTCGCGTGGTCCTGCGCTCCGGGACCGATTCCAACGACGGACAAAACGCCCTTCACCTCAGGCATTGCCAACCTCCATCCTGCGCTTTGGAAATGGGATGCGCGCGATGGCGACAGTCATCGATCTTCCCGCGCCGGGCTCGGTATAGACCTGCTTGGGAACGAGCAGCCGTTCGGCGCGCGCCCCGAGCAGCGCTGCAGGTTCCGCTACACCGCGTGTACCGACGTGACGCCGGACGGTTTCGGAGGGATTCTCGATCCCCTGGACGGCGTCGAGCTCCTCGGCCGAATGGACCTCGAGCGGCCATCCGTGCCGTTCAGCAAGCGCCAGAATCGCTGGTTCGTCACACTTTTTGTCGATCGTGACGAGCGTCTTCACCGCCTTGAGCGAGAGCCCATGGGTCTCGAATGCCTTGGCCACCCCTTTCTCCACCAGCTCTGGCGGCGTATTTTTGTCGCAGCCGATTCCCACCACCAGGCTTCTGGGGCGATAGATCACGGCGTTCTCCCAGTGGCGCGGATGGGTCTTGCGAAAATCGCGGTCGGTGGCCACCAGCAGAATCTCGAAGACGTCTGGATCGACATCCTCCAATGCCGTTGAGTAACGCACGCCCGGCGGTAGCGGCCGGTCCATCGGCCACCAGTCGGGCTCTCCCGTCTCCTGCACGAACATGACCGGCGCGGCGTTGACCACGGCTGCGCACCCGCGCGTCACGTTGCGATCCGGATCGTCAAGCGTCCAGCCCAGTTCCCGGCCGAGGATGTCCACGGTGAGCGTGCCGATGGCGTCGGATGCGGTGGTGATCACCGCCTGCGCGCCCAGCGCTGCAGCGACCCGCTCGGTGAAAACGTTGCCGCGGCCAACGTGGCCCGAAAGCACCGAGATCGCGAAGCGCGCGGCGTCATCGACGCAGACCACCGCGGGGTCGCTCTTTTTGTCGCGAATCAGCGGCGCGAGCAACCTCAGTACCGCGCCGATGCTGACGATAAACACATGGCAGTCATAGGCGAAAAACGTTTCCGCGAGTGCCGGTCCCATCGGCAGCTTGAGCGCGAGGGCGTTTGCCAGTTTCGGCTCCTGGCGCGCCGTCGCCAGCAGTTTCTCGGAGACGTAAGTGTCGGCGTTGGTGAAGGTCTCTGCCAGCCGGGTAGCGATTTCGAGCCCGTGACGCGTGATGGCGTAGATTGCAAAGGGCTTGCGTGGCATTTTGCTTCGACTTACCGCTGGGCCAGCGCGGCGTTGGGCGAAACTTCCCCCGCAAGCACGCCGCTGCGCTCACGGCGCGCGACCACTATCATCGCGAAGCAGTCGCCGCGCTCGCCGCGGACCGCCCGCAGATCGGTCGTCACTTTCTGCTCCGGCATCGTGGCCTTCGCCACGTAGGCTGCCTTGTGCAACAGCCCCGTGCGCTCCAGCGCTTCGATGACTTTTGGCATCTCCGAGCCGATTTTCATCAGAATGGTGGTATCGAAGGTGTTCAGTATGGTGACCAGATCCGTGACCCCGTAGTTGGCCGGAATGATTGCAATTCGCTCGAGCCCGTCGGCGAGCGGAGCGCCCAGCACGGCGGGCACAGCCGCGATCGATGAGACCCCCGGCACCACTTCGACCCGAATCCCTGGCCATCGGCGCGGCGCCTCCCCGAGCAGATAGCCGAACGTGCTGTAGAGCGAAGGATCGCCTTCGGTGGCGAATGCAACCGAGCGGCCGCTTTTGAGTCGTTCGCCGATTTTGGCGAAAGCGGCGTCCCACGCCTGGCGCAGTCGCGCCGGTTCTTTGCTCATCGGAAAGGTTAGAAAAAGGCGCTCTTGATTGCTCCTTTTGCCGACAACCGGTTCGATTATTCGCCAGGCTGTCGACGAACCGTAGTCTGAGCTCCGCGGCAGGGCGATGACGTCGACGCGCTGGAGCGTTTCCACGGCTCGTAGGGTCAGCAGGTCAGGCGCGCCAGGGCCGACACCGACGCCGTACAGCGTTCCATAGTTCATACCGAACTGCCTCCGGCTGAGGGTTTTTCCGCAGCAAAGATTTGGATCGGATTGAGTGCTTCGAAACGCAAATAACGAGCAAGCGGCTGCGCCCGTGCGACCTGCAGCAGAGTTACCTCCGGAACGATCCCGCGTTTGCGCAGGGCGGTGTGAATCTCTGCGGAGTTTTCCAGCGTGATTGCGTTGGCTACCAGCCGGCCTCCCGGACGTAACCGCTCCAATGCGGCTTCGACGATCTCGTCCATGCTTCCCTTGCTTCCCCCGACGAACACCGCGTCGGGGGCTTCGAGGTCGGCAAGTGCCTCGGGGGCACGTCCGGCGACCAGCTGGACATTGTCGATAGCGTGGGCGCGGAGGTTCTCACGGCACAGTTCAATTCCTTCGGGATCCAGTTCAATGGCATAGACGCGTCCCTGTGGTGCCAGCATCGCCGCCTCTATCGACACCGAACCGGAGCCGGCTCCAATATCCCAGACCACACTGTCGCAACGAATGCGCATCGCGGCCAGCGATAGGAGCCGCACCTCACGTTTGGTTATCAGGCCTTTTTTCGGTACGCGCTTGGCAAAATCATCCTCGTGGATGAACGGGATGGCCGGTGGCGGTCGCCAGCTCTGTTCTTCATTGCGCACGAGTACCAGAAAATTCAGCGGCCCAATATCCGCGCAGTTGGCCAACTCAACCACCGAGAATGCCCTGATCCGCTCGTCCGGCCCGGCGAGATTTTCGCACACCCAGGCGCGCCAGCCGACCTGACCGTGCTCCAGCATCGCACCAGCCAGGCGCTGAGGCGTGTTGTCCGGATCGGTGAAAACGCCGACCTTCGCACAGCTTCTTAGTCGCGTGACAAAGCCCTGCGAGCTTCGCCCATGCAGCGAGATGAAGACCGCGTCATCCCACTTCATCCCGATGCGGGCGAACGCCAATTGCATCGAACTCGGATGGGGCAGCACCTCGACGTGCTCGGCGCCGAGCCGCCGGATGACTGTCGCGCCGATTCCAAAGAACATCGGATCGCCCGAGGCCAGAATGCAGACGTTGTTCTCGTTGGCGGCTTCGGCGATGCGGTCGAGCGCATGCGCGAGCCCATTCTTGAGCACGATCCTTTCGCCCTCAAATTGTGGGAAAAAAGCCAGGTGACGCTCGCCGCCCGCCAGCACATGTGCCGCCGACACTGCTCCCATCGCGCGGCTCGAAAGCCCGGCGCAGCCGTCGTCGCCAATTCCCACGATGGTGATAGGACGCAACTTCATAGTTCCTTCTCCTTGGCAAGAAGGAGCAGAGCGTGAATTATCGCCACGGCAATCGCGCTGCCGCCCTTGCGTCCCCGCGCGACCACATACGGGACGTCTAGGCCGAGGGCGGCCTCTTTGGATTCCGCTGCCGAGACGAAACCCACCGGCACCCCGATCACCAGCGCGGGGCGAAGGCCTTCCCGCTCGATCAGCCGCACCGTCTCCACCAGCGCCGTCGGAGCATTGCCGATCGCTGCGATCGCACCGTCGAGCAGTCCCTGGCGCCCAGCCTTGCGCATCGCCTCGATGGCACGGGTACTGTTATTGGCTTTGGCTGCGGCGATCACGTCATCGTCGGAGATAAAGCAATGCGTCGCACAGCCGTAAAATTTCAGGCGCTCCTCGTTGAGACCTGCGCTAATCATCTTGACATCAACCACGATGGGAGCGCCCCGGCGCACGGCAGCGATCCCCGCGCTGACCGCCCGGGGATGGAAACGCATCAAATCCTTGAACTCGAAATCGGCGGTAGCATGGATGACACGACGGACGATCTGCCACTGCGCGGGGTCGAACCCATGCCCTCCAGCCTCGCGGTCGATGATGGCAAAACTGCCCTCTTCGATGTTGCGGCCCAACGCCGTCATCTGACGCATATCGCTCATGTCGCTTACCCCAATCTGTTGGCGTCTGGCGGATAATGGCCGAGCAAACGGCCCTCGAAGTCCACCATCCAGGCCTGAACCTCAAGGTCGCCGCCTGCGTGACGCGTTCCGTTCTCCACCACGCGCCGGCAGATGAGCGAGGCGATGGCGAGTTTTTCCGCCGAGCAGAGCTCCAGTACGCGGCGTGCGGTGGAGGCGGCGCGAATTTCGCGGCACAGGTTGTCATTCGCGCCCAGTTGCGAGGCGAGGCTCGCCAGCAACTCCATGTTTACTTCGGAACCGGCGGCATGGGTCTGCATCCGCCCGTCCGCCATCTTTGACAGCTTGCCGATCATTCCCACAATAATCGCCCGCCTAATCGCCCGGCGCTGGCAATGCTTGAGCGCGGTTCCCACGAAGTCGCCCATCTGAATAAAGGCGTCCTCCGGCAAGTGCGGGAACAGTTTCATCGCGTATGCCTCTGATTTCCCGCCGGTTGTCAGAATGAGCTCGTCAAGGCCGCGCTCAGCGGCAACATCGATCGCCTGCACCACGCTCGCGCGGAAGGCCGCAGTGGAATAGGGGCGCACGATTCCGCTGGTGCCGAGGATTGAGATTCCGCCAATCAGGCCAAGCCGGGCATTGATCGTCTGCTTTGCCATCTCCTCCCCGCCGGGGACGCTTAAGGTCACGATCGCCCCTCGCCAGGGGCTGCCGACCAGCTCCTCGTCGACCATCTCGATGATGTTCCGGCGCGGCGCCGGGGTAATCGAGGGACCGCCCACTTCTAGGCCCAGTCCGGGCTTGGTCACCACCGCGACCCCGGCGCCGCCGCACACCTCGACGCCCCCCTCAGCGCGCAGCCTGACCTCGGCGACCAGTTCGGCGCCGTGAGTGCAATCCGGATCGTCGCCCGCGTCCTTGATTACGCTGCAAACGGCGGCGCCGTTCGCGCTTTCGCAGCGCTTGAGCGCAAACGTGACCTTCATCCGGTTGGGCAAAGTGGTTTCGATCTCGGTCAACGACGTGCCCCTGACCAGGCAGCGAGCCGCAGCCTTGGCCGCAGCCGCGGCACAGGCGCCGGTGGTGAACCCGGTTCTGAGACCTCTTCGGTTGCGCGGTGACACGTCGATTTCAGCCATCAGTGAGCCGTGACCCTGAGATCGAGATGCGTCGCTCTGGGTTATTAAAGAACGCCTCGAGACGAATTCGGTCGGCGCTTACACCGACGCTCGCCAGGTGATCGCGCAGCGGGTAAATCAACGCTCCATCGCCCGCCAGATAGACCTGGTCCGGCAGCTGCTTCGTCACCAGCCGATCGACCAGCGCACGAGCCTGCACCGGGCGTTGGGGATGTCCGGGCGGCGGTGCGGCAATCACCTCGAAAGTAATCCGCGGCGCCGCTATGGATTCGCGGGCGAAGGCGGCCGGGATAAAGTAATCGTCCGCTTCGACGAACCAGACCACGGTCGTATCGACCGCCGACTCGCGGAATCGCCGTCCGCGCAGCAGCCCCAGCGTGGCCGTGATCCCGGTGTCGGTCGCGAAGACCAGCCGCGGCCCCGAACCTGCCTCGGCCACGAATTTTCCCCACGGCCCGCTGAAGGGCAGCTCGGCGCCAACGGCGATCCGATGCATAAAGTTGGAGCCAGGCCCCTGGCCGATACGCCGCACCGCCAGTTGGAACTGCGACTGTTGAGTGTCACTCGAAATGATCGAATAGGCACGTTTGGCCAGTTTGCCGCCGGCAAGCTCGATCCCTGTGTTAACGATAATGTACTGGCCGCCGACAAACCCCAGCTCGCCGCGCGCCATCGCGAGGCTGAGCAGCCGCGCCTGCGGTCCGATCGATTCCGATTGAATTACGCGCGCCAATCGAGCTTCGGCCATCTTCAGTCCACCGGGTAGATTTCGTGTACGAAGTCGTGCATCTGCTCGAGGTCGTGGAAGAGACGGGTCAAAGCCTCAAGCTGGTTGGAAAGATCGAGTTCGACTTTCTTGGCTAGGATTATGAGGCTCCGCAAATAGGCGAGCTGGGGATCTTCCGGGCTGGCCGCCGCCACCCGCTCCTCGAGCGATGTCACTGCCGCCTCGTAGAAGCGGCACAAGCTGTTCAAATCGCTCGCTTCGCACATCGAATGGAGGACCCCCGACCGAGCCCTGGCCTCGCCCAGTTCGGCGAGTTCGTGCTGCCGCGCGGCTTCGTCCTTGACCCCGAGGAGCCGCATCAGCCCAAGCCGCAATGCCGCTATCTCATGACAAGCCATTTCATTTCGCCTTCATTGCATAATCGCATCGACCAACCGCGCCACCAGCCGGTCACCGACCAGATGACAATCCACCAGTTCGTGCGCGTCTGCCGGGGTCACGCCGCGGTACCAGATGCCATCGGGATAAACCGCTACGGTTGGCCCCTCGCCGCAGCGACCCATACATGAGGTGCGGGTGATTCTGATTTCGCGTTCCCGGCCGGCGCGGCGCAGCGCCCGGCGCAACTCAGCGATAAGCGCGATACTGCCGCGCGCTGCGCAGTCAACATTTCCGCAGACCAGGACGTGTCTGCTCATCGGCCGATGGGCGTGCACGTGCGGCATGGCCTGGGCGTGCGTTTCCATATGGCGGGCGCTCCATAGCAGGGAACGGAATCCACCGACCTGCTCGGTGATCGCGCCGATCGGCACCCGGTACTGGCAGTTATCACAGGGTAGCGGGGCGCGCTCACTTAGAGCTTCGTCCAGCCGCTCGTCGAGAACCTCGAGCAGCTTCGAATGGATGCCGAGATGGGGCGCAAGAGTGGTCTTGATCCAGGGATGGTGAGTGCGGAACTCCTCGACCGCGGTCTCAAGCTGCGCGATCAGACGGCCGGCAAACAAAAAATATGGAACCACCAGAATCTTCTGCGGACGTGCCCGCGCGATTAGCTCGATCACTTCGCTGAACAGTGGTCTCGTGATGCCGATGAACGCCGGGGCCACCCAGGCGAAGTCGTGTCCTTCTCCCAGAAGCCGGGCCAACTTGAAGAAGTCACCGTTTGCGTCGGGGTCACTGGAGCCCCGTCCGACGACTACCAAGGCAGTCCGCCTGGCATCGACCCCACCGTCGGCAACTTCCATCGCTCTTTCGAAGGCCAGCTCTGCCATCACGGGATGGACGCCGAGCACGCGAGCGGCGGTAAAGCGGACTTTGGGAAACCGCCGCCGCGCCGCAGCCAGCGCTAACGGAATGTCATTCTTCACATGACCCGCAGTGAACAAAAACAAAGGTGCGACGACCACCCGCTCGTTGCGGGTCGCCAACGCGTTGAGACCATCGGCCAGCGTAGGTGCGGCAAGTTCCACGTAGGCGCGCTGGACCTCGAACTCCCGCCGCCGCTCACGGACCCGATCGACCAGCCCCTCGAACTCCGCGTTCGCGATGGCCTCGCGGCTCCCGTGACCGACAATCAAAACGCCCGCGCGTGCCATCTTGCGGCGGCCGGCGCTGAGCTGGGCGATACTACGTTCCGCGACGCGGTATCGATTCCTTCCCGAAGGTGTTGCAGCATAAAAAACCCTCGTTTCGCATGGAAACGAGGGTCGTCTTTGAGGCTGAGGCGGGCTGACGGACACTCCGTTTCCACGCGGAGTCTTGCGTCCGATCGTTTTGGGTAGGTCTCCTGGCTCGTGGTTTCAGAGGGTGCTTCCACCCTCATCGCCGCCCTTTCGCCTTCCCCAGGTCAAGTCGACCTCAGTGGCTTCTACAAAGAGCGGCTTCCCACATACAGTGGCGGGACCGCGCCGGCCTCTCACCGGCTTCCCTGTTATGCCCTATCGGGCACCCAAAACGGTCAAAACAACGTCGGCATTACTAGCGAACGCAGACGCCCCCTGTCAAGGCGTCGCGGAAAAGGACCAATGTGCGAGCTAAGCCGGCGCATTCAGGCTCCGGCCCCGTGAATCCGATGCACGGAGCGACGATCGCTTGCCCCGGTTGCCTCCTCTGACACAGAGTGGATCTCCACTCGGCTGTGCACGGCTTCGGCCACAACGCCCTGGGTGAGGTTCACTCCTTGTTATTGAAAAGCGTCGTTTTGTGATAAACGAAAACCTCGTTGGATGTGAGCGATTTGCTTCCGCCGATGTGTTCTTCCAGCTGGTCTCGGTGGCTAAGAGCGCGGTTCGATCAGCATTACCAGTAGCGAGAGTCCCGGCGCAGGGGGCGAAGTCTTCGGGGATGAGCCGGTGCGATCCTCGACCCGGCTGCTCCATCATTCGATCACGATGAATATCAGAAGGAGAGAGCTTCAGGCTCAAGAAAAAACTCAAGCTCGGTCTGCTTCAAGCCTGGGCTCGAAGCGCCGGCGGCCTCATGATGAGCGTGGATTTTCACGCGGAGCGGCGAGGGGCGCTGACCCGTCGCGCACCCCCCCAACACACCGGGATAACCGGAGGGTGGGAGTTTGAATGATACTTGGGGAGCAATTTCAGATGATATCTGGAAGGTTGTCCGTAACCCACCACGATAAGGGGACTCACGGCTGGAGCTTAGCCGAATCCGCCGCGCGAGGGGAGAAGCGTTGACTTGCGGGATTCCCGGTGAGAACATGCGATTCGAGCATGTTCCGTCGGCCGCTGTTCATAGGAGTGCTCGCTTTGACCGCGGCTGTACTCGCCATTGTGGGTCACGCGGGCTTTGAGGAACGCGCGGGCGTTCTTTCTTCGCCCAATGCCGGCTGGTTAACAATCCAGGCCGACGAGATCTCGCCTGATGCTGCCAGGGCGTTTACTTTCAAAGATGCCGCGGCAAGAAGCTGCGCTTTCTGCTTGCTCGCGACTCCCGAGGCCGCCTCTACACCGTCTTCGACGCCTGTGAACAATGCTTCAAGTTTCACAAGGGCTATACCATATCCGGCCATTACGTAATCTGCGGCTATTGCGGAAATCGCTATCGGCTAAGCGAGATAGCGAAAGGGCAAGCTTCGTGTGTGCCGGTGACGTTGGCACACAGCGAAGCTGGAAGGACCGTAAGAGTTAGCGTTAAAGACCTGGAACGCGGCCGAGATCTTTTCTAACACCTCGCGGCAATGATTATCTCAAAGGCGGCAAGCACGAAAACAGAGCGGCGCGTTCTTTGCGCGGTTCTGGCCTGCATGCTGCTGCTCGGGGGTTTGCCGCTGACGGTTGGAATAATCCCGGTGCAGCGTTCAGAAGGACCATCTTGGACACTCAACATCTGTCATCCGCTACAGAGCTTCGTGGAAGCGTCCGGAACGCCGGTCGCCCGCCCAGCAACGGCTCTGCTGAGGGTGGCTATGGCCCCACAGGGTTACGCCCCCGAGCTGGTGGTACATAAGTTCCCGAACCTCGCGATCGCACCCGATTCCCCGCCCCCGAAGGCGCTCATCTAAGAGCGCTTTTTCCAGAAACAACCTTCACTCTTTGACGCGGCTGCCGCGTAGCCGTGCGGCGCGCGGCGGTGTCGGCGCGGCCCGTGTGGGCCCACCGACGCGGGGAGGAAATCATGCAGCCCAATTGCAGGAGTGTGCTGGGTCGCACGATCGCGCCCAGGAAAATTGCGAGGACGCTGATAGTGCTTTTAACCGTTTCTCTCATTGAACTGTCGCCCAGCTTGGCGCGTGCGTGTGCCTGCGGGTGCGGTGTCTTCGAGGTAGCGACTCCGTCACTGCTGCCCAGCGGGGCGGGAGGAATGGTGTGGACCGAGTACGACTACATGAATCAGTACATCAACTGGCATGCCACCAAGCCTGCCTCAGCGGGCCGCAACAACGATAAGAAACTCGCAACTAATAGAGCGATGAGTTGGCGCGGCGCGAGAGCGCAGCCTATCAGGGCGCAGGGGAGCGTGGGCGCGACTTCGCCGCCTTCATGGCGCAGCTAACCGCGTCAATGGGTCGTTGAAGGAGCAGTAGAGCTCGGTGATGAAACTCGCACCAGGGCTGAGCGTTGCCATTGTGGCGATGGCCGCCGTTTGGTTTTACCTGACTAACGGGAAAGCGAGGCGCACCACCGATACCGCACTCACGCGGATCGAGCTCAAGGTGACTGCGCACGAGTGGTGGTGGGAATTTGACGAACCCGAGCTCGGGGTCAAGGCTGCAAATGAATTGCATATCCCCGAAAAATGAACAGTGCGTCTGGAGCTAACCTCGGCTGATGCGCTCCACAGCTTCTGGCTGCCATGAATGGAACAACGGGTCGACGTGGTTCCGGGCAGGGCACGCACACTGCTTGTTACCGAACGCATCGAGGCCGGCTCGACGGTTCATGCGACGTATCCTGCGGTTGCGGCTGCGTCTGTCTGCGATTTCGTGTGATCGTTAGCAACGGGTTGGAGTTTCGCCAATGGGTAGAGAGACAACGAGGTGTTTTCACAGCGCCGCCACAAAATTCCACTCCCTCCTGTTCTGTGAGCGGTCCGCCAGGGAAAGCTCCATCTCCAACCGCCGCCGAGAGATGGGCCGCGATGCTTTTGGGAAGAAGTGGAACTCAAGGCGGGTCGCGTTTTTCGTTGCCCTGAGCCTGACCCTCGCCCTGAGCGCATGCAGACCGAGGAGTGAGATGATGCCGCCGGGCGCCTTCGGCCCCGGCAGCCGGGAAAATTGTCTGCCCAGTGTGAAGCTCGTCGACCAAAATGGCAATTCGGTCAATCTTGCCGACTTGAAGGGCCGTCTGGTGCTGGTCGATTTTATCTACACGACCTGTCCGGGGCCGTGCGAGCTCATGACCGCAAAGCTGAGCAAGGTGGCGGATAAACTGGAATCGGAGTTGGGGAATCAAGTCGAGATTGTCTCGATTACGCTTGATCCCGAACATGACGGTCCCCGGCAACTGCTCGATTTTGCCAAAGCGCAAAACGCCGGGCGCCCGGGATGGTTGTTTCTCACCGGCGAGCCTCAGAACGCGGGGAATGAGTATTTCCGCCCTACCGGTTCGATTCACCCGATCCGAACGCGGCAATCACGAGCGTCTATGTGACGAAGAGCGCATTTGACGGCGGCGCGGTTCCAAAACGCATCGTGCTCACGGTCCAGGAGGAGGCCTAGCGGCTTCGAGATCGCGGGGAGTCTTGGCTAGCGAACAGCAACCGGTAACGGCTGACGAGGTGGGGGCATTTCAACGGTGCATTGTCGCCTTTTTTCCCCTCAATTCCGCCTTACACACTCGATACCGCGAAACCGCAAAACACGGCCATCAACTTTGAGGATGTAGAGTTTTGTGTTGCTATCTCTAATACAGGAAAGGCGAGGCCATGACCTCGCGCCGTCCGCGGAGAGGATGCATTGACCTGCGAGAAACTGCTCACACCCTGGGGAAAGTGGAAATCGATCGACTCCTACCATCCATTGGTATGCCACATGATCGATGTCGCCCATGTGGCGATTACACTTTACCGGCATTGTCAAGCAAAGTTCAAAGCACAGGCGTCGTCGATGCCCGAGGGGTGGTTCGGATTTCTGATCGGACTCCATGATCTCGGAAAAGCCTCGCCAGCGTTCCAACTGCATACAAGCTTTTCGCCCCCAGAGCATAAGACCGTTCGCGATCGGCTAACTAAGGCGGGCCTATCCTGCCCCCGATTGCGGGCTCCCCAGGCGCATGGAGCGATAACCGCAACCGTCCTGCCCGAGATCCTGACAGAGCGCTATGGGTTTTCGCCTGAGGCGTCCCGACTCTTCGCCCGCATTAGCGGTGCCCATCATGGCCGTTTCGCGACAAGCAGCGACCTCCAAGGGGTTAAAAAGGCCGGCGCCAGCGCCATCGGAAATACAGCCTGGCAGGATCTTCGGACAGCAATCGCTGGCGTCCTGGCAAAGATCGTTGGCGTACCCGAGCGTCCGCCGCCGATACCCGATGGCGCCACCGCGATAGCGCTCGCCGGATTCGTTTCCGTGGCCGACTGGATCGGATCGATGGAGAACTATTTCCCGTACGCCGTCGTGCCCGGCACCGACCCCGGCACTCTCGCCCCTGACAGGTACGCTGTCGAATCCGCACGGCATGCCGAATGCGCCGTGCGTGAGCTTGGATGGCTTGCCGACGCCGCCGTTTCCTCCGCGACAAACTTCGAATCCCTGTTTCTGCATATCGCGCCCAACGCGCTCCAGTGCGCAACGATCGAAATGGCATCGGACCTCTCGGGGCCAGCGCTGTTCATCGTTGAAGCGCCGATGGGCGAGGGAAAGACCGAAGCCGCGATGTACCTCGCGCAGCATTTCGCCACTCGGGTCGGTCAGCACGGATGCTACTTCGCGCTTCCGACCCAAGCCACGAGCAATCAGATGTTCTCGCGGGTGCGTGTGTTTCTTGAAAAAGCGCGCGTCGGCGAGGTCAACCTTCAGCTTCTTCACGGTCACGCCGCTTTATCGGCAGAGTTTCAGACGCTGCTCGCAAAGGCCGAGGCGAACCGCCCCTCCAGGATCTACGGTGAGGCTGAAAGCGACTCCGAGAACAACGTCCTCGCGTCAACGGTTGTCGCGGCAGAGTGGTTTACTTACCGCAAGCGGGGGCTTTTGGCTCCCTTCGGAGTCGGCACCGTGGACCAGGCGCTGATGGCCGTCCTGCAGACGAGGCACTACTTCGTTCGCCTCTTCGGCCTCGCAGGCAAGACGGTCGTCATCGACGAGGTCCACGCCTACGACGCGTATATGGCGACACTGATGGAGCGGTTGCTTAAATGGCTCGCATCGCTAGGCTCGTCGGTCGTGCTGCTCTCCGCGACGCTGCCATCCGTCCGACGCGAGGCCTTGGCCAGGGCTTATATGGAGGGACTGGGCCACGAGGAGCGCGCTCTCGCCGCATCATCGTGTCCGCCTTATCCGCGCCTCATGTGGGTGAATGCGCACGGCCGGAATGCACGCGGGATTTCCGTGAGCGAGCGCTCACGTCGTCGTATCGCTCTTGAATGGTTCGACCCGGTATCTCTCGGCGAGTGGCTTGCCTCGATACTCGACGGTGGCGGCTGCGTAGCCGTGATATGCAACACCGTGGACCGCGCACAAGAAGTGTACCGATCGCTGAAGCGTTTCTTTCCTAACGCCGCGGATGACGGCGAACCGGAATTAATGCTCTTCCATGCGCGCTACCCGTTCGAGCAGCGCGATCTTCGCGAGAAACGCGCGCTGGTGCGTTTCGGCAAGGAAGGTGCGTCCGTCGATCTCGGCGAAGGTAACGTTCGCGAGGTCAAGCGCCCCAACCGCGCGGTAATCGTCGCAACCCAGGTCATTGAACAGAGTCTCGACCTCGATTTCGACCTCATGGTGAGCGAGTTCGCGCCCGTGGATCTGCTCCTTCAGCGCGCCGGGCGGTTGCATCGCCATGAGCGCGCGCGCCCCAAACACCTCGCCGCGCCACGGATGCTCCTGCTCACGCCTGGGCTTCGCGACGGCGTTCCGGACTTCGGCGGCGGCACTGAGGCGGTATACGATCGCCATATTCTTCTCCGCTCATGGATTGCGATTGCTGACTGCAAATTCGTCGACGTTCCGGGGGATGTAGAGCAGCTCATAGAGTTCGTTTACGGCGAGAACGTTGCCTGCCCCGAAAACGCCTCGGAATCACTCCGGAAGGTCTGGACTGAAAGTGAGTCTAACCTGAGAGCTGAGCGTCGCAAATACGAAACTGCTGCCAAGAAGAATCGGATTCCAGCTCCCGACGACGAATCATTGTTCGAAGAGAACGCCAGCCTCGACGAGGACAATCCCGACGTGCATCCGACCCTTCAGGCGCTGACCCGTCTCTCCGAGGGTCCTGCGGTGTCGGTTGTAGCACTTGAAGCGGATGCTCTTTCCTTCGATCCGGATCGCGAGCCGAGCCGTGACGAGACGATCGCATTTCTCCGGTGCGAAGTCCGAATCACCCATCGCAGCTTGGCTCCGGCGCTTTTGAAGGATGAATCGCGCCGCCCGCGCGGGTGGCGGCGCTCACCGCTTCTTAGCCACCATCGGCTGCTCAGGCTCGACGCGTCGGGGCGCGAGCGGGTTGGCGATTTCGAAGTCCTTCTTGACCCAGAGTTGGGTGTCGTAATCTCGCGGATCGGTGAAAAAGGCGATGCGAACGAATTTTAACCTGCTCGATGAACCTTGGGTGCCGTGTGTGATGGCCGACGGCAGCGCGCAGGAATTGAGCCTCGCCGACGCGCTGCTCCGTGCACACGAAGTCCGCGAGCTCTTCGATGAATCGCCTTTGGTCACTGTTGCGCTCCATCGCCTGTTGCTCGCGATTCTTCATCGGAACTTCGGGCCTGCGAGCATTGGCGAATGGTTCGAGCTGTGGCGGCGGGGGCGATGGAACAAAGAGACGCTCGATGCGTACTTCACGCGATGGCACGAACGGTTCGAGCTGTTCCATCCCGAACGGCCGTTCTATCAGGTGCCGGAAATTGCGGGAGCGGGCGCGCAGCCAGTTTCGATCCTGTTTCAGGAGCTCTCCAGCGGCAATAATACCACCTTGTTTGATCATACCTACGAGGGTGCGCCACCGGCGCTAACTCCCGCACACGCCACACGAGGATTGATAGCTCGGCAGGCGTACTCCGTTGGCTTCGGCAAGAGCTCGCCGTTTTACTTTTCCGATTCGCCGCTGATTCGCGGTTTTTCGATCCTGGTTACGGGTGACAGTCTGTTTGAGACCCTGATGCTGAACCTCGTACGCTACGACGGCGATCACCCCATCCCGCGAAGTCGGCGCGAGGATCTGCCGGCGTGGGAGCAGGACAACCCCGAGCAGCCGCGTAAAGACGGCACTACACCTGCGGGTTACCTCGATTACCTGACCTGGCAAAGCCGGCGAATTCATCTCTACCCGGAGATGGCGCGGGGACGTTTGGTCGTGAGGCGCTGCCAGCTTCAGCAGAGCCTCAAGCTCGCGGACCCGGCCCCGCTCGATCCACTCAAGGCTTATCGCCGCGATCCAAAGCGCGGGCCTGTTCCGGTCTCGTTTCGTGAGGACCGGGCGCTATGGCGCGACAGTCACGCGCTTTTTGAAGCTGAAGAGCTGCGTCCCCGAATCTTTAACTGGCTCGCGCAACTCGCCCAAGGCCCCGATGCGGAATCGGTAGACCTCAGGCCAGTCTATCGGTTCGCCGCGTTAGGGCTCGCGACCGACGAGGGGAAGGCAGCAAGCGTCACGTTATGGCGCCATGAGCGCTTGCCGCTGCCGCTTGCATACCTCCAAGACCATGAACTGCTGGGCGATCTTGGAAAGGCACTCGCGTATACCGAGAAGATCGGGCAGGAACTCAGAGCTGCGTCGTGGACCTTTGCCAAAGTTCTTCTGACACCCCCCAAAGAAACCGGGCTCGTTCCACGGCGCGAGGAGATCGAGCCGATAGCCCGAAGCCTCGCACCCGAACGCAGGTTCTGGCCGGTACTCGAATCGCGGTTCCTGAGGTTGATGACGGAATTGCCCGGGCTGGACCCAGCCGCGCGTGAGGACAAGCTTTTTCAATGGCGGGCCGAGGTGCGGGCCGTTGCGCGCAAAGCCCTCGAAGAGACGGTGCGCGATCTGAACGCGAGCACCCGCGAACTCAAGGCCGTCGCCGTGACCGAGCGCGCGTTCAACTGCAATCTCAGGCACACGCTTGAGGCGGAGGAGACACTATGAATTCGGATCGGATCGCGGCGGATCGTGCATTCCTAGGCTTTCTTGAATCGTTGCTTAAACGCGACGACCGCGCGACTCTCGCCGCGTTACGCCGCAGCCTGGGACGCAATCCGGCGGCTGCCAAATACGCATACCCGTACGTTATGCCAAGGGTGTCGCCGAATCTTCCCGCGCGAGAACGCGACCGCGACGAAAGGATCTATCTGCTCGTCGCCGGGCTCTTCGCCTTCCACCAGATTTCATGGCCGAGGAACGATTCGGAAAAAGCTTACACCAACCTGGGCGCTTCGATGGAGAAGCTGGCCATTGCCACCGAGAGAAAGAGCGTTGAGCGCAGGATGAGCGCCTTGCTCGCCTGCTCATTCGACGATCTGCATGAACATCTGCGTCACGCGATCAGCCTGCTCAAATCAAAACAGGTTCCCGTCGACTGGGCCCGCCTGATCGACGACCTCAGATGGTGGAACACCGACGATCGTCGCGTGCAGCGTGAATGGGCCCGAGCGTTCTGGGCGAGCACGCCTGAGGGCAGCGAAGAAACCGACCCAGCGGAGCAAACGGGGGAGGAAAACTGATGTTCATTGAACTTCATCTGCTTCAGAATTTCGCACCGTCCAATTTGAACCGTGACGACACCGGCTCGCCCAAGGAATGCGAGTTCGGCGGCTATCGGCGTGCGCGTATCTCCAGCCAGTGCTTCAAGCGTGCTATCCGGATGCACTTTCCGGCGCTGCTTCGCAAGGAGGAACTGGCAACCCGCAGCAAACTTGTCGTAACGCAGAAGGTCGTTCCTGCGCTAGTTGGGCGAGGACGAGACTCCGAGCAGGCCCGCATAGCAGTCGAACGCGCACTTGGCGCCGTCAAGCTCAAACTCGACGACGGAAAAACGCAATACCTGCTGTTTCTCTCCGCAAGCGAGGTTGCTGCGCTTACGGACGCGTGCGACCGTAACTTCGACGTTCTCCTTAGAGCCGCTGGCGGAAACCCAGGAAATAAAAAAAGCAAGAACGAAGCGCGAGCCGAGATCCCGTCCGAAGTACGCAGCGCGGTCGAAAGCATCCTCGACGGCGGCAAAGCTGCCGATCTCGCGCTCTTCGGACGAATGCTCGCCGATCTGCCCGAGAAGAACATTGACGCGGCCGCGCAGGTCGCCCACGCGATTTCGACCAATCGCGTCAGCCCCGAGCTCGACTACTTCACAGCGGTGGACGATCTGAATCCCAAGGAAGAAACCGGCGCAGGCATGATCGGAACCGTCGAGTTCAACTCGGCCTGCTTCTACCGCTACTCCAATGTCGATCTCGCGCAACTCGCAGGCAACCTGAAGGGCGATATTGAACTTGCGCGCCGAACGCTTGACGCCTTTATCCGCTCGACGATCGAGGCGGTGCCTTCCGGCAAGCAAAACAGCATGGCCGCGCACAACCCGCCCTCGTTCGTAATGGCCGTGGTGCGCGAGGCGGGGCTGTGGTCACTCGCGAACGCCTTTCTCGATCCGGTCCGGCCGGACGAGGATGGCGATCTAGTGCGGAAATCGATAAGGCGGCTCGCTCAGCATTGGGGCGCGCTCACGAAAATGTACGGAACCAAAGGCATCGTGTACCACGGCTTTGCCGCGCTTGAAGATGGCGAAATCGAGCATCTGGGCCAGCCGGTCGGTAACTTCGACGCGCTTGTCGAGGCCGTGATGTCGAAGGCAAAGTTCTGAAAGGAGCGCGGTAATGGCCACGCTTTTGCTCCGGCTTTGCGCGCCGATGCAGTCCTGGGGAACGCAGAGCCGCTTCCTCGTGCGCGACACCGGACTCGAGCCCTCGAAAAGCGGAATTATCGGGCTTGTTTGCGCCGCGCTCGGAAAACCGCGCGAAGAACGCGCCGGCGACGGCTTTCCCGCGCTTGCCGAGCTGGCATCGCTCAGAATGGCCGTGCGGGTTGATCGCCCCGGCTCGGTTCGGCTCGATTACCATACCGCCGGAGGCAGCAATGCGAACGAGAAGTACGGAGTGATTCGCGCCGATGCGAGCGGGCTCGGCCCGGTGGTGTCGCGGCGCTACTACCTGGCGGACGCTGAGTTTCTCGTCGGGTTGGAAGGCCCGGAGGGTATTCTGCGCACTATCGCTCAAGGCTTGGAGAAACCGCGATGGCAGATCTTCTTCGGGCGCAAGTCGCACGTTCCATCCGCGCCTGTTCTGCTTCCGACTGAATATCCCTGGCTTGGCGGATGGCGCGAGCAGGGCCTAGAGCAGGCCATAAGGGAGTGTCCGTGGCTCGGCGAACTGGATCGCGCGCGGCGCTACCAAAGGCCTGAACAACTACGCCTTGTTATCGACGATCCTAAGGGTTCCGAAACCAGGCGCGATGTGCCGCTAAGCTTTTCCGCGCGAAGATTCGGCGTCAGGCGAGTACGCGCCGATTGGCTTTACCCTCAGGAGTCGAAGCTTAAGTGAGATGATACTCTCAAAGCTTGTGCTCAATCCGCGCTCGCGCGACGTAGTGCGAGACCTCGCCGACTGCCAGGAGTTACATCGCACCATTCTCTCCGCCTTTTCACAGGCTTCCGGACCCGCACGTGCGCAATTCCGGGTGCTGTTCAGAATCGACTATCTGCAAGACGGAACGCCCGTTCTGCTAGTCCAGTCGCGCCCACGTCCGGACTGGTCGAAGCTTCCGCGTTTCTATCTGGCACAGCCCGTCGATATCAAAGATGTCTCCCAAGCTTACGCAGCGGTAAAGCCGGGCGCGACGCTGCGCTTCAGACTTCGCGCCAACCCAACCCGCAGAATCGACACGAAATCCGGTCCCGACGGCAGGCGGCGCAACGGAAAGCGCGTCGAGCTCAGAACCGAGGCGCAAAAACTGGAATGGCTAAGGCGTAAAGGCGCGGCCCATGGCTTCGAGGTCCTCACCGTGCGCGCCTCGAACGAAGTCCTCAACGTACGCGTCAACGATGAGGGCAAATTGCGCGGCTACCGGGTAAGCGGGAACACGCGTGACAAGAAGGCACTTACCTTCGCGTCGGCCATCTTCGAAGGTGTTCTCCGTGTGACCGACGACAGCGCTTTCAAAGCCGCTCTGGAGCAAGGTATCGGTCCGGCTAAGGCTTACGGATTCGGAATGCTGTCGGTCGCACCAGTTGCGCGATACTAAATTAGGATTACGCCATCGTTTTTAAATTTCCTTTCGATAGCTACATCCATCTATAAATAGTTTTGACGCTCACCGGCGCCGAAAGGGAGGAACTGTGATATGCAGGACCTTCATATCCTGCCAAAGGTCCGCGACAGCCTAAGCTATCTATATGTCGAACACTGCCGGATCGACCAGGAAGCCAAGGCGATCGCGATCCACGACCAACGCGGACGTTTTCCGGTACCGTGCGCGGCGTTGACCCTGCTGATGCTGGGGCCGGGCACGACCATCACCCACGCCGCCATCCGCGCCCTTGCCGACAACGGATGCCTGGTTGCGTGGACCGGCGAAGAAGGTGTCAGGATGTACGCGTTCGGAACCGGCGAGACCCGCTCCGCGCGAAATCTTCTTCGCCAGGCCTGGCTCTGCACCCATCGCGCGCTGCGAGTCGGAGTCGTAATGCAGCTTTATCGTATGCGCTTCGAAGAGCCGCTCGATAGCGGGCTTACGCTCGAACAGGTGCGTGGGATGGAGGGCGTGCGGGTGCGTCAGGCTTACGCGCGAGCAAGCGCGGAAACAGGGGTGCCATGGTCCGCACGTTCCTACCAGCGCAAGCAATGGGGCAGCTCCGACCCGGTGAATCGGTCGCTGTCGGCCGCGAACAGCTGCCTTTACGGCATCTGCCACGCCGCGATCGTGTCAGCAGGTTATTCCCCCGCCCTCGGCTTCATCCACACAGGCAAGATGCTCTCCTTCGTGTACGATGTGGCCGACCTTTACAAGACCGAAATCACGATTCCAGTCGCGTTCCGCGCGGCGGCCGCAGGTGCCGACAATATCGAAACGCGGGTGCGAAGAGCCTGCCGCGACGCCTTTCGCGAGTCGCGCCTGCTTCAGCGTATTGTCCCCGACATCGACCGGGCGTTGGGAGTGATTCCAAG
>Ga0209581_1001528_pt1 | contig 26475 bp, 18 predicted proteins | sample Coa_R2_FD_187160 | JGI IMG/M metagenome (GOLD analysis project Ga0209581, IMG submission 187160) | Surface soil microbial communities from Centralia Pennsylvania, which are recovering from an underground coalmine fire - Coalmine... | ecosystem: Environmental > Terrestrial > Soil > Unclassified ...
GCGAGGAACCTCGGGACATCCGCGGCACCCGAGGCTTTCCCGGTACCGTTGCTCCCTTCCGGGCCTGGCGGGGTTCGCGGGACCTCGTTGCACAGAGCCCGAAGTTCCACGCTCCGGCAGTCGCGCGCTTCGCGCGTCTGCATTTGTGAGTTTAACACAGGACCGCGCGCCGCCCGCGGCGCGTAAACCTTTCCTTCGTCGCCGGCTGCCGCGGAAGTGCCGCCCTGGAAACCTCAGCAAATTGCAGAGACAACTTCTCCGAATTGCGGTACTCTACGTTTCGGATGGTGTTCCTCCCCATCCGCCTTGCTTTGCCCGCAGCAAACGCGAGGTCCGCGCGCCAGCGGAGTGTCCCGCTCGTCGGGACCGCCCCACGTTACGGGGAAACGCCCTGCACGCAACGTGCAGGCAGGAGGAATCCCATGAAAGTTGTGTTGTCGCTTGTGTTGGCCGCTGCGTTGTTCTGCGCCGCGGCGCCCGCGTCGTTTGCCGCGCCCCGTCAGGTCCTGCAGGGAACGCAGATTCGTCTGCAGCTTCTTACCTCCATCAACTCCGCGTCCGCAAAGGACGGCGATCCTTTTCTTGCCGTCGTGACCGAACCGGTTTCTCTCGGCAGTGATCTGCTCCTTCCGGCGGGAGCCCGCGTTCGCGGCATCGTCACCACCGTCAACCGCGCTCGCCGCTTTGCCATGTTTCGCGGCCAGGCCTACATCAACCTGAATTTCCGTTCCGTGGAAGTCGATAGCCGCCTCATCCCCGTCCAGATGAGCATCATCGCCATTGACCAGCCGCGCTCCGAAGCCAACGGAAAGCAGCGCAAGGACGTGAAAGTCGTGGAAGGCCAGGTTGTCGAGCAGAAACAGGACATTAAGGGCGACATCGTTGCCGGAGCGGTCGGAACCGGCGGCGGCACGCTTGTCGGCGCGGTCTTCAGTCACGCTTTGCGCGGATTCGGAATCGGCCTCGCCGGCAGCGCCGCGTACATCGTCGCCCGCAAGGGAAAGGAAGTGAATCTTCCCGCGAATACCGGTTTGCTCGTGCGTCTGGACAACACGATCACTGTTCCTGCGGTGACCGCCTCCAATACCGGCTATTCCGAAAGCCGCTGACGACCTCGGAAACTCGCAGCGCGCCGCGCGAAGCAGTCATGCACTGCTCCGCCGGCGCGTTTTTTGTTTCCCTCCGCCCCGATTTTACTCAGGGTATCTTTTCGCGGACTCGAATCGAAACGGTCGAATGACCGTCTCCGCCTTCTTCATGCCTTTCCTCTTTCAATAAACAACTGAGCCTTCTGATGAGGCCGGCAAGCTTTCGCGCGGATGAGGCGCGCGGATTTTCGTTCTCCAATCTAAAAGTATTGATGCAGTCAATGAAAAGATTGCGTTGGCCTTTTTTGGGATGCGCCGTTACATTCCCGCGCCAAGCGGCTTCCAGTTTCCTTCGCTGGAATGCTCGGGAGAGAGAAGGAGAAATACATGCGCTTGCTCTCGAGAGTGTCCGGAGCGGCATTGGCAGCCTTCTTTCTCGTGTTGCCCGCTTCTGCTCAGGAGAATTCCTCGCCTGCGACGGCTCGGTCCGTAAAAAAGGAGCCCCCCGTTCCCAAGATTCAGCTGGCACGTTCCCTCGACGATTTTCGTGAGCGCGTCCTTCTGGATCGGCTCGATCAGTTGGAGAGACGCCTCACCGAACTTGAGGCGCGCACCGCGGCTCTCGTTCCTCCGCAATCGGCGAGCGCAACGGCCGCTTCGAATACTTCTCAGCCGAGCCCGGGCCCATCGGCTCCTTCATCGGTGGCGCCGACTCCGTCAAGCGGAGCTCCCGCGCAGGAAGCCACCTCCGCCACTTCGCCGAATTGGTCCGCTGGCCCGATTGATTTCAGCGGCCTGGTGGACTTCTACTACATGTACAACGCCAACCATCCTCTCTCGCAGTCCAACCAGCTCTATAACTTTGACGTCAAAGCCAACCAGTTCAGCCTGAACATGGCCAAGCTCAGCCTTGCCCATTCACCCGATCCCGTCGGCTTTCAAGTGGACTTCGGATTTGGTCGCGCCTTTGACATGATCCACTCCGGAGAGCCAAACACGGCTCCAGGCATTTTCCGCAACATCGAGCAGGCTTATGTCAGCTTGAAGCCCGCGCAATGGCATGGCTTCGAAGCGGACCTGGGAGAGTTCGTCACCAGCGCCGGAGCGGAAGTCATCGAGTCGCACTCGAACTGGAACTACTCCCGCTCGCTGCTCTTCTCTTGGGCCATCCCGTACTACCACTTCGGATTGCGCACTTCGTTCCCCGTTGGGAAGCACTTCACCGGCGGCTTTCAGATTGTCAACGGCTGGAACAACATCGAGGACAACAACAGCGGCAAGACTCTCGGCTTCACCGGTGCGTTCTCGAACACGAAGTTCGTTTGGTACAACAATTACTACACCGGTCCGGAAAATCCCGGCACCAACGTCGGCTGGCGCAATCTCTACGACACGACGCTCCTTCTCACGCCCAGCGCAAAACTCAACGCCTATCTCAATTTCGACTATGGACAGAACGCCAGCGGCGCCGGCGTTTCCCGTTTCACCGCCAAGTGGTATGGAGTTGCGGGAGCGCTGCATTACCAGGCCAACTCGCGGTGGGCTTTTACTCCGCGCGTCGAGTGGTTCAAGGACCGCGATGGTTTTTCCACCGGACTCCCTCAAGACCTGAAGGAATTCACGCTCACCGCCGAATACAAGATGGTGGAGGGTGTGCTCGGCAGGCTCGAATACCGCCATGACTGGTCGAACCGGCCCTTCTTCGATCGCGGCGTCACTCCCGCTTCCTGCAAGAGCCAGGACGCGGTAGCGCTCGGCATCATCGGTTATTTCGGGCCACGGCGGTAGCTCATGCCGCCGAAACAATGTCTTTTACGGAATGGAAATTTGTGATTCATCAGGAGGAGTGGAATGAAAGCAAGAGAGCATCGTGATAGGAAATTGTCGTTTTCGCAAAAGCTTTCGCGTCTGGCAGCCCGTCTGCGATCCTCGGAGTGGCGCCGCTACGGAAAGCTTCTCTTCGCCGGCAAATTGCTCGGCGTCGGACTGATTCTCGTCGTGATGGCAGCGGTGTCCTACCTCTTCTTTGGCCGAGTTTATGCGGCGGATGCCGAAGTGAAAGTCGCCGACGTCGTCAATCCCATCAACACGGCTTGGACGCTTGTGGCGGCGTTTCTGGTCTTTGGCATGCAGGTGGGTTTCACCATGCTGGAAGCGGGTTTCTGCCGCTCCCGCGAAACTGTCAACGTCCTGATGGAGTGCGTCGTGGACACGTGCCTCTGCGGCCTTCTCTTTTATGCCATCGGTTTTGCCTTCATGTTCAGCCACGGCAATGGCTTCATCGGCTACCACTGGTTTTTTCTGCAGGGTGCTCCCGCTACCTATGAATCCACCGGAGTCGCGTTTCTTGCCGTGTGGATTTTTCAGTTTGCTTTCGCCGACACCTGCTCGACCATCACTTCCGGCGCCATGATCGGTCGCACCGGCTTCGTCGGCGACCTTCTCTATAGCGTAGCTGTTTCCGGCTTTATCTATCCGATCATCGGCCACTGGGCGTGGGGTCCGGACGGCTGGCTCGCAACGATGGGTTCCGACGGACACTTTTTCCCTTCGTTGGGCATGGGATTCCACGATTTCGCCGGTTCCACGGTCGTTCACACCATCGGCGGATTCATCGCTCTGGCCGGCTCCATCGTGCTCGGGCCTCGCCTCGGTCGCAAATTCAAGCGCGATGGCGGCGGTCCGATGCTTCCGCACGATTTGACCATCGCCGTGAGCGGCGGATTGATTCTTTGGTTTGGCTGGTATGGCTTCAATCCGGGCAGCACGCTTTCCGCGATGGATTTCGAAGGCATCGGCCGCGTAGCCGCCAACACAACGCTCGCCGCGTGCGCTGCGGGTCTAACCGCGATGTTTTGGGCGTACCTCGCATCCAGGAAATGGGACGCCAGCTTCACCACAAACGGCTTTCTCGCCGGCCTGGTGGCCATCACCTGCCCCTGCTATTGGGTCAGCCCGACAGGCGCCGTCATTCTAGGAGGTGTCGCCGGAGTTCTCGTCGTTCTCGGAGTCGAAGCCCTCGAATGGCTGCGCATCGATGACCCGATCGGCGCCGTCCCTGTTCACGGGCTTTGTGGCATCTGGGGAACGCTCTCGCTCGGGCTTTTCGCGTGCGGAAAATACGGTTCAACGGGGCCCGTCGCCGCTGACAACTCCGCGCCGCTAAAAGGCCTCTTCTATGGGGGCGGCACGCAAGTGCTCGTCGCGCAGCTCATCGGAAGCGCCGTCATCACGTTTTGCACTTTTGCCGTGGCGATGATCGTCATGTATCTTGTCAACGCCGCCGGATTGCTCCGCGTCTCAAACGAAGGAGAGGTTTACGGCCTGGATCTGCACGAGCACGGCATCTCCGCGTATCCCGAATATGTGATTTCTGCGATCGCTGCTCCTGCCGGGCTCGCGTTGCATCAGCAGGAGGCAAGCGCGCCCGCCCGGGCGTTGCCTTCGGCGCTGGCTTTTGAAGAGACAGCCGATTAGCCATGCACCTCGGAGCCCTGCGATGCTACGCGCATCTCGCCGGCAACAGCACTCGCCCGGCGGCGGAATTATTCTGCCCCGGGCTTCGCTCCTGCTCCGCCGTATCCCAACCTTGTTCTTCCTCGGAGCTTTCGCTCATCAGCATTTTGGATGACCGGCCCCCATTTTTTCGATTTGACGCTCCGAAGAACGGTGCGATACGCTCATATCCCATCGAAATGATTGGTTCCGCCATCGCAGTCGTGTTCTCGGCCCTTATCTCACACCAAAATCGAGGAGATTCATGTCGAACGAATTGCGTAATTTTCTCGCGCTGTCCTATGACGAACTCGAAGAACTGAACCTTCGCGCCAAGGAACAGCGCAAGAATCGCGTCGCGGCTCACAAGGTTCAGGAGGAACGCCTCAAGTACCTCACCGACGAAAAGCGCATCAAGGCCGTCACGGTCCTTTTCAGCGATCTTGAAGGCCGCCTCCACATGCTCGACTACGACAAGAAATTCCTTCTCAAGAGCTTCGACAACTTGACCTTCGACGGCTCCTCCATCCGCGGCTTCACCGCTCAGCGCGAAAGTGATCTGCGCCTCGGGATGGATTGGGCCGCTTTCTACTGGGCGCCTTCCGACGTGTTCGGTTCCGGCAAAGTGCTTGTCTTCGGCGAAGTCATCGACAAGGACGGCACTCCGTACAGCGCGGACACCCGGGGTCTCCTCAAGGGCTATGCCGAAGCCCTCTACAAGAAGGAAGGCTACACGCTGAACGCGGCCAACGAGATTGAAGGGTTCCTCTTCAAAGGTTCCGATGCGGAGCGCCGCTTTCACGAAACCGGAAAATTCGAGTACGTCAATACCGGTGGCTATTACCACTCTCTGCCCGGCGATCCGCTTCGCACTTTCATTGACACCACCGCCGAAGTGCAGCGCTCCATGGGCTTCCAGAACGAAAAGGACCATCCGGAAGTCGCGCCATCCCAGTTCGAAATCAACTACAGCTACGGCGAAGTCGTCGCCGCCGCCGATCAGATTCAGCTTTACAAATTGATTTGCCGCCAGGTCGCCACCAACATGGGCCTCACCGCTTGCTTCCTGCCCAAGCCCGTCGTTGGCGTGAACGGCAGCGGCATGCACACCAACGTTTCCATCAGCAAGGGTGGCAAGAATCTTTTCTGGGATCCCAAGGGCGAGGAACAGCTCAGCAAGTTCGGCTGGGCTTTTGTGGATCGCATTCTCACCCACGGCAACGACATCTGCCTCATCCTCAATCCCAGCGTCAACGCCTACCGCCGCCTCGACCCGCACTTCGAAGCGCCCAATCAGATCAAGGCGTCGCCCGTTGATCGCGGCTCCATGATCCGCATCCCCATCGGCAACGAGCGCAGCATGCGCGTCGAGGTTCGCTCCGTCGCTCCCGACGCCAACCCTTACCTCGTCATGTATTCCATCTTCAAGAGCGGCATCGACGGCGAAACGGCCAAGATCAAAAATCTTCGCCAGGCCGAACGCTATCTGCCGGACAACATCTACACGGCTCTCGAACATTTCCGCGAATCGGAATGGATCACCAAGCTTCTCGGCGCGGACGTCAAGGGCCGCTACGCCGACCTCAAGCAGGCTTCCGCCGACCGTTGCTCTCGCGCCCTCGGCACCTTTGTTAAGGCTCCCGAGGTGCAATACCACCACGAGGTGTACAACCAGTTCCTTTGGAACCTCTTCTAGTCATGGCTTTTGCGCGGTGATCCACCTGCAAACAGCAAGACGCTCCGGTCCGCGCCGGAGCGTTTTGCTTTTCCCGCTCCATTCAAGGTATAAACCGGATTCACCGCATGCTTCGTCCAGGAACTCTCGCGCTTCTCTTCTTCTTCCTCTCGCAACCGGCCTTTGCTCAGCTCTCCGCCACGCTCAAGACGCGCGACACTCTCTTGCTTCTGCGCGCGAGCAGCGCCGCGCCGTCCGTCACCGAGCTTCGCGACGATCGGGGCTTCATTTGGCGCAACCGCTCACCCGAACAACTCCTCTCCTCCGTGGAAAGGGAAGGGAATTCCATCCCCATTCATTGGACGCTCAATCTGGCTGCGAGCCGCGTTGCTGCCAATCGCGTCGCCTTTGTTTACGACTCTTCTGTTCCACCGCTGCGCCTCACCTGGGAATGGCGCGCGCCCGCGGATTTCGGCCCCCTCGAGCACGCAATCTCCGTCGAGAATCGCGGCCCGAGCGAGATCTGGCTTCCTCTGCAGCCTTCCTTTCAATTCGATTTTGCAGTGCCTTCATCGCTCGCATTGGAACATTTCTACGTGGAAAAAGGTGCGGACACCCCGTCCGCCGAAGGCACTCATCTCCAGAAGATCCAGGTCGGCTACCGTTGGGCCGGCCGCTCCAGTCCGTATGCTTCTCCCGCAGTCGGCGAAGCGCGCGAAATCATCCCCTGGTCCCTCGTCCAAACCGCCGATGTCACCCGCCACGGCTGGTTTACCGGCATCGAATTCAGCGGCCGCACGCAGTTGCGCCTCGAACGCGGCGAAGACGGATTATCCGGCGCCGCCGGCCTCGATCCCGATCCGGGTCCATTTCGCACGCGCCTTTTGCCGGGCGAAACCTTTCACGCGCCAACGATCTTTCTCGGCGCATTTCGCGGCGGACCGGACGCTGCCGGCAATATTCTTCGTCCCTGGGTTCGCCGCGTTCTCGCCAATCCGCTCACCTGGAAAAATCCAAATTATCCGTTGCTTGTCAACAACAGTTGGGGCAGCGGCATGCAAGTGGACGAGGCGCTCGCCCTTCGCATGCTGCGCGATTCTGCCGATCTTCACTTCGACATGTTTCACGTTGACGCCGGATGGTTCCGCAGCGTCGGCGACTGGCATCCCGACCCGCGCAAATTTCCCCGTGGCCTCGCGCCCATCGCAAAGGAAGCGCATCGCCTCGGACTCAAGTTCGGCCTTTGGGTGGATTGGGCGCAAGCCGGTCTCGGCACCGCGCCCGGCGCGTTGAACGCGCGCGATCCGCGGGTTCGCGACTGGCTTATCTCCGACCTTCCCGAAGCTTGGCAGCCCGAACCCTTCAAGGGGCAGACGATCGACATCGGCGTTCCTGCCGCGCGCGATTGGGTCAGCGCGGAAGTGAATCGCATCGTCAACGAATATCACCTCGACATGCTCGAACACGACGGTTATCTCGCCGCGAAAGGCTGTGACCGCTCCGGCCATCCGCACGCCCCGCCCGATCCTGCTCGCATGCGCGTGCGCGACATCGGCCCGTGGCCTTACATCGAAAGCGTCAATTCCACCGACGTCAGCCTGCGCTCCGTCGCCGCCTATTACGAAATTCAGCAGGGCCTGCGCCGGAATCATCCCGGCCTGCTGCTCGAAATCTGCAACGACGGCGGACGCATGGTCGATTTCGGCAGCGCCGCGCACGGCGACTATTTTTCCATCACCGATACCTACGATCCGCTCTCCAATCGCCGCGCCTTCTTCGACGCGAGCTACGTCTTGCCGCCCGCCATGCTGGAAACCTACGTCGAAAAGTGGCCCGCGCCGCGCATCGAAAACTTTCGCTACATGCTGCGCAGCGGCATGATGGGCTGGCTCACGATCATGCAGGACGCGTCCTCTTGGACCGCCGAACAGCGCGCCGCCGTTGCCGAGGAGTTCCGCCTCTACAAACAAATTCTTCGCCCGCTCATTCGCGACGCGAGCCTCTATCACATTTCAGCGCGTCCCGACGGCATCCATTGGGACGCCATCGAGTATTTCGATGATGCGCTCGGCGCCGGCGCTGTCTATGTTTTTCGCGGATCCACCGAAGCGGAAAGCCGCCATACGTTCCTTCTCCGCGGCCTCAACCCGAATCGCGAATACCAAGTCCAGTTCCACGACCACTCTTCCCCGGATCGCCGCGTCCTCGGCAGCGAGCTTCTTCGTAGCGGCATCGAGGTTCATCTGCAAGTCCCCAACAGTTCCGAAGTCCTCCTGCTCCGCGAACTGCCCTGACGTCGCCCTTCTTTCCGGTCACTGAATCACCGATTCACTGATCTCTGGTCACTCGCGTTCTTGGACGCGCGTATGTGTAAAAAGTTCGACGCTTCACTTGCCGCTTACAACCGGCAACTGTCCCAACGAGGAAAGAGCGCCGCGTTCGTGTCAGGTGGCGGCAAACGCGGCGCCCGGTGAAGGTTCTGGCGAGCTGTTCGAGGAGTGTGGTCCTGTGGTCGGTGACATCCGTGCGCGCAAAGCCGACCCGCAATCGGGCCGTTGCTTTTCGCTGAATCTTTTTCCCTTCGCGAGTTGCGCAGCCTCGGCGTTCACTTACTTCTGCCGGGCGTTCACTGAGCACAATCTCTTTGCCGTGCCTTCTTCTCTATTGCAGGGAACATGCCAACCTCCCGCGCGAATAAACTCCGTGTTTTTCGTGGCTTCTTCGGCATCGGAAAGCTCGGCCTTGCCTCACCTCGGTAAATTGTTCCGATTCGGCACATCCCTCGTCTCATCTCGGGATTCTTTACCCCGCCACTGCTTCCTTTGGCGCTTCCCCAACTCGCGCGGTTGATTATCTGTGCCGATTGCTGTTTGCTGCGAGCCGTCAAATTTCGCCAACGTGAAGGAAAAGCTGCGCGCCAGAACCTGGTTGGCTGGTCGTCCTGTGTGATCTCCGTCACACCGCAAACCGATTCTTCGCCTCGTCTCCTGCTCGAACCACGAATTGCCTTGCAATATATTTCCTCCTTCCCTCCGCCCGTGACTTTTGTCACTGCGCGCCGCGCTTTGCACCGGTATTCAGATGGATTTCGCTGCGAACGGAACTTGCACTAAAGCAAAAAGACTATTGTGTCGCGGAGTTCGTAACCATAACTTTGCGCCATTTTATGGGGAAGTCCACGCAGCCGCTCGAGTTTCTTGCCGGTCGTGCGCCAGCCGGTTGGGCTTCTACTCTGGCAAGAGCGGTCGCGGGCATTTTGCTCTTCGAAGCCGTCTCGGGTTTGGCCATCACCTTCGGTCCATTTCACCCCACCGTCGAATGGGGACTTCTGCTCCACACCATCGTGGGGCTGCTCGCAATCGCTCCGTTCGCTTGGTATTGCGTCCGGCACTGGAAGGACTATTCCCACCAGGCGCTGTCTGACGTGTTGTTGCTCGGCTACGTCGGGATCGGCGCTTTGGCGATTTGCGTGACCTCGGGACTTTTCGTCACGGGGCAGGCTCTGTTTGGCATCCGCACCTCGCCGTGGCTCCGCTACACCCACCTGGTTTCCACGCTTCTGACTCTGGCTGCTCTTGTGCCTCACGTTTTCATTGCCTGGTGGCGGCGGCGGAAAACGGAAGCGTCCAGAGGCGCAGCAGGCTGGCTCGGCGCCGGCGGCGCAGTCTCGGTCGCGGGCGTCATTCTGATCGGTATCCTGACTCTCTCGTATGCCGGCACGAAGTATCGCAACAAGTTTCCTGCGGATTACAGCTTTCCTTTTGGCAAGGACCGTCCCTTCGCGCCGAGCCTTGCGCATACTGCCACGAATGGCGCCTACGATCCGCGCTCTCTCGCCGGTTCCGAAACGTGCGGCTCGAGCGGATGCCACACCGAGATCTACCGCGAATGGCAGGCCAGCGCGCACCGCTATGCGGCGATGGATCCCGTCTTCCAGGGAATCCAGTCCGTCATGGCCAAGCAGAACGGTCCCGAATCCACTCGCTATTGCGGCGGCTGCCATGATCCCATCTCGCTTTTCTCTGGAACCAAGAACATCTTCGTGGAAAACCTGACCACCCTTCAGGGCTACAACGAGGGAATCTCCTGCCTCGCGTGCCATTCCATTCAAAAAACCGATATCCAGGGAAACGCGAACTACACGATGGTCCAGCCGGTCGAGTATTTATGGCAATGGAGCGCGGATCATTCCGCGGGAGCCGTGGCGCGCAATTTCCTCATTCGCGCCTGGCCTGCCACGCACAATCGCCTCAGCAAACGCATGTTCAAGAAGCCCGAATACTGCGCCGCTTGCCACAAGCAGTTTATCGATCAGGAAGTGAATCGCGTCGGCTGGGTGCAATTGCAGAACCAATACGACAATTGGGCCGCCAGCCACTGGAATCATAAAGGCGACGCGCGCAAGACCGTCGAATGCCGCGAGTGCCACATGCCGCTCACCGATTCGCACGACCCGGCCGCGGGCGACGATACCGACTACAACCGCACCGCGGACGACCACAAGCACCGCAGCCACCGGTTCCTTGCGGCCAATAATTTCGTTCCGGCTCTTTTGCGCTTGGAGGGCGCCGACCGGCACGTACAGCTTACCGTGCGTTGGCTCCAGGGCCGGATCGACATCCCGGAGATTCGCGAAAAGTGGGCCGAAGGCCCCATCGTGAAAATGCGGATTGAGGCGCCGACCAGCGTCGCGCCGGGTCAACGGATTCCCGTGCGGGTCATCCTGACTTCCAACAAAGTGGGGCACGATTATCCGACCGGGCCCCTCGACATGATTCAGAGCTGGGTCGAACTGGAAGCCCAAGACAACTCCGGGCGCGTCATCTTCGTTTCCGGGCAGCGCGACTCGCGGAACTTCCTCCCGCCGGGCACTTTCCTGTTCAAAGCCGAGCCCGTGGACCAGTACGGAAATCTGATTGATCGCCACAACCTCTGGGAAATGGTCGGCGTGCGCTACCGGCGCTCGCTCTTTCCCGGCTATTCGGACACCGTCGAGTACAACATCATGTGTCCCTCCGGAGGTCCGGGCCTGCCCGCCGCCAAACTGAATCCCAATTCCAACTTCTCCGTGCCGGCCGGCCGTTCCATTGGAAAGATCCACATCCAAGCTGTACTCCACTATCGGAAGATCGATCAATTCCTGCTCAACTACGTCCTGGGCGAAAAATCCGGCCTCACCGCGCCGGCCGTGGATATCGCCAGAACCTCAGCCGACGTCTGCGTTGCCAAAAACGAAGAGGCTGCCGCATGCCAGTAGCTTCCGCCCCTCCCCGGCCCGTCAGGAGATCGTCCCGGCGCATGCGCCGCGTCGCATGGACCGCCTTCGCTCTCGTTTCTCTTCTCCTCATCGGAGCGGTGGTCACATGGCGCATTCGCAAGGACAACGCGCCGGAGGAATACACTCCGGGAGAAGCTTCAGCAGACATCACCAGCGTGCTGGATCGTTCCGCTTCCGCGCCCGCCGCTCCCCAGATTCGGCAGGTCAAGAACGCTTCGCCTCCCCGCACATCGGACTCTCTTGCTGATCCCGGACGTCCTCTTCCGAAAGGCGCGCCGGAGCCTCGCTTCACAGATGTCACCAGAGCCGCCGGCCTTGGCTCCTTTCGCCAGTTCCAGGGACCGCGCACTTCGCAACTTCCCGAGGACATGGGTTCGGGCGTTGCTTGGGGAGACTTCGATAACGACGGTCTCGATGATCTGTTTGTCGTCAGCGGCGGAGGCTCGCTCAATCTGCCCGATGACGAGCTGGCGCCCTCGGTGCTTTATCGCAATCTCGGCGACGGCCACTTTGAAAAGGTGCAGGATTTTCCGGACCTGCGCATTCGCGGCATGGCTGCTGCCTGGGGCGATTACAACAACGACGGCTGGCTGGATCTGGTCGTCACCGGCTACGACGCCATCCTTCTTTTTCGCAACGACCGCGGCCATCTCGTCCGCGACAAAAATTTTCCTTCTCCCAGGGGTTTCTGGACCGGCGCAACCTGGGGCGACTACAACCGCGACGGCTATCTCGATCTCTACGTCTGCGGATACGTCAAGTACAAACCGGATTCGGCCAAGTCTTCCGCAAGCTCTTCGCAATTCGGGCTCGAAGTTCCTTTTACTCTGAATCCGGCTTCCTATGAGCCGGAGCGGAATCTGCTCTTTCGCAACAATCACAATGGCGCGTTTACGGAAGTGGCCCAGGAACTCGGCGTCTCGAATCCCCATGGCCGCTCGCTCAGCGCCATCTGGCACGATTTCGATGGCGACGGCTGGCCCGATCTCTATGTCGCCAACGACATCTCCGAGAACAAGCTGTATCTCAACCGCCGCGGCGCTTTCGTGGACGCCGGACGCGGCGCCTGGGTCGAGGAATACCGCGGTTCGATGGGGCTCGCCGTGGGCGACTTCGATCGCGATGGCGACGACGATCTCTTCATCTCCCACTGGATCGCCCAAAGCTACGCGCTCTACCAATCGCTCCTCTCCGAGCAAAAAAGCTCGGGCGCGGAGCTGCACTTCACCGACGTCGCCGCCATCCTGGGAATCGGCCAGCCCTCCTTGCAGAAAATCGGCTGGGGAACTTCCTTCTTCGATTTCGATTCCGACGGCTGGCTCGATCTCGTCGTCGCCAACGGAAGCACCTTCGAGCGCAAGGGCCCATCGCCCCCCGTTCTCGAACCCATGCCCTCATTCTTGTTCTGGAACTCGCAAGGGAATTTCTTCCACGACCTGGCGCCGTGGAATCGCGCGTTGTCCCAGCCGCACGTCAGCCGCGGCCTGGCCGTCGCCGACTACAACAACGACGGGGCGCTCGATATCGCCCTCGTGGACCACGGCGAAGGTGTCCGGCTCCTTCGGAACGACGTTCCGCAGGGCAACTGGATCGAGCTTCGCTTGCGCAATCGCGTCCCCCCTCGTGGCGCTGCGCTTGGATTCGGCGACGGCGCGACCGTGATCGCCTGGGCCGGGGGAGTCCCGTTCCGGCGCACGGTGGGCAGCTCCTCGTATCTTTCTCAGGACAGCCGCCGCGTGCACATCGGGCTCGGAGCAGCAACCGCGATCGACCGTCTGGAAGTGCTCTGGCCGGCCGGCGGCAAGGAAACCTGGACGAATCTCGCCCTGAACCGCATTTGGGAAATCACGCAGGGCGATCCGCAAGCCAGGCCGTTTGCCGCACGCGGCGCAACCGGGACGCAGGCCGCGAATCCGCCCCAGTCCTCTCTCGCCGAACTGGACAAGTCCAGGCTCGTCGAGTTCTGGGCAAGGCAGCATGCCGCCATGGACTTCATGAAGCGCCAGGGCAACCTGCCGAAGGCCGTCCAATTGTTTCGCGAAGCCCTGGCCCTCAATCCCCGCCACGAGGATTCGCGCTACTACCTCGCCAACTGCCTCGCCACTTTGGGAGACGTTCCTTCCGCCATCGCGGAGCTCGATGTCCTCGCGCGCATCAATCCGCAGAGCCGCCGCGCGTTTCAACGCAAGGGCGAACTCCTCGCCGCCTCCGCGTCTTCCCGCGCGCAACTCGAAAAAGCCCGTCAAGTCTTGAACGCGGCGCTGCGCTTGAATCCCGAGGAAACCGGAACGCTCGTTTTGCTGGGCCAGGTCGCTCTTGCGGAGCGCGACTTCAAGGAAGCCGAGCGCGATTTTGCGCACGCCTGCCAGGCCAATCCCCGCGCGGCGAACGCCTGGTTTCTTCGCGGTTACATCGCCTGGAAGCAGTCCGATCCGCAGCGCGCTTCCGCCATGCTCGCGGCGGCGCGAACTGCCCGCGGTCGCGATTGGAAGCCTGCCGGCTCCGCCCTCGAAGGCGACGTCCGCCATCGCATGTACACGGAATCCGGTTTCCTCACCGTCTTCGAGCAGCAGTGGGACGGCTCGCAAAGTCCTCCCGCCGCCTTCCGCCTCCTGGACGCCTTCCTCCGTCGCCTCTCCTAATTCGCCGGCCGTTCCCGCCTCCCGACCTCCTGGTCCCGAACCATGGCAATACAAAATCTAAGCCGTTGAATTGGCTTGGGTTCCCCTGTGCAGCCCTCTCACTAATTGCGCTACGATCTGCGCTACGCTACGCCACGCCTGCCTCCAGCTCTAGCTCTAGCGCCGTGTCGCGCTTGCTCCGGCTTTCATTAAGGGTGTGGGTTTTGAACTTACGGTTGTGTGCCGATGGGACGCAAACGAAATCCCTTGACTGCCTGCCGCAACCCTGCGCCTGCCTGCCGCAGGGCAGGGTTTTTAGGGAACGGATGATTCGACCGAGGTTTGATTAGACAAATTGCGCCAATGCCGCCTTGCGCTTATGCCGCCGCGCCGCCGGACTTCTTGTGCGGGTGAATGTCGTATCCGTCCTGCTTCAAGTAGCGGTACAGGCTCGTTCTTCCGATTCCCAGAATCTGCGCCGCCCGCAGCCGGTTTCCCTGGCACATCTCCAGCACGCGCTGGATGTGCTGCTTGCGCACCTCCTCGAGCGAAAGCGGCCGCCAGTCGTCCCGTTCATTCGGATGCGTTCCCCGCCGCTGCAACTGCTCCGGCAGGTCGCCGATGTCAATGAACTCTCCGGTCGCCGTGATGCACGCGCTTGAAATCACGTTCTCCAGTTCCCGCACGTTCCCGGGCCAGGAATGCTGCAGCAGCACCGTCTGCGCGCGCCGCGACAGCCCCGAAATATTCTTCCCGTACGCTTCGTTGTATTTCTTCAGGAAGAATTGCACCAGCAGCGGAATGTCCTCGAGCCGTTCCGTCAGCGGCGGAATCCGGATTTGAATCGAGCTCAGCCGGTAATACAAATCCTCGCGGAAACGCCCCGCCAGTACCTCCGCACGTAAATCGCGATTCGTCGCCGCGATCAGCCGCACGTTGATCTGCCGCACCTCCGGCGATCCCACGCGCTGAATTTCTCGGTTCTGAATCACTCGCAGCAGTTTCGCCTGCATCGGCAGCGACGTTTCGCCGATTTCATCCAGAAAAACCGTGCCTCCGTTCGCGTACTCGAAAAGCCCGGGCCGCGTTTCGGTCGCTCCCGTGAACGATCCCCGCACGTGTCCGAACAACTGGCTTTCGAGCAGCGTATCCACGAGCGCCGAACAGTTGCACACCGCCAGCCGCTGCTGGCTCACCGGGCTGAGCTGATGAATCGCGCGCGCCACCAGCTCTTTTCCCGTTCCCGTCGGGCCGATGAGAAGAACGTTCGTGTAGTGCCGCGCCACCTTCCGCGCGAAGTCGAAAACTTCCAGCATCGCGGGGCTTTTCCCCACGATGCCGTGAAATTCCAAATCCTTTAGCAGTTGTTCCTCGAGCGCTTTCACTCTGCGCCGCTGGTCGTACAAAGCCGCCGCTTCGTCCAGAGTGCGCTTCAAACGCGCGCGCTCGATCGGCTTCGGCAAAAAGTCCGTCGCTCCGCGGCGAATCGCGTCGATCGCCGATTCCAGCGTGTAGTCCCCCGTAATCATTACCACGTTCACGCCCGGATCGAGGCGCAGCGCGCGGTCGAGGAAGGCGTAGCCGTCCATCCCGGGCAGGTGAACGTCCGCCAGGACCAGCCGGCATCTTCCCGCGCGCACCAGCCGCAGCGCCTCTTCCGGATCCGCCGTGGGTATCGCCTCGTAGCCGAAGCTCGCGATCTGCTCCGCGAGCATTTCAAGCTGTGCCGGATCATCGTCCAGAATGCACGGCGTCAGCGCCCGCTTCGGCGTGGCGATTTCCATCGCTTTGGGGAGCGCCTGTGCCATGCCCAGGCGGGAGGCAACTTCCGTGCCACTGTTCCGGCGCGAATCACGGAGCTATTTCAGCGAACGAGCCGCTCGCGGCGCAGCGCATCGCTTCGCAGCGAAGTTGCGCGGAATCAGCGGTTTGGATCAGCGCAAAAAAAGGAAGAAACGTGTGTTCAACTGGACGAAGAAAAGCGGAAGAAATTTTGTTAGTGGTTTCTAATTTGCCGTCCCGAACTGGAACGCCTAGGCAGAGAGAATTTCCGAATTGGAACGCGGCCCCTGCCCTCAGCAGAACACCCTCTTCGAAAAGTCCCGAGTGGGGGGCACTTCGCTACCAACGGGAATTATGACGTCTGACCATTCCGCCTCGGCTCGAGCGGACGCAGGCGATATTCGCAGTCGCCGCCCGGGGCCATGCCCAGGAGTTCCGCTTCGTAGGGCACCGGCCGGGATTGCTCGAGGTTTGTCGAATTCAGGAGACGAACGAAAAGTACTGCGCGATTCGCGACTTTGCGGGGGAGCGTGAGGAGTTTGCCGTTGGTTTCGCCCCATTCGAGATCGCCCTTGGCAACAAAGAAATTCTGCTGCGCATCCCAGCCGGAAACTTCTACGCGATAGGTGGTGACCGCCGAAAGGCCACTGAGCGGAGACATGCGGAACCTCCCGGCCGAGGAAAAAGCAGACGACGTGCCAGGCGACTTTTCGCCAAGAAGCAGAAAAGAATCGAGTTGTGGCGAGAGGGGCGGCGGGACGTGTGTGAGAGCGGGACAGGAGATGTTTCTGTGTTCCGAAGCGGTGCACGGCGTTGTGCTGCTGTGGCGCCGAAATTTCCGGCCCGCGAGATCATGGGCGATAGACGAGCAAATAGTAGGTGACGAATCTTTCGACGGGGCCGTAGGTATAGCGAAAGACGAGGAAAGCGAGCAGCAAGCCGATCATTCCATAGTTGTTGCCGTGGAGCCAGTCGAGGTAGCGCTGAGCTTGATTTTCGCTCATGAAGATCATGACGCCGGAGCTGCCGTCGAGAGGGGGAGCGGGAAGCAAGTTGAAAACGCCGAGAAGAAGATTGAGGGAAAAGAAAGCGTAAAGGATAGTCCAGGCAAAATCACCGGAGCCGGTGTACCGATTCAGATGGGCGAAGCCCATGGACAACCCGATTCGGATGAGTACGGCGGCAAGAAGCATCAACGAAAAATTGGCGGCGGGGCCGGCGAGGGCCATCCAGGCGGCGCGGCGGGGATGGCGGCGCTCCCAGTGCGGATCGTAGGGCGCGCTGGCCCATCCGATCATGGAGCCCATGGCGAAAAACGCGGCGATGGGAATGATGACCATGCCCCACGGAGAACGGCGGATGTGCGGCACGGGATTGAGGGAGACCTGCCCGCCGAGGGCCGCGGTTTCGTCGCCGCCGAGTTTGGCGACCAAGGCGTGAGAAGCTTCGTGACAGGTGGTAGAGAAGAGGAACGCGACGTACCAGATGAAGCCGATGGCGATAAACTCGGGAGTGATGTTCGGCATGTCCTTTTTCCGCGAAGCGTTGAAAATAGACAGGGTAGAGGGCAAGGGGTGAGAAAGCAAGAAAACTGTGACGAGTGGCGAGGCCAATGAGCGGAATTCGCAAATCGAAAAGCGAAACTAGAATCGAAAGGCGACACCGGGGAATATGAAAGTCGAAACTCGAAATTGGAAAACCGGGAACCGAGAATCGGAAGAAAGCTCCGCACGATTATTTCCTCAAGCCTGTCCAAGGCTGGAGTTTTTTTCTGCATTATGATTTTCGGCCTATGGCGCAAATCCATGCTCTGCGGGGTTCGGCGACAACCTGAACATCGGAGAAGCCGGCGTTGACGAACAATTCGCGGTGCTCGTCGATGCCCAGGAGCTTCATGCCGGTTTTGGAGGCATACTTTTCGGCCAATCTGGCCGAAGTCGTGTTGGCGCCCTTGTAGATTTCCGGGATGACAATGAACCTGCTATCCGGCTTGCGGACTTTCAAGATTTCCGCCATGCCAGCGGGAATGTTCGTCCACCAGAACAGGGTTTCCACGGCGGTGACAAGGTCGAATATGCCGTCCGGAAACGGCAATTCGGAAAACGAGCTGTGGAGAGCCTTGACCCGGCCGAGTTCTATCCAGTGCGCGTTGGTCTTTCTCGTGAAGGCGACCCTCTCTTCGGCATGGTCGATGCCAAAAACCTTCGCATGGCGAGTAGATACAGGATTTTTCGCAATTCCATATACTCCATATTATTGACCCACCTGTAGAACGTAGAAACCGTGAAGCCTGATTAAGAAATTTCGTTTTGGGCAAATAGGTTAAACGATTTCTTCGCGTTCGGCGTCCCAAGTCACGGGGCGGCTCAGGCGAAGGGAAGCGATGGCCATCTGGCAGGCGATGGCGGAGCGGTAGCCGATCTCGAAGGGGCAGTTGGGTTCGTGGCGAGAGCGGACACACTCGAAGAAGTTGCGCATGTGCGCGTCGGTGGCGCCGGAGCCGCCGACGATATCGGGCTTCGCGCCGGCGGAAGGAGAAGGCGCTGACTCGGGAGCGGCGGCGCGGCCACGCCCCTGCGGCACGTAGGTGACGTCGTCCGCGTAGCGGAGGATCGTGCCTTTCCTGCCGAGCACGAGGTCGTTGCCATTTTCGCCGTAGTAATCGTTGCCGAAGCCGGAATTCCAGGTGAAGAGGAGATTCTCGGGCTGGTCCAGGGAGACGTCCATGGTGTCGGGAACCTGCATGTCGGGGGAAAAGTAGTTGTAGCCGGCCATGACGACGCGGCGGGGGATTTTGAGGTTGAGGACTTTGTACCAGAAGGCGACCTGGTGAACCATGTTCTCGAAGACGTTGCCGCCGGAATAGTCCCAGAAGAAACGCCAGTTGATGAAGCGCTCGGGATCAAAGGAATGGGGAGCGGCTTCGCCTTCGAAATCCTTCCAGGCGACGTGCTCGGGAGTGCAGTCGGGAGGAATGGCTCTGCGCCAGCCGCCGTAGGGAGCGTTGCGATAGTGATGGGCGTGGATTGCCGTGATGACACCCATGCGCTCGGGCGTGGCGAATTCGCGGGCGCGCTCGAAGACCGTGCCACTGACGGATTGGACGCCGATCTGGACGATGTTGCGCGCTCCTTCGAGAGAGCGGCGCATGCGGCGGGCGTGATCGGGATTGAAGGCCATGGTTTTTTCCTGATAGACGTCCTTGCCGGCCTGAATGGACGGAACGAAATGGAGCGCGTGAAGATGCTGCGGCGTGGCGATGAGGACCGCGTCAATGGATTTGTCGTCAAGGAGGCGGCGGAAGTCGGAGTAGGTTTGGATATCCGGGGCGAGGCGCTTCACTTCGTCGAGGCGGCGGGTGTACACGTCGGCGACGGCGACAGCCTGGGTATTGGGTGCGCGCAAGGCGGCTTTGAAGATCTCCTGTCCGCGGCCACCCGCGCCGATGAGACCGAAGCGGACGCGGTCATTGGCGCCAAGGACACTGCGGGGAATGAGGGAGGAGCCGGCGAGCGCGGCGGCTCCGTTAGCGAGGCTGTGAACAAAAGCGCGGCGATTCATCATGATGAGAATCCTCCCCGATGATTCTGGCGTGGTGAACCGGTGGGAGCATATCACTTCCGGAAAAAGTTGGGACAATGCAACTCCCGCGGGGGACGACGAATCTAGTGGCTTGAGCGGGCCGCGAGTTTGCCAAGAAAAGGAGGGGCGTATGAGGGGGATGGTGATTGCGGGGACGATTGCGATGGGATTGGCGCTTGTACCGGCCGGGGGCGTGGCGGCTGCAAGACGGGCGCGAACGAGCCGGACGGATGAAACGCAGACGATTGAGGTAAGTGCGAAGAAGTACGAGTTCACGCCGAGCGAGATTCGCGTGAAGAAGGGAAGCAAGGTGCGGCTGGAAGTGCATTCGACGGATGAAGAGCACGGAATCAAGCTCAACGTGTATCCGGAGGGGAGCAAGGACAGATCCACGCCCGGATTGGTGTTCGATTATCCCGAGGAGAACGGAAAGGTGCAGAAGGGGAAAGACCAGATTCTCGAGTTTGTGGCGGAGAAGACGGGGACGTACGAGTTCAAGTGCGCGAAGTTGTGCGGAATTCATCATGGAAGGATGAAAGGGAAGTTGATTGTGGAGGAGTAACGCATTCGAGCGTTGGAATCGGGGCATGTGCGGAGGCAGAACCGCTCGATGTCTGAGGCGACGTAAGGTCGGAGCTAAAGCTCCGACCCTCTAAAGACAATGCAACGTATCTGAAACTCTGGATACGAAAAGGCCGGTCGAGGCTGACGCATGGGGATTGGAGCAGAGGGACTTAATGCATGGCGGCGCCGCCTGGGGTGTGGGTGGGGCGCTTCATCAGGAAGATGAAGGGAAGCATGAAGAGGAAGAGCCCAAGGAGAAGGCGGAAGACGTCAATGTAAGCGATCATGCTGGCCTGCTGCTCGACCATGCGGAAGAGTGCGGCGCGTGCCTGTTCGGCGGAGGTGACGGGGTCGCCGCTGACGGACATGAACTTTTCCTTCAAAGCTTGAAACATGACGGCGGCCTGCGGGCTGAAGGCGCTGACGTGCGCGCCGAGGGAGTGGATGTTGCGCTGCTCTAGGCGCTGTTCGAGGGTGCTGACCACGGAGATGCCGATGCTGCCGCCGAGATTGCGGACGAGGTTGAAGAGGCTGGTGGCGTTGCCCATAGTCTCGCGCGGGATGGGATCCATGCTGATAGTGGTCAAGGGAACGAAGAGAAGGCCGAGCGAGAGGCCCATGATGATTTGCGGCCAGAAGAAATCCCAGAAGCCGGCGTTGAGATTGAGGCGCGAGAACTGCCACATGGTGAAGGCGCAAACGGTGAGACCGGTGGCGAGCATTTTGCGGGGGTCGAGCTTGGACATGAGCAGGCCGACCAGAGGCATGGCGATGAAGGAGCCGACGCCGCGGGGAGCCATGGCGATGCCGGCCTGGACGGCGGGATAGCCGAGAAGGGTTTGCATGATGAGGGGAATCATGACGGTGGTGCCATAGAGGCCGACGCCGAGAAGCGACATGAGGAAGACGCCGGTGGTGTAGGTGCGTTCGCGGAAGACGCGGAGATTGACGACGGGTTCCTTGGCAGTGAGTTCGCGGACGAGGAACGCGACGAGGAAGACGACGGCGACGACGGTGAGAACGGTGATCCAGGTGGTGCCGAACCAATCCTTTTCCTGGCCCTTGTCGAGGACGATCTGGAGCGTGCCGACCCAGACGGCGAGCATGCCGATGCCCCAGTAGTCGATGCGGCTGGAAGCGCGGCGGATGTAGGAAGGATCGAAGATGAAGAGCTGCGTCATGAGGATGGAGGCGATGCCGATGGGAACGTTAATGTAGAAGACCCAGCGCCAGGAGTAGCTGTCCGTGAGCCAGCCGCCGAGGACGGGACCGAGCATGGGAGCGACGACGATGCCGAGTCCCCAGAAGCCCATGGCCTTGCCGCGGTCCTGTGGGGGAAAGGATTCGAGGAGGACGGCTTGCGAGATGGGCTGGAGGCCGCCACCGCAGGCTCCTTGAATGATGCGGAAGAAGACAAGAAGAGGAAGCGTGGGAGCGAGTCCGCAGAGGAACGACGAGATGGTAAAGCCGGTGACGGAGAAGAGAAGCATGCGTTTGCGGCCGAAAAAGTTGGAGAGCCAGCCGGTCATGGGAAGAACGATGGCGTTGGAGACGAGATAGGAGGTGAGGGTCCAGGTGGACTCGTCCACGGTGGCGGAAAGGCTGCCGGCAATGTGCGGGAGGGAGACGTTGACGACGGTGGTGTCCAGCACTTCCATGAAGGTGCTGAGCATGACGGCGACGGCGATGATCCAAGGATTGATGGGCTGTGACGGGGCGGCCAAAGCCTGGGAGCGAAGTTCTGAATCGGGCATGAGATTGGAGGCGCAGAAGCGCGCGCCGCGGGAGATATTTTACACAGATTGACGCAGGCGGCGGGGGAGAGGAGTACGGTCAGGTTGTTTACGCAGAGGCAGAAGAGGGCAGGAGAGCGATGCCGTTAGGGTCGGCGAGGAGAGAGGTTACGGAATCGCGGCAGATGCTGAAGGAATCGAGGCCGGAAATACCGGGAGTAACCGGCGCGGGTCTGTGGCCGGCGAGAAGATTGAGGGCGATGTGATGATGGTAGCCGTCCCAGGAAAGAAAGCGGAAGTGGCCCCAGTTGGCGGTGAGGCGCAGACCAAGCAATTCGTAGAACGATTGCGAGGCGTCGAGATCGCGCACGGTAAGATGCATGTGGCCGAGGCGGGTGGCCTTGGGAAAGGTGTTCCATTGCGGCCCGGCGGAACGGGAGAGTTCGCGCAGATCGAGCGGGAGAGTAGCCATGGTGATGTGGCCGCCGGACCATTCCCAGGATCCGCGCGGGCGGTCGGCGTAAACCTCGATGCCGTTTTCTTCGGGATCCGAGAAGTAAAGCGCTTCACTGACGAGATGATCGGCGGCGCCGACGAAATTCCAGCGATGGCCGGAAGCATGGCGGAGGAAGGAGCCGAGCGCGGCGCGGTCGGGCAGAAGAATGGCAAAGTGATAGAGGCCGGCGGTGCGTTCCGGGCGAGGCTCGCCATTGGGAAGATGTCTTAAGGTGAGGAAGAAGCCATCGCCTGCGGAGAGGCTGGCGGATCCGGCGGAGTGTTCCAGGAGGCGGAAGCCGAACTCTTGATAGAAGGCCGTCTGCCAGGGGAGATCGAGAACTTTGAGGGTGACGTCGCGGAGAGGCCAGGGAGAAGAAGTCATATTGTTTCGAAACGCGCCGGAGCCGGATGAGCGCGCGAAAGAAATTGGCACAGGGAGATGGTTCCGGGACCTGGACTCGAACCAGGATACTCAGCTCCAAAGGCTGATGTCCTACCAATTAGACGATCCCGGAATGGCTAAAGGAATTTTAGCAGAGGCGGCGCGAATTTCGCAGCCACCGCGGGTGACGGATTTGCGCGGCGGTTATTCGTAGCGCAAGGCGACGACGGGATCGACGCGGGTTGCGCGGCGCGCGGGGATGTAGCAGGCGGCGAGGGTGACGGCAATCAAGAGCAAAGCCACACCCCCGAAGGTGAGCGGGTCCGCCGCGCCGACGCCGTAAAGCAGGCTTTTCGCGAAGCGCGTGACGGCCAGAGCGAGGCCGGTGCCGAAAGCGGCGCCGAGCAGGGAGAGAATCATGCCGCGCAGCAGGACCATGCGCAGAAGTTCGCGCTTGTTCGCGCCAAGCGCTGCGCGGATGCCGATTTCCCTGGTGCGGCGCGCGACTTCGTAGGAAACCAAGCCGTACAGACCGACGCAGGCGAGGAGCAGCGCGAGCGCTCCGAAGAAGCCGGACAAGCGGGCAATCAGGCGCTCCTGAAAGATTTGACCGTCGATGCGCTCGGTTTCGGTCTTCACGTCAAACACGGGCAGATTGCTGTCCATTTCCGCGACCAGGGAGCGAATTTGCGGCATGGCTTGCGCCGGTTCGCCGGAGGTGCGCACGAGGAAAGAGACGCCGCCGCCGGAATTGGGGACGTAGGCCGTGGGTTTAACTTCGCGGCGCAGGCTGTTGTACTTCGCGTCGGCGACGACGCCGATGATTTCCCAGCCGGGCCCTTCCTGCTCACTTCTCTCCTGGTCGCTGTGAGATTCCGCCAGCCGCAGACCCCAGCGGATTCTGGTTGGGGAAATAGTGTTGGACGAAGGCGTGATTCACGATCAGGGGAACCGGAGGAAGATTCGCGGGCTGTGCGGGAGACTTGGATTTGGTTCCGGATTTCAGTTCAGCGGCGGCTTGCGCTTGTTTCGCGGCGCGAGCGGCGGCGGCAGCTTGCGCGACTTCAAAATCGCGCGGGCCGAAGGCGCGACCGGAGAGAAGGGGTATGCCCATGGTCTGGAAGAAGTCCGGGCCGGCGGCGAACATGTCGGAATCGCTGCCCTTATCTTTGGGGTTGCCGGGCAACTGGAACGTGGTGGTCCAGAGCCAGCCGCTTAGGAGGGGCGTCCAGGAATAGCTGACGGAACGAACTCCGGGAAAAGAAGAAAGGCGGGTTTGCAGGTCGCGGTACAAGTTGTCGGCGGATTCCGGGGAGTAACCCAGGAGAGTCGGGTCGAGGCGGAAGGTGAGGAGATTCCGCGTTTCGAAGCCCGGGTCAACGCGCTTCAGATTTTGCAGAGTGCGAACGAGCACACCGGCGCCGGCCAAAACGACGATGCTGAGGGTCATTTGGAGAACGACGAGGCCGTTCCCGGCGGCAAGCCATCTTCTGGCGCCGCCGGATTCCGGCGCGGAACTGCCGGAGCCTTCCTTGAGAGCGGGCATCAGGTTCACGCGGATGCCGCGGAGCGCCGGCGCGAGACCAAAAAGAATTCCGGTGAGGATCGAGACGCCCAGGGTGAACAGGAGGACACGCACATTGATGGCGGGGATAAACGGCACGCGGCCGTCCTGATTTTGGACGATGAAAGCCATGATCGCGGCAACGACCCAGGAGGCAAAAAGAATCCCCAGCGCGCCGCCGGCGAGGGAAAGCACGAGGCTTTCCGTCAGGAGCTGGCGCACGATGCGCCCCGCGGAAGCGCCGAGAGTGGCGCGCAAGGCCATTTCTTTTGTTCGGGTGGTGGCGCGGGAAAGAAGCAGGCCGGCGATGTTTGCGCAGGCAATCAGCAAGACGACGCCTACGGCGAACATCAACAGGTAAAAGGGAGTGGCGATTTCGGGCCGGTCGCCGGTGAGGCCCTCTTCGGCGGGTAGCAGGGCGAGGGAGGCGGCGTCTTCCGGCTTTGCCATCGGCTTGGCGCCGGAAGTGACTTCGTTGTGGAAGAGCGTGTTGACCACGGCCTGCGCCTGAGAGAGGGGCGTTCCGGGTTTCAGGCGGCCCACGAGAGTGAGATACCAGCTCTTCGGATCGAGTTCGCGATTGTCCCAAGGCAATTGCAGGCGCGGCTGGACCGAGAGGGGAATCCACATTTGTATGGTAGTGCCGGGCGCCGGCGCGTTAAACCGCGGTTCGGCGACGCCGACGATGGTGCAGGCGACTTTGTTCAGGAAGATGGTCTTACCGATTGCGGCGGGCAAGCCGCCGAACTGGTTTTGCCAGAAATCGTAGTTCAGCACGACTACCGGAGTGGAGGAAGGCGTGTCGTCCTCCGGAGAAATCAACCGCCCTGCCGCGGGCTGGATTCCGAGGGTTTCAAAGAAGTCCCCCGAGACGTACTCCGCATTGTCGATCACGCTCGCGGGCCCATTGCCGCTCATACTCAAACGGTTCGCGCCGGCGAAGGCAGCCACGCTGGAGAAGACTTCGCCGCGCGCTTTGACCTCGCGAAAGAAAGGCGCCGAGAACGAGCAACCCGAGGTCTGCCCGGTTCTGCACTCGCCGTAGGCCATGTAACTCTCGAACGCCAGCTCCTTGTGAGCACGCCATTCGAGAAGCACGAGCCGGTCGGCGTCGCGTACCGGCAAGCGGCTCAGCAGCGCGGCATCGATGAGACTGAAGATGGCCGAGTTCGCGCCAATGCCCAGGGCGAGAGTGAGAATCACGACGGCAGTGAATCCCGGCGATCGGCGGAGCGTTCGCAGGCCATAGCGAACGTCGCCGAGGAGATCCTCGAGCCAGGTCCAGCGCCACTGGTCGCGCGTCACTTCCATGACGAGGCCGACGTTGCCAAATTCGCGGCGCGCGGCGGATTCGGCTTCGCGGGCGGACGAGCCTCGGTCCAGGCGGTCCGCCGCGGCCATGCGCAGATGGTTCTGGATTTCGTCCTGGAGTTCCTGCCGGCGGCTGCGCCAAAAGCTCCAGAATTTCATGACGCACTCTCCTTCCTCGCCGGATTCAGGACGCCCGCAATGGCGAGAGAAAACTGCGCCCAGCGGGAGCGCTCCTCGGTGAGGCGGCGCTTGCCCGAGGCGGTCAGGCGATACACCTTGACGCGCTGCTTGTTATCTGAAATTTTCCATTCGGAGGCGATCCACTTCTGTTTTTCAAGGCGGTGCAGAGCAGGGTAGAGGGAACCGGCATCCACCTGGAGCACTTCGCCGGAAAGTGCGCGGATGGTTTGGCTAATGTCGTAGCCGTGCCGAGGAGCCCAGAGAAGGGTTTGCAGGATGAGGAGATCGAGAGTGCCCTGGAGAAGCTCGATGCGGTTCTGGTAGCGCTCGCCCATGTTGGTCTCCGGCCAGCCGGGATATAGGAATTCTATATCCAGGATATAGAGTGTCTATTGCCTTCGAGTGGGAGCAACTGGAATGCCACGCCGCCCTCGCGCGTAAGTTCATAAAATGCAAAGCAATTCGTTGCCGCGGGCAGAGGCCATTCCCTCACGAAGTGACCGAATGCGGACAAGGCGGTCCCACAAGCGGACAGTAAGAAGAGCGCCGCCCGGTATTCGCTGGGGCGGCGAGGCGGAGGTGTCGGTGGAGCAGGGGCGGCGGAGTGGTTGTGCGGGAGGAGCGAGATTCTGCTAGATTAGAAAGGTTGTCTCCTCAGCGGAGAGGTGTCCGAGCGGTTGAAGGAGCACGCTTGGAAAGCGTGTGTAGGAGAAATCCTACCG
>Ga0209581_1001529_pt1 | contig 26438 bp, 22 predicted proteins | sample Coa_R2_FD_187160 | JGI IMG/M metagenome (GOLD analysis project Ga0209581, IMG submission 187160) | Surface soil microbial communities from Centralia Pennsylvania, which are recovering from an underground coalmine fire - Coalmine... | ecosystem: Environmental > Terrestrial > Soil > Unclassified ...
CGCAGGTCGAGAGGGCCGGGTTGCCCGGGTTGGGAATCGGGAAGGGCTGGCTAAAGAAGCACTGCGCGTCGGGGAGACACACGTCGCCGATCCCCGTGCACTGCGCGTTGCTGGTGCAGGCCGTGGCGGGGGTCTTGGCGCAGTGGCTCGTCGAGAGCGTGCCGAGCGAGCAGTTCCCCGGCGGGCCCGCGGCCCCACCCAGCGTGAGCATCGTGCCGTTGGTCGCGGTGACGGCGAGCGTGTTCTGGGAGCCGTTGGGCAGGAAGGCCCCCGGCACGGTCACGTTGGCGCCGCCGCCGAAGTAGAGGCAGCCGAGCCCCAGGTCGACGAGCTTCGCGCCCATGCCGTCGTCGAGCTCGCCGTCGAGCGGCGCTGCCGGCGGGGTCACAAGCCCCGCGCCGCCGCAGTTCGAAGTCCCCGGCGTCACGCTCAGGCTGAGCTTGGTAAAGGCACCAGGCACGGTCGTGGTGGTCGTCCCGCCGATCGTCGTCGTGGTGGTGGACGTTGACGTTGTGGTCGTCGTGGTGGTCGTCGTGGTCGTGGTGGTGGTGGTCGTCGTGGTGCTGGTCGTGGTGGTCGTCGTGGTCGTGGTGGTGGTGGTCGTCGTGGTGGAGCCGCCGCCCACGCCTGGGCAGAGGCCTGGCTGCCCGCCGCCAGCGTTCTTGATCAGGAACGTCTTGGCGTCGTTCTTCTTGATGATGTCGTGCTGGCTGTCGAAGAGCATGTGGTAGCGGTCGCCGGCGACGATCGTGAAGAGCACGCACCCGCCGGTGCCGGGATTGGGCGGGACGATGCTGATCGGCCCGTTCTTGCCGGTTGCGAGGGCTTTGAAGGACACCGTGCCGCCGCTCGACCTCTTGAACTGCACGATCTTGACCGGACCGTTGTGGCCGGCCTTGTCGACGTACTTGAAGCCCTTGGTGGGCGAGCCGCTCCAGAAGGGCTTGCCGGTGGCCGGGTCGGTGCCCTGCGGCAGCACGAAGGACTGGTTGCTCGACGTGGCGCCAAAGGCAAAGACGTGGAGGCCAGCCCCGTTGACGGTCGGGTCGCCCACGATCGTGACGGGGCTCGCCTTCTGGAGTCCCTGCCCGAGCACGCTGCGACGGCTCGGATCCGCGCCGGCCTTCGGATCCTTGATTACCTCCTGCTTCCCGGTGAGCTTCTGGTCGGCAGGCTCGAAGACCATGAGCGCGACGCTCGTGGCCGCGCCCGTCGCGTCGTAGCCGAGGGTGACACCCCGGTTCGCCGAGCAGTTGTTGGTGACCGAGACGTCCACGGCAACCGACCCGCCCGAGGCAACCAGGGTCGGCGAGAAGGAGGCGCCGCCCACCGCCACGGGCCCCAGGCTGGTCGATATCGTGGCGCCGTTCACGGTGGCCGAGGCGACCGGTGTCTTCGTTCCGCCGCTGTCCACTGCGGAGAGCGTCACGGTGATCGTTGCGCAGCTCGACATCTGCTGGTTCGCCTTGAGAAAGAGCGACGCCCCCACGATGGATTCGAGTGTCGTGTCCGTGGTGAAGGGCAGCGCGGTGAAGGTGGGGAACGCAGCCGTGGTGTTCCGTGGCACCGAGATCGCAACCGTCACCGGCGAGCCGCCCGTCGGCGCCGTCTCGTCGAGGAAGGTGTGCGTGGTGCCGCCAGGGACCGTCACGCCAGAGACGCTGTTGTGGAAGTAGAACGTGCGTTGCACGCCGGCGGCACGCGCGCTCCCTCGGGGCAGCAAGCCGAGCGCGGTCAGTGCGACAGCGACGGCAACGACAGCAGGCATCCACCTCGGTCGCATGGGGACCTCCCTCGATCGACGTTGTTCAGCGCGACGCGAACCTCCCGCGTTTCGGGGCTCCCTGTCAAGGGAGATTTGTGATCGTCGCCGAAGGCGGTGTTCCGCTCGCAGCGATTGTCCGCGGGTCCCTGTCCCGGCAGGGGGGAGGCGATGCTTGCCCGAGTCCGCTCCGGGGCGCTGCGCGGCATCGATGCGCTCATCGTGGATGTCGAGGTCGACGTGTCACCCGGCCTGCCCCAGACCACGACCGTCGGTCTCCCCGACGGCGCCGTGCGCGAGGCGCGCGACCGCATCCGCGCGGCGCTGCGCAACTCGGGCTTCGACTATCCGCCGCGCCGCGTGACCGTGAACCTGGGGCCGGCCGGTATTCGCAAGGAGGGGGCGGCGTTCGACCTCCCCATCGCACTCGGCGTGCTGGTTGCTGCGGGCACGGCGGCGCTGCCCGATCTCGGGACCTGGTGCGTGCTCGGCGAGCTCGGCCTCGACGGCCGCGTCCACGCCGTGCGCGGCGCGCTACCGGTGGCCGCCGCCGCGCGCGCCGCGGGGCTCCGTGGTCTGCTCGTCCCACGGGCCAACGCGGCCGAGGCGGCGCTCGCGGGTGCTCCCCCGGTGGTCGGGGTCGAGACGCTCGCCGAGGCCGTCGCCCACCTCCGGGGCGACGCCCCGCTCGCTCCGGTAGCCGTCGACGCGGCGGCGCTGCTGGCGGCCGCCCCGCTGGCCGCCGGCGACCTCGCCGATGTCCGCGGGCAGGCGCACGCCAAGCGGGCGCTCGAGGTGGCGGCGGCGGGCGGTCACAACGTGCTCCTCTTGGGCCCGCCGGGCTCCGGCAAGACCATGCTCGCCCGGCGCCTGCCATCGATCCTGCCGCCGCTTACGCTCGAGGAGGCGATCGAGGTCACGGCCATCCACAGCGTGGCGGGGCTCCTCGACGGCCGGCCGCTGGTGACGGCGCGCCCGGTGCGCGCCCCGCACTGCTCGATCTCCGATGCGGCGCTGCTCGGCGGGGGGAGCCCCATCCGTCCGGGCGAGATCACGCTCGCGCACCGCGGGGTGCTCTTCCTCGACGAGCTGCCCGAGTTCCGCCGCAACGCCCTCGAGCCGCTCCGCCAGCCGCTCGAGGAACGCCGCATCACCGTCGCCCGGGGCGCCGGCGCGGTCGTGTTCCCTGCCGATGTGCAGCTCATCGCGGCGATGAATCCCTGTCCCTGCGGGCGGCTCGGCGATCCCGGCGACCCCTGCCGCTGCACCCCGCCGCTGCTCGAGCGCTACCGGGCGCGGGTCTCGGGCCCGCTGCTCGACCGCATCGATCTGCACGTCGAGGTGCCGCGCGTGCCGGTGGGGGCGCTCGCCGCCGAGGAGGGCGGTGCCGAAGGCTCGGCCGCGGTGCGAGCGCGGGTGGAGGCCGCCCGCGCGCGCCAGCGCGCGCGGCTCGGTGCCCACGCAAGCGGCCTCAACGCCCACCTGGCCGGGCGCGAGGTGCGACGGGTCTGCCGCATCGGCCCGGCGGGCCAGCGGCTGCTCGAGGTGGCAAGCGAGCGGCTCGGCCTCTCCGCGCGCGCCTACACGCGCATCCTGCGCGTCGCCCGCACGATCGCTGACCTCGCCGGGGAGGCGGAGATCACCACCGCCCACCTCGCCGAAGCGATCCAGTACCGCAGCCTCGACCGGCCGGTCGTGCGCTGAGCGGGCATTTGACCCGTGCGAGCGCTGCGCCTACGTCGGCCGGGTGCGGATCGCGGCGCTCCTCCTCTGCCTCGCGGCCGGCAACGCCGCCGGGGCGGCGGGGCAGGTCGAACAGCTCGTGGTGCTTGCCGGGCGCGGGGAGGCCGACCTCGCGGCGCTCCTTGCCCGCCAGCGCGCTCGGGGTAGCTCGGAGCACGGCGGCTGGGTTGCCCCCCGAGAGTTCGGCCGGCGCTTCGGCGCGCCCGGCCGGGACCTGCGCCGCGTGCGACGCTGGCTGCGCTCGGTGGGTTGTCGCGTGCGGCCGTTTGCGAGCCGCTGGCTCGTCGCGTGCACGGGGGCGGCGCCGCTTGCCGTGCCGGCGACGCTCGAGGGGGTCGTCACCGCCGTGCTCGATCCCACCGCCGCGCCGCCGGTCGTCTTCCACCACCGCACCGACGGGCTGCGGCCGGCGCTGCTCGCCGGCAACCGCTGGGTGCTCACGCCGGCGGAGTTCAGCCGCATCTACGGGCTCGAGAGTCCCGGCGGTGCCTTCGTCGACGGCCGCGGGCGCACGATCGGCGTCGTCGGCGTGAGTCAGATCGACGCGGCCGACGTGGCCGCCTTCCGCACGCGGTTTGCGCTCCCGCCGCTCGCGCTCGAGCAGGTGGGCGGGTCCCGGCAGCCGGGCTCGGCAGCCGAGGTCGAGGCGACGCTCGACGTCACGTGGGCCGGCGCGGTGGCGCCCGGGGCGCGGATCGTGCTCGCGGCCGGTCCCGGGCTCGTGGGGGCGCTCGCGACCCTCGTCGATCGGCCCGACGTCGACATCATCACCCTCTCGCTCGCCATCTGCCCCGGCGGCGGCGCGGGCCCCTTCATCGCGACGGCGCTCCGGCTCTTCCGCCAGGCGGCTGCGCAGGGCCAGACGGTTCTCGTGGCGTCGGGCGATCGCGGACCCCGGTCATGCCCCGGCACCGGGCTCGATCCGTTCGCCTCCTCGCCATGGGTGACCGCCGTGGGCGGTACGACCCCGATGCCGGTGCTCGACGCCCACGGCATCGCGCAGGGCTACGGGACGGAAATCGCCTGGCACGACTCCGACGGAGCGAGCGGCGGCGGGGTAAGCAGGGTGCCGCGGCCCCGCTATCAGCGCGGCGCGCGCCGCACGGTGCCCGACGTCGCCTTTCCGGCTGCCGTGATCTACCCCCTCGGGTATCAGGGCGTGGTGCGCTGCTGCATCGGCGGCACGAGCGCGGCAGCGCCCGCGTGGGCGGGCGCCGTCGCCCGCCTCGACGAGCTGCGCGGCGAGCGCCTGGGCTTCCTGAACGACCGGCTCTACCGGCTCGGCCGCGCGCAACGCCGCGGCGGCCCCGCCGTCTTCCACGACATCACCTCGGGGTCGAACGCGATCGCCGGGGCGCGCGGCTTCCGCGCCCACCGCGGCTACGATCTCGTGACCGGATGGGGCACGATCGCCGGCCCGACGTTCTTCACGACCTTTCCCTGAAGCCCGCTCAGCTCCCGAGCATGAAGGTGCCGAGGCAGCTCGCGAACGGATCCTCGGGTCCGCGCTCGTAGGCGATGCCGCGTACGAAGGCGACGGCGCGCGCGAGCCGGTAGCACTCGACGCGCGCGTGGAGATCGAGACCGGGCGCTGCCGCCCGCAGGTAGTCGACGCGAAGGTCGATGGTCGCGATCGGCCGCAGCGTCTCGAGCGAGCAGGCGACGGCCAGTCCCGAGGCCTGGTCGAGGAGCGTCGTCACCGCGCCGCCGAAGACCACCCCGCGGGCCGGGTCGCCGACCAGCTCGGGCCGATAGGGCAGCCGCAGCACTGCAAAGCCCGGTCCCGTTTCCACCACGGTGATGCCGAGGCGATGCGCATGCGGCGTGTGCGCGGTCATCTCCGCGCTGCCGGGACCGAAGAGCCCCGAGAGCGCAAGCGGGCGATCGGTGCTCATGCTGCGCCCTTGTAGCGAGCGTGGGGAGGCCAGGCCAGCCCGTGTGCGCCCTTCGGGCGAGGCGCTGCAGGGATGCACGAGGAGCGGCGCCTGTCGCATTGCCATCACTGCCAGGACGCCGCTCGGGTGCGGGCGGCCGTGGCACGCCGGCTGCTCCGTCGCGTCGAACGTGAGCCCTTCGCCCGGCCGGCTGGTGCGCCTCGCGCTCCTGCTCGCGCTCACGGGGCTGCTCGGTCTCGGCCGTGCGGAGGGCAAGCGCCACCGCACGAACGGGCTCGTGCGGGTGGTGACGCCCGCCGATCACGGGACGGTGCCGGCACATCCGTTCGTCAACGTCATCGTGCGCTTCGGCAGCGTCGGGAGCGCCGCCGCCGACCCCGCGACGTTCCGCGCCCGTCTCGACGGCCGCGACGTCACGGGTCGCTTTACGCCGATCGTGGAGGCGGGCGCGACCGTCGGCATGCGCGCGCGCTTGGATCGCGCCCTCCTCGCACCCGGTCGGCACGCAAATCAGCTGAGGCTCGCCGTGGCGTCGCGGGGCGGTGGCAAGCCCCTGCACGACGTCGATCGCGTGCGCTTCCACGTCACCGAGGCACCGGACCGGCCGCCGATCCCCGCGCTGGTCGCGAGCGGCGACGTCGTGCTGCCCGGTGTCCCCATGACCTTCGACGGCTCGCGCAGCGTCGATCCGGACCAGGACGAGCTCAGCTACACCTGGGACTTCGGCGACGGCACGACGGCTGCCGGGCCCGAGGTGACGCACGTCTATGCCGCGGGGGCGGGCTCGGTGGTCGTGCGGCTTGCGGTGAGCGACGGGCAGCGCACGGCGACGGCCGCGACGACGCTCTACGCGACGCCGGCGCTCGATCCGGGACGCACGCCGGGGCTCCTCAGGCTCGATGCCGACCAGGCGCTCGAGCTGGGTGCGGTCGCCGTCGGGGCGGCGGCGACGCGGACCTTCGTCGTGCGCAACCTCGACACGGCAGGCACCTCCCAGCTCAAGGTCGAGCTTGCTGCCAGCACGCCCGCCTTCGCGGTCGCCCCCACGACCCTCGACCTCGGCCCCGGCGGCGCGCAGACGGTGACCGTCACCTTCGCGCCCGCAGCGCCGGGGCATCAGTCCGCGACGCTCACCGCCGTCGCCTCGGCGCGCAACGCCCCCGTGATCGAGATCCTCGTCCACGGCTTCGGCGGCGCCGCACCGGCAACCGGTCCCACGCAAGCTGCGGGCACGCTCTTCTACCTGGACGCCCTCGGTGCGCCGCTCGGCATCGCGCCCGACGGCACCCGCTTTGCGGTCGACAACACGGTGGGCCTCTGCCAGGGGAGCGGGGATCCGTGCATCGTCGGCAGCGACTGCAGCAGCGGGGTCTGTCTGCCGGGCGGCCAGACGACGTTCGATCCCGTCGACCTGTGCAGCGACGGCCAGAACCTCTACCTCCTCTCCGACGACGTCTTCACCGACACGAGCGGCGCCGATCGCACCGTGGGTGTGCTCGCCCTCGCGCTCACGTCGGGGGGCGTGCGCACCGGCGCCTCGATCCTCTACCGGACGACGTCCTGCACCATGCATCTCGCCTGCGACCACGCCCCGGGCGGCAGCCTCTACCTCGCCGAGTATCACGACGTGACCACGCCGCCGCGCTGTCTGCGAACGGCGGAGGAAAGCCTCGTCGCGGTAAGCCGCACGACGGGCGCCGCCACGACGCTGCTCGAGCGGCTCGATGCCGTCGAGGGCCTCGACGCCTGCAACGACGACCTCGACCCGGCGAACGACCTCGAGGTGGCTGCCACGCGCAGCGGTCCCGTCGTCTATGCCGACTTCACCGGCGGCTTCACCACCGGCGGCGGCGTGTACCGGGCGTGGCCGTCGCCGCTGGCGCTCTCCCCGGACGTCACGGATTTCTTCCAGGTGCACACCGATGGCAGCGTGCTCTACGCGACGACCCTCGACGGTCCGGTCGCGAGCCTGCTCTCCGTGTACAAGATCTCACCGCAGCAGGCGGCGGCCGGCGCGCTCGCGCTCGCGGACGTCACCCCGTGTGCCGTCGTTGCCGTCCCGAACGATGGCGGCCGCGCCTTCCTCGACACGGACGCGGGGTCGTTCGCGTTCGCGCCCGATCCGGCGACGGGGGGCGGCACGCTGCTCGTGAGCTTCTTTACCGCCGGCGGGGCCCAGGGGCCTGGGGCGGGTGGGCCCGCGGCGCTTGCGCCGAGTCTCGGCGTGCGCGGCACGGTCGCCATCGACGTGCCGGCAGGCGCCGGGGGCTGCGCGGTCGAGGGTTTCGTGAATCTCGAGTTCCTGGACGCGATGCGCTTCTGATCGGCCCGGGTGCGCTGGCATCCGCGGCGCCGATGATTAGCTTCGCGGCGTCATGCATTCGCTCGGGCACCCCGAGAATCCGCAGCCGCGCCCGCCGCCGCCGATCCCACCGCCGGCGCCGCCGCGGCCGCGCCCGAGCCCGCCCGGGTCTTGCCAGCGGCCGCCGACGGGAGTAGGCGTGCCGCGCGGCCGCAATCGTCCTGCGAGGAGAGTTGTCATGACGAGCCCCGAGCGTCCCTTCTGGCCCGAGCCGACGACCGACCCGCCGACGCCAGAAACCGTCACGCAGTGGCTCGACGACGGGCACTGTGCCACGACGGACGGATGCTGGATCTCCGCCAACGCCGACATTTGTCGGCACGGGCATCCGAGCTGGGCGATCGTCCTCGGGTACATCCCCGACCCGCGGGAACGGGCGTAGGCGTCCGGCATGGCGGAGCCCCCGGGCCGCGCGGCGGCGGCGGAGGTCGTGCGCGCGCCCGCATCGCCGGGGGCCTGCCTCGACACGGCGTGGCGCACGATGGCTGGGCTGCTGCTTCTGCCACCGGCGCTGCTCCTCGCCAGCGTCGCGGCGCTGGTGCTCGCGCTCGCGCGCGCGCCGCGACGATGGATCGACGCCGTCTACGTCGGCTACGCGCGGCTCTGTGTGCGGGTCGTGGGCACGCAGGTGGTGACGCACGGCCGCGAGCACCTCGAGCCGGGGCGGGCGTACGTCGTGGTCGCCAATCACGAGAGCTCCTGGGACCCGGTGGTGCTGACGGTCGGGCTCGCGCCGCTCCCGCTGCGCTGGGTGGTCAAGCGCCAGATCATGGCCATTCCCGTCTTCGGCCGCGCCTTGCTGCGCACCGGCAACGTGCGCGTGGTGCGCGCGGACACCGAGGGCGATGTGGCCCGCATCCGCGCCGAGATGGCGCGCCGATCGGCCGAGGTGTCGATGATCTTCTTCGCCGAAGGGACGCGCTCGCGCGACGGGGCGCTCCATCCGTTCAAGAAGGGCGCCTTCGTCACCGCGGTCTCCTGGGGCCTGCCCATTCTGCCGGTCGGGATCGCGGGGACACGGCGGGTGTGGGCGCCGCTCAGCCTCAGGCTGCGGAGCGGGCCCGTCGTGCTCGAAGTGGGATCGCCCATTCCCGTCGAGGGGCTTACGCTCGCCGACCGCGACCGGCTGCGCGAGATGGCCGAGGCCGCAGTCCAGGGGCTGCGCACGCAAGCGCGCCGGCAGCTCCGGGCCCTCGGTGTGGATCCCGGCGGCGTCGATTGAGCCCGCGCGTTCCGGCAGGCGCGACGCCCGTCCACGCGCGGTCCTTCTCGCCCACGAGCCCGCCGGGTCGCCGCGGCACCCATCCGGCGGGCGGGGGAGCGACGGGGTCGCGCTGCCGTTTACGACCGCGCGGCTGTAGCCGCCGTCCGTGGGCGCTAGCGTCCCCGCACGACCAGGACCGGGACCTCGGCCGCGAGCACGACGCGGCGGGCGACGCTGCCGAGCGCCACGGCGCGCCACCCCGTGCGGCCGTGGGTGCCGAGGACGAGGAGGCTGGCGGGGTGCTGTTGGGCCGCAGTAAGGATCGTGTCGACGGCGGCGCCGACCGCCGCCAGCGTCTCGACCACGATTCCCCGGGGGCGCAGGCGCGCGGCGAGCGTTGCCAGATAGCCCTCGGCTGCCTTCCTGAGCTCCTCGAGGATGCGGGCCTGGTCGACGTAGGCGCCGCCGTAGGGATCCGCGCCGAAGGCGAGGTCGATGGGCTCGACGACGCGCAGAAGCACGAGCGGAACCCCGAGACGGCGGGCGAGATCCTCCGCGACCGGAAGGGCCGCCTCGGCCGTGCTGGACCCGTCGACCGGCGCGACGAGGCGCCGCAGCGCGAAGGCGGGCGGCGCCCCCTCGCGCGGCGGGCGCAGGAGCAGCAGCGGCACGGCGGCCGTCAGCAGGACGGCCTCGGCGACGCTGCCGTGCAGCCAGCGCCTGACACCGGTGCGCCCGTGTGTCGCGAGCGCGATCATGTCGATCTGCTCCCGTTCGGCGTGGCGCACGATCTCGGCGGCGGGCTCGCCTGCCGCGACGACGGTGCGCACGGCAAGGCCGTTTTGTGCCAGCCGCCGCGCCACGTCCTCGAGGTAGCGCTGCGCCCGCCGCGTCTCCTCGGCCAGCATGCGGTCGAGGGCGGCCTCGGGATCGGGCACAGCCGGCCGCTCGGGCACCGGGGTCACGTGAAGCAGGGTCACCTCGGCGTGCAGCCGGGAGGCGAGACCGGCCACCGCGCCGAGGATCGTTTCGGCGAGCGGCGAGCCGTCGAGGCCGACGAGCAGTCGGCGCAGCGTCGTCACGACCGTCGAGCGAGCAGACGGCGTGCCAGCGGCGCTGCGGTCGGAGGCGCGGTGATCCTTGTCGCCGGCGGGAAGAGGGTCGCCTTAGCTCTTGCAGCTCTGGGACGCCGCTTAGGAGGGATCGCCCGGGGCGGGGCGCACCGTAAAGTGAAAGGTGCTCCCCCGCCCCGGGGCGCTTTCCACCCAGATATCGCCGCCCATCAGCTCGACGAGCCGGGCGGCGATCGTGAGACCGAGCCCCGTGCCCCCGTGGCGTCGGGTGGTCGAGCCGTCGCCCTGCACGAACGGCTCGAAGATCGCCCGCTGGCGCTCGGGTGCGATGCCGATGCCCGTGTCGGTGACGGTGAAATGGAGTGTCGTTCTACCGGCCGATGCGTCCCGTGCGACCGCGACCGCCACGCTGCCGTGCTCGGTGAACTTGAGCGCGTTGCCCACGAGATTCGCGAGCACCTGCCGCAGGCGCAGGGGATCGACGAGCACCGGATCGCCGAGGGCCGGGTCGGTGGCCCAGGTGAGCGCGAGCCCCTTTTGCCGGGCGACCATGGCCAGGGGCTCGAGCGCCGCGCGCAGGAACGCGTCGAGCGCGGTTGGCACCGGGGCGATCGCTAGCCGGCCCGCATCGATCGTGGAGAGATCGAGGATGTCGCCGATGAGCCGCAGCAGATCGAGGGAGGCGACGCGCACGGTTTCGAGGTGCCGTCGCTGCTCGTCGGTGAGCGCGGTCTCGAGGACGAGGTCGGTGAACCCGAGTATCACCACGTTGAGCGGTGTGCGCAGCTCGTGGCTCACGTTGGCGATGAACTCGGAGCGAATCCGGGCGACGTCCGCAGCGGCCCGGCTCGCCTGCCGGAGCGCCTCTGCGGCCTGCCGCTCTGCGGTGACGTCGACCGCCATGCCGCCGATCAGCCGCTCGCCGCCCGCGCCAGCAACGGGGAACTTAAAGACGCGCCAGTAGCGGGGGGTGCCGTCGGCGGCGGGGACGATCTCGTCGAGCTCTACAATCTCGTCGCCGGCGAGGACACGCGCGTCGTGCTCCCCCAGCTCGCGGGCAACCTCGGGCGGGAACAGCTCGGTGTCGGTCAAGCCGAGGACGCACGTGCGCGGGCGTTCGAAGACCCGCTCGAAGGTGCGGTTGACATAGAGGTGGCGGCTCGCGGCGTCCTTGAGGAAGGCGAGCGCCGGGCTGTTCTCGACGAGCGCTTCGAACGGACCTGCCGACGGCGCCCGGGCGTGGGAGCGCGTGGTCATGCAAGGCAACCAGCAAACCCCGTACCGCATGCCCGCGCGACATCTGTCCAGCGCGCCAGGCATGGGGTGGCACACCGTTGACGCCGGCGCCCTCGGAGGTGACGGTTCCCGCTAAAGCCCCGCGTGCCGCCGACCGATACTGACGACGGCGGAAATGCCCGAGCCGGCGCACACCCCGGGCCGCAGGCCCCTGGTTCTGGTCGTCGACGACCATCCGGACATCCGGCTCATCTGTGCCAAGGCTCTCGAGCAGGCTGGCTATCGCACCGCGACCGCCGGCTCCGGCGACGAGGCGCTCGCCGCGCTCGCCGCGGGCGCGCCGGATCTCATCGTGCTCGACCTCATGATGCCGGGGATGGACGGGTTCACGACCGCCCACCTGCTGCGGAAGCGGCCCGAGACCGCGCACACGCCGATCATCGTGCTCACGGCCGCGCCGGCCGCCCGCGAGCAGGCCGCGTACCGCGTGGGCGCGCAGGCGTTCTGCGTGAAGCCCGTCGAGGCGAGGCGGCTGGTTGCGCTCGCGCGCCGGCTCTGCCCGCTGGGCTAGCGCTGGACGCGCGCCTGGCGAGTGCGGTACGCGGAGCGCGCGCATGGAGCGGGCGGCCGCGGCGGACGTCGTCATCGTCGGGAGCGACTTGGCGGGGCTCGTCGCGGGCGCCATCCTCGCGCGGCACGGGCGGCGGGTGGTGGTCCTCGAGGCCGCGGACACGGTCGGCGGCCGCGGCGGGGCGGTGCCGACGGCGGACGGCTTCTGGATCGACTTCGGCCACCGCGACGGACACGGCGTCGGCGACTGCGAGTTCGCGTGGCACTACGGCGCCGAGGCCGCCCGCGAGGCCGGGGTCGAGGTGGCGGTGCGGCCGATTGCGCGCCCGCTGCGTGTCCACCGGCTCGACGACGGCGTCGTGCTCGACGGCGGCGCGTGGGGCGGGGCAGGGTTCCTCGCTGCCGCGCGCGACTGTTTCGAGTGTCCGCCCGACGGCCTCGGGGAGCTCGGAGCGGTGCTCGCCCGCTTCGCGCGGGCGGACGCGGGCGAGGTGAGCGCCGCGCTCCCCCTCCGCCTCGGCCCCTGGGTCGAGACGCACGTCGACCACCCCGGCGTGCGGCGCGCGCTGCTGCTCATGGCGGCGGTGATCTTCCACCCGCGGCCGGCGGAGGCCTCGGTCGGGCGCCTCATGCAGTTCTTCCAGCGTGCGACCGGGCCGCCGCACGTGGCCGACGATGCCGAGGCGGGCGGCATGCAGGGAGTGATGGAGCCGTGGGCGCGCGCCATCCGCGCTCGCGGCGGCGAGATCGCGCTCGGGTGGAAAGCGGTCGAGATCGTCGTCGATGGCGGGCGCGCGTGCGGTGTCGTCGCCGTCGATCGCGCGAACCTCGTGCGCGAGGTCGCGGCCCCGGGGGTCGTCTGCACCTACCCGGTGTGGGAGCTGTTCGACCTGATCGACGCGCGCCGCTTTCCCCCGGAGTTCGTAGCGGCGGCCGAGGCCCTGCGGCGCCACCGCGCCGATCTGGTCGGCTGGCAGGCGGGGCTCAGGCGGCTGCCGACGGTGCGCGCCACGGGCCGGCCCGACGATCATCCGGGATGGAACCGCTTCCTCGCCGGCCCAGCGGGCGCGCGCCGCTACGCCGGCGGCTATCACCTGCCGTCGCTCGGCAGCCGACGGGCGGCGCCGCCCGGCAAGCACCTCCTCTCCCTCGTGGTGGCGCGGTTCTTCGACGGCGGCACGACCGTCGGCCAGCCGTGGCCGGCGGCCCGCGCGGAGCTCGATGCCGCGATCGCCTACCTCGGTCGCTTCTACGCCGACCTCGACGCCTGCATCGAGTGGAGCGCCTACCAGTACGTCGCGGCGCCGCAGACGCTCAGCTGGATGTGGGCGCCCGTCGAGCGCCACGGCCTCACGGCGCCGGGCATCGAGGGGCTGCTGCTCGCGGCGCCCACGCTCGAGGCGCCCGCGGGGCCCGTCGACGTCTCCGCCTACGCCGGCCTCGCGGCCGCGCGCGCGCTGCTGTCGGCTTGACGCACGAGCGTCAGCGCGACGGCTCGAGGTGGAGGTCGAGCGGCAGGACCTCGCCGGCGCGCAGCGTGATCGGCACGTCGCGGCTGCCGCGGCTCTCGTGCCAGACGCGCACCGTATACCGGCCCGGCGGCACGCCGGTGATCGTGTACGCCCCGTGCGCATCGGTGACCGCTGCCCACGGGTTGGTATGCACGACCACGAACGCCTCCATTTTGGGATGGACGTTGCAGCCCACGCGCACGACCCCCGGCGCGTCGAAGCGCACGCTGCGCGTTTCCCCCTCGCCGTACATGCCGAGGTCGAAGCGCTTGGCGGGCGAGGCGGAATAGACGTTGTGCAGCACCGGGTCGTGGTTGGGGAAATCGACGGTGGTGCCGACCGGCACGACGATCACGTGCGGGATGAACGTCTCGTGACGCTGATCGATGACGGCGTGCGGAGCGTTTGCCGATGCGGGGACCGAGGGGCCGTCGATCAGCACGACGGCATCGGCCACCGGGCTGCCCGGCGGGGGGCCCGCGGTGATGGTGCCCTTCACGGCGGCCTGCTCGTTCGCGCCCGCCGCGGCGGCGGCGAGCGCCAGGCCGAGCGCCGCGACCGCGCGGATCATCGCGGCCCCTCCGGCGCCGCCGTGGGCGCCGGGTAGCGCACGTCGACCGTGACGGTTTTCCCCGCCTCGACCACGATCGGCTGCTCGCGAACGCCGAGCTCCTCGTGCCAGACGCGCAGCGTGTAGTGTCCCGGCGGCACGTCGCGGATCTCGTATTCCCCCGCCGCATCGGTGACGGTGTGGTAGGGGTCGTCGGCGACGATGACATAGGCGCGCATCCAGGTGTGCCGGACGTCGCACGTGATCGCGACGAGCCCGGGACGGGCGAGCGGCTTGCGCACGCGCCGCCCCGGCGGGAGCGCGACGTTGAACAGCGTGTCGGGGCCGATGCGCGCATCGGCGTTGTGCAGGATGGGGTCGCTGTTGCGCAGCTCGAGCCACTGGCCGACCTCGGCCGTCTGGACGTGCGGCTCGAAGCGGCAGCCGCGGTTGTCGAGGTCGATGGTCACGTCCCGCTCGGGCCGCCGCCCGCCGTGTACGCCCTCGATGCTCACGACGGCGTAGCGAAGCCCACCCGCTGCGCTCACCACGAGGCGGTCGTCGGGCACGCCGTCGCCGCACACCTCGCGATGCTTGTAGACGGGCAGCGGCGGGCGCGGGGCAACCGGGCCGTCGATGCGCACCGTGCCGGTCACCATGGCGGTCTCGGCCGCGGCGGCCGCGGCGGCCGGGGCGGTCAGGGCGAGCACGACGCCCGTGATCGCGGCGAGGCGAGGCATGCCGACAGGGACCTGCAAACGGCTTGCCGGGCGTCGGGCTACTTGGGCGGCGCGCTCTTGAGGGTGAGCAGATACGCGACCATGTCCTCGAGCTGCTGGTCGGTGAGCTTCACCTTGGGCATCTTCGCGTCGGGCATCTTCGACTTGGGATCCTTGAGGAATGCCCGCAGCCAGTCCGCGTCGCGCTTGAGGCCCACATCGTCGAGCGGTCCGCCGAGCTTCGCCATCTTCCCGCCCTCGCCGGCGATGCTGTGGCACGTCTTGCAGTCCTTGTCGTAGAGCGCCTTCGTCTCGTCGCTTACCGCCCCGGCGGCGAGCGGCATCGCCGCGACGAGCAGGGCGGCGATGCCCATGCGTCCCTTGATGCTCATGGCTCCTCCTTTGCTCCCCGCCTCTAGCAGAACCCGAAGGCGGCGCAAGGCCGCCCAGCCGATGCAAAAGTGAGAAAGAATGCGCAGAACTGGGAACAGACGGGCTTGATCCGCGAAGGCGGTTTTCGGTAGGGGCGTTCAGTGCGCAGCCGGGGAGTGCTGCTCGTGGCGTGGGTGGTGACTGCCGTGCCGGCGCTGGCGGCCGACGTCGGCGTCTGCGGCCGCTGCCATGTCGACGAGGCGGTGCTTGCCGCGACCACCGGGGGCCACGCGGCGAGCGTCGGCTGCGAAGACTGCCACCGCGACCGCCGGCCGGGACGCGTGGGGCGCGGGCACCGCGCGATCCTCACGAGCTGCGGTGCGCACCACACGGCGCTGCGCCATCCGCCGCGGGCCGCGCACCGCCCCGGCCGGCCCCTCCGCAACTGCGTGGGCTGCCACGACCCGCACGGCTCGACGAACCTCCACCTGATCCGCACGAGCTTGTTGCGCACCGGACCGCGGCGGCTCGTGCCCGTGGTCTACACGAGCGAGAGCGGGGCCGCTCCGGGAGGCTTCACCGACCCGGTCCGACCCGGCAAGGGCCTCTGCGAGGTGTGCCACCGGCGCACGCAGGTCTACCGGGCCGACGGCCGCGGCACGCCGCACTTCACGGAGACCTGCATCGTCTGCCACGACCACGAAGCGGGCTTCCAGCCGGTCGCCACCGAACAGAACTGCGCGATCTGTCACGCCGACGAGGCGGCGCGCTTCGCCAGACGCAACCTCCACAGCGCCAATTTCGACTGCAGCGGATGCCACGCGGCGGTGGTGCCCACGCCTGGCGTGGGGCACCGCACGGTGCCTGCCTGCGCCGACTGTCATACCAACCAGACGCACGCCCCGCCGGGCGCACCGCCCTTCCCGTGCACCCGGTGCCACGACCCGCACGGCACCGACAACAGCGACCTCGTCCTCGACCGGATCGAGCGCGCACAGGGCGGGCTCGTGCCAATCGTCTTCGACAGCGTGCTCGGGCAGTTCGACGGCAGCTTCGCCAGCGCCTCGCAGCCCGGCACGGGCATCTGCGAGGTCTGCCACACGACCACCAAGTTCTACCGGGCCGACGGCAGCGGACCGCAGGGCCACTTCACGTTCTCGTGTCTGCCGTGTCACCGGCACGCGACGGGGTTCAACCCGCCATGAGTCGGGCCACGCGCGTCGCCGGCCTGCTGCTCGCCGTCGCCGCCGGGTCGGCGCGGGCCGACGCGCCTCGGGCCGCGGCGCCCACCTACGTCGGCTCCGAAACCTGCGCTGCCTGCCATGCCGATCTGGCAGCCGCCTACGAGAAGACGCCGCACGCGGCGCCGCTCGCCGCCGCCACGCGGCCCGAGGCGCAGCGCGGCTGCGAGGCGTGTCACGGGCCGGGCTCGGCGCACGCCGAGGCGGGCGGCGGCAAGGGCATTGGCGGGCTCGAGAGCTTCGCCCCGACGCGCTCGGCGCGCGAGCGCTCGGCCGTCTGTCTCGCGTGCCATGGTGGCGAGGCGCACCGGTTCGACTTCCAGCGCACCGAGCACGCGGCCTCGGCTGTCGCGTGCACCGACTGCCACGACCCGCACCGGGCGGGGAGCGCGCATCTGCTCAAGGCGGATCCGCCGAAGCTCTGCTACGGCTGCCACCTCGAGATCCGGGCGAAGTTCGCGCTGCCCGAGCATCACCAGGTCGACGAGGGCGTGCTCGGCTGCCTCGACTGCCACCGCGCGCACGGCGGTCCGGACCCCGTGGCGCTCCGCGGCGTCAACAACCGCACCTGCTTCCGCTGCCACGGGGACCTCGAAGGCCCCTTCGTCTTCGAGCACGAGGCCGTGCTCGCCGAGGGGTGCGAGCGCTGCCACGACCCGCATGGGAGCGTCAACCGCCACCTGCTCATCCGCCAGCAGGTGGCGCAGCTCTGCTACGAGTGTCACACGGTCACCCCCGCGAGCCACGTGCAGCCGAGCTTCCGCGACTGCACGCGCTGCCACGTGGCGATCCACGGATCGAACGTCGATCCGCGCTTCCTGGAGCGGTGAATGCACCGGGCGCTGGCTTCCCTGCTCGTGCTCGTGGCCGTGCTCGGGAGCGCGGTGCGTGCCGAGGACGATCCGGGGCTGCTCGGCGGGTTCGCGCTCGACGGCGCGGTGACCGCCGGTTATCGCCTGGTCGATGTGGACGGCGCCGAGGCCAAATACCGCGAAGACTACAACTTTCGCGAAGGCGCCCGGCTGTTCAGCTTCTTCACCGACGGGCGCGCGAGAGCCCCCGGCGCACCGCTCGATCGCTTTCACCTCGAGGTCGACACGCCGGGCGACGAGCCCGTGTCGCACTTCGTGCTCACGGCGGCGAATCGGCGCTGGTTCGATCTGAGCGCCCGCTTCACCCGCTCGCAGTATTTCTACGCGGTCCCCGCGGAGTTCGCGAAGCCGGTGGCGGGCGACGTGCGCCTCGACGATCTGCACCAGTTCAACACGCGGCGCACCGACGGCACGGTCGACCTCGTCATCCACGCTCCGGACCTCCCGGTGCTGCGTCTCGGCTATCGCCTCTACCAGCGCGAGGGCGACGCCAGCTCGACGGTGTTCATCCCGGGCGGCGACACGTTCGTTGTGACCGCCCCGCTGGATATGACCACGCACGTCGGCCTCGTGGGCACGGAGTTCCGCGCGCTCGGCACCGACGTCATGCTCCAGCAGGAGTACCGGCGGGTCGATCGCGCGCTCACGCTCGGCAACCCGCTCGATCCGGCCGGCCTCGATCCGACCGATGCCTCGAAGCTCTTCGCCAACGACACCACCCGCGACGAGCACCTCGACATCCCCGCTACGACCGTGCGGCTGCGCCGGCCGATCGGCGAGCGGCTCGAGCTCACCGGCGGGTACTTCTACAGCCACGCGTCCCTCGGGTTCACGGGGCAGAGTCTGTACACGGCGACGACGGCGCTCGCCCCGACGCCCACCACCACGAGCGCCGTCCAGCACGGCTCGGCGGCGCTGAGCACGCACATCGTCGACCTCGGCGGCACGCTCGCCGTCACGCGCGACGTGCTCCTGAACGTCGCCTACCGCTACAACGAGCGCACGCAGTCCGGCTCGCTCGCCGAAAGCAGCGTGCTCGGCCCGTTCGCCACCGCCACGGGCGACCAGCTCCGCGTCCACAGCGTCACCAGCGACGTCGAGTACGAGCCGCGCGAGGACCTCACGCTGCGGGGCGGCGTCCGCTACGCCCACCGCGACGCGAACCTGTCGCTGAGCCGCGACAAGATCGCGACCGACACGGTGGGCGCCGTGGGCAGCTTCAACTACCGGCCGTGGTCGGCCGTGAACCTCTGGGCGCGGTACGAGAACGTCCAGATCGACGATCCGCTGCTCGTGCCCGGCGACCCCAACCGCATTCCGCCGCTGCCCGGCCGCGAAGCGGTGCTCACGTTCGTCAACCGGGCGGCGGCCGGGGTGCGGCTCGCGCCGTGGGAGTGGCTGTCGCTCAGCTACCAGCTCGTCGCCGACAGCCGCGAGAACGCGAGCTTCGCCGGCAGCGCGCAGAGCTTCGGCAACGGAGTCGCGCTCACGCTGACGCCGGTTACCGGGCTCAGTTTCATGACGAGCTTCACCCGGCGCGACCTGAGCGACCGCGCCGACATCCTCGTCGGCCCGCTCTACGACCGCACGCTCTCGGTGCAGCAGGGTAGCGAGGACGTGGTGACGGGTTCGCTGCGCTGGGAGTTCTCGCTGCTCGGGCAGAAGTTCGCGTCGGGCTCCGACGTGTTCTACGTGGATTCGAACGACACGCTGCGGCCGCACCTCGAGGTGGGCCCGGGGCTGCGCACGGCCTTCGACCTGCGGCGGGTCGACGGCGGGCTGTTCCTCACGTGGCTCCACCCGCTGGTCGAGCCGGGGATCGAGTTCCGCATGATCGACTACCGCGAGCGCGTGCTGCCCGCGAACGACTACCGGGCGACGATCGTGGTGTTCCGGCTGACGAAACGGTTCGACCTCTGAGGAGTGCGCGCAATGGCCAACGAGGACGGTTTGTCGCGGCGACGACTCATCAACTGGCTCCTCTCGCTCGGCAGCGGCTCGCTCCTCGGCGTTCTCCTCTACCCGATCATCCGATACGTCACGCCCGCCGACCAGCCCGAGGCGGCCGTCGGGACAGCGGTCGTGGGTCAGCTCCGCGACTTTCCCCTCGGCTCGGGGAAGGTGGTGCGCTTCGGGGATCGGCCGGCGATCGTGGTGCGGCTGGCCGGCGGGGAGCTGCGGGCGTTCTCCGCGGTGTGTACGCACCTCGGTTGCACGGTGCAGTACCGCAAGGACCTCGAGCTGATCTGGTGCCCCTGTCACAACGGGCGCTTCGACCTCACGGGCCGCAACGTGGCGGGCCCGCCCCCGCGGCCGCTCGAGGCGTTCGAGGTGGCGGTGCGGGGCGACCAGGTGGTGGTGAGCCGACGAGCATGACCGCCGCAATCGGCGCCTGGCTCGACGACCGGCTGCGCCTGCGGGCGGCGCGGGACTTCCTCGCGCACAAGCTCGTGCCGGCCGAGCACTCCATCTGGTACTACTTCGGCGGCGCCAGCCTCTTCTTGTTCGGCGTGCAGGTGGCAACCGGCATCCTGTTGTTGCTCTACTACCGTCCCGCGCCCGACTCGGCGTTCGAGAGCGTGCGCTTCATCATGGCGCACGTCCGTTTCGGCTGGCTGGTGCGCTCGGTGCACGCCTGGGCCGCGAACCTGATGATCGCCGCCGTCTTCACGCACTTCTTCAGCGTGTTTTTCTTGAAGGCCTATCGGCCGCCGCGCGAGGTGACGTGGCTCACGGGCTGCGGGCTCCTCGGGTGCACGCTCGCCTTCGGCTTCTCGGGCTACCTGCTGCCGTGGAACCAGCTCGCGTTCTTCGCCACCAAGGTGGGCACCGACATCGTGGGCGAGGTGCCGGTTGTGGGTCCGGCGTTGCGCTTCGTCCTGCGCGGCGGTGAGAACGTGGGCGGCGCGACGCTCACCCGGTTTTTCGGATTCCACGTGGCGCTCCTGCCGCTGGCGACGACGCTCCTCCTGCTCGTCCATCTTACCCTCGTCCAGCTCCACGGTATGAGCGAGCCCCCCGACGGCCGAAGGCACCCGGCGCGCCACATGCCCTTCTACCCGCACTTCGTGCTGCGCGAGGCGCTCGTCTGGCTCGCCGTGCTCGGCGTGCTGGTCGTGCTGGCGACGTTCTTCCCGTGGGAGCTCGGCGAGAAGGCGGACCCCTTCGCTCCCGCGCCCAGCGGGATCCGGCCGGAGTGGTACTTCACCTTCATGTCGCAGACCTTCAAGTACGTGCCGGCACGCCTCTTCGGGCTCGAGGGCGAGCAGGTGGCCATCTTGGGCTTTGGGGCGGTCTTCGCGTTGCTCGTCCTCGTCCCGTTCCTCGACCGGCGCGCCGCCCGCGGCGAGCCGAGCCCGCTCGTGACCGCGGGCGGCGTGCTGCTGCTCGGCTTCATGGTGGCGATGACGCTGCTCGCCTACCTCAAACCGTACTGACGATGCGACCGGTCGCCGTCATCGTCGCATTGTTCCTGCTCGTCGCCGGCGGCCTCGCAGGGGGCGCCGAGGACACCTGCGTGAGCTGCCACAAGGAGCTGCCCGACCCGCTCGGGCCCCCGGTCGAGGGCATGAAGCGGGACGTCCACGCGAAGGCCGGGCTCTCCTGCGCCGACTGCCACGGCGGCGACCCCAAGGACCCGGACCTGTCGTCCATGGACGCAGCCAAGGGCTTCGTCGGCAAGCCCGAGCGTGCCCGCATCCCGGAATTCTGCGGCCGCTGCCACGCCGACGAGGGCTACATGCGCCGCTTCAATCCGCGCCTGCCCGTCGACCAGCTCGCGACCTACTGGACGAGCGTGCACGGCCAGCGGCTGCGCCAGGGCGACACGAACGTGGCGACCTGCGTCTCGTGCCACGGCGTGCACGGCATCCTGCCCGCGAGCGACGCGACGAGCCCGGTCTACAAGATGAACGTGCCCGAGACGTGCGGGCGCTGTCACGCCGACGCGCAGTACATGGCCGCCTATCACATCCCCACCAACCAGCTCGCCCAGTACCAGCGCAGCATTCACGGGCAGACGCTGCTCGTCGCGCGCGATCCGGCGGCGCCCGCCTGCAACGACTGTCACGGCAACCACGGCGCCTTCCCGCCCGGAGCCCGCTCGGTGGCGGCGGTGTGCGGCCAGTGCCACGCCTTCAACAAGGACCTCTTCCTCGCGAGCCCGCATCACCCGGCCTTCGACCGCCTCGGTCTTCCCGAGTGCGTCACCTGCCACGGCAACCATCTCGTCGTTAAGACCAGCGACGAGATGCTCGGCGTCGGCGCGACGGCCGTCTGCGTGAGCTGCCACGCGCCCGGCAGCGCGGGCTATGCCGCCGCCGAGCGGATGCGGCTCGCGGTCGATCGCCTGACGGACGCCGTGTCGGTCGCCGAGCGCACGCTCGCCCGCGCCGCCGCCGCCGGCATGGAGGTGAGCGAGGCCGAGGCGGCGCTGCAGAGTGCGCGGGAGGAGCTCGTGAAGACCCGCACGCAGGTCCATGCGTTCGACCCGGCGTCGCTGGTGAAGATGGCCGATGCCGGGGTGCAGACGGCCACAGCCGCGGCCCACACCGGGGAGGAGGCGCTCGTCGAGCTGCGGAACCGACGGTGGATGGCGCTCATCCCGCTCAGCCTGATTGCGCTCGTGGGCGCGCTCCTCTACCTCAAGCTGCGCGAGCTCTCTTGAGGCATCTTTAGGCGGGGCCGCCGGTGTGGCACGCGTTGCAGCTCATCTGCTCCCAGACGTCCCCGATGTCGGCGGGGTGCTGGAAGGGGAGGGGCTGCGGCGGCGGTACCGCGTCGGGCCCCTGCGCGAGCACAAGGTGGCACGTCTCGCAGTCGTGCGTGATCGCCTTCCCGTCGGCGCTCACGTGGTTGCCGTCGTGGCAGCGGTAGCAGCCCGGCGAGGTGAGGTGGCCGATGTGGCTCGGGTAGGCCTTCCAGTCCACCCGCATCTCGGGGAAGAAGTTGCGCCGGTAGATGTTCTGCACCTCGGCGATCGCCGCGGCAATCGCCGGGCGGTGCTGCGCCACGAAGTCGGCGTGATGATCGGCGTAGTAGGCCGTGAGTCGCGTGGCGATCGTGCCCACCGCCTCGTCGGTGGTGGCGTAGGTGCCCGTGAGCGCGGCGACGGCCTCCTTCTTGACGAAAGGAATGCGGGGGTCGATGCGCCCGGTGCTCATCGCGATCTCGACCGCGCGCACGGGATCGAGGTAGTCGTGTGCGGGCCGGTTGTGGCAGTCGAGGCAGTCCATGACCCGCGGCGTGGCGGCCGCGACCTGCGCCGGCGTGAGCGGCGCGTCGGTCGACTGGTAGACGGTGACCGTGCCGTCGCGGCGCGTGACGCGGATCCAGGGAATCACCTCCCGCCCGGCGTCGGCGGCGATGTATTCGACCTTCTCTGCGAGGTTCATGTGCCAGTGGATGCCGCCGATCGGGCCGTGTGTGGGATCGCCGCCGCCGACCTTGAGAAGCAGCCGGATGGTCCACGGCGAATTCTGCTCGTCGGAGAGGTAGTGGTGCCACACGCGCTCGACGTCGCCGTAGAACTTCGCGGGCCAGTGGCATTCTTCGCAGGTCTGCTGCGCCGGTCGGAGGTTGTCGATCGGGGTGGGGATCGGGCGTGGGTAGGTGCCGGTGAGCACCGCGTAGAGCTGGTGGACGCCGGTGATCTTCGAGCGCACGAACCAACTCGCGCCGGGGCCCACATGACAGGCGACGCAGCCGACGCGCGCGTGCGGGGCGTCGCGGTACGCGGTGAGCTCGGGATGCATGGGCCCGTGGCACACCTGACCGCAGAACGTGACCGACTCGGAGTAGTCGTAGGCCTGGTAGCTGCCGACGGCGGTCACGAACAGAAGCAGTACCGCGATCGCGAGCGCCACCATTGCCGCCCGCCGCTGCGCGGGGTCGTTCAAGTCGATCCGCGGCAGCGGCGCGGCGCCGGGTCGCCGCCGCCGGTGCCGCTCGCGCCAGGCGCCGAGCGCGACCAAGAGAAGCCCGAGCCCTACCACCGCCGGCGCGAGGACGAAGAGGAAGATCCCCATGTAGGGGTTGCGAAACGGCGCGAGCAGGTTGGTGACGAGCAGGACGGCCGCGGCGAAGAAGGTGAGGGCCGCCAGAAACGCCCCCGCGACGCTGAGCCAGTTGGCGAGCAGCGATCGCTCGCCGCCGGAAGGCGGGGTGGTGCCGGCCGGGCTCACTTGGGCGGCGTCTTGAGCGTGCCGAGGTAGGCGACGATGTCCGCGAGCTCCTGGTCGGTGAGCTTGACCTTTGGCATCTTCGCGTCGGCCTTCGCCGCCTTGGGATCCTGGATATACTTCCGAAGCCACGCGGCGTCGTGTTTGGCGCCGACGCCGTCGAGCGGGCCGCCGAGCTGCGCGAGCTTGCCTCCCTCGCCGGCGATGCTGTGACACGCCTTGCAGCTGTTCTCGAAGACGGCCTTCCCGGCGCTCTCGTCCGCCCGCGCGAGGGGAGCGAGCGCGGCGACGCCCACGTAGGCCGCCACGACCACGCTCGATCCGACGCTGCCGATCCCCCGCATCACGTACCTCCCGCTCTGGCCCTGCCGGCAGGGCCGGTGCTCGCCTCCTGTATCGCATCGCCCGGTCGCAGGAAACCGCGCTGCTCGGCGCAAGTCGGCGCGGCCGGCGGTGCCTTCCGCCTTCACGGCTCGATCGTGTGCGCCGTCGACACCGGGACGAGCGCGCCCTCCTGGTGGCAGACGGTGCACGCCTCGGTCCCGTCCGGCGCCGTCATCGTGACGGCGTGCGCCCGGGCGTCGTCGGCGTCATGGCAGGAGAGGCACGCGTCCTGGATCGGCGGGATCGAGCCGATCGTGGTCTCGACCGCGGGCATCATCGAGGTGTCGACCTTCGTGAGCCGTGTCGGCAGAAGCCCGTCGGGCAGCGGCAGGAGCTGCGTGCCGCTCAGGTGACAGGCGTCGCACCGCCGCCGGTCGTTCGGGTAGCGGATCTCGCTGAAGTCGATCGGCGTCGAGCCGAAGCCGTAGACGATGTAGGGCTGGTGCTCCTGCTCGGCGCCGGTGTGGATGCGGTGGATCAGGTGCTTCAGCACGATCGGCTCGTCGTTCACGTTCGCCCCGCTGGCGACTGCGGGCCCGCGGGTGGGGAAATCGCTCTCGTTCGGGTTGTGGCAGATCACGCAGTACTCGGTTTGGTTGCGGAGGTTCCCGTGGATGCTGAAGCCCTGCGAGAACACGCCGTGACAGGTCTGGCAGTTCGCGATGCTGACGACGTCGCGCCGCGGTACGATCGGCGAGCCGTCGACGCTGAAGTCGAGCACGGGGTTCTGCGCGGCCTCGTTGACGGTGATGGGCGGGTTCGGGCTCGGCTGGAGCACGGTTACGCTGTGGCGCACCTCCATGCCGACACGCCAGGTACCCATGGCGTCGATCGGGAGGAGGTTCGCGCCGGAGGTCGTATAGGTGAAGACGCCGTTGGCGTCGGGGTCGCTCAGCGCGCACGAGCCGCCGAGCGTGATCGACGGGGTGAGCAGGGGCACCGAGCTGCCGCCGAAGTCGGTCGACGGGCCGCTGATCGCAAACGCGATCCGGCCGAGGGCGCACGCGCTGGTCTTGTCGAAGGCATTGCCCGCCCCGTCGGTGATCTTGAACTGGATCGTGACCGGGCCGCCGGGCGTCCCCGACGCGCTCACGATCGTCGCCTTGAGCCCGTGGAGCTGGAGCGACCGCTCGGGGATCGTGTGCGCCTGGAGCACCCCGATCCCGAACTCGGGGAACGGCCCGCCGGGGAGCGTCGGCGCGTTCGCCGTGTGGCAGACCTGACAGAGCGCGTCGGGCTGGGCCCCCGGGAGGTGGTTGGTCCCCGGGGTGACCGTGACGAGCTGCTCGACGATGTTCGCCGTGCCGGGGTTCACGTCGTCGTGGCACGACTGGCACGCGGGCGCGGACGGCTTCTCCTTGAAGTTCGCCGCGTCGGCGCCCTGGCTGTGGCACACCTGGCAGTCGCGGAGATCGCGCGGGAAGCCGACGCCGGTCGTCGACTGCCCGGTGCAGGTGCCCCCCTGGCAGTCCATGTCCGTCGTGCACGGCATCGAGGCCACCGGGCCGCCGACGCACGTGTGGACGTCCTCCCCGAAGACGGTCTCGCTCTGCTGGAAGCCGACGATCGAGTACTTGGTGATGAGGCCTGCGAGCGACGGGAGATCCTTGCCGCGGTGGATCTTGTGGATCATCACCTTGAAGTCGATGGTGTTGCCGGTGTCCGGATCGGTTGCCTGGTCGGTGTGGCAGAGCTGGCAGAGGCGGACCTCGCGCCGGCCGCCGCCGTGCGCCTCGAGCCGCCCGTGGCAGGTGTTGCACTCGGCGGTGGTGGCGACCTCGCGCGTGGTGGTGACGGCCCCGCCGCTCGGCACGAAGTCGAAGATCGGGTTCGCCACCAGCGTCTGCCCGCCGAAGACGCGCTCGACCTGCGCGCCCACGGTGTGCGTCTCGCCCGCGGGGAAGCCGGGCGGCAGCACGGTCGCGAAGGTGTACGTGTACGTGCCGGCCGCATCGACGGCCGCAAAGGTGCCCTTGGTGTCGTAGGTCGGCTGCATCGACGAGGCGTGCGTGATCGGGCTCGTCTGGGTGGCGAGCACGTAGTTGCGGTAGCGTGTGAAGGTGGCGGTGAGGCCCTCGACGGTCGAGGTGTCCACGTCGAGGTGGGCGAGGGTGAAGCGGACGCGGGCCTGGTTCGGGTCGGTCGTCGCCGCCGTCGTCGGCGCGAGGGGCACTCCGGCGTCGTCGGTGAGGCGGAAGGTGACGGCGACCACGCCGGCGGGGCTCACCGCAGCGCCGAGAATGCTCGCCTGGAGGCCGGCGCCGGGAGTGCCCACCGCGGGCGGCAGCGTGGTGCTCGTCGTCGTCGTGGTCGACACGCCGGGCGCCCCGGCCACGGTGGTCGGGACACAGGTGAGCAGGAAGCGGTTCTGATCGACGCGGCCAGGAGCGCGTGCGCGCAGGCGGAGATCGAGGAGGCCGCGGCGCACGCTCCCCCTGGCGTCGAGGCCGCCCGCCGGCACCGCGACCTCGACCGGAGGGGTGCACTCGGTGGCGGACGTCGGCAGCACAAGCCCGGCGAGCGCGGCCTCGAGCGCATCGATGTTCCCTGCGCCGCGGGCCCGTCGCAGCTTGAGGCTCGTGATCTTCCCCGGAGCGCAGCGGGCAGCGTGCTGGGAGGTCAGGTCAATAGGTGTGTAAACGAGGTCAGGCGGCGAGCCTCCGGTTGACCTTGTTCACGACGATGCCATCGACGAACTTCTTCCCCGCGTAAACGTCCTCCAAGAGTTCCGGCGCGTTGAGCCGCCGGAACTTCTTCTCCGCGAT
>Ga0209581_1001533_pt1 | contig 26365 bp, 25 predicted proteins | sample Coa_R2_FD_187160 | JGI IMG/M metagenome (GOLD analysis project Ga0209581, IMG submission 187160) | Surface soil microbial communities from Centralia Pennsylvania, which are recovering from an underground coalmine fire - Coalmine... | ecosystem: Environmental > Terrestrial > Soil > Unclassified ...
GCTTGTAGCCGCAGTGATCAGTCCTGAACTACTATGAAATCGATGGAGCGAAAAGCGCTATTCACGATCGGACACTCGAATCATTCGTGGGAACAATTCGTCCGTCTGCTGAAACTGCACAAGGTCACCACACTATGTGATGTTAGGTCAGTCCCTCACAGTCGTATGAATCCGCAGTTTGATTGCGAAACCCTTAAGAGAGGTCTCCGCGAAGCCGGGATCTTCTATGTCTTCCTTGGGAAGGAGCTTGGTGGCCGGAGTGAGGATCCGGCTTGCTGCGACAATGGAAAAGTCTTGTACGAGCGGCTTGCAGCGACATCGCTATTCCGAAAGGGCATTCAACGCGTCGAAGAAGGAATTAAGAGAAAACACAGGATCGCGTTGATGTGTGCAGAAAGAGAGCCGCTTGAATGCCACCGGAGCATCTTGATCGGACGACAGTTGGATGCGTTAGGCATCACCGTGCTGCATATTCATGCCGATGGTCAGCTAGAAGATCAGAAGACTGCGCTACAGCGTTTGTTGCGGCAACTGAATTTGCTGGACGCCAATATGTTCCGTTCGCGAGAGGATGTAATAGCTGACGCCTATAGACTTCAGGGCAATCGGATCGCCTATGACTGGGGCTCCTCCGAACATCTTGAAGGTGCTGCGACGAGGAGAGCCGCGGGGTGAAGATATTCACTATCGGATTTACAAAGAGATCGGCGGAGAGCTTTTTCACGAAGCTAAAAGCCGCAGGTGTCAAGCGGCTGGTGGATATTCGCCTAAACAACATTTCACAGCTTGCTGGATTCACGAAGAAGGATGATTTGCGTTACTTCGTAAAAGAAATTTGTGGTATCGAGTACACGCACTTGCCCGAACTCGCTCCAACTCAAGACATCCTGAGCGCATATAAGAAAAAACAGGCAAGCTGGTCTGATTACGAGCACAAATTTCTTGAGCTTATGCGTTCGCGCCGAGTTGAACAGAGCGTCCCACGTGAGGTATTGGAGGGTAGCTGCCTCTTGTGCAGTGAGGAGAAACCTGACCATTGTCATCGACGGCTCGTCGCAGAATACCTCAGGGAAAAGTGGGGGAACGTCGAGATCGAACATATCACCTGATTCGAAATCCCGATCTCCGCAGTTTTAGGATGTGGGAGGCATTTGCCGTGGGCTACATCGAGAGGAATCTAGTTCCTGGTGAAACCGTTTTGTACAGGACCGGGTGCCACTGGATTGTGATGTTTTGGCCCCTGCTCGGAGGGTTGGTTTTGGGCTTCTTTGGTTTTGCTTTGTTCGCGGGCGGATGGCTGGCCACAAGAAAGGGATCTTCCTACCAAGGCGCGATTGTGGAGGGTGCAATTGCGCTGGTCGCTGCTGTGGCGCTAATCGGCGGAGGAATCATCCGGCGAGCGGCGACCGAAGTTGCCGTGTCTAACAGGCGGGTGCTTATTAAGAGGGGCTTCTTCTCCCGAAGGAGCATCGAGGTGCTGCTCCCGAAGGTTGAGAGCATTGGTGTTGATGAGTCTGTCTTTGGTCGAATGCTCGGCTACGGGACTGTGATTGTTCGGGGAACGGGAGGTACGTTTGAGACGTTCGACAAGATCGCGTACCCGAACGAATTGCGGCGTCAAGTACAGCAACAAACCGGAAGCCTCGCATCGGCGTAAGCCCTGTCGAATCGCAAGAAGACTTACGCGGTCGCCACGACGCGGAGGTGACCTTGGCGGCGTGATCGGGGGGCGTGCTTCACAGTGATCTCAACGTCCCGGCCAAGCAGCGTCAAGAAATGCATGAGGCGCTCGGTTGAGAAGCCTGAAAGCTGGCCACGCAAGAGGCGGGAGATTTTCGGTTGGTCGATTTTCAGTATGTGAGCGGCGCGACTCTGGGTGAGCCGCCGCGCGCGAATGGCCTCGGAGATACGAATTGCAAGGTCAGCCTTGGCAAGGCGTTCTTCCGGGTTGGGCAGACCGATATCGGCAAAAACGTTGCCGCTGCCTTCCTCGACCTGAATCTTTTTGCTCATGCTTGCTATTCCTTCTGAGCCTCTAGCCATCGGGCGTGTTCTTCTTCGGCTCGCTTGAGGCGCGATCTGATTAAGTCAATCTCTGGCTTCGGCGTCTTGGCCCCGGTTTTTGATTTCTTCTGGAACACATGCAAAACATATATGCGACCCGCCAGGCGTACCGTGTACACAGCGCGATAAGTATCGCCCGCGTGGTCTTCAACGATCTCTAAGATGCCCGCACCGCCGAAGCCACGCAAAGGTTTCGCATCGGCGTGCTTTCCGCCGCGTTGCGCGATGTACAGCGCGTAGCCAATCGCGTCCTTTACATCCTCTGGAAAGGAAGCAAGGTCTGCCCTAGTGCCCCCGATCCAAGCGACCGGCTTGATGCTCGGCGACTCGGTCATTTCCATATTATGCCTAAACGAGCATAAGAGGCAAGAACTTTTGACGAAGAGTGTCTGGTTTCAGAAAAGGCCCGTTGTTGCGAACTCTGCGGCGACTGTGCACGATCCGAAGCAGGGTTATGACTGTGCACCAATTGTGCAAGAATGCGTTGTTTTCACCGCATTGGGGTTAGCTTTGAGCGAAAAGCAGATTCCCCGAATTGTTGTAGACGCTGGCAGTTAGAAACTATCAGCGCAGTTGTTGGAACGGATTCGTGCGTTTTGCAAGCAGGGGGTCAGGGGTTCGAATCCCCTCACGTCCACCAACTTCATCCTGATTGCAAAAGACTTAGCGAAAACGTTCTGTCGCGACAGGTCGATTATTCGTGCACACTGTGCACGAACTGTGCACAAATGCATCATTGGACCACCTCTGTGCACAATAGCGCGCTCGCTGAAACATAACCCTGCGCGAAAGCAGTCCCGCCGATACCGGATTGCTCCTTCGGCTCGCTGAAGATTTTCAGGTCCGGCTCGGCGTTTGGGTTGCTGCTGATCTCGGTAAGCAGGAACGAACACACATGGCCGCTTGCCGTGATGAGATTCAGATTGCTGCGAATGCCGGCCTGCGCGGGATGGATGTAGCAGAGATTGTGCGCGCCGTTGATAATCCAAAATTCCTTATCTCCGGTGGTGGAGTCGAGAATCTCTTCCTTCTCGGGCAGGATAATTAGCGTCGAGAAGCGCAGCTTGGCCTTGACGGGAACGATGTCGTTCTGCGCGTATTTCATAGCGCGGGCGGTGTCCTTTGCAGGGTGCGCCGGGACTTGGCCGAGGGCCAAGATGGCAGGGGGGATTGCCGGTAGAAGCAGGAAAGCACGGAACTTCCCTAAGGCAGATTTTATTCTCATTCAATTACTCCTTTTCAGAACTGAGATTTGGGGCCTTTAAAATCAGTAACTTACGAAACATTTGAGAAGTCCAGTGACGAAATGGGCCCAACTGGCGTCTATCACTGTGTGAACCCGATCCCAATGGCGCAACGGCTGACGATTGCTCTCGTCGTAGCGTTTGCATTCGCTGTTTCCGTGTTGGGTGCTGGTCGAGATGGGACGGGGTATCAGCAGTGCCAAGTTGTCGATCTGTTACCCGAATTTTGGAATTTTTGGGCGCGGGCTAAGGAGCAACCGCCGAGTTCCCAAGTCCAACTTTTCAGGGAGATGCTCAAGAAACGTCACCCCGATGTGTACACCGAAGGTGTCCTTTCCATCGGAAGCGGTGCCTCCGACCTAAACGCTCAGGTGACGCAATTCTTGCGAACAATCGGACCGACAATTCCGAAAATTGAGGCCTTGAGCCGTCATCTCTCGACGGACGTACCCACTTACCTGCGCAGCTTTCAGAAAACCTTCCCTGACTTTCACTGCCACGATCCCGTGTACTTCATGGTGTCCTTTGGTGCATTCGATGGGGCCACACGCTTCATTGGTGGTCGTCCAGCTCTGCTGTTCGGCGTCGATGTGATTGCGGAAGTCCATGATGCCGACGATTTGGGAGCCTTCTTCGACCACGAACTTTTCCACGCATATCATCGGCAAATTATGCCGGAGGCTCGGATGGGCATGGGCGGGCCACTGTTCCACGCATTGTGGGAGGAAGGACTCGCTACTTACGTCAGCCAGGTATTGAATACCCAAGTCAGTGAAAGGCAAATTCTGGGCCGGCCAAAGGATCTAGCGCAGAGAGTGAAGCCGCTACTACCAAAAATTGCTGGCGAACTGCTGCAAAAGATGGACGATACATCCCCTGCTGAGTACCGGACATTCTTCCTGGGAAACAATGGCCGAGAAGACATACCGCCTCGCTCGGGCTACTACGTTGGGTTGCTGGTTGCGCGCGAATTGAATAAGATGCTTAACTTGCAGGAAATGGCTGCACTCCAGGGAGAGCAGTTGCGCGACAGTATCCGCAAAATACTTCAGGACTTCACCGCTTCAAATTAGCAACGGTCCATTTAGTTGAGTTTCTTGCTGTGCGACAAGCTCGTTCTTTCTTCCCGAACGGCTTGGACGCAGCGCATTGACTTTGGCTGTGTACCCCGCAGGTGCGGACGAAGCTACTTTGATGTGAAGCTCCCTCTCTCGAAACTTACTCACCACCAAGATTAAGGAACGTGTTGTTCGTCATGGTCGTCAAACAGACCGATAATCCACGGCAGCGCGAGTGTGACGAGAGTAATAGCGAGAATCATCGCAAGTGGAAGCCACGGATCGAACCATCTGTACCCGGCATCCGGCCAACCTAACAGGCGCTCGGCTTCGAGGTAGGCGAAGAGGAACGGCGAAGCAAGAAGCGCGAGAACGCAAATCAAGGCCACGGATGTCCTCAAGCTCGGCCTCCTGCCAGCATTTCCAAACCTTTTTCGTAGCCGTAGGTCTCAAACGCTTCCCGGCGCTTCCGGTTGTCGAACGGGTGGTTCGTGTAGGAGCCAATAGCTTTTCGCGTCCACTTCGAGATTGGCGACCTTCGCCAGCTCTGGCGTTTTAACGAGAATCTGCTGCTTGGGCCGAAGAGCCGAGATGAGCTCGATCTCGTTTTCGTTGAGATTGAATTGGCGGCGGTATAGATCCCGATCCATGTCCGGGTTGGCAAGGAAGATTTTCGTCGGGCAGCTTTCTATGATGATGTCGAGGATTTCCGACTTTCGCAGTTCGTCGAGAGATTGCGTCGAGAGGATCATCGCGACGTTCTGTTTACGCCAGGTCTTGAAGGCTTCGATGATGTAGCTCTTGATGGCCGGGTTTTTCAGAAACAGCCAAGCCTCGTCGATGAAGAACGCCTTGAACGTGTGGCTGATCTTCGGATCGCAGATCGAGGCGTTGGCCCGATGCAGGATGTAGAAGAGCAACGGCTCCAAGACTATACCCGAGATCGTAATCCATAAAACTGACCAGCCAGATGCCGTCGTCGACCTCTTTGATTCCCACGGCTTGACCCGCGAGAGAAGTGCTGAGATTGGTTTTCTTTTTGAATAGGCAGATCCTTCCGCAGCAGGTAACCAGAGCTGTCCGATCGTGGAAGGGATAGGAGAATTCTCCGATGTTGCGATAAGGCCGCGTGGAAGGCTTGTAGCCATCGGCGGGATACTTCATATCGAGAGCTTCGTGGGGGCGTTCGTAGTTGAACTCATAAACAAGGCGTCGAACTTAGCTTGTTGCTGAAGGAAGTTCGAACCGGCAGGCAGCGGTCATAGATTTTATAGCCGGTAACGCGGGAGATCCCGAACTCACGGCACAAAGATGCCATGCTCTCCCCGTCCTTCAGCCGCAATACAAATACAAAGCGCATGCGTTCTTCCACAACAGACCGCTCCTTCCATGGCATCGGCACCTGCGTACTGGACTAGTCCAGCACGCAGGTGTAAACCATGTCTCCGGAACGTTGTGTAAAGGAAGAGTCCGACCGCTCATGGTGTAGAACGCGCACGTGGAGAGTTTCCATGGCAAGCTGCGCGATGAGTGTTTAAATGCGAGTTGGTTCGGGAATTTGTGGGAACCCCGAGCAAAGATCCGAGCGTGGAAGAAGAAATATTATGAAGAGTGGCCGCACAGCAGTTTGGGATACCAGACGCGGCAGCGTTTGCGGCACAGGTTGGCTGTGGAAAAGACGCGCTGCGGAAACCCCTGGAAGGCGGGGGTCCCTCAGCGCTTGGAAATTCCGCAGAGGCGGTGGGGTTTCCACTTTCCCACCGCCTCTGCAACAATACGCTTCCAGCTGATCGGGAAATCAGCTCAGGAGATCTCCTATGATCTTGTGCGCGAAGCTAGGATCAAGCGCATTTGATTCCTAACACTCATGTTTTCAAGGCGTGTCTATGTCCTTCAGTTCTAACCCGACACCAATCTTTTCAATATTCACGAGACACATGTGTGACCGCGAGCGATCCGAAGAACGTCAGGCTCCCTACGCAAATTCCTAGCCAAGTTTTTCACAAGGCCAGCCGAGAGACCCGCACTCATGGGCTCTCCATGCGCCTTGATTTGGCGTGTTCTTGTGCCGCGCTTAGCTTCGCCAGGAGTCCCAACTCGTTCTTGAGCGCGTGAGCAAGCAGTCCCAGCAATGCAGGAAATACGGGAGGATTCAGCCGTTCCAGCTTTTCCTGTGCCGAGGAAAGCCACGTCAAAAGATGCCGCTCGATAAAGTCTCTTTCGAGGAGGCACAGGGAAGCTTGATTCTCGGGACTCACCGCGTTTTCGCGGAGGAAGCGGGCCGCAGAGAGAAACTCGAGCTGCGTAACGATGTGATCGGCCGGAAACGCCGTTCCCGAAGGGCGCAGGCCAAGCACATCATAAAAATTGACACAGTCGAGAACGATTTCCTGAGCCGCGCTGCTTTTCGAGTAAACCGATTCAAGCAAGGGAACGGGCGGGCCGGGCACACCGACTTCGAAAAGCGAAATATAGGCTGCTTCATACGTCCGGTAATCCGAGAAGCGCCCAAGAGGGATCGGCTTCCGTTGCCGGCGAAGACGGGAGTTGAGTCTCTTGAATAACTCGCGGAAAACCCTGCCGGAGAACCAAGCAAAGCGTTCACGCGATGGGTGGCCCAAACTCGCAGCGAAAACACGGTAGATATCAAGCTCAGTGGACGCCGAACGTCTTTGCCTGGCTATTGCAGTCGCCATGGCTCTATTCCAGTTTCAACCAGGTGGTGAAGTATTTTCTTCCGTCGCGGTCTTGCTGGCTGCCATTCCATACGGCAAAAGCAAGAGGCATGCCCGCAGGCACGTCCGGCAATTCCATGGTGAGGTGCCATGAGCCGTCGCGATACAAAGCCTGCGCCGGGAAGGTCTCGCCCGTCCGGCGAGTGGTCCCCCGGCCTTCCGCCTGCATCCGCGCCGTTCCGCGCGCGGCGTTCCAGTAATAAATGACTACGGGTTCGCCCACGTCGCCCATTTGGAGAGTAGGCCAAGCACCGTTTTCCGGCACACGAGCCGGGTACATCACCGCAGCCGCATCGAAGAATCTGTCCGTTGCCGCGGTTTGCTCGCGTTGGGAACGGCCTTCTGTCGGAACCCCAGGCAGTTTCGGGATTTCCGCCGTATCTTTGGTCGAATCGCGCCACACCATCTGTAGGACAACTTTTCCATCGCTGCGGGCGAGCCGGATTTCCACGAAGGGAATTTCAGGATCGGACGCGGCCTCAGTGTCGTAAAGACGTGGAGTCCGATTAAGCGCAACTCGCTGCACCGGAAGCTTCTCCCAGTCCGCCGCTTGCGGATCGAGCAGCGTCTCGGCATGGGCCGAGCTTGCAGACGCATGGATGGCAATGCCGGATGGTTCGGTTGCGGAATTGCCGGCGTGTTTTTGCTGCGAAACACTGGGGACCGCCGCCAGGAGCCCGGCGAGCAGCAGCATTGCGGTCTGGTTGATTGGGAAGCAGCTTGAGCTCATAAGTATCATCCGATTCGAGACTGAATTTGGACGAGCTGCGGCCGAATCTGAAACCGGGTCTCAGCATCGCGGCCGATCAGCAACTGGAGCAATTCGCTGGGCGTGCCGTTCTGCGCCTTGGTCAATTCGGCTTCCAGGCGCACGATAACTGTCTTTACTTCAGGGCCAAACAAGTAGAGCAGATATTCAAGCGGCAGGCGGGAATCTTCAAGAATGCTCTTGCCGTAGTTCGTTCGCTTCGGAGGATTGAAAGGTGGCACGTAGAATACGTTCGGCAACGTGCCTTTTTCCGGAAAGAGCGGCAGCGCGACCTTGTAGATGTGCACTAGCTTGTGCACCGCCGAATTTGCATCGTCCAGCAAGCCGACGAAGCGCAGCCGCCCCGGACACTGCGCCGCGCACGCGTTGACTTCCCCTTTTTCAAGCCGCGGGTAGCAGAAGATGCATTTCTCCGACTTTCCCGTGATCTCGTTGAAGTAGATTTTCTTGTACGGGCAAGCCGCAATGCAGTAGCGGTAGCCCTCGCAGCGTTCCTGATCCAGGACGACAATTCCATCCTCTTCGCGCTTGTAGATGGCCTGGCGCGGACATGCCGCAAGGCATGCCGGGTTCGTGCAGTGATTGCAAATCCTGGGCAGATAAAAATAGAAGTTGTCCTCGCCATTGAGCGCACCCACGTCTTCGTCCCAGTTGGGACCGGAGATCGGATCCGGCGAAGGCATCACGGGTTTTTTCTTGCCTTCGAAGAGACGCTGTTCGTAGTCAAATTCCCAGGGCGCGCCGTAATCGTCCAAAGTGGGCTGTCGGCTCGGTTGCAGTTGGCCGTCTTTCCAGCCGCCGCCAATTTGATCCCATTGGCGCGGATAGCCGAGACCTGGACGGGTTTCCACGTTGTTCCAGTACATGTGCTGGGTGCCGTCGCGGTCCGTCCAGAGTTTCTTGCAGGCGATCGTGCACGTCTGGCACCCCAGGCATTTGTTCAGGTCCATAACCATTGCGTATTGGTGGCGTGACATGACCGCTCCCTAAGCCTTTACGGGCGTTCCATGCACGAGCGGCCCGTTGTACTTTTCGACTTCCACCTTAATGTCACGATTGTTGCCCGTCGGCCCCCAGTAGTTCAGGCGGAAATTAACGTGCCCGTACTTGCCGATAAGCTGTGTCGGCTTGATCTTGATATACGTCAGCGATTGCCATCCGCCGTGCTGAAAGCCGAGAAATTTTTCCCAGCCGTGGTACATCGTGACGCGCCCGGGCTTTTCTCCGGGCATGATCTGCACCCGGCAGATGCAATTGCCAATTTCGTTGTAAATGCGGACCCAGTCGTTGTCCCGCAGGTTCCGTTTGCGCGCTTCATCCGGATTCATATAGACGATTGGCCCGCCTCGCTGGAGTCGCAGCATGGCGCGGTGATCTCGCCATGTGGAGTGGATCGACCAGCGGCCGTGCGGCGTATTCCAATAAAGCGGATACTTTTCGGGGAGAGGCTCTTTATACGCCGGCAATTCCTCCTTCAGCTCCAGAAACCACGGATGATCAATGTAAAACTGCTGGCGGCCGGTGAGTGTTCTCCAGGGAACTTTTTTCTCCAGTTGATGCTTGAAAGGCGTATAGGCAATTCCTTCTTCGACGTCGCTGTTCCAGCTCTCTGGGTCCGTCGCGACAAACCGCTTCGGGTGCGCCTGAAGATTCTGGTAGGTCATCCCCTGCGTCTCTTTGGAGTGCGAGAGAATGAAATCCACGGCCTGCTCATCCGTGACGATCGTTCCCTTGCCGGTCCAATGGTCCGGAAGAGCGGTGAAGTCCCGATCCCATTGAAACGGTTCGTCCCGAAACGGCTTGAGTCCCTTGCGCCTCGCCACTTCCGCAATCTTCTGAACCAAAGCGTGGAACACATCCCAGTCCGTCTTGCTTTCGTACAGTGGATTCACTGCTTTTCCGAACGTATGCATGTAGCTGTGGCAATCGGTCGAGTTGATGTCCACCTTCTCGTAGTAGCTCGCGGCCGGAAGGACCACGTCGGAATAGAGCGCCGTCGTGTCCATGCGGTAGTTGATGTCCACGATCAGGTCGAGATCACGCCACAGCGAACTCTCGATGATTTCGTTGCCCTTTGCCTGGTTGAGATAGTTCGCGCGCCAGACAACAAAAGCGCGCGGTTTGCGCCCGGTCTTCGGCGTTTCTCCCGGCCGCAGCGCGGGCCAGAGCGGCATCCAGCCGTTCTTCACGGACTCTTCGATGTACCACTCGACGGGCTTGCCGTTGTAGAGATGAGGATCCTTGTTCGCGGAATGGACGTAGCTCCACAGGGTAGTGTTTTGGAAACGCTGCTTCTTGCGGCCTTCCGGAAACGCCAACTCGAAAAAGCCGTGCTCCGGCCAAACGCGTTCCTGGCCTACGTAGTGATTGAAACCTCCGCCGTTCTTGCCAACGTTGCCCGTGAGCGCGACGAGAAGGATCATGGCCCGGTTGGTCAGATCGTTGTGGAACCAGTGATTTGTTCCCGCGCCGTGAATGATCATCGCCGGCTTGCGAGTCCCAAGCTCGTGCGCGAAGGTTTGAATTTCATGAGCAGGAAGTCCCGTAACTTGGGCAACTTTTTCGAGTGGATACGCCGCAAGACTTTCCCGCAGCAAGGCGAATACTGGCGTGACTTCGGCTGTTTGCCCATCAGCCAGCCGAACAGAGAAGATGCCCTCGAGGGCTGGGTCAACTCCATTCCAACGAATTGACTTTTCCGCTGAGCCCATCGAGCCGGGCGTCGGAGCGGCGCGGCCCCCGCGCGCATCCCAAACGTAAAAGACGTCCTCTTTTCCGTTCTTTTGCAAATCGGACTCGCGCAGGAAGCGCCGCGATCCCTTGAGGACAAGCAACGGCAGGTCGGTCTGTTCCTTCACGTAGGGTGCATCAATGAGGTTGTTCTCAATCAGAATGCGCGCCACTCCCATGGCCAGAGCCGCGTCGGTGCCCGGATGAATTCGCCAGTAAAGGTCCGCGTGAATGCAGCTGGAATTGAAGTCGGGAGAGATCGCCACGATCTTCGCGCCGTTATAGCGGGCCTCGTAGGCAAAGTGCGCGTCCGGAATGCGTGTCTGCGAAATGTTCGATCCCCAAAGAATGATGTACTTGGAATTGAACCAGTCTGCGCATTCGCAGGACTCCGTTTGGACGCCCCACGTGAGGGGCTCGCCGGGAGGCAGGTCGCAATACCAATCGTAGAAGGAGCACATCACGCCCCCGAGGTAATGCGCCAGGCGCGTGCCGGCGCAGAAGCTTACCGGGCTCATCGCGGGGATCACACTGAAGAATGCGTTCGTATCCGGGCCGTGGTTGTAAATGTTGTCGAGCAGTTTTTCCGCGATGAGGTTCAGCGCCTCGTCCCAGGTCGCGCGCCGCCACTTCCCTTCTCCGCGCTCGCCCGTGCGAATCAGCGGGTATCGAAGCCGCTGCGGGCTGTAAACATACTCCGTAAAACAGCCGCCCTTCTGGCAGCCGCGCGGATTATAATCCGGCAGATCCTTGCTGATCCGTGGATAGTCGGCCGCCTGCTCTTCGCGGACAATGACGCCGTTGCGAACGTATACCTTCCAGGAGCACGAACCGGTGCAATTTGCGGAGTGGGTTGAACGGACGACTTTGTCCCAGGTCCAAATCTTTCGGTAAAAATCTTCCCAGCTCCGGTAAGGGTAGGTGCGCAAAGGGTCAAACTCGCCGGCCAGCGTCGTTAGAACGGGTTTTTCTGCCTTTCTGCAACCCGGCAAAGCGAGAGCCGCGGTTCCCGCCGCGGCAGTGTAAAGAAATCCGCGCCGTGAGAGCCGGCGTTTGGCTTTCTTCGGCTGTTTTTCGTTCTCTTCTTTGACGCTCATCGGGCAGCCTCTCCCTTCTTCTGTGAGCTCAATGCGATTGCGGAAGCGCCGGGCTGCGGGCCCCCTAGCGCGCGGATGTAGGCAAGCAGGTCGCCGAGTTGGGAATCGCTAAATGCGAGCGCGCCGGGAACTTGCGGCTGAAAACTTGGCATTGCCGTATTTCGCCGCCCGTTGCGCACCGTCGTTACGATGAATTCATCCGACGCGGCCTTTTGAAATACGGGATTGGCAATCTCCGGTGCGATGCCACCATGACCGGCCATTCCATGGCAACCGGAACAATAAGACGCGAAAAGTGCCTCGCCTCGACCGGCGTCGCCTCGGGGAGGAATGGGCGGCTTTGCCGCTGCCGCAATGCCGGACCGCCGCGATTCCGGAGGCTGGATGTAATCCAACACTGCGTTAATCTCTTCCGGTAACAAGCCGCCCGCTTGTTTTCCCCATGCCGGCATTTGCGTGCCGGGGCGTCCGTTCGTGATCTGCGCTTCGAGATACGCTCGATCGGCAGTCGCTTGCAGGGAGACACCGCGAATCCCGGGAACAAATCGCTTAAATGTCTTGTCCCACCGGCCGTAGGAACCTTCCCCGTGGCACGCCATACAATATTGCTGATAGACCTGCGCGCCCGTAAGCGGCACAGGATGCAGCTTGCGGACTTTCTCCTCCAGTTTGTCGGGCGCAAGGTAGCTTTCCGGAACGTCGCGCTGGCGCTGCGCAAGCATGTACACGGTCAGAGCCAGCACCTGCGGTCCGGAGAGAGCGGGATTTTTCATCTGGCTGCCGTCAACAACTCCTCCGGGATCGCGGAAGTGGGCTTTGTGCCAGTCCCAGGTGGTGTACGGCGGTTTCAGATTTGTAAGAATCAGCTGATGCTTGGTCTTTGCGCCTTCATTATCCAAAGCCAAACCGAGCGTGCCGCCGCGTCCATCTAGGCGGTGACATCCGCCGCAGCTTTTTTCTTCGTAGAGTCTCCTGCCTTCCAGCACGAGCGAGACTTCCTGGGGCGGGAGCTTCTCCACGTCGTGGCACGCAAGGCAGGAGGATTGCGTCAAATTGCGGTCGAGCAGGGGATAATCCCAGGCTGTGTCCACCCCCACCGCGTCATGAAACGTTGTTGCCGGCCCTTGGCCCTGGTGGCAAACCGTGCAACCGAACCGGTCCGCCGAATGATTCTTCAGGATGTCGCCGGGATGTACGGCGTGCGGTAGCGACACGTCCTTCATGCGCGGATCGTCAATTCCGTTGTGGCACGAAACGCAGCGATCCACGGCTTTAAGCTGGGGAACACTGATCTGCTTCAGCTCGATGCGGAAGTCCCGCGCGATGGCCCGGCCGTTTTCGTCCGTTGCCTTCGATTCCAGGATTCTCTGGTATTGCTTCTGGATGCGGTACCACTCCGCGAGAAAATTCTCCCGGACCGCGGCGGAGATCAGGTAGCCGATTGTGAGGAGACTCGCCCCCAGCAGGATCCAGCGGTATTTGCGCGAAGGATCATTCATGGGAAGACTCCTAATGGACGGGCCACTGCGACGGCCACCAGTAAAAGACCCAGTTCGGCCCGCGATGCACCGTGGCGAAATACGTCAGCACCGTAAAACCGACCAGGAAGCAGGTGAACAGGGCGACGGCGGCATGACGCACGGAGTTCTGCCGCTTCAAAACCCAGAGCGACCATGCCATGTAAAACAAGACGAGAATTGACCCGGGATTAATCAGAATGATCCAAAGCTGATTGATCGAGGGGAACCAGTTCCGCATCCAGCCATAATTCACGGTCAGCGCCAGCATCCCTACGACGGCAACCAGACCCACAAGGAGGGATTTGAGCGCGACAATCCTTTCCCCGGGCGTCCCAAACCAAACGCCTTCCCCGCCTCGCTTCTGGTCGAGAAAAGGAATGAGCGCCAGGCCAATCCACGCAATCGCGGGGATCACCAGCCCGCCCATGAACGCGGAATAAGAAACGAGCTCCTGAAGCCCAAGGAAGTACCATGGGGCTTTCGCGGGATTTTCAGGAACAGCGGGATTGGCCAGCTCTTTCAGCGGAGCATCGAAGTGGAATGCCAGGATCAAAGTGAAGGCGGTGGTCAGCATGAAAATCGCCAGCTCCGCCCAGAAGAGGTGCGGCCAACTCATCACCGTGTTTTCCGGACCGCGGTTTACCGTGGACCGGCGCCCTTTTACGAGCGCCATCAATCCGTATGTTTTTGTGGCGAGCGGCTCAAAGACCTTCTTCATCTTTCCGCCCCATTCCGCCGGTCCGCCCATGGGATCGTCGGGGCGCGCGAGTCCGCCGTCCTTTCGGATTCTCCAAAAATGCACGCCAAGCAGGGTTATCAGCGCGACGGGAAGAATGAAGACGTGAAGGACATAGAAGCGAATCAGCGAATCTTCGCCCACAAAGTTCGCGCCGAGCAGCAGGCGCCTTTGGAATCCGCCCGGGTTGAACCACTGCGTGATTCCGAGCGCGTCGGTCAGTTCGCGCGGTGAATTGGCAATGTTCGCCCCGATCGTGGTGGCCCAGTAAGCCAACTGGTCGTAAGGCAGAAGATAGCCGGTGAAGCTCAGGGCAAGCGTCATCACGAGCAGGCCGAGCCCCACGAGCCAGTTGAATTCGCGCGGTTTCTTGTAGCTGCCGGTATAGAAAACGCGCGCCATGTGCAGGAATACCGCCGCCACCATGACGTGCGCGCTCCAGCGGTGAATGTTGCGCATGAAACGGCCCGTGAAAACGACGTAGTGCAAATCCTTGATGGAATCGTAGGCCAGCGTCGTCGAAGGCTTGTAGTACACCATCAACAGAACGCCGGTGACACAGAGGATCACGAAGCTCGCGGTCGAGATTATGCCGAGACCCAGCGTGAGGCTCGGCGCAAGACTCCGCAGGTGTATGCGGACGCTGTGAATGTGAAGAAAGAGATTGTGAAAAGTCGCCTGCGATTCCTCGCGTTCGGATTCGGGCGCATGCCCCAGGCGAAACCAGGCATCCTTCAATGTCCTCGGCAGATGACGCAGGTTCTGCAGGAACTCCCTGGTGGCACTCGGCACAACGGGTTGACTGGCCGTGCCCATAAGTCCCTCCTAAACGCGAAATCGCGTGCCTTCCGGCACTTCGTTGTCCGCATAGACAACCAGTTGGCCGTCCGCCGCCCTCCCCACTTCCAGCCAGGGAAGCGAGCGCGGCGCCGGTCCTCGCGTGACTTCTCCGTTGTGGCCGAATCGGGAACCGTGGCATGGACAAGCAAACCCTTGCGGCGAACGCGCGATGGAGCACCCCAGATGCGTGCAAACTCCGGAAATCGCGTAAATCCCTTGCGCGTCTCGAAACACGAAAAAATTGGCTTCGTCGATCCGCGTCTCGCTGCCGACTTCGAATTCCTCTGCGTGACCAATCTTGAAGCGCCGGACGGGCCCGGGGAGCACCGCCGGGCCGGGCAGGCGCAGCGCGCCGGCTAACGCCATGCCGACCGCGCTGAAGAAACTCCCTAAGGCCGCCAGGCTCAAAAAACTCCGGCGCGGCACCTCGAGGGGCTCGAGACGCGACGGTTTCTTTTCTTTCAGCTCGGACATGGCTTCCACTCCCTTGCAAAGGAAAAACGTTCCATGGTGATCGCCTTCGTCGGACAGCGCTCGGCGCAAAGCCCGCACCGGATGCAGCGCTCTTCGTCTTTCAAAATTGCGGAGGATTCTTCGGCTTCTTCGCCGAGAACGTTCTGTATGGCGGCTTCGAGTTCCTCGGTGCGCTCCAGGCGATCGATGGAAACAAGCTTCAGGCAAACCGTGGGGCACACGTCCACACAGCCGCCGCAGAGAATGCACCTTTCTCCGTCAAAAATCGTGTTCACGCCGCAGTCGAGACACCGGCCTGCTTCTTCGCGGGCCTGCGTCTCGGTGTAACCCCTTTCCACCAGCGCCTTTGGATCAAGGATGCGTTCTTGCGGGCTGAGTGTCGGGATGTGCAAGCGGAGCCGTCTTTCGTAAAGCTTCTCCCTCCGGTAGTGTTCGATTGGGGCGTGGAATTGCACTTCATCCCAGCCGATCTCTCTTCCAGTCACGTACCGATAGACCGAGCGCGCCGCTTGCTTTCCGCTGGCAATGGCGTGAATGAGCAGTTTGGGTCCGTAGGCGATGTCTCCTGCAACGAACACTCCCGCAGCGGAAGTCGAGCCGCTGGCGGGATCATTGACGATCTGCTGCGAGGAGCGCATCTCGATTCCGTCGCGCGCTGGATCGAGAAATCGAAGATCGGCGGACTGGCCTACCGAAAGCAGCACGGAATCGCATTCGAGAGTCAGTTCCTGGGATTCATCGAATTTCGGAGCGAATCGCCCGCTTTCGTCGTACACCGAAGTACACCGGACAAATCGTACGCCGCGCGCGAATTTCCGGCCGTCCACTTCGCGAACCAGAATTTCGCGCGGCCCCCAGCCATTGTGACGCAGCACCCCTTCTTCCGAACCCTCGATGATTTCCACGGTGTCCGCGGGCATCTCATCGAGCGATTCCAGGCAAACTAGGTTTACCTGTTGAACCCCGCGCAGGCGTGCAGCCGTTCGTGAGACGTCATACTCTTCTTGCCGAAGCACGGTGCGCGCAACGTCGTATGCAACGTTTCCGCCGCCGATCACAATGACGCGCGATCCGAGCTCTACCTGCTTCCCGAGCGCAACGTCGCGCAGAAAATCCACGCCGCCATAAACGCCGATGGCGTCAGTCCCGGGTATCGGCAGCGGCCGCGATCTCTTGGCTCCAACTGCGATGATCACCGCTGCATAGTCCTTGCGAAGCTGGTCGAATGGAATGTCTTTTCCGATCTCCGTATTGCAGCGGATTTCCACGCCCAGCGCCTCGATGACCGAAATTTCTGCCCGAATCAGAGAAGCCGGAAGCCGGTAGCCGGGTACTCCCGTGTAAAGCATGCCCGCCGGCGCGGGCTCCATCTCGAAGATCGTCGGGCGAAATCCCATCAGCGCCAGGTCGTGGCCTGCGGCGAGCCCCGCAGGTCCGGAACCGATGATCGCGATGCGCGCGCCACCGGGTTTGGGAAAATCGTGATTCGACAGGAATTCCAGCAGATGACGCAGTTCATCCTGATCGTCGCAGACCCTCGGCACCGATTTTTCCGATAGATAGGGAAATTGCTCTTTGCCCGGATCTTCTCGCGATTCCGGTCCGGACCGGTCGCAGACGAAGCGCTTCAGTGCCCGGATGGCAATGGGCTGATCAATTGTCCCCCTGCGGCAAGCCGCCTCGCATGGCGCCCCGCAAATTCGCCCGCAGATGGAAGCCAGCGGATTCGGCCCCCGGGCGATCAAATAGGCAAGTTCGTAGTCGCCGTCGGCAATCGCGCGGACGTAACCCCGCGCATCGGTATGCACCGGGCACGCGAACTGGCATTTGATCTGCTCCCGCCAGTAGGCTTCGTCAGCGACCCGAACTCGATAAGCGGATTCCACAGCCATTTAGCTCAGCTCAAAGCCCGCGGCCAATAGCGCATTCAGGCACACCACAAATCCGAAAAGCAGTGACCTAGCTCACACCTGCAGATAAACGACTCACCCGGGAAAGCAGTTCCTCCATCCGCCTATGCAGGCGCTCATGCGTGCCCGCGCCCATCTTCTCGATTTCCGCTTTCTCGAATTCCTGAGCTAGGGAAGATTGCTCTTCGGGGCTTAGTACCCTTTCGGCCATCACGAAAAGGACGTTGTTTTCCTTCAGGATGTGCTCGCGGAGCAGTTGCGAATACTCGCGGGCCGCTTGCACCCATCGCCGCGCGGCAGACTTCGGGTCCTTTTCATACTCCGCCGCTGCAGCGCCCATTTCCTGTAAAAGGTTCCGCCCGTGATCGTGCTCGTACAGCATCACGCCGATCGGCCCGCCGTCCCGTGGAATTCCGCGCTGTTCCAGCAGCGGAAAGAGGACTTCTTCCTCTTTTCCGTGGTGACAGCGATCGGCAAAAAGCCGGAAAAACTCCAGGTAACCGTTCAGCGTGTCGGTCGCCACGGATGCATTGCTCGACAGCTTGTCGCAAAGAAGATCAAGGCCATCCAGCATCTTTAAGATGGCGTCGTGCTCGCTGCGCAAAACCTGAATCGCGTTCATTTGGACAATCCTTTCTTATTACTGGAGTACTGGATGTAGTTATCCGGTCTTATGGACAAAAACTTACTTCCTCCCCCGCGCCGTGCTGACCCGCGCCAGGTCCGCCAGCGTGGTCTCATCCAGCATCCGCGTCACGTTCGCTCGGATCTCTTTCCACTGGTCGTGTAATGGACAGGGATTGCGATTGTCGCACTCCGGCAGGCCGAGCACGCACCCTTCCCGCAAATCGCTGCCGTCCGTCACGTTCACAATGGCCATAAGTGGAATCTTCTCGGCAGAAGCGGCCAATTCATAGCCTCCGTGCACTCCCTTGAAAGAGCGCACCAGCTTGCGCTTCGTGAGCATCTGCAGAATCTTCCAAAGGAACGGCATGGGGATATTTTCCGCCTCGGAGATCTCCTTGGCGCCGGTCAGCTTGCCCGGTCTCTGCAAGGCCAGAAACGTCAGCGCCCTGACCGCGTACTCTGCTGAGCGGGAGAGTAACATACTACTGGACCATATACTCCAGTATCTGCTCAAAGTCAATAGCCGGTTTCCCAACCGCCATGACCGAACTTTCGTTCCTGCCAAACGCCTCATTGCAAAGCTCCCGCCGTCAGCCGAACTTCTGGTTCCGCGTCTCCGAAAATTGACGTCTCGCGCGAGCTGCACCGCTTGCGATCCTCTAGAGCCTCCCTCGCACATCCCACCTCCCACTTTCCTTCACCCGTATATGCTAAAATGAAATTTCCCCGAATGCGGCAGGGAGACCCAACACGATGAAATTCGGAGTCGTCGTTTTTCCCGGCTCGAATTGCGATCACGACGCGTTTTACGTTTTCGGCCGCGTACTCGAAAAGCCCGTCGAATTCATCTGGCACCAATCGCAGGATCTCGCGAATTGCGACGCCATCATTCTGCCTGGCGGCTTTTCCTACGGCGACTATCTCCGCACTGGGGCCATCGCGCGATTTTCTCCGGTCATGAAGTCAGTCGAAAAGTTCGCCAAGTCCGGCGGAATGGTGCTGGGCATCTGCAACGGCTTCCAGATTCTTTGCGAAGCGGGCCTTCTTCCGGGCGCGATGATGCGCAATTCTGGCCTGCGTTTTATCTGCCGGCCCGTGCACATCCGCGTCGAGCAGACCGACACGCCTTTCACCTGCGCCGCCCAGCAGGGGCAAATTCTGAAAATCCCCATCGCGCACAGCGACGGGAATTACACCGGGGACGAAGCCACGCTCGCCGAACTCGAAAGGAATCGCCAGGTCCTCTTCCGCTATACGACTCCGGATAAAGCCGGCCGTTCTGCGCCCGCCCAGGAAGAAGCCGACTCAGCCGGGAATCCCAACGGCTCGATGCACAACATCGCCGGGATCTGCAATCGCGAGCGCAACGTCGCCGGTCTCATGCCGCATCCCGAGCGTGCCGTCGAATCCGCGCTCGATTCCGCGGACGGCTTGGTCATCTTCAAATCCATGGTGGAATCGCTCGTCGGCGCGGCCAAGGCCACAGCGTGAACCTTTTGCCTGCGATTGAGTTTTGTACGGGGGCACAATAGACCGTGCCCCAATTTTTTTGTAAAAGGGATTTCGAACGTACGTATGGCAACGGCACCAACCGAAATTAAGGTAACGCCGGAGATCGCCGCGGAGCATGGCGTAACCCGCGAGGAGTACGCGCGCATCCAGCAAATTCTCGGACGCGATCCCAACATCACCGAACTAGGCATCTTTTCCGTGATGTGGAGCGAGCACTGCTCCTACAAATCGAGCAAAGTGCATCTCAAGCGCCTGCCTACGCGCGGCAAGCTCGTCGTGCAGGGTCCGGGCGAAAACGCGGGCGTGGTGGACATCGGGGACGGTCTCGTCGCTGCCTTCAAAATCGAATCGCACAATCACCCAAGTTACGTCGAGCCTTTCCAGGGCGCGACCACCGGTGTCGGCGGCATTCTGCGCGACATCTTCACTATGGGCGCCCGGCCAATCGCCGTTCTGGACTCGCTTCGCTTCGGCGAAATCACCGCTGACGGCTCTGGCTCGTCAATTTCTTCGGACCCTGCCGCAACCGCCGCCAATCGCCGCATTCTCGACGGCGTGATTCGCGGCATCGGCAGCTATGGCAACTGCTTCGGCGTTCCGACCATTGGCGGCGAGGTCTCCTTCGAGCCCTGCTATTCCCAGAATCCCCTGGTGAACGCGCTCGCGCTCGGCATCGCGCGCAAACAAGAAATCTTCCTTGCGAAAGCCAAGGGCATCGGCAATCCCGTCATCTACGTCGGCGCAAAAACCGGCCGCGACGGCATTCACGGCGCGTCGTTGCTTGCTTCAGCGGAATTCACCGAAGAATCGCAGCAAAAGCGCCCTAACGTGCAGGTCGGCGATCCCTTCATGGAAAAGCTCCTGCTCGAGGCGTGCCTCGAAGCCATGCGTACCGGCGCGGTCGTCGCCATTCAGGACATGGGCGCCGCCGGACTTACCTGCTCCACTGTCGAAATGGCTTCCCGCGGCGGCACCGGCATCGAAATCGACCTTGCCAAAGTTCCCCAGCGTGAAACCGGCATGACGCCGTACGAGATCATGCTCAGCGAGTCGCAGGAGCGCATGCTCCTCGTCGCGGAAAACGGCCGCGAGCGCGAAGTGCTCGACGTCTTCAAGAAGTGGGGACTCGACGCCGTCGTCGTCGGCCACGTCACGGAAGGCGGCCTGGCCGTCGTCAAGGATCACGGCAAAGTCGCCGCCGAAATTCCCGCGCATCCCCTCGCCGAAGAAGGTCCCGTTTACAACCGTCCCATCGCCGCGCCTGTGGCCCGGACGGAAACTGCAAACGATTGGTTCCAGTTCGCGCCAGAAGGCCTAAACCTGACGGAGAATTTCAGGAAGCTCCTGGCGTCACCGACGATCGCCTCGAAGCGCTGGATCACCGAGCAGTACGACACCAGCGTGCGCACCAACACGCTCGCCGGGCCGGGCGCGAGCGACGCGGCCGTCGTCCGCATTAAGGAATCCGAGCGCGGCGGCAAAATGAAAGCCCTGGCGCTTTCCACCGACGGCAACGGCCGCTGGTGCCAGCTCAATCCTAAAGTCGGCGCGATGCACGCCGTCGCCGAAGCCGCGCGTAACGTGGCTGCAAGCGGCGCCCGTCCCATCGCCGCAACGAATTGCCTAAATTTCGGCAGCCCGGAAAAGCCGGAAGTGATGTGGCAGTTTTCGCAATGCATCGACGGCATCGCCGAGGCCTGCACCGCGCTCGGCACCCCCATCACCGGCGGTAACGTCAGCTTCTACAACGAAACGCTCGGCAAATCGATCTACCCCACTCCGATCATCGGCATGCTCGGACTCTTGGAGGACTCTTCCCGCGTCCTGAAGATCGCCTTCCGCAATCCCGGCGACCTGATTCTTCTGCTGGACGGTGGATTTGGGCTCGGCGAATTGAAACTCGCCACTCGCCACTCGTCACTCGCCACTTTTGATTTCGCCCGCGAATTCTCCTCCTCCGAATACTCCAAACGCATCGGCGGCATCGTCGCCGGCGAACCGCCCGCCATCGACCTCGCGGCCGAAAAACGCCTCATCGATTGCCTCGTCGCGCTCGCCGCCAATGGCGCTTTGCAATCCGCTCACGACGTCTCCGACGGCGGCCTAGCCGTCACCCTCGCCGAATCCTGCTTCGCCGCAACTTCCGTAGGGGCACGGCATGCCGTGCCCGCTCTTGGTGCCGCCGTTCATCTTAACGACCACATCCCCGCCGAATACTCCCTCTTCTCCGAATCCGGCGCCCGCTGCGTCGTCTCCGTCTCGCCCGCGAATCTTGCCGCCGTACTCGCAACTGCGCGACAATACGGCGTCACAGCGAGCGAAATCGGCCGGGTGACCGCCGATGCCGCTTTTCGCATCGAAATAGAGGGGCGCGCGGTGATTGATTCGCCCGTCGAATCACTCCGCGATATCTGGGCCAATTCGCTAGAACGCATAATTACGGCAAAATGAATTCACCGTTGACACTGCTCGACGACCACTTCCACGACCACTGTGGCGTCGTCGGGGTGTACGGTCACGAGGAATCCGCCAAGCTCGCTTACCTCGGCCTCTACGCCCTCCAGCATCGCGGCCAGGAATCCGCCGGCATCGTCTCCAGCGACGGCGCCGAGCTCCACTCGCACCGCGCCATGGGCGAAGTCGAAGAAATCTTCAAGCCGGACATCCTGAACAAACTTCCCGGCTATGCCGCCATCGGCCACACGCGCTATTCCACCGCCGGCGACAAGGCGCTGCTCAACGCCCAACCCATCCTGATCGACTGCAACAAGGGCAAGATCGCTCTCGGCCACAACGGCAATCTCACCAATGCCGCCGAGCACCGCCGCAAACTCGAGCATCGCGGCTCCATCTTCCAGACCAACAGCGACACCGAAGTCGTCGTTCATCTTCTCGCCCGCTCGCCGGCCCGCAATGTCTCCGGCGCTCTCGGTGACGCCCTAAACCAGGTCGAAGGCGCTTACTCTCTCGTCGTTCTTACTCCCGACGAGCTCTACGCGGTCCGCGATCCTCGCGGCTTCCGCCCCTTGAATCTCGGCAAACTCACCGCTCCCAACGGAACCGATGCCTGGATCGTGGCCAGCGAAACCTGCGCATTCGACCTGCTCAACGCGCGGTACGTCCGCGAAGTCGAGCCGGGTGAAATGGTGCGAATCTCGCGCAGCGGCATCGAGTCCATCCGCTTCGCGATGGAAAAACCGCACCAGTACTGCATCTTTGAGCACGTGTACTTCGCCCGCCCCGATAGTTTCATCTTCGGCCGCTCCGTCAACCAAAGCCGCGAAATGCTGGGCCGCCTGCTCGCGCGCGAACACCCCGTCGAAGCCGACATCGTCGTCCCCGTGCCCGATTCCGGCGTGCCCGCCTCGGTCGGCTACGCCATGGAATCCAGGATTCCGTTCCGCATGGGCCTCATCCGCAATCACTATATTGGCCGCACCTTCATCGAGCCGTCGCAGGCCATCCGCAACTTCGGCGTCAAGCTCAAGCTGAATCCCGTGCGCAATCTCATCGAAGGCCAGCGCGTGGTCCTGGTGGACGATTCCATCGTCCGGGGCACCACCAGCCGTAAAATCGTGCGCATGGTCCGCGAAGCCGGCGCACGAGAGGTCCACGTGCGCATCTCCTGCCCTCCGACCATCTCTCCCTGCTATTACGGCGTGGACACGCCCACGCGCGAGGAGCTCATCGCTTCCTCGAACACCCCCGCGGAAATCTGCCGCTTCCTCGGCGCGGACTCTCTCGGCTACCTTTCCCTGGCCGCTCTCAAACAGGCCGTGGCTGACACCGAAGGCCGCTTCTGCACGTCTTGTTATACGGGCATCTATCCGACTAACCCTCTTCAACTTGAAGTCCGCGACGCCCGGCCCCAGGAAAACGGCAAGACCGGCGAAATCGCGCCGGTCGCGGTGGAACGTGAACTCTAAGACAAGAGCAAACTCCGAAGCCGGACTGACCCTCGAACAGAAAGTCCGCCGCGAAGTCTTCGCCTGGTTCTGGGTGATCCTCATCTTTCTTCTCGTCAACGGCACTATCGGTCAGGCGCGCGTCATTCCTTCGGCTTCGATGGAAAACACGCTCCTCATCGGCGACCATGTCATCATGAGCCGCCTCGGCTACGATGCCGGCATCCCCTTTACCAATCTTCACGTGCCGCTCTGGCGCAATCCCCGCCGCCAACAGCTCGTCATCTTCCGCCCACCGGTTCCGGGCGATCAGCCGGATTGGGTCAAGCGCGTCATCGGCCTGCCCGGCGACACCGTCGATATTCGCGACGGAGCCGTCTGGATCAACGGCCAGCGCCTCAAGGAAAACTACACGCTTGGCACAACCGAGCGCATCGATTCGGCCGCCGTCCAATTGCCGTACAAGGTTCCTCCGGACTGCTACTTCGTGATGGGCGACAATCGCCAGGATTCCTACGACAGTCGCTACGTCGGCTGCGTCCCGCGCGCAAACATCATCGGCGCTCCGGTCCTGATCTACATGTCCGTGGACGCGCCGGAGCAGGCCTGGGACTCCGGCCAGATTCGCGAGCGCCTGTACGCCTACGTAAATGCCCTCCTCCATCCGCATGAAATCCGTTGGCGCCGGCTCTTTCACACGTTTTGAAGGACTCCACCGCGGTTCCGCGTTTTTCGGATTCGGCGTCTCGGCGGTACAATGGATGTAGGCATTGTTGGTGAATTGTGAAGACGGACAAAGCACAAACTCGGAAAGAGAAACCAGTAGAAGAGCAGCTCACCACGCAGCAGAAGGTGCGCCGCGAAATCATCGCGTGGTTCTGGGTCGGGCTGGTGTTTTTGCTGATCAACGGCGCCATCGGTCAGGCGCGCGTGATTCCCTCCGGCTCCATGGAGGACACGCTGCTCATCGGCGATCACCTCATCATGAGCCGCCTCGGCTACGATGCAGGCATCCCCTTCACCAATCTTCACGTCACGCTGTGGCGCAATCCCAAGCGCCAGCAAATCGTCATTTTTAAGCCCCCATTCGATCCCACTGCGCCCGACTACGTCAAGCGCGTCATCGGCCTGCCCGGGGATACCGTGGATATTCACGACGGCTCCGTCTGGATCAACGGCGAACGCCTCGAAGAAAACTACACCCTCGGCAGGACGGAGCGCGTCGGACCCACCGACGTACCGATCCCCTACCGCGTTCCGGACAAATGTTATTTCGTGATGGGCGACAATCGCCAGAATTCCTATGACAGCCGCTTCTGGGGTTGCGTTCCGCGCAGCGACATCATCGGTACGCCCGTGTTGATTTACATGTCCCTGGATGCGCCGGCCGATGCCTGGCAGCCCGGCCAGTACGGCGCGCGTTTTCTCGCGTATGCCGGTGTGTTCATCCATCCGGGGAGGGTCCGGTGGCGAAGACTTTTCCGGACGTTCTGAATCGCCAGCGCCCGGCCCGGCAGTTCCGCGCAGCCGTCCCCTGTGCGGCTTGAATTTTGAGGGTAGCGCACATTTCGGGTGATTCGCGGCCTGCGGCTTTCCCAGATTCCGCTCTTCGCGAAACCGCGCGATGGTACTTCGCGGCGCTCGCCCATCCAGGATACGGGTCCAATTTGCCATGAAATATTCCGATGCCGGAGTCAACATCGCCGTCGCCGATGAGGCTAAGCATCGCATTCGCCACCTCGCCACCAAGACCTACACCAGCGGCGTACTCGGCGGCATCGGCGGATTCGGCGCGCTTTTCGCCCTTGACAAGGACAAATGGAAGGATCCGGTTCTCGTCTCGAGCGCCGACGGCGTCGGTACCAAGCTCAAGGTCGCCATCGCCATGAACGTCCACTCCACTGTCGGCGGAGACCTCGTCAATCACTGTGTCAACGACATTCTTGTGCAGGGCGCCGAGCCCCTCTTCTTTTTGGACTATCTCGCGCTCGGCAAAATGGATCCCCACCTCGTCGAACAGCTTGTCGAGGGAATGAGCCGCGCTTGCCGGAAAGCCGGCTGCGCACTGATCGGCGGAGAAACCGCCGAGATGCCCGGCTTCTACGCGGAAGGAGAATACGACCTGGCCGGATTCATTGTCGGCGTCGTCGAGCGAAAGAATCTCCTCACCGGCAAATCCGTTCAACCCGGCGACGCGCTGTTTGGCCTTCCTTCCTCGGGTCTTCACACCAACGGCTATTCGCTCGCCCGCAAGCTCGTCTTCGAAGTGGCCCGCCTCAAACCCGACGCCTACGTCGCCGAAGTCGGCAACAAGATCGGCGCCGAACTCCTCAAACCCCACCTCTGCTACGCGCCGGCTTTGAAAGAAATCATCGCCCGCGGCTGGGTTTCCGCTCTTGCTCACATCACGGGCGGCGGTATTCCCGGCAACCTGCCCCGCGTCTTGCCCGCCGGCGTTCGCGCGCAGATCGATCTCGCCGCCTGGCCCGTCCCGCCCATTTTCAAGTACCTTGCCAAGCTCGGAAAAATGGACAGCGACGCCCTGCTCGAGTCCTTCAACATGGGCATCGGCATGATCCTCGTCGTTCCCGCCGCGCACGTGACCAAGGTCGAAGCCGACCTCAAGCGCCGCCGAGAAAAATACTTCCGCATTGGACGCGTCGAGAAAGGCGACAACGCAAAAGCCCGCGTCGTCTATTCTGGCGCTTTGAACATGTAAGTCGGCTGCTTCCGGAAATCCAGGAAATAAAGGTCGTCATTCAGAGAGCGGCTTCTGCCCGTCTGCCCAGGAAGGCCCGGGGAAGCTGCTTATCTGCATTGAGGAATCAACGGCGATTCGCCGCGCCGCTGCCCCTTTTCCAGCCGCAACTATGCCAATCCAAAACGCCAAGGGGCGCAACACTCTGCGCCCCTGACGATCCATCTGCACCCTTGGTTTGCCTTTCAGCGCACCACGTCCTTCAGGATGTCCACAATCACGTTGGTGTGCCGATTCAAAATCACAATGTGCGCTCCGATCACCGCTCTCCGGTAATCGGCAGGAAGCGGCGGCAACTGCCGCTCCAGTTCCACTGGACACGGTTGCAGCTTCTTCTGCAACCCCGGCGGCAGCGTGCCGTTCCGCTCGAGTTGCCGTTCCAGACC
>Ga0209581_1001534_pt1 | contig 26336 bp, 19 predicted proteins | sample Coa_R2_FD_187160 | JGI IMG/M metagenome (GOLD analysis project Ga0209581, IMG submission 187160) | Surface soil microbial communities from Centralia Pennsylvania, which are recovering from an underground coalmine fire - Coalmine... | ecosystem: Environmental > Terrestrial > Soil > Unclassified ...
CAGAAGAATGCTGTTTGCGCGTAGGTGAAAGCCCCAGTCTTTGCAGCAGAAATCCTCATCGGCACGTAAAAGTTTGTTTGCTGGAACGTCGTAGTCTGGATATTTCCATTCACGCAGCTCGCCATCTACTTCACTAAGAAGATGCCAGGTAATCGTGTCAGCCGTACCGGCCGAACCCGTTAGTACTAGCAACTCATAGGCCTGGTTTCCGAGCAGATCAATCTTCTCGACACGCAGGATCTCATCGTCGCGGTACTCAACTAAGGACTTTTTCAATGTGTCATCTGTCACACGCACACGCTGGCCTCCGATACCATCTGCGCAGAATTCCCACAGAACCATGTAGGCTCTGCTCCGAGGCTGATAGTCGAAAATGCGAACAATATGCCAGACGTTAGGAGAGTGATCGCACGCTGTAGGTGAGTCGCCTTTGGCGATTGCACTAATTAATGAAATCGGTCTCGTTGCAGTCAAATTCCCGTGCGCTGCCGTGGAGCCGACAAGTGCCACACAAATGATAGCGGCCGCTGCGACGTATCCGATGCTAAGGCTCTTCAAGTCCGTTCAATTCTATCTAGACAGCCTCTTTCCGCAATGAATTAACCTCATGTCCAATGTTCAATTCCCCGATCTCCGCGGCCTAGCCTGGGACTACACGCTTACTCCCACGTTCTCGACCGGCATCCAGCAGGCGACCAGCGGACGCGAGGTGCGCGCGGCGTTCTGGAGCGCGCCGCTGTGGAAGATTTCTCTCACGTACGAGTTCCTGCGCGATGATGCTCAGCACGTCGATGCCAACGGATACTCCGAGCTGCAGCAGCTAGTCGGCTTCTTTCTCGCGCGGCAAGGCGCCTTCGATTCGTTCCTCATCGATCTCGCCCAACTCACGCGCAAGCCGCTCGAGTCGACCATTTCGGGACAGCCGATCGGCACAGGCGACGGCAGCACGACCGACTTTCAACTGGCGCGCAACGTCGGCGGCTATCTGGAGCAAGTGCAGAATCCCGCAGGCCAGAGCGCAACCGTCTACGTCGCCGGCGTTCGCAAAACGCAAGGCGTGGACTACACGATTGCGAACGGCATCGTGAGCTTCGCTTCACCTCCGGCGAGCGGCGCTGCAGTTACCGCGGATTTTCAATGGCTCTGGCGTGTGCGCTTCGCGCAGGACGAGTTGGAGTTTGGGAATTTTATGTATTTGTTGTGGGAGTGCAAGAAGGTGGAGTTGGTGGAGGTGAGGGTCTGATGCATGGGCGCGTTTGCCTACATCGTTCATGTCACACGGAAAACTCCAAACGCCTGTCATCCTGAGCCCTGCCTTTGGGCGAAGGACCTCCCGAGATGCTTACGTCGCCAATGCCGATGGTAAGGCTCTTCGACCATGAGCTTGGGGTTGCTGGTGAAGGAGCCTTACTGGCAGCAATCAAATCCGAAACATCGCGGGAGATCCTTCGTCCGCCTGAGGCGGACTCAGGATAACAAGGCCCGGAGAATTTCGACAAGCAAGGCTTTCGTCGTTCCCACCCAAACCGGTTGCCGGCCGAACGCCGATAGCCCACAGCCGAAAGCCCGACCATGAAGACAGCCACACCCGCATTCATCGCCTGGCTCGCCGCCAATACCGAAATGGTAATGGCCGAGCTCTACGACCTCACGCTCGCCGACGGCACCGCCCTGCACTACACGACATTCGATCGCAATCTCGAAGTCGGCGGCACGACGTATCTCTCTGGCCCGCCGAACTTCACACGCGGAACCGTGGAAGAAGGAATCCGTGTTTCCAAAATTGGAACTCTGAGCCTGGAGATTCACGCCAGTGCGTCAGACCTGATCGGCGGTGTGCCCATTCTGCAGAAGATCGCGCGCGGCGACTTCGACAAGGCGCAGATCACGGTGCGTCGTTTGTTCATGGATTCGGCGCTCAACCAGCAAGGGACAGTGATTCGCTTCGTCGGCAACATCGGCGATCTCGATCAGCTCTCGCGCACCATGGCCAAGTTCACCTGCAAGAGCAAAGTCGAAGACCTGAACATTCAGCTCCCGCGCAACATCCTGCAGCCCACGTGCATGCACACGCTCTTCGACGCCGGATGCGCGCTGAACAAATCCGCCTTCGCCGTGAATGGAACCGTGCAGGCGGGCAGCACGGTGAACAAGCTGATCACGAATCTCACGCAAGCGGACAGCTACTTCGACAACGGCCAGCTCGTCTTCACCTCAGGCGCAAACAACGGCCACGTCGCCGCGGTGAGGACCTACACAAACTCCGGCGGGACGGTGTACTTCTTCATGCCGCTGCCGACAGCGCCGGCGATCGGCGACACGTTCACGATTTATCCGGGATGCGACAAGACGCAGGCGACGTGTACGGCAAAGTTCTCGAATGTCACGAATTTTGGCGGATTCCCGTATGTGCCGGTGCCGGAGACCGCATTGTGAGTGGACTTAGTGGACACGGTGGATTTCATGGACAGTCCATATCGTCCACTTCGTCCATTCAGTCCACCCGTGAGCGCATCTGCCAGATCGCCCGCTCATGGCTAGGCACGCCGTATCACCACATGGGCCGCATCAAAGGCGCGGGCGTCGATTGCGCGATGTTTCCGCTGGAGGTTTATCGCGAGGCGGGACTGATCGGTGATCTGGAGGTGCCGTTCTATCCGCACGATTGGCATCTGCATCGGTCGCAAGAAATTTATCTCAACATCGTGCAACAGCGAGCTTCAGAGCTCGGAAGCGACGAACCTCCGCAGCCGGGTGATTTCGTGCTATACCACTTCGGGCGGACCTGGAGTCACGGTGCGATCGTGCTTGATTCACCCCTCGTTATTCATGCTGTCGTGCAGCACGGAGTGATTTTGTCCGATGGAGAGAACGACGGAATGCTAGTTGGACGCAAGCGTCGACTCTTCTGCGTAGCACAAGCGGCCTTCGAAGAACTGTCGCGGAAGGCGACTACCAGCAGCGAGGGTTACCGGTTCTGCCCATAAATAAATTATGGACAGGTTTTGCATAGTCACCCAGTCGCTTTACTTCAAAGTAAAAGGGTTGTCCATAGCTGTAAGTCAATCGTAGTGTGACGGGAATGGTTTTATCGTTCCTGGACTTCAAATAATCAAGGAATTCGTTCGAGTATGCGAAAAGGTAACAATCGTGATTTTCGGGGAAAAGAAGCATGACTTTGTAGTTGCCTTCTCTGTCAACGGAGGGCGCCAGCTTAGTAAACTCAGCGTCTTTTCCGGTGATCCACGTCATCTCATAGGTAACGGTCCGAGTTCGGAAGGCATAGGCGGCCCAAAGCACTGCCACGAGGCCAACAATCAGAAAGCCCCAGAGGAGCCATCGACTTCTGTGTCCTTGGGGCAGACTTGATTTTTCGACCGGCAAGGAACGGGCTCCTGATAGACAGCAACAACTCTAGTTGTGACTGGGTGCGAATGCCAATCCTGCCTTTCTACCGCTGACACGAAGGTAATCTCAATCAAATCGACGGATCATTCGCGGATCTCCTCCAAGAAATAGAGCTTTGGTGTCCGTAGGGATTCCTCCGGCGCAAAGTGCGCGCCATTCGGAATGACAAACACAAAAAGATGAGCCTCTTCAGCCCCAAGCGTCCTGTCGCCCAGCAGCCCACAGTGCTGCACACGCTGCGGGTGCAGACTGCCTCCTACGGCCAGGCGATTCCGATCGTCTATGGACAAAATCGCATTTCGGGAAAGCTGATCTGGTATGGAGACTTCACGCCGATCGCGCAGACTTCGAAGCAGGCGAGTGGCGGCAAAGGGCTCGGCGGCGGCACGACTCGCACTACGAGTTACACGTACACCGCTGCGGTCGCGATTGCGTTGTGCGAAGGGCCGATTCAGCAGCTATGCAATGTTTGGGACACGAAAGGCACGCTGCTGCTCTTGGCGGCTTCGGAGAATTTCACGGTTCCGACCGGCGGCGGGAGTTATCAGGTTGCGCAGCATGCGAACTACGTTGCGCATTACGGAGTAGCGCGGGCAGATGCGTATTCGGTGGTCGCGAATGATTTCGGCTCTGATGGCCCGGTGACGCTCGCGGGCACGCAGAACACGCCGATGTCGCTGGTGGCGAGTTCGCCTGCTGCGGGGCAGTACACGTTGAATCCTGCGACTGCGACGTTCGCGTTCTCCGCGGCTGATGCAAGCAAGCAGGTCACGATTACCTACATCTATGCTGTCCCAAATTCGAACTCCAACGGACAGCCTCTGCAGCAGCTTGCGCTGACTCTGTTCACCGGCACGCGTCCGCAGTCGCCGTGGCCGTATCTCACGTCGAATCGTCTTGGGCAGGATCTTGGCTACAACGGCATCGCCTACGTCGCCGCATCTGCGATGGATCTGGGCAGCTCGGGCTCGCTGCCGAACTACACCTATGAAGTTCTCGGGCTTCTGCCATTCGGCGGCGGCATTACCGATGCCGAGCCGGGCGCGATCATCAACGATCTGCTCGCGAATCCGTACTACGGCGCAGGCTGGCCGAGTGCGCTGATCGGCGACTACTCGAATTTCTCTGCATATGCAATCGCCAACGGATTTTTCTTCTCGCCGGTAATCGACGCGCAGCAGACGGCAGCGGCGATCATCGACGATCTCGCTGATCTGGCGAATGGCGCCGCAGTCTGGTCGGAAGGCGTGCTGAAGCTGAAGAGCTATGGCGATACGACTACGATTGCGAACGGCGCCACTTTCATTCCCGATACGGCACCCGTCTATGACCTGAGCGATCGCGACTTCATCCGCAAGAGTAAAGACGATCCCGTAACGGTCACGCGCAAGTCGCGCGCCGACGCCGTGAATGACGTGAAGATCGAGTTCGTGAATCGCGCGAACTCCTACAACGTCGAGATCGCCGAGGACAAAGACGATGCCAGCATCGCGCTCTACGGCCTCAAGTCGGGCACGCCGCGCCAGGCGCACGCTATTACCGACGCCATGGTTGCGAAGAAGGTCGCGAATCACAAGCGGCTGCGCTCGGTGTACATCGAGGGCGGCAACAGCTATCGCTTCACGCTGGGATGGCAGTACATCCTGCTCGAGCCCATGGACCTGGTCACGCTCACCGATTCCAATCTGGGATTGAGCAAGCATCCGGTGCGGATCACGTCGATCAAAGAGAACGACAGCGGCGAGCTCGATTTTGAAGCCGAAGATTTTCCCTGGGGCACGGCGACGCCGACCGCGTATCCATATTCTTCCGGCGCGGGATTCGCGCCCAATCAGCAGGCCGATCCAGGCAGCGTGAATGCGCCGATTGTCTTCGAGGCGAACAACCGCATGTCGCTCTCGACCGCCTACGAGCTGTGGATGGGCGTAAGCGGCGGCCCAAATTGGGGCGGATGCCACGTGTGGCTCTCGATCGACGGCAACAGCTATCGCCAGATCGGGTCGATTCATGGCTCGGCGCGCATGGGCACGCTCACTGCGTTGCTCGCCAGCGGCGCCGATCCCGACGTGGCCAACACGCTCGCCGTCGATCTGAGCCAGAGCGCCGGCACGCTCACCAGCGGCACGCAGGCCGACGCCGACCAGTACCACACGCTGTGCTACGTCGATGGTGAGCTGATCAGCTACGAGACCGCCACGCTCACGGGCGCGAACAAGTACAACCTCACGTATCTGCGGCGGAGAAGCCTCGGCTCGCCGATCAGCGCGCACAGCGCAGGCTCGGCGTTTCTGCGGCTCGATGATGCGGTGTTCGTCTATGAGTTCGATCCCATGCTGGTGGACAAGACGATTTATCTGAAGTTCACCAGCTTCAACAAATTCGAGTTGATGGAGCAGTCGCTGGCGAACGCAACGGCGTATCAGTTCACGATCAGCGGCAGCTTCGGCGGAGGCGTCCGCCAGGCAACATGGCTCCCGCCGATCTTCTCGGCAGTCGCCACGCCGACCGGAATCACCTTCTATTGGAACGGCACAAACGGCTCCGGCTCGCTGCTACTCTACCGCGACGACGGCACGCCGAGCTACGCCGAGTTCGGATTGCTGGCTGTTTCGGGATTGAGTGCGAACACGACGTATTACTTTTATCCGTATGTCGATCAGTCGCTGATCGTGAACTCGCTGGGGCTTGATGCGGTGCAGTTTGTCGATGGCGGAGTGGGATCGCCGGCAATCGCGATCACATCCAGATCGCAAGCGGCGGCAGTTGCGCAAGGTGGATTGAATCGCATTCCGTTGTCTGACGGAGCGATTGCAGTGACGACTCCCAACAGCGGATCGACGACGACAACCGGGCTTGGTGGGACATTAAGGAAGGTGTGATTCATCCTGAAACCAGCGTTATTGCCGTAATGGCAATTTCAGAATTATCTGCCTCGCGGAAGTGGAATATCTCCTAAGTAAGCGTCGAAGCCACGCGAGCGAACATACAGATACCATCCGACGCACCACGCCAGGACGGCAAGCAGTAGACCTAGTTCAACAATCCTCGCTCGGCGCGTGAACTCTAGGTGCCCGTTGTCGCCAATCTTCAGCGACTTCTCATCGCGAAGGTCTAAAGCGAGCTGAACGATGCCGCCAAATAGGAGAACTGCAGGCAGGAATAGGGCGAATATTCCCTGATGAAGTTCGCCGGTGTGCTCCGTGGCGTTCTCAATTGGTCGCCAAATGAAGTAGTAAGTAGTTACAAGACCGATAACCGCGCACACAGCGCCAAGGACTTTCGACCTCAGAGCGCTGATTCGCCGACCTGTCGGATGCTCGCCGTCTGGGGTGGGAATGCCGTACAGAATTAGCCAGCTCTTGATTAGAGCATTCCGTGCGCTCGGACTAACCCAAGCCACGAAAGCAATTCCACCAATCACGAGCAGGCATACAAGCGTATAGGTGTCGGGCATCGACGCAATAATGGTGCCCGCAGGCAGGATTGGCGTCAACAGGCGATTTCACTTACTCACGCAGGACTCACACGCTGCGCGTGCCGTCGAGAAACTCATGATTTCCGGATACTACATTCTTCCGATTAGCGTTTTTCATGCGGCAGCCTCAAAAGAGCCGTTTCATGCGTGCGCTCACCAGATCGATCCCGCTGGGCGGGACGTGATCTGCTGGGCGCGGTTTCCCGATTCCGGACATGAGCAACGGTTTATCGCACGTGAAGGAGTCGAGGCACTGCCCGATCCGACGCGCAATCAGCCGATCACACACGATCATGCCATCAGGCTGCAGAAATATGGAGTGAAGCGCGGGGATACGACGCTCGACGTCAAAGATCGCCTGATGGAAGTAGCGGGCCAATGCATGAGGTTACCGAGCTTCTAGGTTTTGCGTCGTCTTGCATGGACGCAAGTGGCTCGCTTTCATGCATTTACAAAGTTACCAATGATTGAACATCTAATTTAGGAGAGCGCTTGCGGAGAATATAATGTCTGTGATCATGCTGTCAGAGCTTCAACAAAAGGACGTGTGGGAGGGCTGGCTCTCCGCCGAAACCAGAGCTAATTATTTTGCCGAGCTCGGAACCTCCTACGCCCAGTTTCAGACGGGCCTTACTTGGATCACACTTGTCGCATCGTCCGGAGCAGCGGCAACGGTGGTTGGGGGCTTGGGCCCAACTTGGGCCAAATCCGTTCTCACAATAGCCACAGCAGGAGCGAGTCTTTGGTCGCTCGTGAAGCAGTACGCGAAACGTTATGCGGATTGTTCCGATCTGCATTTCAAGTGGAATCGGCTTGCGTCGGAGTATAAAGCGCTTTGGGAAAATATGTATTCCGAGGATGCGGCACAGCGACTCCGGCAATTGGAAGAAAGAGCCGCTGAGCTGTCGAAGAGCGGAATGGCATTCCCGTACAAAAAGCGGGCCATGCTGAAATGGGAAAACCATGTCCTGAGCCATCATGGATTGCAAGCCGCGTGACCGACAGACTCTGGAAGGACAGTCGGACGAATTGGCCGCCCTTACCGAAGCCTCTTCCACCTCCACCTCCACCGCCACCTCCGCCGTCTCCTAAGAAATAAAAACGTCAGTGAGATAAGGCCGCTTCGGCGGCCTTTTTCGTTTGGTCCACATAATGAAAACAGCGACTATTCTGCTCGGCACATTACTCATTGGTTCTCTCTGCGCGGACGCGCAGAACTGGACCACCGTCTCGGCCTCGAACCTCACCGATCTCAACCAGCAGAAGCTGGCTGCGGGAAGCATGTGCTTTCTCGGCACCGATCAGAACGACATTCCCATTAGCTTTCAGGTCGGTGGAGGAGGACAGGTGCTGGCGCGTCCGTTCTGCGTGCCGGTCACAAATGGATCGTCGGCGTCGCTGCTCGTCCCCAATCCGCAGAACACGCAGCCGCAGGGTATCTACTATCGCGTGACTGTCACCGACTCGGCCACCGGACAGCTTGTGCTGCGCTATACGCAGGTTTCGTTCTCGGGCGCGAATTTCAATTTGGATCAGTACGCGCCGCAGTATCCGGGACTGGTCACGGCTCCGGGAGCGATCAGCACTCCGGGAAACTTCAACGTGAATGGCAATCTCTCGGTGACCGGCAGCATCAGCGGAACGTATGTATTTGGCAGCTCGGCGTACTCGGCGCTGAGTTCGAGCGCGGCATACGGCACGTTCCAGTCGGTGAGCGATAAGCAGCGCGGCGTCTTCGTGCAGAACTATCCCCAGACGCGCTGGATCCCGATCTCGCCCTGGCTGAACCTCGATCACTTTGCGAAGGGCGATGCCGTTTATCTGAACGCTGCTTGCAGTGCGACTGCATCCAGCTACACGGTCACATGCTCGGGCGCGAACTTCACTAGTGTCGATCTTGGAAAGCTCGTCGTTCTGTTCGGAGCACGCGCGAATGGCTCGGGAGCCACGGCGACGACCACGCTTTCGGGTGGCGCGATCACCACGCCGAGCGTAACTGCCGCCGGTAATGGGTATCTCACGCGTCCGGTTGCGACGGTGAGTGGTTTGACTTGCAATTACACTCCGGAGCTCAAGGTAAACCTCTCTGGATCGAATTATGCGGCGGGGAACACCGTTTCTTCGATCACCGTGGTTTATGCCGGATCTGGCTGCACGGGGACGCCATCGATCACGATCACATCGGGTCCGACTCTGGCGCTCGCCGGAACGATCGCCAGCGTGACGAACGCAACCACGATCGGCCTAACAACCAACATTGCGCCTTCGGTAACGGCGAGCAGCTTGTCGATGCTCTACGGATCAGACGACACGGCGAACATCAACTCGGCGCTGCAGGCGCTGGCTCCGAACACCGATGAAGGACTGAATCCCATTTCCGTCTATTGCGGGCGGCTGTACATGACCTCTGGCCCGATCAACATCGTGAACAAAGCAATCGATCTGATATCGCCTGGTCCCGGCAATCTGAGCTCAACGAATGCGCAGCAAGGCTGCGGGTTCTTTCTCGCGAACACGAACTACACGAGCCCGACTGACGCGATCTACATGGCCGGAGCGCAGTTCAGTAGCTTGAAAGGTATTCATATCTTCAGCGTTTCGGGCAACAAACAGCGCGCGGCGATTCGACTACAACAGCCCGGCGGCGCGACGACCAATCACAACAACCAGTACAACCGCTTCCTCGACAACATCATTGGTCCCTGGTACACGGGCGGCGCAAACGGCAGCGATCCGGAGGCTGCTGCGTGCTTTACCGGATCGTTCACGCTGAATCAGTGCGCGCAATTCCAGTACGGTTTCTTCTTCGATCAGCCGAATACGAACAACGACCAGATGATGTTTACGAACAACATGGTCGTTGGCACAGACATTGGCTTCTATCAGTACGCGAACCAGTCCGCCGAGCTGTTGCTCGATCGTTACATGTGCGACGGCTGCGCGGTCGGAATCAAAGCCAATGCAAATATGGTCGTGCGCGATGCCGATATTTCCAACGCTTCGGATTGCGACATCGTGCTGGGCGACACGGCATACAGCGGGACCAATCTGGGAATCGTGCTCGATCTGCAGCACTACACCTCAGAAGCCGGACATCGCTTCCTCTGCGGCGATGCGCAGACATCGGCGGTCGATAACATCTCGATCTTTCTGCATGGGCAGATCAACTGGCAGGCAACTTCGAGCACGATCAAGAGTGGAACAATCATCGACTTCAGCGGCATGAACTTCGGTCCGAATATCTCCTTGGCAGGCGACCAGAACATCATGCCCAACGTGCTTGGGACTCTGCCGGCGACGACGGCGCCCCTGAACATGAATTGGTATGTGGCGGGTGCGGCGAATGGTCCCAATCTGGTCCAGAACGGGCCGGATGTTTCGTCCAACGTTCCCGATCCACCAATTACGAATTTCAAGAACCTGCAACTCACGTATCCCGACTTCCGCCACTCGCAGTGGGTGAAGCGTGACTGGACGCTCAACGTCGGACAAGGCCAGCGCTGCCATACCGACATGATTTACTTCGGCGGCGATCCGGATTCGATTGAGTGCAACAACACAACGGTGCTGGGCAAGAACCGCGTTTTCGGCGAGCTCCTCGTGAACTCGATCGGCGCGCCGTCATCGCCGACGTGCAGCAAGCTCTCTGGCTCGGGATCGACGACTTACTTCTACAAGATTGCTGGTGTGGTTGCCGGAATCGTAGGTCCGGCATCATCGGAAACGAGTTGCGCCAGCCAGGCTGCTTCCCTCTCGAGTTCCGCGGTCAATCAGGCCTGCGCTGTTCCTGTTGCGGGGGCGCAGCAGTACGCGATTTACGAATCGACCAGCACGGGAACGGAAAAGCTCCTGGCGACAGTTGCCGCCGATCAGATGGTCGCAGGAGCGAGCAACACCGTCTGCTACAACGACGCGGTCGGCGGAGCCGCAGGCGCATCGCCTGTCAGTACCGACTCGACCGGCGGAGCCACGTTCCAAGGTCCCATTTCGGCACAAGGGCTCACGCTCACCGGCGGGAGCGGGCTGGCAGTTCCGTCGCTGAACATCAATGGCGATGGAAACATGACCAAGAACCCTCGCATTCCCTGGACTGCCTATCTCGCCAGCACGAGCAATAATACCGGCGTCGCCTTCGCGCAATGGACGAACAGCGCGCCCGTGAAGATCGTCAGCATCTTCGGGATTGCAACTGGAGCGCCTGCGGGTTGTTCTTCGTCGATTCAGTTCTTCGTGCATGACGTGGCGCAAAGCTCGAATACGTCGGTGGCGACGCTCGCCAACGGCGCAGGAAATACCAGCCTCGTGAATCCCAACTTCTTGGTTGCCAGCGGGGACACTATCCAGTTGCAGTACACCGCCTCCGGCTGCACTACGCAGGCCAGCGGGGTGAACGTGACGGTCGAAGTTGAACCGCAGTAAAGGCCCAAGGTTAACACGAAGGTCACGAAGTAAACGGCAAGGTCACGGAGAACCCTTCGTGACCTCCATGCGGAACTTCGTGACCTTCGTGTTCGCTCTTCCTAGTTTTCGCAGGAGCAATCAATGACTCTCAAGAAAAATTCGATCCTTCCACGTTTGCCAAAACCCAACGCGCACACGTTGCTCGTGGTGCTCGTGCTCATCGGCGGATGGGTGGCGAACTTCGCCACGTTGTCGGCACGTATGGCCGATGTTGAGAAGAATCAAGGCAAGTTGGAGCAGCGCTTTGATCGCGATGTCGTGCCGCGTCCGGAACAGGAAGTCCGCGACCGAATGCTCGACCAGCGCCTCGCGCAAATGCAGCGCACGCTTGATGCGATTGAGCGGGATCTGCAGAGGAAAAGATTCTAGTGGGTGCTGCAGCCTTGTATAGCAACTCATTGCAGCGAGGCCCGAAGGGCCGGAATGTTTTAGCCCACGTGCGTGAGCCGTGGGTGAGGCGACAGAAACGGCTTGAGCCCCGAAGGGGCGACATTCTAGTGCTGCACACCGCAATCAATGCCGCCCCTTCGGGGCTCCGTCTCCGCAAATCTGCGACCCACGGCTTACGCACGTGGGCTAAGACATTCCGCTCCTTCGGAGCTGGCTTGTCGCTCTCCTTGACGTATCGTCGATGCCAAAGTTCCTTCTAGGCGCCTTGTGGCAACAAACATTTTGTTTTCGCTTAGAAGCTTAGCCGCTTAGCAGCTCAGGAGCTTGTTTCATGGCCAACTTTGACGAAGCGCTTGCTTTTGTCCTCCGCAACGAAGATCCGCATCTGAGCGGAGTCGTTACCGAAGATTCGGGCGGACGCACTCGCTTCGGAATCGCCGAACGGTTCCATCCCAATCTGGGACACGACTTCTATGCGGGTCCTCCCGAGGCGGCATTGCGGACTGCGCGCGAGATTTATCGATACGAATACTGGAAGCCGATCTGCGGCGATGACATCGAAGATCAGCGCGTCGCAGACAAACTACTCGACATGTCGGTCAACATGGGCGCGAGGCAGGCGATCGTGCTGTGTCAGCGCGCTCTGAATGGGAGCACGACGTTTACGCTCGACGAAGATGGCGTGCTTGGGGAACAAACGCTCGCTGCCATCAATCAATGCGATCCGGATCTGCTACTGATTCATCTGCGCGAAAGCTCCGAGGATTTTTATCAACAGCTTTCGGCGAAGCGTCCATCGTCCCGGCAATATCTGCGTGGATGGCTTGCCCGAGCGCGAGCCTAAACGGCAAAGGCAACAGCAAAACCCGACACGGATCGCACGGACGCTTCGCGCACGGATTTCACGGATCTTTCGATTGGAGTGGCAACAAATCATTGATTTTCTTAGCTTTCCAATACTTCCGCGTGAATCCGCGTCCCATCCGCGCAATCCGCGTCAGGTTTTTAGCCTCATTCACAGCAAGGTTCATCGTTATGAATATTCACAAACTGTATCTTTCAGTTTTCGCTGTCGCCTGCGTGCTCGTGCTCGTCGCAAGTTCCGCCTGGCGCGATCATGTGCGCGATGATGCTCGGCGCGAGGCGGTAATCGAAACACAGAAGTCGGACATCGCTCAGATTGAGCAGCGCATCGCTGAGGCACGGAACGATGCTGCGTCGCAGATCGCGGAGCTCGAGCGTGAGCGCAAACAATTGTTCGTTCAGCCGGCACGGGCTCCTGAAATCATTCGCGAGCTTGTGCCGATGCAGGCTCCGATTCAGCCTGGCGGTAATCCTGCGAAAGCTCCGCCGGATGCTCCGAGCGCGACGCTCACGCGCGACCAGCGGGTCGATCGCGCCCAGTACGCGCTCAGCTGCAAAGAGTGCACGATCGAACGCGATGAGCTTCAGCAGCAGACGAAGGATCAGCAGGAGATCATTTCACGGCAGCAGGTTGAGCTTGATGCCGCGAAGAAGTCAGCGAAGGGCGGTAGTGTGTGGCAACGCGCGAAACGCATTGCCAAATGGGGAGCGATCTTCGGCGCGACAGGTTACGTGATTGGGAGGACTCAGCGATGACGAAGCTTTCCGAAGCATTTCAGGAGATGGTCGGCGTGCTGAATGCGCTGATCGGCGTTCTCAACGCCGTCCATACGAATGTGTGGGCGATCTTGCTTGTCGTGTTCGCCGTGGGTCTCTATCACGATGGCAAAGATGGAGCTGCGCTGGCGATCAGCACGGGGGCGTTTACGATGCTGCAAGCGAAGGAAAGAAGCTCCTGAGCTGCTAACCTGCTGAGCTTCTAAGCCAAAAGCCTTTTCACCACGGAGTCACGGAGAGCACGGAGGTGAAAAGGTTTTGCTTAGCAGCTTAGAAGCTTAGTAGCTTAGAAGCTGCTATGCACGCACTCGCCATCATTCCCGCCCGACTCGCTTCCACTCGTCTCCCACGCAAGGTTCTGCGCGAGATTGCTGGGCGCCCCATGCTGGCCTATGTTGTCGAGGCGGCACGGCGATGTCCGCAGCTTGCCGACGTGATTGTCGCTACAGATTCAGAAGAAGTGCTCGGCGTTTGCAAGCAGCATGGATGGCGAGCGGAGATGACTTCTTCTGCGCATCGCAGCGGGACCGATCGTGTGTGGGAAGTTGCGCAGCGGATTCCGGCGGACGTTTATGTGAATGTCCAGGGCGATGAGCCGCTGGCTCGGCCTGAGCATATCTCGGCGCTGCTCGGGCCGATGCAGGATTCGCGCGTGCTGGTTTCCACGATTAAGACGCCTTGCGCATCGGCGGATGTGAGCACTCCCAATGCGGTGAAAGTCGTAACGGATCTATTGGGTGGAGCGCTTTATTTTACTCGCGCGACTGTTCCCTTCGATCGCGACAATTCCGGAACGGTGCGGCGCTTCAAGCATCTCGGCTTTTATGCCTACCGGCGCGAGGCGCTGGAGAAGTTTTGCTCCTGGCCCGAATCGGAACTGGAGAGGGCTGAGCGTCTGGAACAGTTGCGGTTCCTCGATCATGGGATCGAGATTCATGTGGCGGAAACGCCGTTCGACACCGTTGGAGTGGATACCGAAGAAGACTTGAAGCGCGTGGAAGGAATGCTACGCGGCTCGATACAACCAGGCGAACAGAACCGGCGCCGGTAGGCGGTGGGGCAGCCGCTTGTTTCGCGGCTGCGCTCAAGATGAATCATAGGATAGCGATCCTCTTCGCGGCTTCCATCCGGTAAAGCACGCAGCCGCAAAAAACGCGGCTGCCCCACCGGCTACCGCCGCCGGTTCTGTTCTCGCTTCACATCTCCCGTTTCGGGAAGACCAACGCGTTGAATTCGGCGCCGATCAGCACCACTATCGAGACTAGATACAGCCATACCAGCAGCGCAATTACTGCCGCCAGTGAACCATAGATCACGGCGTAATTGGCGTAATTGGTGACATACCATCCGAATCCAAGGGTCGCTCCGAACCACATTACTGTCGCCAGCACCGCTCCGGGCAACACCCTTTGCCACGATTGCGTTCGCGGAATTGCGAGGTGATAGATGAGTGCGATTACCGCGATGCTTGTGAGGATGCCGATCGTCCAGCGCCCTGCGGTCCACAGCAAGAACACGGCTCCACGTAGTTCGTAGATCGTGTGCAGCGAGAGCCAGTTCTGCACCTGGTTGCCGAAACCGACGATCAGCGTGGCGAACGCCATCGGGAATGCCGCGATGGGAATTAACAGGAAGGCCATTGCGCGTTCTTTCCAGAATCCCCAGGGATTGCCTTGGATGCCGTACGCGCGGCGGAATGCTGACATCCAGGAGACCATCACGCCGCTCGCTGCAGTGACGGCGACCAACGATGCCGAGAAGATCACGTGTACCGGGCGAATCTTGCTGGTGTTGAAGTAAGCGAGCGCCAGGGCAGTGGTCCCGGCTGGAAGGACTTTGCCGATCGCATAAGCTATCTCGCGGGTGAAAGCGACCGTGTCCTGCGACACACCGACGATCGAGGCGAGGACGAGGAATGCAGGAAAGAGCGTGAGAATCGAGGAATACGCAGCGGCCTTTGCGGTGGCGAAAGCGTCGTGCTCAAACGCGCGCCATACCGCGCGGCGAAAGTGCGTCACCAGGTGGAGCATTGGGAAACAGAGTAATGGATGGCAAGGCTGGTGGCTATTGAGAGATCGGTTGACCGGATCGGGTGATCGGGTGATCGGGTCATCGATTGTCAGTACCGTCTGTGGTAGCAGATGGGCGAGTCCCATGCAGACCCACCCGCTACCGCGGGCGGTACTGACCTGAGATCTTCTCCCGATCACCGATTCCTCACCCCGCCGCCTCTTCCTGCTGCGATGCCTGCTGCAGGCCCGTTGCCATTTCGGGAAGGATGCCTAGCTCTTGATAAATGGGACGGACCAGGCGGCGAATCTCTGGTAGTTCGCGGGCGAACCAGATTGCTCCCGCTACGCAACATGCTCCCGTGATCAGCAACGTATCCGGAGCGCCGATGCGGTTGGCTACCGTGCCTGCGAGCAAGCTTCCGAATGGAGCCATGCCGGTAAAGGCCATGGCGTAGTAGCTCATCACGCGTCCGCGTTTGTCTTCTTCGACGATCGTCTGCAGGATGGTATTGCTCGAGGCCATCTGCTGCATCATGCCAATGCCCACGACGAACATCAGGATGAGCGACAGCCAGAGCCAGTGCGAGCGCGAGAAGGCGACGAGTCCGGCGCCGAATACGGCTGCTGAGATGGCCGTCAGACGGCCGAGTCCCAGAACGGAACGGCGGGCTGCCAAACGAAAAGCTCCGGTGAGCGCTCCGACTCCTACTGCTCCCATCAGGAAGCCGAGTGTGTGCGGACCTCCGCCGAGGATTTTTCCGGCGAAGATCGGCATGAGCACGGCGTATGGCATCCCCATTAGGCTGACCAGGCCTAAGAGAAGAAGGATGGAGCGAATAGGCGCGAATCCCGAGACGTAGTTCCATCCGTCGCGCAGTTCGCTGAAGGTGCTTCGCGGCGCACGCGATTTTGGCAGCGCGGTGATGTTCATCAGTAATAACGAGGCGATCACGGCGAGGTAGCTGATGCCGTCGATCAGGAAACAATAGCCTTCGCCGACGGCGGCGATCACCATGCCTGCGAGTGACGGTCCGATGAGGCGCGCCATATTCACCATCGAAGAATTCAGAGCGATAGCATTGCCGAGATCGCGGCGGTCTTCGACCATTTGCACGACGAACGCCTGGCGCGCGGGCATGTCAAAGGCGTTGATCAAGCCCTGGAAGAGGCTGAGCCAGAGGACGTCCCAGACGGTGATGATGTTCGCCAGCGCCAGTGCAGCCAGCGCGAACGATTGCAGCATGGCCAGAACTTGGGTGACGACGAGGACGCGATGGCGGTTCCAGCGATCGACCCAAACGCCGGCGAATGGGGCGAGCAGGAAGGTTGGGATCTGCCCGGCGAAGCTAACTAGCCCCAGCAATAGAGCCGAGTGCGTGAGCCGATAGACGAGCCAGCTGGTGGCAAGGCGTGTCATCCAGGTGCCAATCAGGGAGACGCTTTGGCCGCCGAAGAAGAGGCGGTAGTTGCGGTGGCGCAATGCCCGCAGCATGAACGAAAGCGTCTTTTCTTTCAGCTGATCAGATTGCTCGGGCACAGGTGTTCAGATGCAGTCCGCTCGTAGGCAGAGGCGGAGAAAAGCAAAACCAAAACACGAAACGGAGGCTACGCCCACGGGTTTCACGGATGAGACAAGAACCGTAATAAAATCGTGATGCTATGAAAGATGACCAGCCGATCATCGTCCGCGACCCGGAGATACTCAACGGAGTGCCGGTATTCCGCGGTACTCGCGTTCCATTCAAGAATCTCCTCGACTATTTGGAAGGAGGCTACAGCCTCGACGAATTCCTCGAGCAGTTCCCTTCCGTTAAGCGCGAACACGCGGTCGCTGCTCTCGAGCAGGCTAAGGAATCGCTGATCGCGACTCTGCGATGAGGCTCCTCCTCGATGAGTGCTTACCTCGCGATCTGAAGCTGCATTTTGCTGAACACGAATGTAAGACCGTGCAGGAGATGGGTTGGTCCGGTAAGAAAAACGGAATACTCGCACGAATGGCCGAAGGGCATTTCGACGTTCTGCTCACGGTGGATCAGCGGTTCAATTATGAAGTCAAATCGCGCTCTTCGTTGGCAATTCTCATTGTCAATGCAAAAACAAACAGGATCGAGGACTTGGAGCCGTTCGTGCCTGCCGTTAGAGAGGCTCTACATTCGCTGGAACCAGGTAGTGGGATGGTCATTCGAATCCCTTAAGCGCTTTAGCACCAAAACACGACACGGATTCGCACGGAGGCTGCGCCCACGGATTACACGGATAAGACTGTAAATAAAAAAGCGCGGAGCATCTGCTCCGCGCTTTTCGTTTTTGCGACCTAACACCCGGGCGAGGGCGCCCGCTCCGTTGGTTTTGCTGGCGGCTGATAACTGGAAGCCGGTAGCTTCCTTTACTCCGCTGCCAGTTCTTCTGCTTCGCCTTCCTGGCGCATGATTTCCAATGCGCGTTCGGCTTCGGCGTAGGCTTGGGAGACTTCCTCCTGCACTTTGGCGGCCGCTTGTTCCAATTCGGGACTTAGGCGGACGTTGCGGTAGTACTCCATGCCGGTGCCGGCCGGGATGAGGCGTCCGACGATGACGTTCTCTTTGAGTCCGCGCAGGTGATCGACCGCGCCCTGGATGGACGCTTCGGTGAGCACGCGCGTGGTCTCCTGGAACGACGCCGCCGAGATGAACGAGTCGGTCGAGAGCGAAGCTTTCGTGATGCCGAGCAGGAGCGGACGTCCCGTTGCCGGGCGGCCTCCATTGGCGATCACGCGCTCGTTCTCTTCGCGGAAGCGGAACTTGTCGATCTGCTGTTCGAGCAGGAACGAAGTGTCTCCCACGTCTTCGACTTTCACCCAACGCATCATCTGGCGAACGATCGTCTCGATGTGCTTGTCGGAGATGTTCACGCCCTGCAGTCGATAGACTTCCTGGATTTCGTTCACCAGATAGCTCTGCAGTTCTTTCTCTCCGAGCACAGCGAGAATGTCGTGCGGGTTCAACGGGCCGTCCATGAGCGGCTCGCCGGCCTTCACGCGCTCGCCTTCCTGCACGTTGATGTGGACGCCGCGCGGAACCGAGTATTCCTTTTCGGTACCGTTGTCGGCGGTGACGTAGATCTTGCGCTGTCCTTTTGAGACCTCGCCGAACTTCACCACGCCATCGATTTCGCTGATGATCGCAGTCTCGCGCGGCTTGCGGGCTTCGAAGAGTTCGACCACACGCGGCAGACCGCCGGTGATGTCTTTCGTCTTCGTGGTTTCGCGCGGGATCTTGGCCAGCACGTCTCCCGGGAAGACCTCGTCGCCGTCCTGCACCATGAGGTGCGCGCGGCTGGGCATGAGGTAGCGCCGGGTTGTCTTGCCACCCTTGATCGCGATCGCCGGCTGACGCTTCTCATCGGGCGACTCGCCAACGACGTGACGCGAGAGTCCGGTGACCTCGTCCACTTCTTCGTGCAGCGTGACGCCTTCCTGCAGGTCCTTGAACTGCACGGTGCCGCCGATTTCGGTGAGGATCGCGAAGGTGTACGGATCCCACTCGACCAGCACTTGTCCAAGCTGCACATGATCGCCGTCAACGACCTTCAGCTTGGCGCCGTACACGACCGAGTAGCGCTCTTTTTCGCGTCCACGATCGTCAACGACCGCGATCGAACCGGCACGATTCATGACAACCAGATCGCCGGATTTGGACTTAACGGTCTGCAGGTTGATGAAGCGGACGGAACCGTTGTTTTTGGCTTCGAGGCGCGACTGCTCGGAGACTCGCGATGCCGTACCGCCGATGTGGAAGGTACGCATCGTGAGCTGCGTGCCAGGCTCGCCGATTGACTGCGCTGCGATTACGCCTACGGCTTCGCCCAACTCGACCAGACGGCCGGAGGCGAGATTGCGTCCGTAGCACATGATACAGACGCCGCGCTTCGATTCGCAGGTGAGCACAGAGCGAATCTTCACGCGCTCGATGCCCGCAGCCTGAATAGCGCCGGCGAGATCTTCGGTGATCTCCTGGTTCACATCGACGATCACATTGCCTTCGTAGTCTTTGATCTTCTCGAGCGAAACGCGGCCTACGATGCGGTCGCGCATCGGCTCGATGATCTCCCCCGATTCCACAATGGAACCGACGTAGATGCCGTCGAGCGTTCCGCAATCCTGCTCGGAAACGATCACGTCCTGCGCGACGTCAACCAGGCGGCGAGTGAGATAGCCGGAGTCCGCGGTCTTGAGAGCGGTGTCGGCCAATCCCTTACGCGCGCCGTGCGTTGAGATGAAGTACTGCAGCACGTTCAAGCCTTCGCGGAAGTTCGCAGTGATTGGCGTCTCGATAATTTCGCCGGAAGGCTTGGCCATCAATCCGCGCATGCCCGAGAGCTGGCGAATCTGCTGCTTCGAACCGCGAGCGCCGGAGTCGGCCATAACGTAGATCGGATTGATCGCGCCGGCCTTGTCCTGCTGCTTGAGTTCGTCGAACATCTCATCGGCAACTTTTTCCGTGATCGCCGACCAGATTTCGATGACCTTGTTATAGCGTTCGCCGTTGGTGATGGCGCCGTCGAGATACTGCTGCTGAACGTTGATGACCTGCTTCTCGGCATCGCGCACCAGCGTGTACTTGTCGTCGGGGATGACCATGTCGTCGATGCCGATCGACAGTCCAGCGCGCGTGGCGTAGTTGAAGCCGAGCTGCTTGATGCCATCGAGCATCTTGACGGTCGTCTCCAGACCAAAGCGCAGGTACGCGTAGTTAACGAGCTGGCCGATTCCCTTCTTCTTCAGCAGTCCGTTGATGTACGGCATGCCTTTGGGAAGCGCGTCGTTGAGGATCACGCGGCCAACGGTCGTGTTCAGATACTGGCGATCGTAGTTCGTCGGCTCGGTATGGAGCAGATCCTGATCGTCGTACGCCGTGGTGAGATCGAGGACCTCGCCGGTATATCGCAGACGGATCGGGCTGAGCGTCTCCACTTCTTTGGCTTCGAGCGCGAGCAGAACGTCTTCCACCGTTGCGAACGAACGTCCCTCACCCTTGGTTCCCGGACGGCCTTTGGTCAGGTAGTACAGGCCAAGCACCATGTCCTGCGTGGGCACGGTAATCGGCTGTCCCGAAGCGGGAGAGAGGATGTTGTGCGACGCCAGCATCAGTACGCTGGCTTCGACCTGCGCTTCCGGAGAGAGCGGAATGTGGACCGCCATCTGGTCGCCGTCGAAGTCGGCGTTGAACGCCGTGCAGACGAGCGGGTGAATCTTGATCGCCTTGCCTTCCACCAGTACCGGCTCGAACGCCTGAATGCCGAGGCGGTGAAGCGTTGGCGCGCGGTTCAACAGGACCGGGTGATCTTTAATGACTTCTTCGAGGATGTCCCAAACGACCGGGTCCTGCTGCTCGACCATTTCCTTGGCTTGCTTGATGGTCGTGCACTGGCCGGTCTGCTCCAGGCGGTGATAGATGAATGGCTTGAAGAGTTCCAAAGCCATCTTCTTCGGCAGTCCGCACTGATGCAGTTTCAATTCGGGACCGACAACGATCACGGAACGTCCGGAGTAATCGACGCGCTTTCCGAGCAGGTTCTGGCGGAAGCGCCCCTGCTTGCCTTTCAGCGTGTCAGAGAGCGACTTCAGCGGACGGTTGTTCGCACCGCGCAACACACGGCCGCGGCGACCGTTGTCGAACAGAGCGTCCACCGCTTCCTGGAGCATGCGCTTTTCGTTGCGCACGATCACTTCAGGAGCGTGAAGGTCCATCAGCTTCTTCAGACGGTTGTTGCGGTTAATAACGCGGCGATACAGATCGTTGAGATCTGAAGTCGCGAAGCGTCCGCCATCGAGAGGAACTAGAGGACGAAGCTCCGGAGGAATCACCGGCAGCACGTCGAGAATCATCCACTGCGGCTTGTTGCCCGACTTGCGGAAGGCCTCGACAACTTTGAGGCGCTTCGAATACTTGAGGCGCTTCTGCAGCGAGGTCTCTGCCTTCATGTGCTCGCGCAGTTCGGTAGCGAGTTCATCGACATCGACGCGCTTCAGCAGTTCCTTGATCGCTTCGGCGCCCATCATGGCCTTGAACCCGGTGGCGCGGAATTGCTGGTCGAGTTCGCGGAACTTGTTCTCTTCTTTAATGACCTCGCCTTCCTTTACCGGAGCATCGCCGGGCTCGAGAACGACGTAGGATTCGAAGTAGAGAACGGACTCAAGTTCGCGCAGAGAGATATCGAGCAGGTGGCCGATGCGCGAGGGCAGTCCCTTAAAGAACCACACGTGCGAGCAGGGCGATGCGAGCTCGATGTGTCCGAGGCGCTCACGGCGAACTTTCGAGAGTGTGACTTCCACGCCACACTTGTCGCAGATGACTCCGCGGTGCTTCATGCGCTTGTACTTGCCGCAGAGACACTCCCAATCTGTGACTGGGCCGAAAATGCGCGCGCAGAACAGGCCATCGCGCTCCGGCTTGAAGGTGCGGTAGTTGATGGTTTCCGGTTTGGTGACCTCACCGTGCGACCAGCTCCGAATACGCTCTGGCGAAGCCAGGCTGATGCGGATGCTGTCGAAGTCGGTGACGGCGTTGCCGAGGTCGAACGGGCTCGAACGGTACAAAGTGTCCTCCGTTTCGTTTCGTCATTCCCGTTCCGGAATGACAAGAAAACTGCGTTTTGGCACGTACGGAAACGTGCCGAATGTAAGTTAAAACTGCTTCCGAATGCCTCAGGCAAGGGCACTACTTTAGTCGTGCCGTCCTGCGCATTCTCGATTTTTTTTTTGCGCTTTAGCGCTTGAGGTCCGATAACTCGACCTCAGCGGCTAAAGCCGAACTATTAAAACGTCCTGTGAGGCACGACTGAAGTCGTGCCCTTCCCTACTGCTTAATCGGCGGCCGCAGCCAATGCTGGACGCTCTTTGAATTTGATCAGCTCCACGTCCAGGCACAGCGACTGCAACTCACGAATCAATACGTTGAACGACTCAGGCACACCCGGCTCGATGGCGGCTTCGCCTTTGACGATGGCCTCATAGATCTTCGTGCGGCCATAGACGTCGTCGGACTTCGCCGTGAGCAGCTCCTGCAGGATGTAGGCTGCGCCATAAGCTTCGAGCGCCCAGACTTCCATTTCTCCGAAGCGCTGTCCGCCGAACTGCGCCTTTCCACCCAGCGGCTGCTGCGTGATGAGCGAGTACGGGCCGATGGAGCGCGCGTGAATCTTGTCGTCCACCAGGTGCGAAAGTTTGAGCATGTAGATGTAACCGACGGTTACCGGCTGTTCGAACTTCTCGCCGGTCATGCCGTCGAAGAGTTCGGTCTTTCCCGAAGTGGGAAGTCCGGACTGGTCGAGCAGCGACTTGATTTCCTTCTCGGTCGCTCCGTCGAAGACCGGCGTTCCGAAGAAGACGCCTTTCTTCATGCCTTCGGCGACTGAGAGCAGCGTCTCGTCATCGATGTCGGTGAGCGACTTGAGGTACGGCGTCTCTTTGAAGATCTGTCGCAACTCGCGACGCAACGCTTCCTCGCGCGAGTTATCGGCAAGCAGTTTCGAGATGCGCTTGCCCAGGTCGTGTCCGGCCCAGCCAAGGTGCGTCTCGAGAATCTGTCCGACGTTCATACGGGAAGGCACGCCGAGCGGATTGAGAACGATCTCAACCGGCGTTCCGTCCTGCAGATACGGCATATCTTCTTCGGGCAGAATGCGCGCGATCACGCCCTTGTTGCCGTGGCGTCCGGCCATCTTGTCGCCGACGGAAAGCTTGCGCTTCATGGCGATATAGACCTTCACCAGCTTGATTACGCCCGGCGGCAGTTCATCGCCCTTCTGCAGCTTCGAGATTTTCTCGTTAACGATCTTGCGCAGAACATCGATCTGGCGCGAGGTCATCTCTTCGATCTCGTCGATCTGCTCGTTGACGCGCGGATCTTTGTTGTCGTACTTAATGCGCTTCAAGTTGCGGGTCGAGATGCGCTCGATGGTTTCGCGATCGAGAATCGCGCCTTTGGTAAGAAGACGCTTGTTGGTGCGCTCATCGTGCAGGTCGGCCTGGACTTCTTTGCCGCCCAGGATGTTCTCAAGGCGCTTCAGACGCTCGTCGGTGAGAATTCGAATCTCGTCGGCGAGGTTCTTTTCGAGTTTCTCAATTTGGGAAGCCTCGATTGCCTTCGCGCGCTCGTCCTTCTCTTGACCCTTGCGCGAGAAGATCTTCACGTCAACGACGGTGCCTTCTATTCCCGGCGGGCAGGTGAGCGAAGCATCGCGAACGTCTCCGGCCTTTTCACCGAAGATCGCGCGCAAAAGCTTCTCTTCCGGCGTAAGCTGCGTCTCGCCCTTCGGCGTGACCTTGCCTACGAGGAAGTCTCCGGCGTGAACGGTGGCGCCGATGCGAATGACGCCGCTCTCATCGAGATCGCGCAGCGCCGATTCCGAGACGTTCGGAATGTCGCGCGTGATCTCTTCGGGACCGAGCTTGGTATCGCGGGCTTCGATCTCGAACTCCTCGATGTGTACGGAAGTGTAGTAGTCCTCTTTCACCAGCTTCTCGGAAACGAGGATCGCGTCTTCAAAGTTATAGCCGCGCCATGGCATGAAGGCGACGAGGACGTTGCGTCCGAGCGCCAGTTCGCCCATGTCGGTGCAAGGACCGTCGGCGATGACTTGTCCTTTGACGACGCGGTCGCCCTTGCGAACGATGGGCTTCTGCGAGATGCACGTGTTCTGGTTCGAGCGCTTGAACTTGATGAGTTGATAGATGTCGCTTCCAACTTCGCGCGACAACTGCGTGGGATGGTGCTCACCCTCGACGCGCACGATGATGCGCTCCGAGTCCACCGAATCCACGATGCCGTTGCGGCGTGCCAGAACCACAGCTCCGGAGTCACGCGCTGTGACGCCTTCCATTCCCGTGCCGACGATCGGCGCTTCGGCTTTGAGCAGCGGCACCGACTGACGTTGCATGTTCGCGCCCATCAGCGCGCGGTTGGCGTCGTCGTGTTCCAAAAAGGGAACCAGCGATGCAGCGACCGATACAAGCTGCTTGGGGCTAACGTCGATGTAATCGACTTCATCGCGCGGAACAAGGACGAAGTTGCCCGCCTTGCGCGCGTTGACCAATTCGTTCACGAGGCGGCCCTTGTCGTCGAGTTCAACGTTGGCCTGCGCGATGACGTGACGATCTTCCTCCCACGCTGACAGGTAGAAGGAGAACGGCTCGTAGTCTGCCGGCTTCTTGCGTTTTGCCTTGAGCTCTTCGTTCACGCGCTCGAGCTCGTGCAGCTCAACGTGATCGCCGACGCGGTACTCGCTATCGCCGCTGTTGACGACTTGCACGAAGTCCTGCACACGCGCGCCTTTCACGCGACGATACGGCGACTCGATGAAGCCATAGTCGTTGATGCGCGCGTAACACGAGAGCGACGAAATAAGTCCAATGTTCGGACCTTCCGGCGTCTCGATCGGGCAGATACGTCCGTAGTGCGTGGGGTGAACGTCGCGGACTTCGAATCCAGCGCGCTCACGCGACAGGCCGCCCGGCCCAAGCGCGGAGAGACGACGCTTGTGCGTGATCTCCGAGAGCGGGTTGGTCTGATCCATGAACTGCGAGAGCTGCGATGAGCCGAAGAACTCGCGGATCGCGGCCATCACCGGCTTGGCGTTGACCAGGTCGTGCGGCATGGCCGTGGACATCTCCTGGTACACGCTCATCTTTTCCTTGATGGCGCGCTCCATGCGCACAAGACCAATTCGGAACTGGTTCTCCATCAACTCGCCGACCGCGCGAACGCGGCGGTTCCCGAGGTGATCGATGTCATCGACGATGCCAATGGTTTTGCGCAGCTTGAGCAGGTAGCGGATGGTCGCGTAGAAATCTTCCGGCTCCAAGGTGCGCTGTTCGAGCGAGGTCTGATCGTTCTTCTCGTACAGCTTGATGTTGAACTTCAAGCGGCCCACGCGTGAAAAGTCGTACTTGCGCGGGTCGAAGAACATCCCCTGGAAGAGAGCGGTTGCGGTGTCGAGCGTCGGCGGATCGCCTGGACGCAGTTTTCGGTAGATCTCGATCAGCGCTTCCTGCGGGCTCTTGAAGGAATCGCGGCGCAGCGTGTTGGAGATCACGTTGCCTACGTCGTCGCGCTCAGGGAAGAACAGATGCAGCTCGGTGATGCCGGCATCGATCATCTTCGAGAGCTTGTCGGCAGCGAGTTCCGTGTTGGCTTCGAGCAGAATCTCGCCGCTGTTGACATCGACGACATCGGCGGCAACGAAGGCGCCTTCGAGGTCGGTGTTGTCGATCTCAATGTCGGTGATCTTCGCCTTCTGAATTTCTTTCAGAACCGCAGGCGAAATCTTTCGACCGGAGTGCGCGATCTCTTCTCCGCTCTTGGTCTTGATGCTGTGTGCCAGCTTCACGCCAAGCAGGTTGGTCGGACGCTCGATGTTCGGCTCGAGTGTCCAGTAAAGCTTCTTGTCCTTAATAGCGATCTTATCGACCGTGTAAAACGTGCGAAGAATGTCCTCGTCGGAGCGCAGACCGAGAGCGCGCAGGAAGATGGTGCCTAGGAATTTACGCTTGCGATCGATGCGGACGTACAGCGTGTTCTTCTGGTCGTATTCGAATTCGACCCACGAGCCACGGTAAGGAATGATCTTGCCGAGGAAGTAGGTGCGGTTGTTCGCGGTCTCGAAGAAGACGCCGGGGGAGCGGTGCAACTGGCTGACGATCACGCGCTCGGTGCCGTTCACGATGAACGTCCCGTTTTGGGTCATGAGCGGGATGTCGCCGAAGAAGACTTCCTGCTCTTTAATGTCGCGGATGCTCTTGGCGCCGGTCTCCGCGTCTTTGTCGAAGATCGTGAGGCGGATGGTGACCTTCAGCGGCGCAGAGTACGTCATGCCGCGTTCTTCGCATTCGTTTACGTCGTACTTGAGCTGAAGTCCGACAGGGTCGCCGCACTTGTTGCAGAAGTCGGGGGTGTTGGCGTTGTAAGTTC
>Ga0209581_1001541_pt1 | contig 26213 bp, 22 predicted proteins | sample Coa_R2_FD_187160 | JGI IMG/M metagenome (GOLD analysis project Ga0209581, IMG submission 187160) | Surface soil microbial communities from Centralia Pennsylvania, which are recovering from an underground coalmine fire - Coalmine... | ecosystem: Environmental > Terrestrial > Soil > Unclassified ...
CGATCTGGAGCAGGTGAAATAAACGGCTTTTCGGAAACATCGATCGCAGGAAATCGGCAGCGCCGGTGATCAACGGACTATTGTCGCAAGACCGGCGGCGGCACCGCCAGCTCACACGGTCTGTTCGCGCAGCCAGTCCAGATACGGTACGTGTCCAGCCGCGATCTCCAGCGCGATCAGTTCCGGCACTTCGTAGGGATGCAGCTCGATCAGGCGCGTGCGCAAGGACTCGAGGCGATCGCGCGTGCTCTTGATCAGCAACAGCACCTCGCCGTTTTCGTGGATTTCGCCGCGCCAGCAATAGATCGAAGTCAGACCGGGAACGCGGTTGACGCAGGCGGCCAGTCGCTCCTCGACCAGAGCGCGGGCGATCCTTGCAGCGGAGCCGGCATCGGGACAGGTGGACAGCAGGAGGACTGCATCGGACATACGGGCGCGCCGGGCGGGAAAGAAAAGCATAACAAGGCTTGATTCGCAGCAGACCGCCCCCAACTGCCGCTGCATCGGCCCGTGGCCGCTCTTGCATAGGGCGGCTTTGTGCCTACAATTAGCACTCTCAGGCCCCGAGTGCTAACAGTCCGGAAGGGGCGTCCAATCAACTTGAACAAGCTGGAGTCGTTATGAAGCTTCGTCCGTTGCACGACCGCGTGATCATCAAGCGCCTGGAGGCGGAGACCAAGTCCGCCGGCGGCATCGTCATCCCCGATACGGCCACCGAGAAACCGATCAAAGGCGAAGTCGTGGCCGTGGGCACCGGCAAGATCCTGGAAGACGGCAAGGTCCGTCCGCTGGCGGTGAAGGCCGGCGACAAGGTGCTGTTCGGCAAGTATTCCGGCACCGAAGTCAAGGTCGATGGCGAGGAACTGCTCGTCATGCGCGAAGAGGACCTAATGGCCATCATCGAGGGATAAGTGTCGCGGAGCTCGCTCATGCGTCGTTGCTGCGCCGGACTCGCGAATCCTCATTGACCTAAGTCAACTGCGGTTCGCTCACCGGCGCGCGCCTTGCCTGAGCTTCGCCCGCTCGCTTCTCCCCTTCGCTCCGTCGAGCAATCAATCAATTCATTCAAGAGATCAAAACCATGGCAGCTAAAGAGATTCGCTTTTCCGAAGACGCGCGTGCGCGGATGTTGCGCGGCGTCAACGTCCTGGCCAATGCGGTCAAGGCAACCCTCGGCCCGAAAGGCCGCAACGTCGTGCTCGAAAAGAGCTTCGGCGCGCCGACCATCACCAAGGACGGCGTGTCAGTCGCCAAGGAAATCGAGCTGGCCGACAAGTTCGAGAACATGGGCGCGCAGATGGTGAAGGAAGTCGCTTCCAAGACTTCCGACAACGCCGGTGACGGCACCACCACCGCAACCGTGCTGGCGCAGGCGATGATCCGCGAGGGCATGAAGGCGGTCGCCGCTGGCATGAACCCGATGGATTTGAAGCGCGGCATCGACAAGGCGGTCACCGCCGCGGTCGATGAGCTGAAGAAGATTTCCAAACCTTCGAGCGATTCCAAGTCGATCGCGCAGGTCGGCACCATCTCCGCCAACGGCGACGAGGTGATCGGCAAGCTGATCTCCGAGGCGATGGACAAGGTCGGCAAGGAAGGCGTGATCACGGTCGAGGACGGTTCGGGCCTCGAGAACGAACTCGACGTCGTGGAAGGCATGCAGTTCGACCGCGGTTATCTCTCGCCGTACTTCATCAACAACCAGCAGTCGATGCAGTGCGAGCTGGAAGATCCCTACGTGCTGCTGCACGACAAGAAGATTTCCAACGTGCGTGATCTCCTGCCGGTGCTGGAAGGAGTGGCCAAGTCCGGCAAGCCGCTGCTGATCGTGGCGGAAGAAGTGGAAGGCGAGGCGCTGGCCACCTTGGTGGTCAACACCATCCGCGGCATCGTCAAGGTGTGCGCGGTGAAGGCGCCTGGCTTCGGCGACCGCCGCAAGGCGATGCTGGAAGACATGGCGATCCTGACCGCCGGCACGGTGATTTCCGAGGAAGTCGGCCTGTCGCTGGAGAAGGCTTCCATCAAGGATCTCGGCCGCGCGAAGAAGGTCGTGATCAGCAAGGAGAACACCACCATCATCGACGGCGCCGGCGACTCCAAGGCGATCGAAGGCCGCATCAAGCAGATCAAGGCGCAGATCGAGGAAACCACTTCCGACTACGACCGCGAGAAGCTGCAGGAGCGTGTGGCGAAACTCGCCGGCGGCGTGGCGGTGATCAAGGTCGGCGCCGCGACCGAAGTCGAGATGAAGGAGAAGAAGGCACGCGTGGAAGATGCGCTGCACGCGACCCGCGCGGCGGTCGAGGAAGGCGTGGTGCCGGGCGGCGGCGTGGCGCTGGTGCGCGCGCTGAAGGCCGTGAAGAACCTCAAGGGCGCCAACGAGGACCAGAACTTCGGCATCCAGATCGCGTTGCGCGCGATGGAAGCGCCGCTGCGCGAGATCGTCACCAACTCGGGCGAGGAGCCCAGCGTGGTGCTGAACAAGGTCGCCGAGAAGGATGGCAACTTCGGCTACAACGCGCAGTCTGGCGAGTACGGCGACATGGTCGAGATGGGCATCCTCGATCCGACCAAGGTCACCCGCACCGCGCTGCAGAACGCCGCGTCCATCGCCGGCCTGATGATCACCACCGAAGCAATGGTGGGCGAAGCGCCGAAGAAGGAAGAGCACAACCACGGCGCGGGTGCAGGCGCCGGGATGGGCGGCATGGGTGGAATGGACTTCTGATTCTCAGTCGCAAAAACTTCCCTGTTTTTGCGACTGCTTACGCCGGCACGTCCCTGTGCCGGCGCAGAAGCAAAGTCCAAAGCCAAAGCCAAAGCCCCGCAGCGATGCGGGGCTTTTGTTTTACGCTCGACCTCCTGATCGACCATCATCAAACTTTCGGGCGATCGTCCAACGCGGAGGAGCGAGCGCGATGAACCGTTCGTGCGAATCCGATAAGGTATCCGGGCGCGACCTTACCCGCGGGGTTTCGGCTTGGTTGCTCTGGTGCCTGCCGATTGTGTTGTTGCTCGTGGGCGGGGCGTGGCCTCGCGGCATGGCGTGGCTGTGGACGGTGGCTTTCGCAGCGATGGGCACGGGATGCGCAGTCAATGCCGCGCGTTGTGGACGGCTGCATTGCTACGTGACCGGGCCGCTGTTCCTGCTGGCGGCGATCTGGTGCCTGATGTCCGCGTTGGGAATAGCGGGCCTGCATCCGAACGCGCTGATACTGGTCGTTGTCGTCATCGCGGTACTGGCATATCTGGCGGAAATCCCGTTCGGCCGGTACGCGAACACGCGGCGTCGAGACACCTGATCAACGCCGCGTGCTGGCGCCGCTGCCGGTCGTCGCCCAGTGCTGGCCATCGTCGCTGTTCTGGATTTCATAGCGGTAGTGATCGGGCGAGTCGAAGATGTTGAGCGTGCGGAACCAGTGGGTCTTGTTCTGCTTGTCGGTGAAATGGCCCGTATACGTCCAGGTCTTTCCGGACAAATCGAGATCGGGACTCGCGATCTGATTCGGCATGATGTTGGCGAAGCCGTATTTCCCGCTCGCCGCATCCCACGTGTAGACGGAAAGTTGGTGCTGCGGTTGCGCCACGCCTTCGATTTGTGCCACGCCGTCGCAGACCAGGAACACATGCGCCGCGCTCGACCAGGTGCAGGTGTTGCTGCCGTTCACATGCACGGTCTTGTTCGCTTGCGTGAAACTGCCGCTGCCTTTCCAAGTGCCGACGAACATGCCCAGTTGATTGGATGCGGCGGCAGTCCGATCGGCTGCGGATGCATCGGCACCGACTCCGATCACGACAAAGGTCAGCAACGCACGCATTACGTGGTTCATGATGGCCCCCAATCAATGAAGGTGCGCGCATTAGCTCGCACACCTCGGCCACCTGCGAGTGCTGGACGTCACCCAGGACGGTCGCTATTGCGAGGCGCCGTTGGGCGTGGCGAGCACCGGTTGCGCTTGCAGGCGCGGCATGCGCGCGGCCAGTTCGGCTTCGGTGTCGCCGTCGGGCATCAATTGCTGCAGTTTGCCCTTCAACCGGAGTTGCGCGACGTTGGTCATGCCTTGATCGAGCGCGAGCTGCTGCGCGTCTTCCGGCACGGGCTGGGCATTCGGCGCACGCGTCAGTGGCGAAAGCTGCGGCGCCATCACATCGGTGAGCGCGAACCATGCGTCGTCGCGGATACCGGCGCGTTCCAGCAATTGCCCCGGCAGGGTCCAGGCCGCGAGCGCCTCGGGCCGGCTGTCTTGCGGGTGCGCCGGATCGATCAGCAGCCACGAACCGGTCTGCGCGAGCTGGTCCTGTCCATCCTTGAAACCGTTCACTTCGAACGCCTGTCCGAGCGCCGGCAGGTGATCGCCGTAGAACATCAGCAGCGTGGGCCGCGCGCGATGCGACAGCGCATCGGCCAGCCGGCCGAGCTGTTCGTCCGCATGGCGAACGTGATAGAGATAATTCTGCAACATCGTCTTGGCGACACCCGTGACACCTGGTGGAACGGGAATCGCGTCGCGCTCGGCGACGTTGATCGGGCCCGGATTGCCGTCGTAGGGACCATGTGCCTCCATGCTGATCGCGAAGATCAATTGCGGCGGCCCGGAATCGCGAAGCTGTTTCAGGATTTCGTCCGTCAGCGCGCTGTCGGCGATGTAGTGGCCATCGTGCGGCGCATTCGCAGGGAAACCGTCGATCGCGATGAAGCGGTCGAAGCCCAGCCGTTGCAGCGCGCTCGCGCGATTCCAGAAGCCGCGATAATTGTCGTGGATCGCCAGCGTGGTGTAGCCGTTGGAGCGCAGCGTGCGGGCAAGACCCGGAATCACCTTGGCGCTGAATTGCAGATAAGGAAATTGCACCTGCGGGAAGTAGCGCAATGGCAAACCGGTCAGCACTTCGAATTCGGTGCGGATGGTGCCGCCGCCGAAGGTCGGCACATACAGCGGTCCCGATTCGCCCTGACTCGCAAGACGCTCGAAATTCGGAATGAACTGGAACGGCGCATAGCCGCGCATGCGGCCGGGATCGAAGAAGGATTCGCTCTGCACGATCACGATGTCCGGCCGCAGACCGTCGTTGCCCGCGGCCATGCGCGCACGCACCGCGTCTTCGGTGCTGCCCAGCAGCGCCCGCGCCGCCTGCGTATCCACCTTGGAATGCGATCCGGCGTAATCCAACCGATACAGAGTCAGCATCGTGATCAGGCCGCCGGTCTTGGCCGATTCGCTGGCCGACCACGGCTGGAACGCGAGCGCGCCCTGGTTGTAAAGCACGTGCCACCCCGACCAGCCCGCGCACAACGACAGCAGGGCCCCTGCCGCGCATGTCCCCACGCCCGCGCGCGGCGCGGCGCGGCGCGGCAACAGCGGCGGTTCGTAGCGCCACAACGCGACCAGGATCAGCACACCCACGATCGCCGCGAGGATCCACCACGGGCTGAGGTGCGCATAGCCCTCGAGCAGGTGCGCGCCGCCCTGCCGCAATTGACCCAGCATGTGGAAATCCGCCGGCACCAGGGGCGATGCCAGATTCGCCACCTTCTGCGCGTTGACCCAGTACAACAGCGCCTCGGCACCGAACGCCAGCAGCGTTGAAAGCAGCGCGCGGCGCGTCAGCGCCAGCAACACCATCGCCAGCAGCAGGCCAGGCAAGGCGTTCGCGAATATTGCGCGCGGCGCTACGAACAACTGCGCGGGCGACACGCCGGGATCGCCATCCAGCACACTGGTGGCAAGCACGAACAGCAGCGCCAGCAACACGGCGAAGGCCGCGCGCAGAGAAAGGGAGTGACGTTGGAAAAAGCGGGTGTTCGACACGCGGCTGTACCGGTTCCGGAACATCAATGTAACCGGCCCGACATGAACCGGTTGTTGGCGGAGGACGGGCATAATCGGGCGGTGATCAACACAACGTTTTCACAGCCAAATGCGTTGACCGCGCTGGCGGATGCGCGTTTGTCCGAGCTGGCAGGGATTTGCCGAGCGGCCGGCATTCGGCTGCACGATGACGCCGGTGTTTCCGAACGGCTGCGCCGTCTGCTGCTGGCCAGCGATTTCGCCTTCGAAACGTTGCGCCGCGAGCCCACGCTGTTGAACGCGCGCGGACTCGAGCGGTTGCGCGATCCGGCGCCGGCGTCCGCGCGAGCCGCGATGCTGGCGGACACGGGCGCCGATGATTTCTTGTCGCGGCTGCGCCGCTTCCGCCGCGCCGAAGCGTTGCGGCTGGTGTTCCGTGACGTGAATGGCCTGGACGAGCTGGCCGACACGCTGTCCGGCACTACGGCCTTGTACGAGACGCTGATTGCGGCGGCGTTGCATGATGCCGAAACGCGGATGCGCGCGCGCTACGGCGTGCCGCGCAACGCGCAAGGCGCGCCGCAATCGCTGGTGGTGATGGCCTTGGGCAAGCTCGGCGGGGCCGAACTGAATTTCTCTTCCGACGTCGATCTGATCCTCGCGTTTCCGGAAGCCGGCGAAACCGACGGCGCCCGCGTGCTGGATAACGCGGAGTTCTTCGCACGCGTGGCGCGCGAATTCGTGCGCAGCCTGAGCGAAGCCGGCACGCAAGGTATCGCCGCGCGCGTGGATCTGCGATTGCGTCCGTTTGGCGAAGCGGGGCCGGTGGCGGCTTCTTTCGCCGCGATGGAGCAGTACTACCAGCGCGAGGGCCGCGACTGGGAGCGCTACGCTTGGATCAAGGCGCGCCCGGTCGCTGGCGACATCGGCGCGGGCAAGCGCCTGCTGGAATTGCTGCGGCCGTTCGTCTATCGGCGTTATTTCGACTACACCGCGCTGCAAGGCCTGCGCGAGATGAAGGCGCTGATCGACGCCGAAGTCGCACGCCGCGATCTGGCCGATCACCTGAAGCTCGGCCCGGGCGGCATCCGCGAGATCGAGTTCATCGTGCAATTGCAGCAACTGATCCGCGGCGGACGCGATCCGACGCTGCGTGTGCAGGGTCTGCTGCCCGCGCTGGAAGCGTGTGCGCGGCGCGGTTATCTGTCTTCCGCGCGCGCGAAGGTCTTGCGCGAAGCGTATGCGTTCCTGCGTCGGCTGGAGAACCGCGTGCAGATGTTCGCCGATCAACAGACGCACGCCTTGCCGGAAGATCCGCTGGCGCGCGCTCGGCTGGCGATCACGTCCGGCTATCCGGATTGGAATGCGTTGCAGACGGAACTCGATGCGCATCGCGCACGGGTCGGAGAAGCGTTCGCGGCGGTATTGCTGCCGCGGCCGGAAGGCCACGCGCCGGCGGAATCCTCGGAAGCCGGTGACACCCTGTGGCGGGCGACGCGCGCGCAGACGCTGGATGCGGACGCATTGCGACGCGCCGGTTTCGTCGCGGATGACGCGCTGACTTCGACACTCGCAGGCGCGGCCGCGTTGCGCGGTCTCTCCACGCGCGGCAGAGAGCGGCTGGATCACCTGCTTCCGCTCTTGATAGAAGCCGCGCGCAAGACGCGTGCGCCCAACGCGGCACTGATCAATCTCGGCAAGCTGGTGCAGGCGATCGCGCGGCGTTCGGCCTATCTCGCCCTGCTGGAAGAACACCCGGCGGCGCGCGCGCGTCTGGCGCGCCTGTGCGCCGAAGACGCGTGGCTGGCCGCACGCGTGATCGCGCAGCCCCTGTTGCTGGACGACGTGCTCGATCCGCGGCTCGAACACCTGCCTGACGATGAGGATCTGATCGCGCGCGATTTGACCGAAGCGGTTCGGGAGGAGAAGGATGCCGAAGATGCACTCGCTGCCGTCGCCGAATGGCGCGACAGCTTCGTATTGCGCGCGGGGTTGGCCTTGCGCGATGGCCACGCCGATGCGGTGATCACGTCGCGCCGATTGGCCGACGCAGCCGGCGCGGTCACGGCTGCGGTGCTGGAACTGGCCAGCCGCGAACTGATCGCGCAGCACGGCCGGTTACCGGGAGATGCTTCCGGATTCGCGGTGATCGGCTACGGCAGCCTGGGCGGCTGCGAATTGGGTTTCGCGTCCGATCTGGATCTGGTGTTCGTCTACGACGCCGCGCGTGCCGCGATGACCAGCGACGGCGCGCGTCCGCTGGAAGGCACGCGTTGGTACGCGCGGCTGGCGCAGCGCGTGGTGCACTGGTTGTCCACGCCCACGCGCGGCGGCCGCCTGTACGAAGTGGATACGCGCCTGCGCCCCGACGGCAGCAAGGGTCTGCTGGTGGCCAGCCTGTCCGCGTATGCCGGCTATCAGCGCGAACGCGCGTGGCTGTGGGAACACCAGGCACTGGTGCGCGCGCGCGCGATCGCGGGCGATGCCGGATTGCGAGAAGCTTTCGCGCACGAACGAGCGAACGTGCTGACGCGCCCGCGCGAAGCCGCGGCCACGGTCGCCGGGATCGAACACATGCGCGCGCAGTGGCGCACCGAACGCGACCGCTCCGATGCGCAGGCGTTCGATCTGAAACAGGGCGCGGGCGGATTGCTGGACATCGAATTCCTGCTGCAAGGCCTGGTGCTGCTGAACGCGGAGCGGCACCCGCGACTCGCGGAGCGCACCGACACACCCGGCCTCATCGCTCGTTGCGCCGGCGCGGGCGTGTTGCCGGAGGCCGACGCTCGAAGGTTGCGAGAGGCGCACGCGCTGCTGCTCGCGCGCTCGCTGGCCTGTACGTTGGACGCGCGTCCACGCCTGGTGTCACGCGACGAAACCTTGACCTCAACCGCCGCCAAAGTCCTGCGCGTGGCGCGCGCCGGCGGATTCGATTTTTCCACGTAGCCGTTCGGCTATCTGCGCGGTTTCGCGCAGCGGCGGTGAAGCGTTGCGTTCGATCGGCGCATCCAGATCGTGCAGCGAACCGCGTTCGCGCAGCGCGGCGTGAAAACGTGCGAGCTTGTCGGGCAATGCCGCAGTGACGAGCGTATGCACCGGCACGCCGACCGCGGCGCTTTCCGAAAGCATGTTGACCGAATCGGGCGTGACCACGATGCGGTCCGCCCAGCCCAGCAGGCCCGGATACGGATTCGGTCCGTCGTTTTCATCGAGCCAGAACACACCCGGAAAATCCGACAGCGCCTCGCGCAACCGGCGGGCGAATTCGGGCGGTGTGCGCCGTGAAGCCGTCGCCATCACGCTGCCGCCCTCGCGCTGCAGCCGCTGCGTGAGTTCTGCGATCAACGTTCGCGCATATGCATCGTCGAAGGCGATGCCGCGTCGCGTCCCGCCCAGCAGCAGCGCGGTGCGTGGTCGCGGCAGGTGTACGAAATCGGCGAAAGCTTCGCGGCCGTTCGCCAGCCACGCATCGTCCACGGGATTCAGCGAGCCCAGCGTTTCGATCACGTTGTCGCCGCGCAGGCCGTCGTGACGCGGCGCGATCACCGCATCCCAATGACGCGTATCGATACGCGGATCGAGGATCTGCACGCAGAAGCACTCGCCATCCGACAACTCGCGCAGCAAACGTGTCAGCAGAGCGGCGGAGCGGCCGCAGCCGATCGCGAGCTGCGGCCAGGGCGGCGCGAAGACTTCGCGGTCGCGCGCGCCCAGTGCGAGCCGTCCGCCCGGCAACTCGCGCGGCGCGGCCCACGCCCACGGTTTGCGCAACGGCAACGCCAGCACGCGTGCCGGCACGTCCAGCGCTTGCGCCAGAGCCAGCGCCTGCCGCTCGTTGCCGGCCGCGCCGTCGGTGATCACCCAGGCTTCGCGCATGTCGATTTTCGCGTGCCGCTTTCGTCGTGATATCGAAAGCGCGTTATCGCATGTTTCGGCGATCTCTGCGCGGCGCATCATCGAAAGGAGAGTCGCATGAAATCCGCAATCCTGTTTGCCGCCCTGCTCGGCGGCGCGGCTTCCGCCGCCGCGGCACCGGTGCGCTACACGCTCGATCCTCCACACACGCAGGTGATTTTCTCCTGGGATCACCTGGGCTTTTCGCATCCCAGTGGGGAGTTCGGGCAGGTGCAGGGCACGCTGGTGTACGACGCCGATGCTCCGTCGAAATCATCGGTGCGCGTCAGCATCCGGGTGAAGAGCCTCGACACGCATGTGCCGGCGCTGGACAAACAATTGCTCGGCCCGCACTTCCTGGATGCGGAGAAATATCCGACGATCGCTTTCGTCAGCACTCAAGTGCGCCCGGCGGGCAAGAGCCGGTTCGTGGTGGAAGGCGATCTAACCGTGCACGGCGTGACACATCCGGTGACGCTCAACGTCACCCTCAACAAGGCCTGCAGCTATCCCATGCTCGATGCGCCTGCGCTGGGATTCGGCGCAACCGGCCGCTTCAACCGCAGCGCGTTCGGCGTGGGTGAGGGCATACCGATGGTGGGCGATGCGCTGCAGGTGACGATCAGCGCGGAAGCGATCGAAGCGCGCGCGTGGCAGTCCAAGGTATTGCCGCTGGAACAATCCGCCAGCGCGCAGTGACCGCATCGCGCGGGCTAGAATATGGGCTTGCCGATTCCAGTGAACGCCCATGAGCAGCCAATCCGCAGGACACGCCACTCTGCAGGCCAATGCGCAACGTCGTTACGAAGTGACGCGCGCGCAACTGCCCTTGTCGTGTCCCTTGCCGGAAATGGCGCTGTGGAATTCGCATCCGCGCGTGTATCTGCCGATCGCGGAAGACGGCGGCGAATCGCAGTGTCCGTATTGCGGCGCCATTTTCGTCTTGAAATAGGCGCGCCTTTCTTCACGGAATTTTTGCAAGTAGCTCGGCTGTCGTGCCGCGGCGCTTGAATGTGCGATGGATCGCGGTTCGAGGCTTGTTTCTTGCTTGTCGTTTTGCATGTATTCCGCGCAAGTCATCCTCGCGTCTCCATCCATGGCTGATTCTCCATCGCCGCAAACCCGTCCACTGACCGTGGTGCAACTGGTACCGGCGATGGAGAGCGGCGGGGCCGAACGCTCCACTCTGGAAGTCGCGCGCGCGCTGGTCGCGTCGGGACACCGTTCGGTGGTGATTTCCGCCGGCGGGCGCCTGATCGGACAACTGCACAGCGAGGGCAGCGAACACGTACCGCTGGACCTTGCGCGAAAATCGCTGCGCGCGCTGGGTCACGTGCGCCCGCTGCGTCGGTTGCTGGAGGAAATCCGTCCCGATATCGTGCACGCGCGCTCGCGTCTGCCGGCCTGGGTCGGGTGGCTGGCCTTGCGCGGCATGCGCGAAAAACCGCATTTCGTCACCACCGTCCACGGGTTGAACACGCCGGGCAGCTACAGCCGGATCATGACCCGCGGCGAGCGCGTGATCGTGGTTTCGCAGACGGTGCGCGATTTCGTGTTGAGCCACTACAGCGTCGATCCCGCGCGTTTGACGGTTATCCCGCGCGGCATCGATCCGGATGAATTTCCCTACGGCTATCGTCCCGAGGACGCTTGGCGACAACGCTTCTTCACCGAGTTTCCGCCACTGACTGGCGCGCCGCTGCTGACGTTGCCCGGCCGCGGCACGCGTCTGAAAGGGCATGCGGATGCGATCGCCCTCGTCGCCGGCTTGCGCGCGCGCGGGATCGACACGCGCCTGTTGCTGCTGGGCGTGATCGAAGCGGGCCGCGAAGCCTATCTCGCCGAATTGCAAGCGCTGGCGCGCGAGCGCGGCGTGTCCGACGCGGTGGTGTTCACGGCGCCGCGCCCGGACGTGCGCGACATCTTCGCCGAATCGGCGCTGGTCTTGCAGCTCTCCAACAAACCCGAAAGCTTCGGCCGCACGGTAGTCGAGGCGCTGGCGCTGTGCCGTCCCGTCGCGGGCTACGCGCACGGCGGCGTGGGCGAACTGCTGGCCGAGCTGTACCCGGCCGGGCGCGTACCTCCCGGCGATGTGGAAAAGCTGACCGAGCGCGCCGCCGAGCTGCTGCGTGCCGCGCCGCCGATCGCGCCTTTGCATAGTTACCGTCTCAGCGACATGCAGGAAGCCACGCTGAAGTTGTACGGAGAAGTCGCGAACGTGTGAATCGTTGGCCACGGGTTGCAGGTTTGATTGGCTGCGTTGAAACCACGACCGATAACCAACGCCCGTAACCCGCACGTACAATCGCGTCTGTTTCCGCGCAGACCGATCGATGCCGTCCGCCGTGCAGGGCAAAGCCGTTTCGCTCGCACCCTTGCTGCCGATCGCCGCGGTGATCCTGCTGCTGCCGTTCGGACGTTCCAGCGAAATCGCGCTGCTGGCGTGCCTGATTGGTGCGTTGATCCTGTGCGCACGGACACCCGCGCTGCCGAAAGGCAACGCAGCATCCAAATTGTTGCTGGGACTGTGGCTGTGTTACTTCGTCGCCGCCTTGATCTCGGCCTTCGACGCGGTGCCGGCGGGCAAGAGCTGGAGCACGGTGGCCGCGCTGATCCGCTTCGCGCCGTTCGGTTGCTACGTTTGCTGGATCGTGCGCGAAGAATCGTGGCTGCAGGCGCTTTATTTCTTCACCGGAATTCTGGTCGCGCTGTGGGCACTGGATGCCTGGGTGCAGATCCTCACCGGCTACAGCCTGGGTGGCCCGGCCGAGGCGCTGCGCATTTCCGGCATCTTCGGCGCGGACGATCTGAAACTGGGCCCGGTGCTGGCGGTGCTGTCGCCCTTCGTGTTGTGGAGCGCGCGCGCGCGCTTCGGCCGTGCCGCGGCGGTCGTCGCGCTGCTGTTCCTGCTCGGCCCGATCCTGATGGCAGGCGAACGCTCGGCGTGGTTGATGTATGCGCTGGTCGCAGGGGTGTTCCTCTGGCGCGAGGCGCGCACGCCGACGCGGTTCGCGCTGTGGGCGGCGTGCGCATGCGCGATTGCCGTGCTGGCCATCGGTATGGCCTGGAAAACTTCGTCGCGGTTCGATCAGCGCATGCAGCGCACGCTGGAGGCGTTCGGCGGTGCCTCACAAGGGCTCGATCTCGCACTGAGCGGGCGCATGGACATCTGGCGAACGGCATTGCGGATGTATGCGGCCCATCCAGTCAACGGGGTGGGCGTGCGCGATTTCCGCTATGTATATCCGCAATTCGCGCGGCCGGGCGATCACTTCCTCAGCGACGAAGCCTGCGGCGTGGGGCAGGGCGCCTGTCATCCGCACCAGATCGTGCTGGAGGTGCTGGACGATACCGGAACGATCGGGCTCGCCTTGTGGTTGATCGGCGTTGCGATGGCATTGCGTGCGTGGTGGCGCGCGGACGCCGTGGCGCGCGCGCGCGCGGCGCCCGCGGGCCTGGCGCTGTTCGTGATGGTGTTCCCGCTCAACACGCATCTGGCGTTTTATTCGGCGTGGTGGGGATTGCTGTTCTGGTGGTTGCTGGCACTGTGGATCGCAGCGTTGCACGCAAACGAAAGCCGGCTCGTGACGGAGCTGCAGCATGCCGCGTGAAAAGTTCTCGCTGGTAATCATCACGCGCGACAACGCCGACACGCTGGAGCGCTGCCTGACTGCGGCGGACTTCGCCGACGAAATCGTGGTGCTGGATTCGGGCTCCACCGATGCCACGGTCGAAATCGCGAAACGTCACGGCGCACGCGTGGCCTTACATCCGTTCGACGACTACGGTCCGCAGAAACAGCGCGCGATCGAAATGGCCTCGCACGACTGGATTCTCAATCTGGATGCGGATGAAGTGCTCTCGCCCGGTACGCGCGAGGTGATCGAACGCGCATTGGAGAACCCGCGGGTTGCAGGATTCCGTCTGCCGCGCCGCGAGCGGATGTTCTGGACGGTGCAGCACCGGCATTCCTGGCGCAACGGCCATCTACGGCTGTTCGACCGGCGGCGCGGGCGCATGAACGACGTGCCGGTGCACGCCGCGGCGGAAGTGGGTGGGCCGGTGCAGACGCTGCGCGCGGCCGATTTCGTCAATGACGGCGACGGCGACATCGCCGCGCGCGTGGAAAAGATCAACCGCTATTCGTCGGGCATGGTGGCGCACAAGCTCGCGAAGCGGCAGCGCTTCAGCGGCGCGATGATGCTGCTGTATCCGCCGGTGTTCTTCCTGCGCCAGTATTTTTTCAAGCGCTATTTTCTTTCCGGCTGGGCCGGCTTCATCGCGAGCGTGATCGGCGCGTTCTATGTGTTTCTGAAGTATGCGAAGTTGTTTGAGGTGAAAAAGAGCGGGACCAGGGACCGGGGACCAGGGACTGGTTAATGCAGCCCGGCGGTCTGCTGCCTTTGCGCTGTCGCGCAAGCAAACCTGGTTCAGTGCGAAGCCGGCTTCTGGTCCCCGGTCCCCGATCCCTGGTCCCAATAAACGGGCGGCATTCCGGGCGGCCTCGTCTTGAAACGCTTGTGCGACCACAGGTATTGCTCCGGGGCTTCGAGCACCATGCGCTCGATCAGTGCATTGACACGGGCGGTGTCGGCCAGCACGTCCGCCGTCGGAAAATCTTCCAGCGGCGCTTCCAGACGCAATGCATAACCGCCATCCGGCAAGCGGCGGTGGAAGAACGGCACGACCACCGCGCCCGACAACCGCGCAAGATGATGCGTGGCGGTAATGGTTGAAGCAGGAATGCCGAAGAACGGCGCGAACACCGAATCCTTGCCGCGCATGTCCTGATCGGGCGCATACCAGACGAAGCCGCCGCGCTTCATGTATTTCACCGTGGCACGCAATTCGTCCTTGTCGAACATCGTGTCGGCGTAATCCAGCCGTGCGCGCAGCACCAGCCACTCGAATACGTCCGAATCCATGCGGCGATACATGCCGGCGATGCGCAAGCGCCTCGAGATCAGCCGCGCGCACAGTTCCAGATGCGAGAAGTGCCCGCCGACCAGCAGCGCGCCGCGTCCCTGCTCGCGCAGCGCATGCAGGTGTTCCATGCCCTCGATGGTCACGCGCAGCCGGTCGAGCTTGCGATCGGAAGCCAGCCAGCCCAGCGCGAATTCTCCCAGCATGATGCCCATGTCGCGCAGCGCGGCTTCACGCAGCTTCGCGCGCGCCGCTTCGTCCATTTCGGGAAAACACAGTTCCAGATTGCGCGCGACGATGCGCCGTCGCTCGCGCAGCAGCGGTGCCACCAAGGTGCCGAAAGCCGCGCCGGCACGAAGGATCAATCCGTAAGGCAGCAGCACCAGCGATTTCAGCGCGGCCACACCCAGCCACGCCGGCCAGTTCTGCGGCATCAGCAGCGATGCGTGGAAAGCAGGTCGTTGCATGAGCGCGCGATCATAGCAACCGCGATCGCTATACTCGCGCGACCTCGCCTAACACGCGCATGCTGCGATTCCTCTACACCATCGCGATCTATCTCGCCACGCCCTTCATCGTGTGGAGATTGTTCGCGCGCGGTGTCCGTTATCGCGGATATTTTTCGCGCTGGCGCGAGCGCTTCGGCCACTTTCCGGATCCCGGACTGCGCGACAGCATCTGGGTGCATGCGGTTTCCGTGGGCGAGGTCAACGCCGCGCTGCCTCTGATCCAGGCCTTGCGGCGGCGTTATCCGCGTTTGCCGATGATGGTGACCACGGTGACGCCCACGGGTTCGGAACGCGTGCGTGCGCAATTGGGCCAGGACGTGTTCCACATGTACCTGCCCTATGACCTGCCGCGCGCGGTGCGGCGCTTCTTCGATCGCACGCGTCCGGCGCTGGCGGTGATCATGGAAACCGAGATCTGGCCCAACCTGTTCCACATCTGCGGCGAGCGGCGCATTCCGCTGATCATCGCCAATGCGCGGCTGTCGGAACGATCGTTGCGCGCCTATGCGCCGATCCGGGCGCTGGTGAAGCAGGCGCTCGGCAACGTCAGCCATGTCGCCGCGCAATCGCACGCCGACGCGCGCCGCTATCGGATGCTGGGCGCCGATCCTGCGCAGGTCAGCGTGGCCGGCAACCTGAAATTCGACATGCCGATCCCGCAGGGCGTGCGCGAGCGCGGCGAAGCGCTGCGCAGGAGTTGGGGTGAACAACGGCCGGTATGGATGGCCGCCAGCACGCACGAAGGCGAGGAACTGGCGGTTTTCGAAGCGCATCTCGCCGTGCTGGCGCGCTTGCCGGATGCGCTGCTGCTGATCGCTCCACGGCATCCGGAGCGCTTCCGCAGCGTCGAGCATTCGGCGCGCAATCTCGGCTTCAGCGTCGCCACTCACAGCGGTGCGGACGCGCCGGACCGCGACTGCCAATGCTTCGTGATCGACGTGATGGGCGCCATGATGCGCCATTACGCCGCCAGCGATCTCGCTTTCGTGGCCGGCAGCCTGGTGCCGATCGGCGGCCACAACGTGCTGGAGCCGGCATCACTTGCCAAACCGGTGCTGGTCGGGCCGTACACCTTCAATTTCGAGGAAATCACCACCAGCCTGATCGACGCCGGCGGCGCGCGCAGGGTCGAGTCCGCGCGCGAACTGGGTACCACGGTATTGGAATTGTTGCGGGACGCGTCCTTGCGGCAGCGCATGGGCGTGGCCGCGCGGGTGGTGTTCGCACGCGAGCGCGGCGCGGTGCGCCGCACGATGGTGCTGATCGAGCGGATCTATGCGCGCAGCAGAAGCCGGGATTCGGGAATCGGGAATCGGGAATCGGGCGGGACCCGGGACCCGGGACTCGGGTCCCGCTGATTCGCGGTCGGGCGCCTACGCTGCTTACGATTCCCTATTCCCCATTTCCCGATTCCCGTCATTGCAACAGCGCATTCGCCGCCTGCAGATCCTTCACTTCCAGCGTGCCGGCGGAACTCTTCAGCGTGAGCTGGTTGATCACGAAGGCGTGGCGCGCCTGCGAGTAGTTGCTCTGCGCCTGGAACAGGTTCTGCTGGCTGATCAGCACGTCCACGATCGTGCGCGTGCCGACTTCGAAGCCGGCTTGCGTGGCCTCCAGCGCCTTCTGCGCCGAAATCACCGCCTGCTTCTGCGCTTCCACCTCGCTGATGCCGGCCTCAATCGCATTGAACGCGCTGCGGGTATTGCGCACCACGTTGCGGCGATCCTGCTCGAGGATGTCGCTTTGCTGGTCGCGTTGCGCGATGGATTGCCGCACCTGCGACTGCACGAAACCGCCGGAGAAGATCGGTACCTGCACCACCAGTCCCACCACGGTGTCGTGGCGCTGGCTGTCGAAAGCACTGGCCGGGAACCCGGCGGCGGGCGGCGCGCCCCAGGAAGGGGAATCACTGTAGCTGACCTGCGCGTTCAAGGTCGGCAGGTGACCCGCGCGCGCGACGTTGATGCTGCGGTCCGCGGCCGTCACCTGATCGCGTTGCGCCTGTAATGCGGGATTGCTGCGCACGGCGAGATCCACCCATGCGTCGATCGAATCCGGCTGCGGTTTGTCCAGCGGCAGGGTGTCGGTGAGCTTGTTGAGCACGCCGACCGGCTTGCCGGTGATCTGCGACAGCGCCTCGCGCGCATCGAATACCGTATTGCGCGCCTGGATCACCGCCGCTGCGGCAGCGTCGTGCTGCGCCTTGGCGGCATCGACGTCGGTGATCGCCGACAGGCCGACGTTGAAGCGCTGCTGCGCCTGATCGAGCTGCTTCGCCAATGCCTGCTCGTTGGCCTGCGCGAAACGCAATTCATCCTCGGCCGTCAGCACATTGAAATACGCGGTGGCGGTGCGCAGGATCAAGTCCTGTTCGGCCGCCTGATATTGCGCATCGCCGCTGGCCGCTTGCGCATGCGCCACGCCCAGCGAAGCGAACTTGCCGAAGTCGAAGATCGTCTGGTTCAGCGTCGCGCTCTTGTCGAAGTTGCGCCCGGTCGAGTGGGTCGTGAACACCTCGAAGGTCGGCGACTGTTCGGTACCGATGTTGGTCAACGCGCGGCTGCTGCCGTGTTCGTCGGAAAAATTGCCGTTGACATTGATCTGCGGCAGCAGCACCGCGCGTGCTTGCGGCACGTTCTCCGACACCACGCGGCGCGCGGCTTCGGCCTGTTGCAGCACCGGATCGGACTGGCGCGCCTGACGATAGGCGTCCATCAGATCCTCGGCGTGCGCGGTTCCGGCACCCAGCCACACCAGCGCCAATGCAAGGGTCACGGGACGCAATCTCATTACGGATTCCTTGGTTACCAACTCGGTCGGTCGTCCGTGATTGAACGGCGTGGCTTCCTGCCATGCCCTGCGGGTCCCCGCGGTCTGCAGCGATCGCCCACTGATGCTTTCACAGCGAAAAACGTTGCAACGGCTCCGCCCCGGCGAGATAGGGCAGCTCGGTTTCGAACAGGCGTTCTTCGCTCAAGTTCCCATCGGTCTCGCGGGTCAGCAGCAGCGCGCGCATCGCCGGTTCCACGCCTGCGACCACGAACATCCGCCCGCCGGGCTTCAGCCAATCGCGCAAATCCGGTGGCACGCTCGCCATTGCGCCGGTTACCGCGATGGCGTCGAAACTCTGCGACGGTTTGAAATCCCGCAATGCATCCGCATGGACGAATTCGACATTGCCGATGCCGCCATCGCGCAGCCGTTCGCGCGCGAGTTCCACCAGATCCGCGTGCCGCTCCACACTGATCACGCGGCGCGCCAGCTTGGCAAGACACGCGGTGAAGTACCCCGATCCCGTGCCGATTTCCAGGACGTCCTCGTGGCCTTTCAGTTCCAGCGATTGCAGAACGCGGCCCTCGACGATCGGCTTCATCATTGTTTCGCCGTGCGCGATCGGCAGCGCCATGTCCGCGTAAGCGAGCGCGCGGTATGCGGGCGGCACGAAGGATTCGCGCGGCAGCTCGGTCAGCGTTTCCAGCACGCGCGCATCCAGCACTTCCCACGTGCGCACCTGGTTTTCCACCATGTTGCGGCGCGCGCGTTCGAAATCGATCGATGGATAGGTAGTCATCGTCTGCATTGAAGTCAAAGACACAAAAGGATAATGGAACTCGTCTGCGGAGGCGCGGCGTTAGCGTCCGCTGCGCAGCCGCGGAGCATCAAATGCCGGAAGTCACCGCGCATCCATGACGCAGGTCATGCATGCGTGCCGCAGTTTCAGCAAAGCGCATGCCAATGCTCGCCGCGGAACAAACGGCGGCGCGGGGCCGCTTTGTCGAGCCGCGGAACTGTCCGCGGACAGGCGTCGGACGACCACGGAGTCCGCATGGACGCGTTCGGATTCCTGCGCGAAGCCATAAATCGATCTTGGAAAATGTGAACTTGGCCGTATAATATATGCGTTCGTTGCAGGACACGCCGGAAGCACGTCGGCGTGCCCCTTGACTCACTCTCGCCTTACTACATGAATCCGAATTGACATGGCCGCCGTCACTGCCCGCGCGACCGGCCCCGGCCGGCCCAAGGACATGGAGAAGCGCGCCGCGATATTGGACGCGGCCAAGCGCCTGTTCCCGCAACACGGCTACGAGGGCACCAGCATGGATGCCGTGGCGGCCGAAGCCGGGGTGTCCAAGCTCACGGTGTACAGCCATTTCGGAGACAAGGATTCGCTGTTCCGCGAAGCCTTGCGCGAGCGTTGCCGCCAGGCGTTGCCGGACAGCCTGTTCGAAGCCGCCGCCGCCGACAACCTGCGCGAAGGCATGCTGCGGATCGCGCGTGCGCACGCCAGCGCGGTCACCGATCCGGAAGCGATCGGCACCTGGCGCGCCATCCTCGGTGACTGCCGGCAGGGCAATCCCCGTCTGGGTCAATTGATGTGGGAGGAAGGCCCCGCGCGCATGCGCGTCAAGGTGGAACACTTCCTCCAAGCGGCCGTGCACCGCGGTGATCTGGACATCGATGATGTCGGCCGCGCGGCCAGCCAGTTCCTCGCGCTGCTCAAGGGCGACCTGCACGCGATGCGGCTGTTCGGTTGCGTGGGCTGTCAGGACGGTTTCGAGCGCGAAGTGATCGCCACCGCGGAAGCGGCGGTCGAAATGTTCCTGCGCGCGTACACCAGACGCTGATCGCGGACACGCGCACCGGCATTTCATCGGCGCGCCTTATAATCGATCGACGATCCACGCGACGGAGCGCGTCATGAATGCTGCTGTATCCGAACTCTTGCGGGCCGCGCAGGCGCTCTCCGCCGAAGTGACACGGCCGATCCCCGGCTCGCGCAAGGTGCACGTGCGCGGTGCGCGCGAAGACATCCGCGTGCCGATGCGCGAAATCGCGCTGGCCGATACGCCGTCGAGCTTCGGCAAGGAAATCAATCCCGCATTCACCATCTACGACACCTCGGGTCCGTATACCGATCCGGAATATGCGGTCGATCTCGGTGCCGGATTGGCGACATTGCGTGCGCGCTGGATCGCCGAACGCGGCGACAGCGAAACGCTTTCCGATTTCACCTCGCCCTACACGCGCCGGCACGCGGCTGCGCGCGAACTGGCCGACGTGCGTTCCCCGAATCTGCCGAAACCGCGGCGGGCGAAATCCGGCGCGAATGTCACGCAGATGCACTACGCGCGGCGCGGCACTATTACGCCGGAAATGGAATTCGTGGCGATCCGGGAGAATCAAAAGCTCGAAGCGCTGCGCGATTCGGGTCTGTCGAAGCGGCACCGCGGCCAATCCTTCGGTGCGGCGATCCCGCAAACCATTGCACCGGAATTCGTGCGCGACGAGATCGCGCGCGGCCGCGCGATTCTGCCGGCCAACATCAACCATCCCGAAAGCGAGCCGATGATCATCGGCCGCAATTTCCTGGTGAAGGTCAATGCCAACATCGGCAACTCGGCAGTCACGAGTTCGATCGCTGAGGAAGTCGAGAAGATGGTGTGGGCGATCCGCTGGGGCGCCGACACGGTGATGGATCTCTCTACCGGCAAGCACATCCACGAAACGCGCGAGTGGATCATCCGCAACTCGCCGGTGCCGATCGGCACGGTACCGATTTATCAGGCGCTGGAAAAGGTCGGCGGCGTCGCCGAAGACCTCACGTGGGAGCTGTTCCGCGACACGCTGATCGAGCAGGCCGAGCAGGGGGTGGATTACTTCACCATCCACGCCGGCGTGCGGCTGCCGTTCATTCCGCTCACGGCCAAACGCGTCACCGGCATCGTTTCGCGCGGCGGCTCGATCCTCGCCAAATGGTGCCTCGCGCATCACCAGGAAAATTTCCTCTACGCGCATTTCGAGGAAATCTGCGAAATCATGAAGGCCTACGACGTCGCGTTTTCGCTGGGCGATGGTTTGCGTCCGGGCTCGATCGCGGACGCCAACGACGAAGCGCAATTCGCCGAGCTGGACACGCTGGGCGAACTGACGCAGATCGCCTGGAAACACGACGTGCAGACCATGATCGAAGGCCCCGGCCACGTGCCGATGCAGTTGATCAAGGAGAACATGGACCGGCAGCTGGAGAAGTGCGGCGAGGCGCCGTTCTACACGCTCGGGCCGCTGACCACCGACATCGCGCCGGGTTACGACCACATCACATCTGCGATCGGTGCCGCGATGATCGGCTGGTTCGGCACCGCGATGCTGTGCTACGTCACGCCGAAGGAACATCTCGGTCTGCCGGACAAGAACGACGTGCGCGACGGATTGATCGCCTACAAGATCGCCGCGCATGCGGCGGATCTGGCCAAGGGACATCCCGGCGCACAGGCGCGCGACAACGCGCTGTCCAAGGCGCGCTTCGAATTCCGCTGGGAGGACCAGTTCAATCTCGGTCTCGATCCCGAGAAGGCGAAGGAATTCCACGACGAAACCCTGCCCAAGGATGCGCACAAGAACGCGCACTTCTGCTCGATGTGCGGGCCGAAATTCTGCTCGATGAAGATCACCCAGGACGTACGTGACTACGCCCGCGAGCACGGGATGAATGAAACCGCCGCGCTGGCCGAAGGCATGATCGAGAAAGCGCGCGAATTCCGCGAAAGCGGCGGCGAACTCTATCGGCCCGAATGAGCACCTTCCGATGAAACTGCAGGTGCCGTTCGTGCAGTTGCCGTTGCGCTTCGATGCTGTTCGGCTCGCGAAGGAAATGCAGGCACTGGGCGACGCGGCGTGGCGACCGCATCCGCAGAACTATCCGGGCAATTTCGCACTGCCCCTGATCTCGGTGGAGGGCGATCCGGACAGCGACGCCATCGCCGGCCCGATGCGGCCGACAACTTATCTGCGGCGCTGTCCGTATCTCACCCGGGTACTGGTGCGCCTGGGTGCGGTCTGGGGCCGCACGCGATTGATGAAGCTCATCGGCGGCGCAGAGGTCACTCCTCACGCGGATATCAACTACTACTGGCGGGATCGCATGCGCGTGCACGTGCCGATCCAGACCCAACCGGGTGTGCGCTTCATCTGCGGCGACGCGGAAGTGAATATGGCGCCAGGCGAATGCTGGATTTTCGACACCTGGCGTCCGCATCGGGTGATCAACGTGGCCGATTGCGAACGCGTGCACCTGGTGGCGGATACCGTCGGTGGGGAGCAATTCTGGGAACTTGCCAGCCGCGGGCGCGCGCCGGGTCACGGCGATTTCGATGACTGGAGGGCGGAAGATTTCGATGATGCGGGTGCGGAAGCTTCCCCGTTGATGCTGGAATCGGTCAATGTGCCGCAGGTGATGACGCCCTGGGAATTGCGCAATCACATCGAATTCATCCTTGCGCACGTGACGCCGCATCCGCAGCTCGCGGCCGTGCAGCGTGAGGTCAACCGCTTCATCGCCAACTGGCATGCGCTGTGGGCGCGGTACGGAGAAAACCGTGCCGGCTGGCCCGAGTATCGCCGTCTTCTGGACGAGTTCGCCGAACGCATGCAGCGTTCGGCGTCGTCGCTGCTGCTCGTCAACGGCATGCAATTCATGAGCACGCTGCGTTCCATAGTGCTTGGGATGGCGCTTGCGGATCGTCGAGAGCCAGCGGCGGCGGGCGAAGCGCGCATCGCCGCGCAAGCAGCCTCCTGACATGAAGCTGCCGGTTCCTTTCATCCAGTTGCCGCTGAGCTTCGATGCGTCTGCATTGGCGATGGAGATCGATGCGCTCGAGGAAAGCCTCTGGCGTTCGCATCCCAGCGGATTGCCCGGAAACACCGCTCTTCCGCTGGTTGCGGCCGGCGGCGATCCGGCGCGCGGCGACGATTTGTTCGGGCCGATGCGAGCGACGCCGGCACTGCAACGATCCCGCTATATGCGTCAGGTGCTCGCGAGCCTCGATGCGGTGTTGGGCCGCGTGCGGCTGATGAGGCTTTCGGCCGGCGCGGAGGTGAGTCCGCACGTCGACACCAACCATTACTGGAACGAGCGCGTGCGCGTGCACATTCCGGTCGTCACGCACCCATCGGTGCGATTCTTCTGCGGCGACGCAGAAACCCACATGGCAGCCGGAGAGTGCTGGATCTTCGATACGTGGCGGCTGCACCGCGTCACCAACGAGACGGGAATCGCGCGCGTCCACTTGGTGGTGGACACGGTGGGCAGCACCGCTTTCGGCAAGCTGGTCAACGCGGGCCGTTCGCACGACGGTGCGGAAGGCGCATGGACGCCGCGCGTCGTCGCGCCCAGCGACGCCGAGCCGGAGCTCATCTTCGAATCGGTCAACCTGATGTCGCCGATGAGCTACTGGGAATTGCGCGAACACGTCGGTTTCCTGCTTGCGGAAGCCGAACCGCATCCGCTGCTGCCGATCGTCAGGCACGTGGCCAACGAATTCGTGCTCGACTGGCGAACGCTGTGGTTCCGGTTCGGTGCCGATGCGGCGGGAGCCGCGGACTACCAGCGGACCTTGCGGGAATTCCTGGCGAGCATGCGCCGCTTGGGTTCCGAACTGCATCTGAAAAACCAGACCCAGTTTTTTTCTGCGGTGAACGGCCTGCTTGGACAGGCGATTCGTGGCGCAGAGACGGCGCCTGCCGACGAAGAGGCCACACGCGCGCCGCTCGTCAGACCTGCTGCCGCCGAGATCAAGACCGACTATCCGTTCGACCGGCCGGTGTTCATCGTCTCTCCACCGCGTTCGGGCTCGTCGCTGTTGTTCGAAACGCTCGCCTTGAGTCCGAGCGCTTGCACGATCGGGGGCGAAAGCCACGGCATCATCGAGGGAAGCACCGCCTCGGGCGCGCTCGGCGCCGCGGCGCGCGGCTACACTTCGAACCGCCTGGATGCGAACGACGCGAGCCCGGAAATCATCGCCGCTTTGCGCGAGAGGTTCCGCCGGCGCGCATTCGATCGCGATGGCCGGCGGCCCGAGGGCCGGATCCGGCTGCTGGAAAAAACGCCCAAGAACGCGCTGCGCATTCCGTTTCTCGCGAAGGTGTTTCCGGACGCGCTGTTCGTCTATCTCTACCGCGAACCTCGCGAAGTGCTGGCCAGCATGATGGAGGCTTGGGAATCGGGAGGATTCAGGACCTATCCGCAATTGCCGGGCTGGACCGGGTTGCCGTGGTCGCTGGTGCTGGTGCCCGGCTGGCGCGAATTGATCGGCAAGCCGCTGGCGGAAATCGTCGCTTCGCAATGGCGCACCACAACGGACATTCTGTTACGCGATCTGGAGAATCTTCCCGCTTCGCGTTGGTGCGTCGCGCGATACGGCGACCTCATCGCCGATCCGAACGCCGAAGTCGAGCGGTTATGCGGGGCGATCGGATTCGACTGGGACCGCAGGATCGATGGCGGTCTGCCTGTGGCGAGCCACACGGTGTCCGCGCCGCGGCCGGACAAGTGGCGCGCGCGCGCGCCGGAGATCGAAACCGCTTTGGGACTGTTGGGCGAAGTCGCCGGACGTGCAGCGCGCGCGGCGCGGAGGTGAGCGTTGGCGCATGCGCGCCTCGGGGCGTTACACTTTCCCGTCAGGCCATGAGAAGGAGTTCGAGATGCCCGCCAAATCCCAACCGTTCCTCACCGACATCCAGACTCTTCGCGCGCGTGCGCGCGAGCACATCAAGCGGGGCGCGGTGACGGACAGCTACACGCTGGATCGCGGCACGGTGCTGAAGCTGTTGAACGAGGCGCTGGCCACGGAGATCGTCTGCGTGCTGCGCTACAAGGCGCACTACTATCTCGCTTCCGGCATCAACGCCAAGAGCGTGGCGGCGGAATTCCTGGAGCACGCCAACGAGGAACAAGCGCACGCCGACAGGATCGCCGAGCGAATCACGCAACTGGACGGCACGCCGAACTTCGAACCAGATGGCCTGTCCGCGCGCAGCCACGCGGAATTCGTGGTGCCCGGCGATCTCGCCTCGATGATCGAGGAAAATCTGGTCGCCGAACGCATCGCGATCGACAGCTACCGCGAAATCATCAATTACGTCGGCGATCGCGATACCACCACCAAGCGTCTGCTCGAGGAAGTGCTGGCGCAGGAAGAAGAACACGCCGAGGACATGAAGACGCTGATGGAGGATTTCGGCAAGAAGGGCGAGCCGGCCGATCCGCAGCGCGGCAAAATCGGCAAGAAGAAGTTCAAATGATTTCGCATCAACTTGCTTGCATGAATCGCCGGCCGTGAGGCCGGCGATTTCGTTTCGGCTATTCTGCGCGCGATGGATCGTCCCGCATCGAACACACTGCAGAGCACGCGCGTTGGCGACTGGCGCTGGCTGGCATTGTGGTTCGTGTTGCTGTTGCCGCTGGCGGTCCTCTTTCCGCCGATTCCGATCGATGAAACGCGCTATCTCACCGCTGCGTGGGAGATGTTCAACTCCGGGCAGTGGCTGGTGCCGACCGTCAACGGCGCGTGGTATTCGGACAAGTCTCCGCTGCTGTTCTGGCTGATCGCGGGCGGCTGGAAAGTGTTCGGCGTGCACACTTGGGTGGCGCGTGTCGAAGCGCTGATCATCGCGCTGGCGATGTTGTTGATGGTGCGAAGACTGGCCGCGCGATTGCATTTTGAAGCGCACGGAGCGGATGCGATGTGGTTGCTGGCCGGCTGCGCGGGGTTCGCACTGTTCGCCACCGCGGTCATGTTCGATCTGCTGCTTGCCTTGACCGTATTGGGCGCCCTGCATGCACTGCTCGATCTGAATGCGCAGCGCTACGGACGCGGTATCGCATTGCTCGGACTGTGGGTCGGCTTCGGCATGCTCGCCAAAGGCCCGGTGGTGTTGCTGCATATCGCAGGCGTCGCAGTGTTGGCGCCGCTGTGGAGCGAAGGCGCGCGTATCGCAAAGGCGCGTTGGTATCTCTCATTGCTGGCGGGCGTGCTGATCGGTATCGCGATCATCGCTTGCTGGTTGATCCCCGCCGCGCTGTACGCCGGTCCCGGTTACTGGCAGCCGCTGATCAGCAAGGTCACCGGCCGTTTGCACGAAAGCTTCGCGCATGGGCGGCCGTTCTGGTGGTATCTGCCGCTGATACCGGTCCTGTTGTTACCCTGGGTGCTCGCGTTGCGCGCGCCACCGCGTGCGTGGCGCACATTGCCGCGCGGTCGAGCCGGAACCTTCCTGCTTTGCTGGTGGCTGCCGCCATTGATCGCGTTCTGCGCCATCA
>Ga0209581_1001542_pt1 | contig 26211 bp, 25 predicted proteins | sample Coa_R2_FD_187160 | JGI IMG/M metagenome (GOLD analysis project Ga0209581, IMG submission 187160) | Surface soil microbial communities from Centralia Pennsylvania, which are recovering from an underground coalmine fire - Coalmine... | ecosystem: Environmental > Terrestrial > Soil > Unclassified ...
AAGGATCCATCTCCTTCTTGTAACGGAAGGTGACGGGCTTGAGCGAGTAGAGCGCCTCGCTGGCCTTATCCATCGGCTCGATCTGTTCCTTGAACCGGCTTGAGGAGGGGACGGTGCCGAGCTTCCCAGAGCTGTCAATAAACACCAACGAACCGGTGACTGCCGCTCCAAAGATGCCGCCGATGAGGGTGGTGGTGTAGGTGCCGGGGCGTGCGCCGATGGCAATCACGTTAGATTCCCCGGAGGCGCCAACATCCGAGATATAGATGTTGTTGCTGCCGGTGTCCTGATTGATGCCGGATTCGAAACCTAAAGCGATGTTGAACTGGCCCGTGGTATTATTTACCAGTGCCCGGTTGCCAACCGCGGTGTTAAAGGCACCTGTGGTATTGTTCTGAAGCGCACCAGATCCGACCGATTTAGGTCTTTCCTTTCTGTTCTTGTTGGCCTTCCACTGAGCTTCCCTGCGCGTGCCACGTGGAAACAAACTCCTGCCGACGCAAGCTTGCCGTGGGAACGGTCTGCCCAGCTGGCAGACTTTCGGGGCAGGAGCAACCCCGCACTCGCAGAGTAAAAGTGGCATCCCAATCGCGGCTCATGTCAGGCTGCCTCTTATTGGCGTTTTCCTAAAAGAATTTGCGCGCTTTGTCAAGGCAAAAAGGAGGCGGCCGCGAAATCCGACGCGTCGCGGACGCCGCCCAGTTCTTAAAAACCTGATACAGACCGGCGGGTGTCGGCCAGGGAACGCAAAAAGCGGTTTAGAGAGGAATTTTGTTTCAAAGGTTTCCGATTGCCTTAATCTGTAGTCGTGCAAGAGACGATGCGGGCGATCGTGAAGGCGAAAGCCGAGCCGGGGTTGTGGCTGGAGGAAGTGGCGGTTCCTACCATTGCAGATGACGATGTGCTTGTTCGCGTTTTAAGGACATCGATCTGCGGCACGGACGTGCATATCTACAACTGGGACGCGTGGGCCCGGGAGACCATTCCGGTCCCGATGACGATTGGGCATGAATTTGTCGGTGTTATCGAACGTATTGGCGGGCATGTGAAAGGTTTTGCCAGAGGCGATCTGGTGGTAGGCGAGGGGCACATCACCTGCGGGCATTGCCGCAATTGCCTGGCCGGGCGGCGGCATCTTTGCCCCAATACTCAAGGCGTGGGGGTGAACCGCGCCGGGGCGTGGGCGGAATTTGTGGCCATTCCGCAGGACAACTGCTGGCACGCGGACTCATCGATTCCGCTCGATGTGCTGTCCTGTTTTGATCCGCTGGGCAACGCGGTGCACACTGCGCTGTCGTTTGATCTGGTGGGCGAAGATGTGCTGATCACCGGCGCGGGGCCGATTGGTTGCATGGCCATTGCGGTGTGCAAGCGCGCCGGCGCGCGCCACGTGGTGATCACGGACGTCAATCCGTATCGACTCGATCTGGCCGGTAAAATGGGAGCGGATCTGGCGCTGGATGTGCGAACTGACAAGGTCGCCGACGCAATGCGCAGGCTCGGCATGAAGGAAGGGTTTGATGTGGCGCTGGAGATGTCCGGCAACCCGAAGGCGTTCCAGGACATTTTGCCCAACATGTTTCACGGCGGGAAAATCGCCTTGTTAGGCATCATGCCCGGAAGCGCCGCCATTGATTGGAACACGGTGGTCTTCAGCGCGCTGACCATCAAAGGCATTTATGGCCGCGAAATGTATGAGACCTGGTACAAAATGACCGCCCTGATTCAGTCCGGTCTGGATATCTCGCCCGTGATCACGCATCGTTTTCCTTACACACAATTCAAGGAAGCGATCGAGCTGATGAAAACCGGCAACTCCGGCAAAATCGTGCTGGAGTGGGGCGAGCGCTGAAAATCTCAGCGCAACGCAGCGGCTTCTTTTTCGCGGCCTTCGAGCTCGAGCACCATGCGCCTGATGTGCTTGTAGTCCTGGTGCCGGCGCAGGAAATTCAGGCTCTCCTGCGGGTCACCCCATTTGAGAATTTGAATTGTCTCCTGGCGAACGCCCCATTGATTCATTTCCCTCTGGTTGGGCATGTAAAGGTCAATGGTGTTACGGCCGGCGAGCGCCCAGCCGTAATCTTCCACCCGATAGGTCTGGCCGGTGGAGAGCAAACGGAACACTGTGCCTGCGGGCCAGCGCGCCCAATCGGCAGCCGCGCTGCCGGGAAGGGAAGCCCGCAGCGACACGACAGTAGCGCGCCGTATTCTTAGGGAAGCCGTTCGGCGCGCGGACACAGAAAAGCGCTCCAACGGCGGCGAGTACGCAGCGCGTTGCAGCTGCGCCCGAGGCGGATCATCCACCGGAATCGCGCGCGGGACTTCGTAAGCCAGAGTGGCGCGTGGCACCACTTCCGCCCGGCGGATGGCAGGCCCCGCGGCGCGCAATTCGCCGCCCAACGCGTTGCGGTTGCCAAACTCGCGGTGATCCGCCTCGGTATGCGTGTAAGCGGTGGTTCGGACATGCTGGAAATCGGTCCTGGCCAGGGGCGGCTCGTACGGCGGCAGCGCGTGCTCGGTGCCACAGGCGCTGAGCAGGAGGATGGCGATGAACGCTGCGAGGAGAGCGAGGGCGAGGTTACGGCGCTTAGTATAGGTCAAGGCGAACCACCGTTGGCGGGTTATTAACAGTTATTCACAACCCGCGCAAGCAATTTTCCCAACCTCACACCCTCGATTCGTTTTTGTCTCTGCGGCCGAATCTGGCTAATCTGCAGTCACGTATGATCGCCGAATTTAAGCAGCAGATTTCACAGACACTGGAGGAAATCAGGGCGCAGGGTCTTTTCAAAACGGAGCGAATCATTACCAGCCCGCAGGACGCGCACATTGCGATCGCCGGTGGCAAACGCGTGCTCAACATGTGTGCGAACAATTATCTGGGACTGGCTGATCACCCCGCGCTCGTCGCGGCGGCCAAGGAAGCGCTCGATACGCACGGCTTTGGCATGGCGAGCGTCCGTTTCATCTGCGGCACGCAGGATATCCACAAGGAGCTGGAAGCCGCGCTTACCAAATTTCTCGGCACAGAAGAGACCATTCTGTATCCGTCCTGTTTCGACGCCAACGGCGGTTTGTTCGAGACGCTGCTTACCGAGAAGGACGCGGTGATCAGCGATGAATTGAATCACGCCAGCATCATCGATGGCATCCGCTTGTGCAAAGCGCAGCGGTTCCGTTACAGGCACAACGACATGGCCGATCTCGAGGCGAAACTAAAGGAAGCCAGCGGCGCGCGTTACAAACTCATCGCTACCGACGGCTGTTTCTCGATGGATGGAACAATCGCCAATCTCGCGGCGATCTGCGAGCTGGCGGAAAAATATGGCGCCCTCACAATGATTGACGACGCGCACGCCACCGGGTTCCTGGGCAAAACCGGGCGCGGCACCCACGAATACCGCGGCGTGATGGGCAAAATCGACATCATCACCGGCACGCTGGGGAAAGCGCTCGGCGGCGCCAGCGGCGGGTTCACCAGCGGGCGCAAGGAGATTGTTGATCTTTTGCGGCAACGTTCGCGGCCCTATTTGTTTTCCAACACGATCGCGCCACCGATCGTGGCGGCGTGTCTCAAAGCGCTCGAGCTCCTCAGCGCGTCCACGGAATTGCGCGACAAGCTGGAGGAAAACACGAAGTTTTTTCGCGCTGCGTTGACCGAACGCGGCCTGACGATCAAACCGGGCGTGCATCCGATTGTGCCGATCATGATTGGCGACGCCGCGAAGTCGCAACGGTTCGCGGCCCGCATGCTCGACAAGGGCGTTTACGTTATCGGTTTCTTTTATCCGGTCGTTCCGCACGGCACGGCGCGCGTTCGCACACAGGTCTCCGCCGCGCACTCGCGCGAAGACCTGGAGTTTGCCGCCAACGCCTTCGCCGAAGTGAACGAAGAACTGAAGGAATGTTAGAAGCAGGAGAGGTAAAAAAGCTGACACTTTCCAGTTTTAGTTTTATAAGCTTTCAAGTCTTCCAACGACCGTTGTGCCGAAGAGGCGAATAGTCTTGCGGTGCAAACTCGGTCCCCTCTAACCTCGGCAGCGCCTGCCAAAAGTTCAGTATGCGATGAAACCGGGCGACTTTAGCGGAGGAAAACCGGATAATACCTTGATGTCATCTAAAGGCTGGATGGCCGCAGGATCGCTGGCAGGGAACGTTTCATCGGCCCACTAGTCTGAGAAAGGTGGACAGCCTTGAACCATTTCCAGAGCCTTCTTAACGCCGCGTCCGCAAAATCTCGGCACCCCGCTTCGGCCTTAGAGGCGTTTTGGGCGAAACCGAAGCGCTCGACGGCAATCGTATTGGGGGTGCTCGCCGCAATCGCGGTGATTGGGATTTTGTCTTTCGCGCTCTCGGGGCGTGCCGCGGTGCTCGTGTTGGATAAGCCGTCGCGGCATTTTTTTTACCCGTTCACGATCCAAAACCTGATGCATGTCGTGTTTTTCGTTGGGCTAAGCGATTTGTTTGTGCGTTGGCGAATCGCCTCCCGCGAGAAGGCTTTCCTCACGGTCCATTATCTGCCGGAGGACGACAAAACGGTGCTGGTGTCGCGTGATCTTGGGCCGATCCGCAAACGCCTGATAGGCGAGTTCGACCATGAGAATGGATTTCTGCCTTCGCTGATCAATCTGGCGGTACTGCAATTTCAATCGAGCGGCTCGGTGGAACAGGCCGCCGGCGTCATGAGCCAGCATCTGGATCTGATGAGCAACCGCGTGGATATGCGTTACGGGCTGGTGCGGTTCATTGCATGGGTCGTGCCGACGCTCGGTTTTATCGGCACGGTCTATTCGCTCGGTGCATCACTTTCCACAGCCGGGCTGAGCGAAACGCTGGACTTGAAAGAAGTGGCCAAGACTCTCGGCGTCGGTTTTGACTGCACGATGGTCGCGCTGGTGGAAAGCGCCATCCTCGTTTTTCTTCTGCATCTGGTCCAGGAAAAGGAAGAATCCGCCGTAAACAGCGCCGGCGATTACACGTTGCGTAATCTGATTAATCGGCTCTACAGCGAAGATGACCAATCGCAATGAGAGCGCGCCGGCGCGAGATCAACATCTTCAACATGTCGCTGCTGGACATTTTGTGCGGCGCGCTTGGGGCATTCTGTTTTATGATGCTGGTAGCGCTGCCGTACTACAAGGCGCCGGAGAAAAAATTGCGCGAGGCGCAGGAGGAAACAAACAAACTGTTGCGCGATATCGAGAAGATGAAGGACAGAATGAAAGACCAGCAGGCAGTTGAAGACCTCTCGGAGCTCGTTAGGCGTTTGGAAGCGCAGGTTAAATTGTTGCAGGGGCAAGTGAACCAGCTCTCGGCGGAGAACCAGGAATTAAAGGAGCGGGTCGCGAAGCTCGACACGCAGAACAAGCAGCTCCAGGCGCAGAATGATCAGCTACAAGCCGAGAAAAAGAAGCTCCAGGATGACAACGAGGCGCTCAACCAAACCTTGAATCAGAGGCAGCCATTTGTCGTCTTAAGCTCGACGGGATCAGCCGGCGAAACGGCCAGAATCTATCTCGCCGACAACCGTATCATGAGTGGCAAAACGGAGCCTGCGAATCCCGTGTTCAATCCGGACTTCTCCCAGGGCAGCGGGTGGTCTGGCGATCGTGTGGGATCGTTCCCTGGCGAAGGCGTTTTCTTTTGGATCTGCGGCGCCCTCACGCCCGAATCCGTCTTTAAGGTCTATGTGCGAAACGATGCGCCGGATTGGGGGCGACGGACCTTTACGGTGCGGACGGCGTTGTTTGGGAATCTTGCCAATAACACGGCATTCCAGATGATGCCGGGAGTTACGCTGACCCGGGAACGCTATTGGGCGTTTCTTGGCACCATCAAAATCGACGAGAATTATCACCCGTTCTTCACACCCGCGATGCCCGCAGAGCAGGAAGCGGAATGGCGCAGGCTGTCGAAGGCGCCGCCCAATGCCGCGCCTTCTCCCACGCCAGGCGGACGCGCAGCAGCTACGGCTTCGCAGGCTACCGCGGTTCCAGCAGACGCTCCCGCGGTGCGGCGCGAGTTTGAAGAAGCACTGCGGGAACTCAACGCCGCAATGTCGAGCAGCGGCCCCGGGACCGAAGAGCGCAGAACCAAAGCCATCCAACGCTTCGAGGTGATCCAGAAAAAGATGCAGGATTTGCGGCGACAATACTTGCCACGCCCAACAGAAACAGCAGACCCGTGGCAGAAAATGATCGACGAATTGAAACAGCAGCCGCCGCGACCGCAAGATCGCCAGACCGCGCCGAATCTGTCACCATCGGTATCGCCATGACTAGTCGCGTCCGTTGCAGTTGCGGCAGAGTTTATGACCCGGTGAAACATTCGGTCTGCCCGGATTGCGGCGCCGAATCGGCGGTGGAATCGGTGGTAGTTGCCGAAAAGATCAAGCCACCGGTCCCGCCGAAGATCGAGCAGGCGGCAAAAGGTCCGGATCGGGCAGTGGCTGGAACATCTATTCCGGCACTGCTGAACACCCGCCTGATTTACATCGCGGGCGCGGTGGTTGCGGGTTTGAGTGTGTTGTGGCTGAGCACTCACCGCAAACCGCGCGGTGACACCTCAGCGAGGAACACCAATGTAGCTGCGGTATCGCCTGCGCCCTCTGCCCAACCTTCGGAATCGGTACACCAGCAATCCGCTCCAGCCCCGAGCGCGCAAATCCAGCCTACAGCGCAACCAGCGGTAGCCGATGTTTCGCCCACGCAGGCGCCGAAGCCCGATCTTGCGCCGGCACCGCCGGGGGTTCAATTGGACTCACGCCTCACTGGAACCTGGGAAACCAAAGGGCGATGGCCGCCCAATTCCTCTCATATGCGCACCTTCCGCTGGTCCGTGGAAACAAACGGACGTTTCACGTTTTCGGGGCCGTGGTCAGATCAGGGAACGATCACGGCCTGGAATGGGAAGATGAAATGGTTTTCTGATCACGCCGAGCCTGCCGATCTGACATACGAATTTATGGGGGACATGCTGGTCACTCACGGCCCGCTTGGCGATGCTTACTGGACCCGATCAAAAAGTTCAACCCAGCGATCGAGCCGATCCACTCAACGAGACAAATCAAGAACGAATAGAGCGCAGGACGGCGACGTTATCAGGCGCGAGATTCTCAGACGCATGTTTCGCCATTTTCCGTGACGCTCGCCGTTGCGGCTCGGCATAATGTTCGCCGAAGGCGCAGATTATCTGGCGGGAAAGCCGCTGCGTCTTTTGCCAACGCGGTGAAGACAATGCGTCACCTTCGCACTAGCGCGTCGTCGCGGGTGTAGCAGATTAGCGCATGCACAAAGCGCTCGCGAGCCAGGTGGATTGGACCGCGCTCCGCGAAGACTTTCCCATTCTTCGCCAGCAGGTGCGCGGGCATCCGCTGATTTATTTCGACAGCGCGGCCACTTCGCAAAAACCGCGTCCGGTGCTCGAAGCGCTTCGGAATTTCTACGAGCGCGACAACGCCAATGTGCACCGCGGCCTGCACACCCTGAGTTCGCGCGCTACAGACGCGTACGAAAACGCCCGCCGCCGGGTTTGCGAGTACATCGGCGCGTCGAGCCCGGACGAAATTATTTTCACCCGCGGCACGACTGAGAGCATCAACCTTGTCGCCCAGGCGTGGGGCGGAAAATTCATTCGCCGAGGCGACGTAATTCTGCTCACCGTCATGGAGCACCACAGCAATCTGGTGCCGTGGCAGCTGCTGGCGGAACGCGCCGGCGCGCACCTGCGATTTATCCCCGTGCAGGATGACGGCACCCTGGATCTGGATCAACTGCCATCGCTGCTGACGCCGGAGGTGAAACTGTTTGGCTTTACTCACATCTCAAATTCGCTGGGCACAATCAATCCCGTAGCGCAATTGTGCGAGCAGGCGCGCGCCGTGGGCGCGCTTACGCTGGTGGATGCGGCGCAGAGCGCGGGGCATATGCCGATTGATGTGAGCGAGTGGGGCTGCGATTTTCTGGCCTTCTCCGGGCACAAGATGTGTGGACCGACAGGGATCGGCGTCCTTTACGCTCGCGCCGCGATCCTCGATTCCATCCCGCCGTGGCAGGGCGGTGGCGAAATGATCGTCAGCGTGCGCTTGGAAAAGAGTGAGTTTAAGAAACCGCCCCATCGATTCGAGGCCGGCACGCCCAATATCGCCGGCGCAATCGGGCTGGCCGCCGCCATGGATTACATTGACGCCATCGGGCGCGAAGCGATTTTCGAACACGACACGCGACTGGCTCGCTATGCCGCGGAACGCCTGGCGGAATTGCCGGGAACCCGCATTTTGGGGCCGAAGGAGGAACGGGGCGCGCTCGTGGGATTTGTCATGGACGCCGCGCATCCGCACGATCTGACTACGTTTGCCGACCAGTACGGCCTGGCGATGCGCGGCGGACATCATTGTAATCAACCGCTCATGCGGAGGTTTGGCGTGCCGGGGACAACGCGCGCCAGTTTCTATTTTTACAACACGATGGACGAGATCGATCGGATGATGGAAATCCTGCAAAAGGCTGTGCGCTTCTTTTCATGACCACAGAGATCGAAGAGCTCTATCAGGAAGTGATCCTCGATCATTCGCGCCGGCCGCGAAATTTTGGCGAACTGCCCGATGCCGCGGTACGGGTGCATGGCGATAACCCGGCCTGTGGCGACGAAATTCATTTGGCGATCAAGTTCGATTCGCACGGTGGCGTGGGCGACATCAAGTTCACCGGACGCGGTTGCGCCATCAGCCAGGCCTCGGCCTCATTGATGACGACGAAGGTCAAAGGCAAAAGCCGGGAGGAAGTGATGGCGATGCTGCGCGCATTTCACGATTTGGTGACCGATGAAAACAGTCAGCCGCCCAAAACGCTGGGCGACCTGCGCGCCATGCAGGGTGTGCGCAAATTTCCGCAGCGCGTCAAATGCGCCATGCTGCCGTGGCGCGCGGTCGAGCAGGCTCTGGAGCAGGGCGCCGGCGAAGCCACCGTCTCAACCGAACCGGCATAATCGCGGGCGCGGGTTCAATCAACAGTTGTGGCGACAAGCGGCACGCCTCATGATCAACGGCGTCGAATGGCATCCGGCTTGGAGATTCGCATCGCTACCCTGAACGACGCCGTCGCGATTGCGGGAATCTACAATCAAGGCATCGAGGACCGGGTCGGCACGTTTGAGACCGATCTGCGGACCGCGGCGGATCAGCGCGCCTGGCTTCAGTCCATCGCCGGTCGTTACCCGGCGGTTGTTGCCGAAATCAATGGCGATATTGTCGGGTGGGCCGGCGCCAGTCCGTACTCTGCGCGACATTGTTATCGCGGCATTGGCGAATTCTCGATCTATGTCCGTCGCGACTGGCGAAACCGGGGCGTGGGCGATCTGCTGATGGCTGCGCTCATCAGAGAAGCCGAACGACTGGGATTATGGAAACTGCTGTCGCGCATTTTTCTGTTCAACGAGGCCAGCCGGGCGCTCTGCCGCAAACACGGCTTCCGCGAGGTCGGCGTGTACGAGAAACATGCGCCCCTCGATGGCCGCTGGCTTGATGTGGTCATTGTCGAACGGCTGATCGCCTCGAATTTCCACGTCACCATTTCGTGAGTCTCGAGTCAGAATGAGCTCCAACGATGATCAACAATGGCAGTGGCTATTCAATGGACAGAAATAATCTGCCACTGACATTAAGCTGGACAACAACGTCCTCGTATTTCATGAATTTGATTTCACGGCACTAACGCGAGCTTAATTTGAAAGGAAGTTTCCAATGATGAAGCCATGCAGATCAATCACATTGATGGTGATGGCCGCTCTTGCAGCAAGCCAGATCCGGGCACAGGAATCTTTTTCTGTGCAGGCGGCAAACGGGTACGTGCGTAACAAGGATTGGAGCGGTTTGGTTCAGTATGCAACGAAGTTTACAGCAAGCGATCCGCGGTCGGAGCTGGCCTGGTATTATCTGGGAAACGCCTACGGGGTTGGGCTGCGCGATCCGGCGAATGCAGTTCGCGCATTTGAAAGGGCGGTAACGCTGAAGCCACAATGGCCGGAAGCCTGGAATGCGCTCGGTTTCACTTACCTCGACCTGAAACGCTATGCCGAGGCCGCCTCAGCTTTCCAGCGTTGTGTCGAACAGGCACCGGCGAAGTCTAATTACTGGCACAATGTGGCCTATGCCTACGCCGAGGCGAACAAACTGTCGCAGGCTGTTTCCGTGCTCGAGAAGCGACGCAATGCCGTCGGATCTTCGGCGACCGCTCTCGACTGGTATAACATGGGTAATGACTTCGCTGCCTTGGGGCGGTTGACGGATGCGATCAGCGCCTACCAGAAATCGTTAGAGCTGAATTCCCAGTACGGCGATGCCTGGAACAACTTGGGCGTGGCCGAACAAGAGCGTGGTAGTTTTGATGCCGCCCTTAATGCCTACCGGCGGGCAGCCGCGTTAGGCAATACTCTCGGGCAAAGTAACGCTTCAAATCTGCAATCCGGGCTCGCCGCGGCCCAGCAGCAGGCGCCTGGGCAGCATGTAACAGGGCAGATGGTTCGGGAATTCGTGCGCCAGGGCCAGGCGAAGGCCTTTCAAATCAACCACCCGGAATCGATCGCCCAGCCTTACGGGCATCCGTAGCGCGCAAGGGCAACTGCTATTCGGAAGCTCAACGGTCCTTGTTTCCCTCGTCGTACGGGTTTTCCGGGAGCTCATCCGAGTTCGGTCTGTGGTCCCGTTTTGCTTCGCGCGGTGTGATGCTGTGGATAATGCCGCCGATCTGCGGTTGAAGCTCGCTTTCCTGGGCTTTCGGGAACCAGTAGTGGAACTCGATGTACTTTTTTTGCGTTCTCAAGCTGATGATTCCGGCGATTGCCGTCACCAGCTGGCCCTTGCGCTGTCCATCTAACGTCACTCGTTTGATCTTTTCAATTTCACCTTTGCCGGTGAAGTTCTGCACTTTTTTACTGTTTGTTTCTACCGACACCTCATCATCTTTGAAGTAGTTAACTGCGCTTTCCAGCAGCGCGTCGCGTTCCTTGTCGGTATCGAGCTCGCGGAAGACTTCATCAATGTTCGTTCCCTCTGGGGCAATTCGGTCGCGTGATTTGTTCCCACTTTTTTGCAAACGCATGGGGAAGACCGAAACGACAACATGCGCCTGCCGTCCTGGACTCCAGCTGTCGATAAATTCGCCGCGTTGATCTGTCTCCCACGAATCGGGGAAAACAATCGAGCTAACCTTTTCATTGTCGAATTGCAGTTCCCATGTCTTGGCCAAAAGCGAAATGGAAAGGAGGGACATGCCAATCGTGGCAGCAGCGAGAAATGTTTTCATGCTTTTGTAGATAGAGTCGAGCGTATCAGAGCGATGCGCAGATCAAAGCTTATTTCTCATTATACACTAGCGGATTCAGGTAAACTGGCATCGCACATGCGAATTGGAGCGGTTACCGCGCCCAGTCACAAACGAAGTCGCTGTTCAGCATTCGTGCAGAGCGATGCTGGCGCCGACCCAGGTTTTGTCGATGTTGAAATCAACGCCCATCATTTTGCCCTGGCTCATCCGGACGAGGTTGTTCACGAGCGTCGGATCGCTGTCGTTCTCCGGCCACACAAACATCATCCGGATTTCAGCCTTCGATTTGTGACCATCCACGGTCGGCACAAACGCCGCGTATTCGATTTTCTTCTGCAGAATCCATTCGTGCGGATTTCGCAATCCAGCGATTTTTTCTCGCGTCGGTCCCATGTCCACGCCATGCCCGGCGAATGAGTAGAGCGGTTTCAACACGTACTCGCCGGCGTTTTGATCAGATGGAAATTCATCGGCGAAGAACGCTGGTAGAGTGAATTCGGTTTTCAAAAACGGCAGCGAGTGTTTGCTGACGCGAAAATACCAGTTGGGATGCCCGACCCAGGTGACATCGAGGTCGTCCTGAAAACGGAACGACAGGTTCAAATCGGGCCGGCGCATCAGTTCATCGAAAATGACGCGGTTATAAATGCGCTCGATGCGCACCTGGCGTCCGTCGCACTCGTAGAACAAATGACGGCCGCATTTGGTGATTTTGGTTACGCAAACCGGGCGCACACCGAGCAATCGTTCCGTGGCGGCGAAATCGACGCGGGTTTTTTGTTTTTCCGGCTCGATCTCCAGGAGGATGACATTTTCCGCAGCCGCATCGGCCAGGATGGTGCGTCGCAGGAGCTGGATGTATGCTTCATCGTTGATCCCGCCAAAGGAGGAGGTCCAGTTGCGCGGAATAATGGGATACGCTTTGCGAATGCAGCCGAGAAGCAGCAACTGAAAGCCGAACAAGCTGGGGAATGCTTGCAGCTCGATCAAGCGCGGGACCAGCCGTTCGCCCTCGGCGCAAATGGCGAAATCGATCACGACGAAGTTGGGATGCGCCGATTCGTTGGGAACTTCCATGGCTTTTGGGACGGCTGGCGCCGCGTGTTTTAGAAACTCCGGTGTGCGCGTCGCGGCGACAATCTCGCGCGCCGCGCGGGTGATTTTTTCGGTGAACTCGCGCGTCAAAAAAATCGGCGTCTCCGAGATGCGAAAATCGGCCGGCCATTTCTCGGTCTCGTTCACGCAGCGCGTCAGCGCCGCGTACTTGTCCGGCGTAAAGTCGGCGTTGAAAGCGGCGCGCAAATTCGGATCCATTGCTTAGATCTGCGGAGCGTTATTGCCGTTAGCCTGCTGATCGACGATGACGCCATTCCCGCGCGGGGTGACGAAAGCGGGATCGCGCGCCGGCGCCGGATGTTGGCGTCCGTCGGATGTGTGGATGATAAACGGCGCCAACCGCACTGCCAAAAAGACGCTCCCGAACATCAGCAATCATCATATCAGGAATTGCCCGCCTCGCATCAGCTGCTCGCCGTCGCACCAGCTGTCGAAAATCGCCCTCGCTCAAGGCAGCGATCCACAAACAGCCGATACCCACAGTATGACTGCGCAGCCAACGCCGATGATCAATGGCCAGAGGCGCTGCGGCGAGATTGACATCGTCAAGATTGGAAGCAAACACATCGCCGCCCCGACGCCCCAATACCAGTTTGAGCCGAGCGCCCAAACCATTCCGAAAAAATGCAGACCAACGATGATTGAAATTATCGGCAGCAGAAACTGGTTTCGCTGGAAACGAACGAGAAATGCCACCGCCAGCAGAATCAAGACGGCTTCAAACGCGACTGAAACGGTGTAGGCGAAGGCGTTAAACACAGCAGGATGTTTCGGCGTCACCCGCATTGCGAAGCAGATGACACCTGACGAAATGACGATTGAGAGCGAGAGAAAAACGGCGAACCAGCGGCGTCGCAGTTGATGCGTTCCCGCGGCAGTCCAGAGAACGGCGAAGATCGACACGATGGTCGCGCCGATCGGAAACTTCATTAGACCAGGAATTGCCCGCCTCGCATTACCTGCTCGCCGTCGAACCAGATGTCGAAGTCGCGGCCCACACAGTCGATGTGCGTTTTGGACGCCCAGTCGGCGCCGGTATGTTCGGCGTAGGGATGACCGAAAGCGATGTGGACGCCGGGAATTTTTTCGTCCTGCAAAATGTTTCCGATCACGCGGGTGCAAGCGATGTTGGTGCCGATGGCGAACTCGCCGACGCGATCGCTGTTTTCGTCCGTGCGCGTGTATGCGCGAAATGCGTCGCGCAAATCCTTGTTATCCGATTGCAGCGATCGGATACGATTGTTTTCCACTTCGATCGTCAGCGGCGTCGCTTGCAGATCGCCAAAGCGTTCGCACAGATAATCGCCGACTACGCCGTCCACCACAAAGACGCCGTTGGTATTCATCGGCGCGGTGAAGATTTCGCCGCCCGGCAGGTTCCCCCATTTGTCGCGTGTGATGATCCCGCTCGTTTTGAGCCACCGGAGCTTTGGCGAAAGCTGCGCTTCAAATTCGGTGCCGTGCGGCGTTTTGCAGGTGATCCGCGCGGCCTGGCGCGCGCGTTCAATCAGACGCTCGCTCAACTGGTCCACCTTCAGAAAATCGGCGCGCATGCCTTCGCGCATAATCTGCCGATTGATATTGACCATGTGCGCGTGCCGAATGCGATGTCGGTTGACGACGTCGGTCATTTGCGTGCGCGCTGGAAGCTCACCCGGCTGCGTTTGCGCGGCGAAGATCGACACCTGCGAGCGGGCCAGGTCGGCAAGGATGTTTTGCGGCATGTGTCGCAACGGCCGCGGCGCGTGCTCTTCGAGCATAAACAGGCTGTAATCCGCCCCCACGCGTTCCACTTCCTGCTGCAGCGCCGCAGCGATTTCCCGCGTCGCCGCGTCAGTGATAATGGTGATCCGCTCGTGCCGTTTCAGTCGAAGGCAGACATCGATGGCGTTGCGCGCGCCGGGGACCAGTTCCGGATCGATGCGATCAAGATACCCGCGCTCAGACATATAAAGCTCTCAGAATTACGCTGAAAACGGACACAGGCAAATCAACCGCACCGAGAGAGAAGGCGGTCTCGGCGATTTGAAAAAACTGCGCCGCACTTTTGACGAAGCGGCGCCCTGCAATTTCGTTTTGGCGTGGCTGGGTTCGGCATCGCGCTTTGGATCGAGAGCCGGCCGTGGATATGAGGGTTCATTTGCTGGTTAGTTTGATTGTCGGCGTGGCAATGCTGCTTTCGTTCAACGCCTCCTCTGTTGTGGGCGACGAACCGGCGCGAGCGCTTCGCTTCGAGCTATCCAAAGCCGATGCGCAAAAGGCGGAGAAACTGGCCCAACAACTGGCGACACTTTCTCCGAGGGTAAATCCCGAGGAAGCAAAACTTCTGGCGGCATGCGCTTTTGCCACCGTCGGCAAACTCCGGCCCGAGTACCGAATGTTTGGCACGCCGATTTTCAATAACTTTCTGGTTTATCACGGCATCCGAAAGCGCGGTTACTGCTATCACTGGGCGGAGGATCTGCTGGTGGCGCTGGATAAATTGAAGCTGCGCACCCTCGAACTGCGTTGGGGCGAGGCTCACGCGGGAACGTGGCGGGAGAACAACTGCATCGTGGTGACCGCCAAAGGCCAGCCATTCTCGCAGGGAATCATGCTCGAATGCTGGCGGCACATGGGACATCTCTTCTTTGGTCCGGTAGCCGCGGCGGCGACGGACAACTTTGATCCGTACACCGAGAATCCCGCTTACGCGCGTTTTGTGCGACAGAAAGCGGCAGCCGCCCAGCCATCGCCGCGCGGTCATCATGTCGCCATTCCAACCAGCAGAATGGCAAAGAGAAAGAAAGCCGCCGGGGGCTCGGCAGATGCCGGGAGCCATTACGAGTAGTTGGATTCTTCTTGCGCCAAACACAAGACCGCTGCAACCTCGCCGTGCGATGAGCGGGTTCGCGCAATCGATTAATCGTCAACGCGCCTTCGTGGCGACCTGCGTGCTGGGGGCTTTTATGTGGGCAGTTGCCCTCAGCGTTTCGCCCCAATTGCACGAGCGCATTCACAGCGATGCGAAGCGCGCGGAACACGAGTGCGTGGTTACGGCGATTGCTTCCGGCACGTGCGCACACACTTTTGCGCCCTCTTTGGCGAGCGCGCCGACTGAAGCCGTTCAGCTTTCCAAAATTCCTTCGCTCACTCCCCGGTGGGTCGAATCGCTGTTTCTGAAGGCGCACCTTTTCGCGCATGCGCCGCCGGTATTGGTTTAAGCGCCGCCGGCCGGTGATCGGTTGTTCCGCGCGCGACGCCGCGCGCAGCTAAGTTGCGCTTGATTATGGCGCGCGTGGCGGCTCCGCCCGATGTGAAAGCCATCGCACTCAGGCGATGGCACGCCGCAAGCCGGTAACGCCGGTTGGCGCAAGAAACCGTTGGCCGGTTCGCCATGCAGGCGCGCCGGGTCCGATCACGACGCCATGTCACACGTCCTTCTCAAACATTTCGATGACAAAAACTTTTATTGCAGCTGTGATCCTCCTTTCCGGCGCTGCTGCCGCTGCAAATGCGCAGGGTGCTTCGCCGGCGGCGCCGACCCCCACGCCGTCTCCTTCGCCGGGCATCGCCGAAGCCGAGCCGGTCGTGGTGAGCGGCGGTGCGATTGAACGCAGCGAGACCGACACCGCTCAACCGGTCACGGTTTTGACCGAAGAAGATTTGAAAACGCGTGCCCAACCGACGCTCGGCGACACATTGGGGGCGCAGCCGGGCATCGCAGGCAGCGGGTTCACCGCCGGAGCGAGTCGTCCCATTATTCGCGGCCAATCGGACAATCGGGTGCGCGTGTTAAACAACGGGACCGAGGTGTTCGACGTTTCCAATCTCAGTCCCGACCACGCGCCGAGCGTCAGCCCGTTGTTGAGCCAGAGCATTGAAGTGGTGCGCGGACCGGCCACGATCCTTTATGGCTCGGGCGCCATCGGCGGGGTGGTCAACGTGACCGATAACCTGATTCCCGTGGAGCAACCGTCCGAACCATTAAGCGGCGAGGTTGACGCGCGCTTTGACAGCGCGGACCTGGAACGCAGCGGCGCGATGGCGCTGACCCTTTCGCCGTTCCAACATTGGGTGATCCACGCGGAGGGCACAATCCTGCGCACCGATGACCGCAGCATCCCGGGATTTGCGCTCGATCAACGCATTCGCTCCGAGCTGACGCCGCAACAGCGACGCAACAGAGGCTTCGGCGGAAATCCCTTCGGGGAGGCGCCGAATACATTTGTGGAGACAAAGGATTTCGGCATCGGCGCCTCGTACGTGTGGAGCAAAGGTTACATCGGCGCGTCCTACAGCCGGTTTCTCTCCGACTATGGCGTTCCCGACAATCCCGAAGTGGACGAGCCCGGCGTTCCGCCGGCGCGGGTTCATCTCGACGTGCGCAAGGACCAGTACAACGTGCGCAGCTCGATCGTGGATCCGTTTCCCTGGTTTTCGACGGCGAATCTGAAATTCGTTTACACCGATTACAAGCACGACGAGATCGACGGCGACTCGGTGGGCGCCACGTTTAAAACAAAGGGCGTCGATTCGCGCATCGAGCTGGTGCATCAGGCGGCTGGACCGTTTGAGGGATCAATCGGTTCGCAAATCTTTTACAAGGAACTTTCCGTTTCGGGCAGGGAAGCTTTCCTTCAGCCCACGGAAAACCTGGCCGTTGCCGCTTTTATTTTTGAAGAAGCAAAATTGCCGCCGCTGCGGCTTCAATTTGGCGCGCGCGTCGAGCGCAATTCGGTTTCCATTGATTCCAGCGATCCGCGGCTCACGTCGCTGACGTCACCCAGCCAGAAAAATCAGGAATTCTGGCCGGTCAGCGCCGCGGCCGGCGCCATCTGGGATTTCACGGGCGACTGGCAACTGGCGCTCAATCTGGCCTATTCCCAGCGGGCGCCAACGCCGGAAGAGCTTTTCGCGCGCGGCCCGCACGCTGCCACGTTTCAGTTCATTGTCGGTGATCCGAATTTGGGCGTGGAAATGAATCGAACGATCGATCTGAGTCTGCGACGAACGGCCGGCCGCGTTACGGGATTCATCAGCGGATTTTATACCGGCTACGATGGTTTCATTGACTTTGCGCCTACCAATCAGTTCGAGGACCGCCTGCGCGTGTTCGTTTACACGCCAAAGAAGGCGGCGTTTTACGGCGGCGAAGCCCGGGCGGATTTCCACTTTTTGCCGGCGAACCTGCCGAGGAACAGCGACTCATCGGACCCAAAATCGGTCAAGAACGTAATCACGGGAGACGAGCAGACGACGCAGAAAAATCCGAACGATTTGTACCTGCGTCTTCAGGCCGATTACGTTCACGCCGAAGACGTCGCCACGGGCGAACCGCTGCCGCGCATCACACCTTTGCGCTGCGGGATCTCACTCAACTACGAGAGCAAACACTGGCTGGCCAGCATCGAAGGACAGCGCGTGGATGCACAAAACCGCGTCGCCCGATTTGAAACGCCAACCCCGGGTTATACGTTTTTGAACGCCAGCATCGGCTACAAATTCCAGTGGGGGCGCACGTACAATTACCTCTATCTCCGCGGCACCAACCTCCTCGACGCTGAAGCGCGGGACCATCTTTCGTTTCTTAAGGAAGTGTTGCCTTTGCCGGGGCGCGGCGTCGTGGCAGGGTTGCGCACCGCCTTTTGACTCCCTCCAGCAGCGCGTATTTTGCGCTCTGGCTGTGCGGGGCAGGGCGAAAGAGGCTTGTCGATTGAAGAAGAAAAACTTGCTTACTAACGATAACTTTTTGTGATGCACCGGATTGATCACTCCCGTTTTCGCAAGAGTCACGATTTCGTTCCGGATTTCTCGCATGCGGAACGGCGCACCCGGCTTGTGATTGGGATCACCGCCGGCATGATGGTGGTGGAGATCGTCGTCGGCTGGGTGTCGCACTCGATGGCGCTGCTGGCCGACGGCTGGCACATGAGCACCCATGTGCTGGCATTTTTGATAACGGCGGCGGCCTATTACTTTGCCAGGACGCAGGCCGACAACGCGCAATTTAGTTTTGGCACTGGCAAAATCGGCGTGCTTGGCGGATTCACCAGCGCCGTGGTGCTGTCCCTGGTGGCGCTGCTGATGGCAGGCGAATCAGCGCATCGGTTGTTTGCGCCGCTGGTGATTCATTTTAACGAGGCTATCGGGATCGCTTGCCTGGGGTTGCTGGTAAATCTCGGTTGCGCGCTCCTGCTAGCGGACCGGCATCACGAGACCGGCAGCTCGCATCGCGAAGATTTGAACCTGCGCGCGGCTTACCTGCATGTGCTGGCGGATGCTTTTACATCGGTGCTGGCCATTACGGCGCTGGCCGGCGGCAAATTTTTCGGCTGGGCCTGGCTCGACCCGGCGGTGGGCATGGTAGGCAGCGGCGTGATTTTTTCCTGGGCCTACACCCTGTTGCGAGACACCGTTGGCATTTTGCTCGATCGCACACCTGCGTCATCGGATTTGCCGGAGCAAATTCGTCGCGCGCTGGAGAGCGACGGCGATTCCATGGTGACGGATCTGCATGTCTGGCAGGTGGGCATCGGCAAATATGCGGCCATGATTTCCGTCGTGGCGCACGAACCGAAAAGTTGTGAAGCGTATCGTGCGCTGCTGCGCGGGCATCATGAACTGGTGCACGTCACAATTGAGACGCATCACTGCCGCGAAGATCACGCTTCAGTTCCAGGCGCTTGAACACGCTCTGGCAAGTGATGGCAGCGTACGGTTTCGCCCTTGCCGGCGGGGGAATCAGCACGTCGCTGCGCCTGGAACATAAGCCGCTGTGCGCCCTGATCAGTTTCGCCGCCGGCACGCTTCTTGGCGTAACGCTGTTTGCGATTTTGCCCGAAAGCCTGAGCGCCGCGCAGTGGTGGTCGGTGTTCCTGGCGCTGGGAAGCGGTTATGCCGTGTTCTTCTTGATCAGCAAACATCTCCATCACGTCTGCCCCGCATGCGCAGCCAGCCATTTCGATGCGGACGCGGCGCGCCACTTTGGCGACATCGCCGCAGCGCTGATCGTGGCGCTGGCGATTCACAGCGTTACGGATGGTGTGGCGCTGGGAATTCAGCGGGATTTCGCCGCGCCCGGGGCCACTGCCTGGTCGCTTTTTTCCGCGCTCTGCATCCACAAGGTGCCGGAAGGCCTCGCCTTGGGGAGTCTTTTGATCGGCGCCGGTTTCCCGCGGCCCAGTGCGTTTGGCTGGGTGGCCGCGGTCGAGGCGACCACGCTGCTGGGCGGCGGCATCGGATTTTTTTTCCTGTCAGGCGCGTCCGCTTTCTGGCTTGGCTTGATCATGGCGTATGTGGGCGGCGGCTTTGTTTATCTGGCCACGCATGCGGTGATCGGCGAAACGCTGAAACATGCAAAGAGTCTCGTGCTTACGAGTTTTACTCTGGGCGCGGCGCTGATCATGATCTTGAATCTGGTTGCAACCCTCGGCTGAGCGCGGCGCGCTTTCCCCCCGAGTCAACGGACAAGTCGGCGATTTGGAAATCGCGCGTCCGTGCCGTTAGATTCGCGCGTGCATTGTTTTCAATATCGGCAGGGCAGGCTCTTCTGTGAACAGGTCGATCTGGCCGAGGTGGCCGAAAGATTCGGCACCCCGACGTATGTTTACAGCGCGGGAACCATTCTCGATCACTACGGGCGGCTGAACGCTGCGCTGGCGCCGCTGGATCACCTCATTTGCTACGCCGTCAAGGCAAACTCCAATCGCGCCATCCTGAAATTGCTGGCCGACGCCGGCGCTGGTTTCGACATTGTTTCCGGCGGTGAACTCTATCGTGTGCTCGCCGCCGGCGGCGAGCCCGGCAAATGCACGTTTGCCGGTGTCGGCAAATCTCCAGAGGAGATCGCTTATGCGTTGGAGCAGGGCGTTTACAGTTTCAACGTCGAGAGCGAAGCGGAACTGGAACAGATCAATCGGATCGCGACGGCCAGGGGCATGCGCGCTCCAATTGCGTTGCGGGCGAATCCCGATGTTGCATCTCACACTCACCAATACATTTCCACCGGCACGAGTGAGAACAAGTTTGGCATCGCGCTGGATCGCCTGCTGCCAGTTTACGAACGGGCGGCCGGCTTGAGCCATATTGAGATTGTGGGGGTGCAAATGCATATCGGCTCCCAGATCACGGAGGCAAAGCCGTTCGCGAACGCCATCCAAAAAATGACGCCCCTGGTGCGCCAGTTGAAATCACGATTCGGCATCCGGTTCTTCAGCATCGGCGGCGGCATGGGAATCATTTACCGGCGCGCGCTGGAGAGCGGGTCCGGCAAATGGTGGCACGACCACGGTGGCGAACCTTCCGCTTTTAGCGTGCGCGATTATTCCGGCGCAATCGTGCCGCCCTTGCGCGACCTTGCGATCCAGATCCTGATTGAGCCGGGTCGTTTCCTGGTGGGCAACGCCGGCGTTCTGCTCACGCGCATTCGCTACATCAAGCAGACGGGACAAAAAAAATTCGCGATTATCGATGCGGGCATGAATGATTTGATCCGACCGGCCCTTTACCGCAGCTATCACGAAATTGTGCCGCTCAGGGAGGCGAGTCGCAGCGATGGGATGGAAAAAATCGACATTGTGGGGCCGGTGTGCGAGTCGGGCGATTTCCTGGCGCTGGACCGGGAGATGCCCGAACTTCGCGAAGGCGATTTGCTGGCCGTGATGAGCGCCGGCGCCTACGGATTCGTCATGGCTTCCAATTACAATTCGCGCCCGTTACCCGCGGAAGCGCTGGTTCGCGGCGACCAGGTTGCCCTGATCCGGAAACGTCAAACTTGGGATGATCTCACGCGCGGCGAAATCGAACCCGAATGGATTTCAGCGACCGGCGGGCGCCCGACTTGCGCGGCGTGGCGCCCGGCCTAAATAGTGCTGTCCGCAATGAAACGCCTTTTGCTCCTTTCCGTTTTGTCGCTGTTCGCGCTTGCTTCTGAGGCGGCTTCTCCGTTGAGTGGCGAATTCATCATGCTGGTGGGCGGTCCTTCCATGTATCAATGGGAAAAGTACAAGACCTATCCGCACGATCACTGGTGGGCGAATTTTGTGCGGGCGGCGCGCATTCGCACCGAACAAATCCGCGCGCAGTATGGGCCGGAGGCAAAAATCACCTGGCTCGTTTACAAACAGGGTTACGTGGACCGCTCCAAACAGGAACACCAGGATTTGGTCCGGTTGATCGAAACGGTGCGCGACAAGTTCAATCTCAAACTGGTCTGGTTTCACAGCGGCGCGGACGTAATCGACTATCTCAACAACGGTCAGCCGCGCGACCAGGTGAAGATTGTGGACTTTGAATATTTTGGGCATTCCAACCGCGCGTGTTTCATGTTCGATTACAGCAACGTGATCGACAGCGCCTGCAAAGCGTGGCTCCACGAAGATGAGCTGAGCAAAATCAGTCGCCGCGCTTTCGACCGGCACGCGTATGTCAAGAGCTGGGGCTGCCACACCGGCGAGAGCATGTCCAAAAAATGGTACGCCGCCACCGGCGTGCACATGATTGGCGCCATCGGCAAAACCCAGTACATGATGGAAGAATTGCCCATCCTCGTTTCCGAGGGCGGCAAATGGGCCAATTAAAATTTCGGATTTCGGATTTTGAATTTCGGATTTAACGTCGCCGGCGCGCGATGAATTTCTCGGAGCTCGAAAATCTCTATCACCAGCCCTTTTTCGATCTGATCTCGCAAAGCCGCGCAGTCCATCTGCAACATTGGCGCGGCCGGGAGATTCAGCGGTGCAGTTTGCTCAGCATCAAGACCGGTGGCTGCAGCGAAGATTGCGCCTACTGCGCGCAATCGGTTCACTATGCCACCGGATTGGAGCGTGGAAATCTCCTGCCTCTCGAGGCGGTGCTGGCGGCGGCCCGCCGCGCCCGCGCCAACGGCGCGACGCGTTTCTGCATGGGCGCGGCCTGGCGCGGCGTGCGGCATGGCACGCGAAACTTCGAGCGGGTTTTGGAGATTGTGCGCGAAGTGAGCCGGCTGGGGATGGAAGTCTGTGTCACGCTGGGCGAGATCGGGCCGGCGGAAGCGCGCCAGCTGCGCGCCGCCGGCGTTACCGCGTACAATCACAATATCGATACTTCCCCCGAGTTTTATCCTGAAATTGTCAGCACCCACCGTTTTGAAGACCGGCTCCGAACGATCTCCGCAGTGCAGCAGAGCGGGATCTCTCTCTGTTGCGGGGGAATTCTCGGAATGGGCGAATCGGTGACCGACCGTTTGCGCATGCTGGAGGTGCTGAGCAATCTCAACCCGCCACCGGAAAGCGTCCCCATCAATTGTTTGATGCCGATGCCCGGCACGCCGCTGGCCGATCAACCGCCGGTGGACATTTTTGACCTGGTTCGCCTTATCGCGGTCGCCCGCCTCGCCCTGCCAAAGGCGCGCGTCCGCCTGGCAGCCGGGCGCACGCGGTTAACGCGCGAAGGTCAGGCGCTCTGCTTTTTCGCCGGGGCCAATTCGATTTTTTACGGCGACAAGCTGCTCACGGCGAAAAATCCCGCGGCGGATGCGGATGTGGCTTTGCTGCGAGAACTCGGGTTGCACGTGGAATCAATGCCGAATGGCGAATGTTTAATGACGAAGGAATGACGAGATCCGAATGAGGAACCAAGCGTTTAACGCTTCGTCATTTGAACATTCAGGCTTCTTTCGTCATTCGTCATTTTTTTTGAGATCGACATCGGGCGGGCGATTTGCAATGAAGGTCTCCGGGCGTGGCGGGACTTAACAACAACCTCAACAGAAAGAAATTATGGATTGGAAAAAATTCTTCATCGCGTTCCTGGCGGCGTTTGGCTTCATCTTCGTGTTTGACTTCCTGTGGTACGGGAAGCTGATGCATGGCGCTCATAGTGAAGTGCCTGCGCTTTGGCGGCCCGAAGCCGACTTTGGCAGCCATTTTTCGTGGCTCGTTTTCGGACACATTATCATGGCGTTTTTTCTTACCCTGCTTTGCGTGAAATTTGTGCCCGCAGGTGGTCCCGCACCATGTGCGAAGTTGGGGATCTTGGTGGCGTTGATCTACGTTGGCGTGGACTTCATCTGGTTCGCCGTCCAACCACTTACGAGCAAGATCCTCGGCGGCATGATTGTTGGCGACCTGATCCAATTTGCGATTGCCGGGGCAATCATCGGCGCGATCTCTAAGTCCAGCGCACCGACGACGAGTTAGATTCCAAAATTGGCATCTACGCGATCCAACCCTTTCCCGCAAAGTTGATCATTTACGGGAGCCTCAGTGGCCTCATCGAGATGATGATCGTCGGCGCGATTGTTGGCGCAATTTACAAACCGGCGATCGCAAAAGCTTGGTAGTTTGGTGTGCAGCGCACGCGGCGGCCTGCCCGCGAAATCCTTTTGGAGTCGCGCTCTACGATTCTGTGTTGGACTGCCTGCTTGTGAATCTTTCGGAGTTGCGCGCCGTAGCCTTGCGGAGGCGGATGGCGCGTTGAACCTTGGCCTCGGTGAATAAGCCTGCACAGACTCCAGCAGCTCTTGGTTACCGCATGCCGGCGGAATGGGAACCGCACGCTGCGACCTGGCTCTCGTGGCCGCGGCGCGAAGGGATCAGTTTTCCCGATTCATTCGACCGGGTCATGCCGGCGCTGCGAGAAATGGTGGAGGCGCTGCTCGAATCGGAACAGGTTTGCATCAATATCTGCAATCGCGCGCACGAAGCGGAAGCGCGTGAGGTCTTACGCGGGTTACCGACGGAACGAATTTCGTTTTACGTGGTGCCCACAAACGAGCCCTGGTGTCGTGATCATGGGCCGATTTTTTTAACGCGCGATATGCGTTGGGGTCGGCTCGACGCCGAGCCGAGGGACGTTGGGCCGCGCGAGGACGCGCCGGCTCCACTTGCGGTCGTGGACTGGGATTATAACGCATGGGGCAACAAATATCCGCCATTCGATTTGGATGAAATTGTGCCGACCCGCATCGCGGCAATTCTCAATGTGCCCGTTTTTTATCCGGGCATGATTTTGGAAGGCGGCTCAATCGATGCCAATGGCGCCGGCGCGCTGCTTACCACCGAGTCGTGCCTTTTGAACAGCAATCGCAATCCGAATCTTTCGCGCGATCAAATCGAGCAGCGCCTGCGCGATTATCTGGGTGTGCGCGATATTCTCTGGCTCGGGAAGGGTATTGCAGGCGATGACACCGACGGGCATGTGGACGATCTGGCGCGCTTTGTCGCCGAACGGCGGGTCGTAACGGTTGTCGAAAAAAATCCGAGCGATGAAAATTACGGGGCGCTCCAGGAAAATCTTGAGCGCCTGCGAGCGGTGAGAATCGACGGCTCCCCGATCGAGATCATCACGCTTCCGATGCCGGGGAAGATCGTCCGCGAAGGAGCGCGTCTTCCGGCGAGCTACGCGAATTTTTACATCGCAAACAATTGCGTGCTGGCGCCGACTTTCGCCGACCCGGCGGACGAAATCGCCTTGTCGATCTTGCGCGATTGTTTCCCCAATCGTCGCGTCGTGGGAATTGATTGCCGCGAATTAATCTGGGGCTTGGGGGCATTCCATTGCCTTACTCAACAGCAACCGGCGACGTGAATTCCTTGAAGGCGCTCTGCGCGCGCCCAGTCTCAGTGGGGCGGCGGCGGAGGTCTGTAGCCGCTCTGTAAAATTGCATCGTGCAGATCCGGCGGATGCACCTTGCGCGCGTCAAATGTCACGATGATTCGCTCGCGTTTTTCATCGACTTTGACGTCGTGCACGCCGCTGATTTTCATGAGCGGCTGCCGGAGCTTTCGCCAGGCCTGGTGATGGGCTTCTCCTTCGATGGCAATTTCAATTGTTTCCAGAATGGCATGATCAGCTCGTTCGGGGAAGAACGGGTCCGCCGGGTCAGGATCTGTCGGTCGCGCGGGGTCCATGGCGTCCTCCGATTTCTCCTTATTTCTTACGCGTCAACAGCGCGCGATGGCCGTCTCCCTGGCCGGGCGGCAGTGGATCCCGCCTTTGCAAGACCGAGCGGACCGCCTTTGTTACCTGGCGACTTCGCGCGCGAGTGGTTCGAGCACGCGCCAGACGTTCTGCGCGAGGATTTGCTGGCCGCGCGCGTTCGGATGAATCTCGTCTGCCAGATTCAATTGCGGGTTGCCGGCGACGCCTTCCAGCAAATGCGGCACCAAGGCTGCGCCGTTTTTTGCGCTCAGCTCCGGGAACATCGCGTCAAACGCGGAGACGTATTGATCGGCCGCGGCATTTGGCACTTGCATCCCTGCAATGACGACGCGAACTCCAGGGTTTCGCGTTTTCACCCTGTCGATAATTTGCTGCAGATTGCTTTGAATTTGAGCGACAGGCACGCCGCGAAAAGCGTCATTGATTCCCAACTCCAGGATGAAAATGTCGATGGGACGCTGAAGATGTCGCGAGAGCCGCCGCAGACCGCCTTCGGTGGTGTCCCCGGCTGCGCTGGCGTTGATGACCCGAAAATTTAATCCGGCAGCCCGCAACTTCTCCGCCAGCAGCATGGGATAGGCTTCGCGCGGCTTAAGTCCAAAACCCTGCGAGAGACTGTCGCCCAGAACGAGGATCGTTTTGGCTTCAGCTGCGCCGGCCTGTGTGCTCAAAATCGAGAAGAAGACCGCAAGCGGTAAGAACAGGTTTTTCATCCGAAAAAGCGCCTTAACGCCACGAGATTTTTCCCCGAGCCACCTCTGGATTGAACATTGAGCCTTGGACGGTTTTGGGTTACCGGTTTAACTCCTCAACCTTTAACGCAGTAATTCTTCCTATGGCAAACTTTGCAATCAACGGCTTCGGTCGCATC
>Ga0209581_1001546_pt1 | contig 26141 bp, 22 predicted proteins | sample Coa_R2_FD_187160 | JGI IMG/M metagenome (GOLD analysis project Ga0209581, IMG submission 187160) | Surface soil microbial communities from Centralia Pennsylvania, which are recovering from an underground coalmine fire - Coalmine... | ecosystem: Environmental > Terrestrial > Soil > Unclassified ...
CGCTTCCTCTTCTCGACCAACCTCGCCGAGACGTTGATCGTCGTCGGGGCCGCGCTCGGCTCGTTCTTCCTCGGACTGCACGACGACGCGGGCCGCCTGCTCCTGCCGCTGACCGCCGCGCAACTCCTGTGGGTCAACGTCGTCACGGACGGCCCGCCCGCCCTCGCCCTCGGACTCGACCGCGACCGCGGGGTGATGCTCCGCGGCCCCCGCGACCCGCAGGCCGCATTGCTCGACCCCGCCTCGTTGCGCTTCATCCTGAGCGCCGGACTGTTTAAGACGTTGGTGGGCGGCGCGCTTCTCGTTGGACTGCCGCGCCTCGGCTACGGCCTCGGCGAGACGCGCAGCCTGCTCTTCCTCTACATGACGGTCGGCCAACTGTTCTACGCCTACCCCTCGCGGCGTATCTCTACCGCGTCCGGCTTCAACGCGGCGGTGCACCTGTCGGTCATACTAGGCACGGCGTTGCAGTTGCTCACCGTACTCCTGCCCGCGTTGCGCGCCCTGCTGGGGCTGGAGCCGCCCGCCCCTTCCGCGCTCCTCTGGGTGGCGGGGGCAGTCCTCCTGAGCTGGGGCGCGGCGGAGGCTTTCGTCAGTCTTGACGGTTCTCGGCCTGATGCCGCCGAAAGCGAAAGCACCGAGTGTGCGGGGAATGATCATCATGCTTACTCGTGAACGCCCAGAGGCCCCGGGGCAAGCGGGGCAGTGGAAGAAGCTGATCCGAGAGTTGAGCGCCGTCCGCTCCGACATGCTCGGCCTCGAAACCGAGTGCGAAGAGAGGCTCCGCTCGCTGCACGAGTCGCAGCGGGAGAGCGCGCGGAATCTCCTGCACTACCTCGCGCTGCGCCGGCACGACTTGCGAAAGACACAACAGCGCCTGGCCGCCCGCGGACTCTCCTCGCTCGGAAGGTCCGAGCCTCACGTCCGGCGCAACCTCGACGCCGTGCTCGGCGTGCTGCACCGCCTCGCCGGCTCCGCGGACGGGTCGGACTCATCCGCGGACGGGAACGGCTTCGCCGACGGTCGCGAACTGCTCGAAGAGCACACGCGCGCACTGCTCGGGCCGCGGCCCCGTCACAGGGACGTGCTCGTGATGGTGACGATGCCGAGCGAGGCGGCGGACGATTACCGTCTGGTTCGCGACCTCGTCGCGAGCGGCATGGACTGTATGCGGATCAACTGCGCGCACGACGAGCCGCAGGCTTGGGCGCGCATGATCGCGAACCTGCGGCGCGCCGAAGACGAGGCGGGGAGACGCTGCCGGCTGCTGATGGACTTGCCGGGGCCGAAGCTTCGCACGGGCGCGGTCGAACCCGGCCCGCCGGTCGTCAGGTGGAGGCCGCGGCGCGACCTCTTCGGCAGAACGGAAGCGCCCGCGCGCGTCTGGCTGACTCCCGCGGACGGCGGGCCGGCGGCCCCCGAACCGGCGGACGCTTCCCTGCCCGTCAACGGGAACCTGCTCGCCCACGCGCGGCCCGGCGCGCTCGTCAAGTTCTTCGACGCGCGCGGGGCGTCGCGCTCGCTGAAGGTAGTCGAGGCCGTGGGCCGTGGCCGTTGGGCCGAATCCTCCCGGACGGCCTACGTCATTCCGGGGACGACGCTGCACCTGATCGGTCACGCCTACGAGACGAACGGCAACTTGATTGAGGGGAGAGTCGGAGAGCTTCCGCCGCGCGAGCAGTGGATAAGTTTGAAGACGGGCGACAAGCTCGTCCTGACGCGCGACGCGACGCCCGGACGCCCCGCGCGCTTCGACAGCCGCGGTCGCGTCAAGAGTCCGGCTTCGATAGGCGTCACGCTTCCCGAAATCTTCGGCGACGTGCGCGCGGGCGAGAGCGTCTGGCTCGACGACGGCAAGATCGGCGGCGTCATCCGGCGCGCAGGCCGCGAAGAGATCGAGGTCGAGATCACGCACGCTCGCGCGCGCGGCGAACGCCTCTTCGCGGACAAGGGCGTCAACCTGCCCGACACGCGGCTGAGCCTGCCCGCGCTGACCGAGACAGACCTCAAAGTCCTTCCGTTCGTCGCGGCCAACGCGGACATCGTCGGCTACTCGTTCGTGCGCTCGGCCCCGGACGTTCAAGCCTTGCAGGCGCGGCTCGCGGAACTCGGCGGCGCGTCGCCCGGCATACTGCTGAAGATCGAGACTCGCAGTGCGTTCGACCAGTTGCCGAACATCATCCTCGCGGCGATGCGCGGCCCTTCGTTCGGCGTGATGATCGCGCGCGGCGACTTGGCGGTCGAGTGCGGCTACGAGCGCATGGCCGAGGTGCAGGAGGAGATTCTCTGGGTCTGCGAGGCGGCGCACGTCCCCGTCGTGTGGGCGACGCAGGTCTTGGAGACGATGGCGAAAGACGGCCTGCCCTCGCGCGCCGAAATCACCGACGCCGCGATGGGCGTGCGGGCCGAGTGCGTCATGCTCAACAAGGGGCCGTATGTGGTCGAGGCCGTGCGCGCTTTGGACGACATCCTGCGGCGGATGCAGGCGCACCAGTCGAAGAAGCGCTCGATGCTCCGCCACCTGAAACTCGCCGACCACTTCGCCGCGGACGACTCGGCAAGGCGGAAACCGAAAAGAGGCCGCGGCACCGCGGCGCGTGGGGCGCGTCCGTGTTGAAGAAGAGAAGACACGCGAAGACCACGCCTGAGAAGCGCGGCACGTCGCCCGCGCCGCGGTTGACGTGCCGCGTCGCGCGGGCGGCGCTGTGCTGCTGCCTGCTCTGCGCGCAGACGGCTCTGGCGCAGGGCGGGCCGCCGCTGCGCACGGACGACACGGCCACGCCCGGCAAGGGGCACTGGGAGATAAACATCGCCGCCACCTTCGAGCGCGAGCGCGACGAACGCGAGTCCGAGCTGCCGCTCATTGACATCAACTACGGCGTCGGCGAGCGCGTGCAACTGAAGTTTGAAATGCCGTGGCTCATGGTACGCGAGCGCGGCGCGCGTGCGCGGCGCGGCCCCGGCAAGGCGGCAGTCGGCGTCAAGTGGCGCTTCTTCGAGAACGAGCGGCACGGCTTCGCCGTCTCGACCTACCCGCAACTGGAGTTCAACGTCTTTCGCGCCTCCGCGCGCAGGGGTCTCGTCGAAGACACGAAGGAGTTGCTGCTCCCCTTCGAGTTGACGAAGAAGCTCGGCCCCGTAGAAGTTAACGGCGGAATCGGCTACCGGCTGATTCGGCCCCGCCGCGACGAATGGCTTTACGGGCTGGCCGTCGGCAGGCGCGTGACGAAGCGGCTCGAACTGCTCGGCGAGATTTACGGCACGTCGCGGCGCGGACTCGAAGAGGACGAGTCGTCCTTCAACCTCGGCGGCAGGCTCCGCGTGAGGCGGCACGTCACGCTCCTGTTCTCCGCCGGTCGGAGCTTCCGCAAGGCTTCGAGCGGCGAGCCGACGCTCTACGTCTATGCGGGCACACAGTTCACCTTTTAAGTCCGGTTACGGAAACGCGGGCGCGCGGTTTGGTGCGACATGGCGAAGGTTAAAGAAGTCGCGGGGCTGACGGACGAGACGGGGGTCGCCGAAGGAATACGGCTGCTCTCGATGTCGCGCTTCGGCGAGTTCCAGGACTTCCGCGAGGAGGCGCTCGGCGACGACCCGGAAGGTCTGCACGACATGAGAATCGCCTGCCGCCGCCTGTCGTGGGCGCTCCGCGAGTTCCGAAGTTACGTCCCGGCACGTCTCGTCAAGCGACCGCGCCGCAGGCTGAGAAAGATAGCCGCCGCGCTCGGACGCGTGCGCGAAGAGGACGCGGCAATCGCCGAGATCGAGAAGCTGTCGGGCGAATCGCCGGACGAAGTCTCCGCCGGAGTCCGCGCGATGGCGGCTGCGCGACTGCGCAAACGCGCGCGGCTGCGCGACGCGCTCGCGAAGAAGATCGAGCCGCGAAGGCTCGGTCGAATCGGGGGCGAACTTTATCAAGCCCTCACGCGCGCAACCGATTCTTCACGTTGCCGAGACTCCGAGCGTGACGGGTGCGACGCCAAACTGCGCTTCCGCGACCTGGGACGCAGGATCATCGAAGAGCGTCTGTCCGAGGTCGAGGCGAGGAGCGACGCCTTCTTCAAGCCCGCCGACTTGAAGTCGCTCCACCGCCTGCGCGAGGCAGTCCGCGAGCTTCGCTACGCGCTCGAATCGTTCGGGTCGTACTGGGAAGGGACTGCCGAATTTTTCGACGAGGAGTTGGACAGGCTGCAAACCGCACTCGGCAAGTCCAACGACCTCGGCGCGTGGGTCGAAGCCTTGGACGCAAGTCTCCTGAAGCTCAAAGGCCGCCCGCGCGAGGGCGTTCACGAGTCCGCGCGGGAAGCCTCGGTCTGGCTCCTCGCACACCACACGAGGGCGCGCGCAAAAACCTTTTGCGAGGCGCTGACGATCTGGAACGATTGGGAATCGCGCGGGCTTTCGGCGCGGCTGCGCGAATGCCTCGCGGCGAACGTCACCGCCGAAAGCGGTTCGCGGCCCGGCCCGCGCGCACGAGCATCAGTCGCGAAGGACTGCCGAGAGAGTAGGTAGCGTCATGGCCGACGGGGGAATAAAAATCACGCGGCTGCTCCGGCCCTATTGGGCGTCGCTCGCGCTCGCCTCCGCGGCGGTCGCCGTCGAGGGCGCGACCGACCTGCTCGAACCCTGGCCGCTCAAAATAGTCTTCGACTACGTCATCGGCTCGAAGCAGATGACGGGCCGGCTCGCGGCAGTCGTCGGCGGCACGACGGGGACGGACAAGTCCGCGGTATTGGAATTCTCAGTCCTCGCCGTCATCGCCATCGCCCTGGCCGCCGCGGTCGGGACCTACGCCGAGAAGTACCTGACGACGAGCGTCGGGCAGCACGTGATGCACGACCTCCGCCACCTGCTCTACCACCACATCCAGCGCCTCTCGCTCTCCTACTACGAGAAGCAGAAGACGGGCGACCTGATCGTCCGCGTCACGAGCGACATCGACGCCGTGCAGGACTTCGTCTCCTCGGCGCTTCTCGGCGTCGCCGTTGACGTGCTGACGCTTCTGGGGATGCTCGGCGTGATGTTCTACCTCGACTGGCGCTTCACGCTCGTCGCGCTCTCGGTCGCGCCCGTCCTCTTCGCGGTCGTTTATACGTTCACGCGACGCATCAAGCGCGCCGCGCGCGAGGTCAAGAAGAAGGAGAGCGAGATCACGTCGGTCGTGCAGGAGTCGCTCACGTCGGTGCGCGTCGTCAAGGCGTTCGCGCGCGAAGAGTACGAGGAGCGCAGGCTCGACAAGGAGAGCCTGGAGAGCGTTGACATGGCGCTGCGCGCGCGGAAAGTGAAGGCCAAGCTCTCGCCCGCCGTTGACATCATCGTCGCCGCGGGCACGGCGCTCGTGCTGTGGTTCGGCGTGAAGTTCGTCCTCACGGGCGAGCTGACGGCGGGCGCTTTGATCGTCTTCATTCTTTATCTCGGCAAGATGTACAAGCCGATGCGCGACCTCTCGAAGATGACCGACACCATCTCGAAGGCGCAGGTCGGCTTCGAGCGCATCCGCGAAGTCTTAGACACCGAGAGCAAGGTGCGCGACCTCCCCGGCGCGCGCACGGCCCCGCGCTTCGCCGGGAGGATCGAGTTCGAGCACGTCCGCTTCGGCTACGAGGCCGACAGGCCGGTCTTCACAGACCTGAGCCTCGCGGTCGAGCCGGGGCAGTTCGTCGCGCTCGTCGGGCCGACCGGCTCGGGCAAGTCAACGCTCATCGGCCTCATCCCGCGCTTCTACGACCCCGACGCCGGGCGTGTGAAGATTGACGGCGCGGACGTGCGCTCTTACAAGCTGAAGTCGCTGCGGCAGCAGGTCAGCTTCGTCTTGCAGGAGACGCTCCTGTTCCGCGCGCCGGTCTGGCAGAACATCGCCTACGGCAAGCCCGAAGCGACTCGCGAGGAGATAGTGCGCGCCGCCAAACTCGCCAACGCGCACGAGTTCATCGAGCGGATGCCGCAAGGCTACGACACCATCATCGGCGAGCGCGGCGAGACCCTTTCGGGCGGCCAGCGACAGCGCATCGCCATCGCGCGCGCCATCATCCGCGACACGCCGATACTCCTCTTGGACGAACCCTCCACGGGTCTCGACGCGGCGTCCGAGGAACTCGTCTTCGAGGCGCTTGGGTATCTGATGAGCGGCAAGACCTCAATCGTCATCGCCCACCGCCTTGAGACCGTCAGGCGCGCCGACGTGATCCTCGTCGTCGCGGACGGCGCGATCATCGAGCGAGGCACGCACGAAGAACTGCTCGCGCGCGGCGGACTCTACTCGCACCTTTACGAGATTCAGTTCAGGCGGCAGGCGGCGCAGACCGGGGCACAGGCAATCAACTGAGATGAATTCCGGGGAAGCTGACGGGCTAAACTACCCTCACGATACTTTCACAGGCGAATCAGCTCGTTGATTCTGGCGCGCACGGTTCCGGCGAGCATCTCGACTTCTTCGGGGCTGTAACCGCCTGCGCGGAAAGCGTCCTTGATCTGCCGGTCGCTTAGGCGAGAGAGAAGACCGCCGATCCAGCGGGCCTGCTCGACCGTGACGCCTTTGAGCATCCCGGCGTTCTTGCCGTGGAAGTCGAAGCGGACGAAGCCGTTCTCAACGCCCGTAACGAACTTCGTCTTCACGTAGTCCGAAGGCGCGTTGCGCGTGTGCGTGAAGGGGCCGCCAGTCTTGCCGAAGGTCCCGCCGAGGTCGGTGACGACGTACTGCAACTCGCCCGGGCCGCCGTCCGCGCCCGGCACGTAAAATGTTTTATTGTTCTCTTCCTTCAGGTCCCAGTTGTTCAGAAGCGCCATCATGACGGCCAGCCCCTGAAATTCTCTCGTCCCCGTGAACGGGTTTTTGTCCCAACTCCAGTTGTCGATCTTCTTGACCCCCTTCGGCCTCGACTTGAACCTCACGTTGACGTAGCCGTCGCCCTCGCACCTCTCAACCTCCTTCCGAGGCTTCGGCGCTCCCGCGATGTGGGCGCACGGGACGAGGTAGCTGACCTCCGTCATGTAGCCCGCGGCCCACACGAGCCGCAGCGAGACGGTCTCCGGCTGCGCCTCCTTGCCGAGCTTGGCGACCCACTTCTTCCCCGACCCGTCGCGCACGTCCCACTTGACCGAGTAGCCGGTCGTCGTGTCCGCCTCGAACGTGACCTTCGACAGGTCTGGCCGCATCGCCTCGCCGCCGGGGCCGAGGAAGAGGTCGCGCGTCGCGATGTCCGCAGGCTCGCGCCAGATGACGGGCGTGCCTTCGTACGCCTTCTTGTCCTTCTTCGACTGCGCGCCGGAATGGCCCGCGGGCCAGGCGAGCAGCAGGCCGAGACAGAATGCGACGAGGGAAAATGAGCGCCAGGCAAATCCCTTCATGATCGTTCCTCCCGACGGCGGGGTTCGCGCCACACGCCGTCTCAACCTTCGGCGGGAAGCTCAGGCTCGCGCGTGACTTCGACCGAGCAGTGCGCGCGCGCCGCGACAGCCGCCGACACGCTCCCCAGAAAGTAGCGGCCTAAGCGGCTGCCCGTGCCGCGCGAGCCGACGAAGATCGAGTCGGCACCCCACCGCTCCGCCTCTTCGACCAGCACGCGCCGTGGGTCGCCCGTCGCGACGAGCGATGTCGCCACAAGCCCCGCGTCGCTCAACTGCCTGACGGCGCTTCCGACCGTCGCGCACACCCAGTCGCATTCTGCGCGATTCTCTTCTTCGATCACTTCCCGCAGCGGCGGGATGAAGCGACCGACGCCGAGAGGAATTGGCGGGTCTTCGACGACACAGACGCGCGCCTCGCTGCCGCGCGGCCACAAGCGCGCAGCCACCTCGCGCACCGCCGCTTCCGCCCCGCGCGAGCCGTCTATGCCGACGAGGACGCGCGCCGGCGTCGGCTCGACCTCGACGCGGCCCCGCGCCACGCGCACGGACGAGCGCGACTCGTTCAAGACCTTCTGCGAGACGCTGCCCATCACGAAACGGCCCAGGGCGGAGCGACCGTGAGAGCCGACGACGACGAGGTCTGGCCCCCACTCGTCGGCTACCCGCAGCACCTCGCGCGCGGGCGAGCCGTAAAAGCTCTCGGCGCGCACCTCCCAGCCGGGGAAATTCTTCCGCAGTCGCGCCCGCGCCTTCTCCGCGAGGGCGTGGGCCTCGACCACGGTGGGAGAGTCCTCGATGAAGTGCCTCTGTAGTTCGGCGGGCGTGTACGCTGCCGCAGCCTCCTCGACGACTTCGTAAACGGACGGGGGCGGCGGCGGCAGCCAGACCTCCGTGACCGAAACCACCAATGCTTCGGCGTCGGGCGGCAGCCCCGCGCGTTGCAAGTCGTCGAGCGCGGCCTCGGCGCAGTCCGAGCCGTCGTACGCGATAAGTATTTTCATGGCGGACTTCCTCCTTGCCGGCTGCCGGTTTTTCTGGCCTTTAAGAGAGATAAAGAGGCAGCCCGTGTGTGCTCAATAGGCGCGTATCCTGCCGGCGAGCAGTCGGCGTAATACATGCGTGCAACGGTCGTGCCGACTTATCAAAAATCGTAAATCAATCTTCTTCAGTCGTAGCTCGACCCGGCGCGCCACGCCGAAGCGCGCCGTGTGATCTTTCACGCACGGCGCGCGGAACTTTACGCATCAGATCACGGCAACGGCCCCGCCGTAGTCGAGCGCCGGCACACTGAATCGCATGACAAGAAGAGCCGCACTTATGCCGCCGACAAAGGAAACCGTGAGCCGCGTGAAGAATCCGGCTTCACGACCGCGCGGAGGGTTACTACTCGGCCAGCACCTGTGCAGTTTTCAGCAGGCTCAAATCTATCGGCTTGGTTCTGCCGGCCACCTCGGCGAGCGGCGTCGCCGCGACACGCCCCTCGCGCAGTCCCATGAGCACGCCGCGCTCCCCTCCCAACAGGTGCTCCGTCGCCGCCACGGCGAGGCGCGTCGCCAGCAACCGGTCGAACGCGCCGGGCGCTCCGCCACGCTGCACGTGTCCCAGCACCGTCGCCCGCAGCTCGAAGCCGAGCCGCTCGTGGTGCTCGCGGAAGTAACTCGCAAGCCCCTGCGCGTTGAAACGCGCGCCCTCGGCGACCACGACGATGGCGTGTGCCTTGCCACGCTCGTATGCGGCGCGCACATCCCTTGCGACCTCTTCCGGGTCGGCCTCTACTTCCGGCAGGATGATGACCTCCGCCCCGCCCGCGATGCCCGTCATCAGCGCGATGTATCCGCAGTCGCGCCCCATCACCTCGACGAGGAACGCGCGCCTGTGCGAGGAGGCCGTGACCTTCAGGCGGTCTATCGCTTCGAGGGCGACGTTAAGCGCGGTGTCAACGCCGATGGACATCTCCGTGCCGCAGAGGTCGTTGTCTATCGTCGAGGCGACGCCGACCACGGGGAAGCCCGCCTGCGAGAGCAGGTGTGACCCGGTCTGCGAGCCGTCCCCGCCGACGACCACCAGTCCCTCGACCTCGCGCTCGCGCAGCGCATTCAAAGCGCGCTCGCGCCCTTCCGCCGACTTGAACTCCGGGCAGCGCGCGCTGCCGAGTACCGTGCCGCCCTGCTGGATGATCCCGCCCACGTCGCGCGCTTGCAACCGTATGAACTCCCCTTCTATCAGTCCCGCATAACCTCGCCGGACGCCGAAGACTTCACAGCCGTGACTCAACCCGGTGCGGACGACGGCCCTGATGGCCGCGTTCATGCCCGGCGCGTCGCCGCCGCTCGTCACCACGCCCATCCTTCTCATGATCGCCTCCTTCCTCGCCGCGCGCCTTCCTGTCGAGCGCGTCGCGCTCGCGGCGTGACGCGCGCGGTCGCGCAGCACCGCGCGGCAGAGTCTATTTCTGTATGCGCCGGAGGCCGTCCTGAAAACCTTTCCGCGCCGCGCCGGCGGAAGGCGGAGGGTCGGTGACAGTCCAGGTGCAGACGTAGCCTTCGGGGATGACGGCCTTGCGGTAGGCGTTGACGGTTTCGGTGTTGATGACGGCCTCGGCGCGCAGCGTGTGCTCGCCGGGCGAGACGACGAAGTAGATGCTGCGGTCGCCCGAAGGCACGCCGTCCATCCTCTCCTCGTCAATGAAGAAGAGCAGGTAGTAACTCGACTCGTTCCGCAAGCCCACAGCCGACTCGCCCGTCGGGCTGACGAAGCACTGCGCCGAGGCCACTTCCGCCGCGGCGAGCAGCAGGATGAAGACGAGCAGCGCCGTCAGCAGCCAGATCATGACGCGCCGCGCGGCGTGCCAATTCATTTCAAAGTGTGCGCGCATACTCCACCTCCTTCGTGCCGGCTGCGGCACTAACGCCACGCCGGCCCGCGGAGGGACTGCCGCGGTGAGCGCCTCACCGCTTTCGTGCGACTCCGCGGCTCATTCAGTTGAGCGCGTCTCGAAGCGCAGGACGGTCGTCGCGCCCGCCGAGTCTTCGATGTCGAGGCCCTCGCCGCGCCCTTCGGCGTCGAGGCGGATGACGACCTTCCGGGCGCGCACGACCGTGCGCGTCACGTTGCGCCCGGACGCGCCCTCCCCGCCGAGCATGATCTCGACCGACGGCGCTTCGTCGCCTTCCGTGTCGAGGTCTATGCCTGAGAGCTGAAGTCCGTCCTCCAGCCATAAGTCCTCCACGCCGCCGTCGGATTTCATGACCCCCAGGCGCGTCAGTCGCGCGCCGTTCTGCCGGTTGAACTCCCGCAGGTACGGCTCCCAACGTGCGCCCGGCTCTTCGCGTCTCAGTTCGGTCTTCATGTCGGCTCACCTCGACTGGTCTTAATCGAATCGTCGGATCAAACTAAACCGGCACGGGGCGGGAGCGCCGCATGAAATTATGAAAGGGTATGAAACGAACGCCCCGTCCCGTGCCGCTCCTCGCGCCCGCCTACGGCACGATTGAGATGTGGCTCTTGACGCTGTGGACGCCGGGCGCAGACCACGCCGCGCGCTCGGCCTCATCCTTCTCGGCCCACGACCGCACGTTGCCCCACAGCTCCGCCGTCCCGTCGTGCGCGGTCACGGTGATGCGGCGCGCGTCGAGTTCGGCGTGATGCCTGATCGCCTCCTCGATCTTGCGCTGCACCTCCTTCGTCGAGAGCTTCGGCATGATCCCGATGTTGTTGGTCACGCCGACGACGCCCGTCAGTTTCTTGACTGCCGCCTCGGCTGAGTCCCTCTGGTAGCCCCAGTCCACCGTGCCGTCGAGGTAAACCCAGCCGCTTTTGACCGTCACCTTCACGCGTTCTTCGGGCACGTCCACGCGCGCCTCGAGCGCCGCGGCAGCCGCCGCCGCGACCTCCGTGTCGGTCTTCTTCGAGGCGGGCTTCACCTCGATGTCGTTGGCGACGGCCTTGACGCCGTAGGTGCGCTTGGCGGCGCGCTCCGCCGCGAGCTTCTCGGCGTAGCTGCCGACGAAGCCGGTGAGCGTCACCGTCCCGTCGTCGGTCGCCACGCCGACATCCGTTGACCTCACCTCCGGGTCGTAGTCGAGAACCCACTGGACGCGCTCGCGCAAATCCTTGTCAGCTTGCTTGACCGTTTTCGCTTGCATGATTTCAAACCTCCTTCGTTTGGAGCGCGCGCGGTCGGCTGCTCCTTCGTCTGCACTTCTCTTCTCCGACTGTTGACATGATCTTTTCCTCCGCGGAAATTCCAGCGGGCCTTACGCGTCGTGGGCCGTCGTCGTTAAGAACTCTTTTCCAACTCGTCGGAGTGCAACCGACGTGCCCGCGCGGAGACGTTCAAAGGCGAGGGATTAAAAGGGTGTGGAGGAGTACGCACAAACGGCGGGCGTAAAAGTACGCGCGGGGGCGGAAAACTACGCCCGTCGCTGCGTCGTGGTATTGAGGGGTGTGGAATACGAGGTCAGGCGGCGGGCCGGTGCACAGAGTCGTCGGCGCGTGACGCGGACGGCTTGTAAGGTCTCGCGATCAAGGTCGGGCACGGGGCCAGGCGCAGAACCCTGTCGGCGTTCGACCCGAAAAGGGCGAGAAGGCCGTGGCCGACGCCGTCCGAACCCAGGCAGATGAGGTCTATCTCGTGCTCCGCCGCGTAGGCGAGCACCTCCTCGTAAGGCTTGCCGGTCAGCACCGCGCGCACGACCCTTACCCCGCGGCCTTCTTCACCGGTCACCGACTCCTCAAGCCTTCTGGTCGCGTCGTGGTAGAGCGAGCGCGCCGTGCCCGCGACCCAAGCCAACTCCGGCGCTTCGCCGACCGGTTCGGGGAGGACGTGGAGAAGGTGAAGCTCGGCCCCGAACTTCCGGGCGAACGAGAGTCCATATTGCAGCGCCAGCTCCGAGCGGTCGGAGAAGTCGTGCGCGACGAGGACGCGCCCCAAGTCAGTGTCGCCCGCCGAGAAGCCGACCCACTCGCGCTCGCGCGCGTGCGTGACCAGAACCGAGCAGGGCGCGGTGCGGCAGACCGTCTCGGCGGTCGAGCCGAGCAGCGCCGCGCTGAGTGGCCGGCGGCGCGAGCGCATCACGATCAGGTCTGCGCCGCGCGCCGCGGCCTCGCGCGTGATCGCCGCGCCGGGGTCGTCCGCGTCGAGGATGAAGCCTTCCCAGTCGAGAGTCGAGAAGTCTGACGCGCCCAGGTGGTGCGCGAGGGCGTCCTCGAAAATGGTCTCGACGCGTCGAGCCACCTCCGCGCCGTCTCCGTTCTGCGTGGCCGCCGCAGTCTGCCCGCCGCAGTGGCAGAGCATGAGCTTCGCCCCGTAGCCGCGCGCGAGCCCGACGGCGTAGCGCAGCGCCTCCTCCGACTCCTTCGTCATGTCTAAGGGGCACAGTATCCTTTCGACTTTGATCATCGAGGCTCGCACGCCGCCACCCGCGACGCCCTCCTTCCCGATTACTCTCGACGCCGGACGAAGCAACGCACGTGCCGACGCGGCGGGCGCGCGTTCGAGCATATCTTTCGCAGAATTTCAGACGAGGCTGGGGAGTCGTGCGGATTTTTACGCCCGCGATGCGGCTTCGTGCTACCATGCCCGGCAGCGCACTTTGTTTGACGATACGGATACTTACCTCGCCGTATTCTTTTATCCAACGAGCCTACGCCATCCTGCCGAGCGGGACGCGCCGACTTGCCGCAAGCGTTACACGGGGAGTGGGCCATGAACGACCCGAAGGATAACCTGCCGCAGCAGACCGAGGAGGCTTTCGAGGCGCGGCTCGCCGGGATCGTCGAGTCGGCGATGGACGCCATCGTCACCGTTGGCGCGGATCAACGCGTCGTCCTCTTCAACCGCGCCGCCGAACAGATGTTCCGCTGCCCGGCTGCCGACGCCTTAGGCCGGCCCCTCGACCGCTTCATCCCCGCCGGCTTCCGCTCCGCGCACCGCGGGCACATACGCGCCTTCGGCGAGACCGGAGTCGCCACGCGCTCGATGGGCGGGACGCGCGCGGTGTCGGGCCTGCGCGCGGACGGCGAGGAGTTCCCCGTCGAAGCTTCGATCTCGCAGGTGGAGGCCGGCGGGCAGAAGCTCTACACCGTCATCATGCGCGACATCACGGAGCGCAAGAAGGTCGAGGCGCAGCTCCTGCGCGCGCAGCGCATGGAGTCCATCGGCACGCTCGCCGGCGGCATCGCGCACGACCTCAACAACGTCCTCTCTCCCATCCTCATGGCCGTCGAGGTGCTCAGGATGAAACACACGGACGAGGAGAGTCAGACATGGCTCAGAATACTCAACGAGAGCGCGCAGCGAGGGGCCGCGATGGTCAAGCAGGTGCTCTCCTTCGCCCGCGGGACGGGCGGGGAGCGTACGCTTCTCAACCCCAAACACCTGCTCGCCGAGTTTGTCAGCATCATGCGTGAGACCTTCCCCAAATCAATCGAGATCAAGTTCAACCTGCCCTCGGGCCTGTGGCCTGTCTCAGCCGACGTGACGGGGCTGAACCAGGTGCTGATGAATCTCGCCGTCAACGCGCGCGACGCGATGCCGGCGGGCGGCGTGCTGACCTTGAGGGCCGAGAACGCCACAGTGGACGAGAACTACGCGCGGATGCGGGTTGAGGCCGCAGCCGGAAATTACGTTAAGGTCACGGTCGAGGACACCGGGGTGGGAATGACGCATGAAGTGCTGGGCAGGATTTTCGACCCTTTCTTTACGACCAAGGGCGTCGGCAAGGGAACGGGGCTGGGGCTTTCGACGGCTCTCGCCATCCTGAAGACGCACGGCGGCTTCATGGATGTTCACAGTGAAATCGGACGCGGGAGTTCGTTCACGGCCTATCTCCCCGCCGCAGACATCGGCGAGCAAGTTCGTGAGGAGAAGTCGAAGGCCGAACTACCTACAGGAAAAGGGCAACTGGTTCTCGTTGTAGACGACGAGGAGGCGATCAGGCAGATCACCAAGGGCACGCTGGAAGCATTCGGCTATCGTGTGCTGAGCGCGGGCGACGGCACCGAGGCAGTCGCCCTCTATGCCCCGATGAAGGACGAGATCGCCTGCGTCATCACCGACATGATGATGCCCTTCATGGACGGGCTGGCGACCATCCGCGCCCTCAAGCGACTTAACCCCGCCGTGAAGATCATCTCGGCCAGCGGCCTCGCGGAGGACGCGAAGGAGAAGGAGGCCGCGGGACTCGGTGTAGAAAAGTTTCTGCCGAAGCCTTACACGGCGGAGGCGCTGCTGCGGGCGCTGGCCGCGATCCTCGGCCCCTCTTCGGCGAATTGAATTCGGATTCCACCCGACCGTCTTGCGCTTCCCTTCTTCACTAAATGCGCGACTTTTCTGGTCTCGACGTTGTGCCCACCAGTGCCGGCGGCACGGCGCTTCACCTACACGCGTTGACGGGCAGGCACATTCTGAAGGTCGAGCCGCGCCCCGGCTCCGAGCGGACTTCGACGCGCCCGCCGTGCTCGCGCGCGATGCGCCGCACCGCCGGAAGCCCCAAGCCGGTTCCTCCTTCGGTCGTCGTGTAGAAGGGGCTGAACACGCGCGCGCGATCTCGCTCCTCGATGCCGCAACCGGTGTCTTCGACCTCGATGACGGCCTCGCGCCCCGCGTCTGCATCGTCTGAAGTTTCCTGGCGGACGCGCACGACGACTCGCCCGCCGTCTTTCACGGCCTCGACGCCGTTGAGGATGAGGTTGAGCACGGCATCCTCGATCTGCGCGGCGTCGAACGGCAGAACGACCGGGTCGGGCGAAGGCTCGAAGAGGACAGCGGTCTGCTGACCTGTGGAGGATGCCTTCGCGGCCTGGTGGCGGGCGAGCAGCACGGCGCGGCGCACCGCCTCGTCGAGCGAGGCGACGGCGAGCCGCGGCGGGCGCGGGCGGGCGCGCTGCAAGAGAGCGCGCACGGTCGCGTCTATGCGCTCGACGGCGTGGCTCACGTCTTCGAGGACTTCGATCTCGGGGTCGCCAGTCTTTCGGCGGCGGATGAGGATGTCAACCGCGCCCTTGATGCCGGCCAGCGGGTTCTTGATCTCGTGGGCGAGGCCCGCGGCCAACTCGCCGACGAGCGAGAGGTGAGAGGCGCGCGACAGCTCGACCTCAAGCCTCTTCTTCTCCGTGATGTCCACGCCGGAGGGGACGAGGTGCGTGACGCGCCCGCGCCCGTCGAAGACCGGCGCGAGCATGAAGTCCACGATGATGAAGCGCTCGCGTCCGACGCGGTTCATCGTGTCGAAGCGCGAAGGCTCGCCGCGCGCCGCCCTGTCGATGGCCTCGCGCAGCCGCGCCTGAACATCGGCGGAGAAAGACCACCAGTAGGTCTGCTCGAAGGGGAGACCGAGCACGTCGTCAGGTTGCAGCGAGGCGGCTTCGAGCGCGGCACGGTTCGCCTCGACGAGAGTGCCGTCGGGCGTGAGCACGCCGGCGAAGGCGAACAGGCCGTCGAGCACGTCGTGCAGCCGCCGCCCGCTCAGCCGTGACGCTTCACCGCCTGTCGTAATCCCCTGCTTCTTTTTAATCGGCGTGTTCACCCGGTGTCTCGTCACTGAGATTCGCAGTTAAGTTTCAGGCGCGCAAGACTCCGAGCTTCTTCAGGCGGTAGCGGAGTTGGTCGCGCGAGAGGCCGAGGAGTTGGGCGGCGCGCTTCTGGACGCCGCCCGCGCGCTCCATCGCCTGCCGGACGAGCGACAGCTCGACCTCTTCGACCGAGACGCCGGCGGGCGGGAGTTTAACGATTTCGTCCACGGAGGTCTGGCCGTCGGCGGCGGGAGCCTGCTTACCGACATCTGCGGCGACGTTGGGCGGCAGATATTTCTTTGTCACCGTCTCTCCCTCCTCAAGTATCAGGACGCGCTCGACGACGTTGCGAAGCTCGCGCACGTTCCCCGGCCACGCGTAGCGCCGCAAAGCCTCCGCGACCTCCGGCGAGAGGCTGCGAACGCCGCGGCGCAAGCTTCCACCTAAAGCCTGTAAGTAATACTCGGCGAGCAGCAGTATGTCGTCGCCTCGCTCGCGCAGCGGCGGGATGTCAATCTGGATGACCGAGAGCCGGTAGTAGAGGTCTTCGCGGAAACGACCCTGCGTGCTCTCGGACTTCAAATCTCTGTTCGACGCGGCGACGACACGCACGTCGAGCGGGATGTCTTTCAAGCCCCCGACTCTGCGGAACGCCCCTTCTTCGAGAACTCTGAGCAGCTTCGCCTGCAAGCCGAGTTCAAGCTCGCCGATCTCATCAAGAAACAGCGTTCCACCCTCGGCCTGCTCGAACAATCCTTCCTTCCTCGCCTTGGCGTCCGTAAACGCCCCCTTCTCGTAGCCGAAGAGTTCGGACTCGATCAAGGTCGAAGGAATCGCCGCGCAGTTGATGGCGACGAAGGGGGAATCCGAGCGGCGCGAGGCGTAGTGGATGGCTTTGGCGACGAGGTCTTTGCCCGTCCCCGACTCGCCTTGCAACAGGACGGAAGAGACTTCCGACTCGGCGACCTTGCGCGCGAGCGCGAGCATCTCTTTGATCGCTGGCGAGCGACCGACGATCTGGTCGAAGCCGAACTTGCGCGCCCGCTCGCCGCGGATCGAACTCAACTCCCTACGCATCCGCCCCGCTTCGAGGGCGTTGCGGATCGTGACCTGAAGCTCGTCGAGGTTGATCGGCTTCGAGATGAAGTCGTAGGCCCCGGCGCGCAGCGAGGCGACGGCGTTCTCCACGAGCACAGCAGCCGTGACCATGACGGCGACCGCATCGGGATCGCGCTGCTTCATCTCGCGCAGCACGTCGAGGCCGGAGCGGTCGGGCAGGTTGATGTCGAGCAGCGTGAGGGCGGGACGCTCCGAGTCGAAGAGCGCCAGCGCGGTCGCCGCGTCCGGCGCTTCGACGGGCGCGTAGCCCCACCCGCGCAGCGCCTCCTTGAGCGTCCAGCGTATCAGCCGCTCGTCGTCCACCACCAGAATCTTCGTCTCTTTCACGGCGGTCTTCGCCATTGACGCACCCCCCTCCTGCCGCGGATTGCGAGGGCGAGATGGTAGGCAAACAAACACACCCCGAACCTTCGACCGGACTCGCCGATAATTTTCTTGTGCAACGGACATGCCGCTCCCGCCCTTGCCGGGGATTTGTCGCTTTCGCTCTATTTCAACGCCTGCTCTAAAGCCGCTCCCGGAAAATCTTCGCACCCTGCGTAAAGTTACCCACCCGATGTGTTAAAGCTCACGCATCTTTCCCACCTGCGGCGGACGAAACCGAATGACTCGCATGAATTCCACGGCGGCTCTAACCCTCTATCCGAACGGCACCGGCATTGCACATAACCCGGTGGGGACTCTTTCCGAAGACGCCGACGCAGCCGTCCGCCGCTCAATATTTGCCGCGTGTGAATGTCGAAAGCTCGCGCCCGGCAAGATGCCGCGAGGAGGATTTGAAATGGCGAAGATGAGGGCGAATGTTTTCCACGCGAAGGACGACATCCGCATAGAGGAGGTCGAGCGACCGCGCGCCGGTGTGGGCGAGGCCGTCATCCGCGTCACGCTGACGACCATCTGCGGCACAGACCTGCACATACTCCGAGGCGAGTACCCCGTCCGCCCCGGACTCGTCATCGGGCACGAACCCGTCGGCGTCGTCGAAGAGTTGGGGCCGGGCGTCACAGGTTATGAAGTCGGCGACCGGGTGCTGGTCGGCGCGATCACGCCGTGCGGGCAGTGCCGCGCCTGTTTGTCCGGCCACCTCTCGCAGTGCGGCCACGGCGACGCTTACGAGGCCGTCGGCGGCTGGCGTTTCGGCAACACGATTAACGGCGCGCAGGCCGAGTACCTTTTAGTGCCGCACGCCCAAGCCAACCTGGCGAAGATTCCCGACGAGTTGACGGACGAGCAGGTCGTGCTCCTCGCAGACATCGCCTCGACGGGTTTTAGCGGCGCGGAGTCGGGCGCGGTTAAGATCGGCGACTCTGTCGTCGTCTTCGCGCAGGGGCCGATAGGTTTATGCGCGACCGCGGGCGCGCGCCTGATGGGCGCGGCGCTCGTCGTCGGAGTTGACGGCGACTCGAACCGGCTGCGGATGTCGGAGCGCATGGGCGCGGACGTAGTGCTCGACTACCGCGAGACGGATGTCGTCGCGGAGGTTCTTCGACTGACGGGCGGCGGCGCGGACGTGGCGATAGAAGCCCTCGGCACGCAGCAGACTTTCGAGGACTGCCTGCGCTGCTTGCGTCCGGGCGGGACGCTCTCAAGCCTCGGCGTCTATTCCGGCAAGCTGCAAGTGCCTTACGAGGCCTTCGCGGCGGGGCTGGGCGACCACCGCATCGTGACGACTCTTTGCCCCGGCGGCAAGGAGCGGATGCGGAGGCTCATGGAGGTGGTCAGGAGCGGGAGGGTTGACTTGACGCCGCTGCTGACGCACACCTTCCCGCTCGACAGGATTTCGGAAGCCTACGAGCTTTTCGGCGGTCGCCTGGACGGCGTCCTCAAAGTCGCCGTCAGGCCGTAGCCGCGACAGAAACATCCGAGGTGGCGCGATGAAGATACTGCTTGCCATAGACGGCTCGCCGTGCAGCGAGCTTGCGGTTGAGGAAGTGGCGCGCAGGCCGTGGCCGGCGGCCAGCGCCGTGCGCGTTTTGTCAGTTGTCGAGTTGGTGACCGTCGCCGGGCCTGAAGCCGTGACGCCTTCGCAGGCCTACTACGATACGGTCGAGAGTTTGGCGCGCGAGGACGTCGAGCGCGCGGCGTCGAGGCTCAGGCGCGAGGCGACGACGAAGCTTGAGGTCGAGTCCGCGGTCTGCGTCGGCTTCGCAAAACAGATCATACTCGACGAGTCCGAAGGGTGGGGCGCGGATTTGATCGTCGTTGGCTCGCACGGCAGAGGTCTCGCCGGGCGCTTCCTCTTAGGCTCGGTCTCGCAGGCCGTCGCCGCGCACGCCAAATGTTCGGTCGAGATCGTGCGGAGTCGGAAGGGGCGTTGAGCCATGACTGCGGCATTCTCCGTGCTGGTGATTCTGCCCTCGCCGGCCTTCCCTTCTTCCTGATGACGTGAGTCTTCGCCCCTCTCGGCGAGGAAAGGCGTGACGCGATGATTGACCGGGAACTTCAAAGGCGTCTGGAGCAGTTGCAAGAAGAACTCCGGCGCGTAGGTGCGCCCGACGAAGAGGAGCGAGAGATACTTCGGAGTTTGTCGGAGGAGATCGACGCACTGCTCTCGCGCGACGAGCGGCACGAGCAACAGTACCGCGGGCTGGCCGGACGCCTGCGCGACGCAGCCGCGAAGCTCGAAGCTTCACACCAGATCGCCACGCTGTTGATGAGGGGCGTGATAGATTCGCTGGCCTACCTGGGCGTTTAGTCATCGGCTCGCGGCCCGACAGTCGAAGCGCCGCGAGGCTCGCTCGATTCGACTGTCGGGAGCGCACGCTTTCAAACTTCTCCGTTCACCCGACGAGCCGCCGCATCAGCCTGCGCTTCACCAACTCGACCAACATTAGATAGGTGCCCGTCGCCAGCAGCAGGAAGACGATGAACGCGGCGGGCAGCGGCGCGAACCCTATCAGCGAGCCGAGGGGCGTGTAAGGCAGCGCCATCCCGAAAAGAACTACCGCGAGCGTCGTCGCCGTGAGTGCCGCGCTCGGTCGGCTGCGGAAGGGGTTGTCCGCCGTGCGGATGACGAAGATGACGAGCGTCTGCGTGGCGAGCGACTCGACGAACCAGCCCGCGTGGAAGAGTTGCTCGGAGGCGTGGAAGACCTTGAGCAGCACGAAGAACGTCAGGAAGTCGTAGGCCGAGCTGACCGGGCCGATGTAGATCATGAAGTTGCGGATCAACGCGATGTTCCAGCGCTGCGGTTTGTGGATGAAGGTACGGTCAACGTTGTCGGTCGGGATCGTCACCTGCGCCAGGTCGTAGAGGAAATTGTTGAGGAGTATCTGCGTCGGGAGCATCGGCAGGAAAGGCAGGAAGACCGCCGCCGCGGCCATCGAGAACATGTTGCCGAAGTTGGAACTCGTCCCCATCAAAAGGTACTTCATCACGTTGCCGAAGCTCTTGCGCCCCTCGATGATGCCCTCGTGCAGAACCTTCAGACTCCGTTCGAGCAGGATGATGTCCGCCGCGTCTTTCGCCACGTCCACGGCGGTCGAGACGGAGATGCCCACGTCCGCCGCGTGGAGCGATGGCGCGTCGTTGATGCCGTCGCCGAGGAAGCCGACGACGTGGCTGCGCCGCTTCAAGGCGAGGATGATGCGGTTCTTCTGCGCGGGCGAGACACGCGCGAAGACGTTGGTCCGCTCGGCGATGTGCGTCAGCGCCGTGTCGTCCGTCCGATCCAGCTCGTCGCCCAGGATTATCCGCCCGCCCGCAAGCCCGACCTGCGAGCAGACGTGCTCGGCCACCAGTTCGTTGTCGCCCGTCAGAATCTTGACCTCGACGCCGTCGCGCCGCAGCGCGCGCAGCGCGACGGAGGCCGACTCGAGCGGCGGGTCGGAGAAGGTCAGGAAGCCAGCCAGGGTGAGGCCCCGCTCGTCGGCGGCCTCGTAAATCTCTTTGGGCGGCACGGCGGCGAAGGCGACCGCGAGCGAGCGCATGCCCCCGGCGCAGAGTCCGCGGTAAACGGCCTCGCAGCGTGCGCGCGCCCCGTCGTCGAAAGGGCGCGTTTGCCCTCCCGACTCGTAGGCGGCGCACGCGGCCAACACGCTCTCGGGCGCGCCCTTCGTAATCAGCAGTCGCGCCCCCTCGCGTTCGACGACGACGGAGAGTCGTCTTCGCTCGAAGTCGAAAGGGACCTCGTCCAGCTTGCGGTACTCGTGAACGTCCGGGTGGTCGTGCGCCAGCACTGCTTTGTCGAGCGGGCCGGCGCCCCCCTTCTGCCGGACGGCGTGGTTCATCGGGTCAAACACACCGGACTCGTGCAGGCTGTTGAGGTAGGCGAGCAGGAAGACGCGCTCGGATGGATCGCCGAAGGGGTCGAGGTGTTGGTCGAGCCTCATCTCGCCGCTCGTGAGTGTGCCGGTCTTATCGCTGCAGAGCACGTCGATGCTGCCGAAGTTCTGCATCGCCTCCAGGTGTTTGACGATCACCTTCTTGCGGGACATGTGCACCGCACCCCGTCCGAGCGTGACCGTCGTGATCATTGGCAGGAACTCCGGCGTGAGGCCCACCGCCAGCGCGACGGCGAAGAGCAGCGACTCCAAGAGGGCGTGGTGCAGCACGACGCTCGCCAGCAGCACGAAGAGTACCAGCAGCACAGTCGTCTTCATGATGAGGAGGCCGAACCGGCGCGTGCCCCGCTCGAATTCCGTCTCCGGCGGCTTCCCCGCGAGGCGGGAGGCGATGCCGCCGAAGGCCGTCTCCTTCCCCGTCGCCGTGACCAGGGCCGTTCCGGTGCCGCTCACGACGGACGTGCCGAGGAAGACCTTGTGACGCTCGTCGGCGTCGCCCTGCGCCACTGACTCAAGTCCGAGCGCCTCCTTCTCGACGGGCAGCGACTCGCCGGTGAGCGCGGCCTGCCGCACGTACAGGTCGCGGGCCTCGACGAGGCGCGCGTCCGCAGGCACGAGGTCGCCCGCAGTCAGCCTGATACAATCACCCGGCACGACTTCACGCCTGGTAATCTCGACCCAGCGGTTGTCGCGTAGCGCCGTGGCCGTCGGCGTGACCCCCTTGCGAATCCGCTCGACGGCGCGTTGCGAGCGGTAGGTCTGCGCCGCGTTGAGCGCCACACCCAGTAGGACCATCGCCGCGATGATCGAGGCGTTGACGGCTTCGCCGAGCGCGGCGGAGATGGCGCTGGCGACGAGCAGGATGATGACGAGGGGATTGGCTAACAGGAGCAGAATCTGAACCGCGCCAGCCGCGCGCCGAGCCGCGACTGGTTCGTTCGGGCCGAAGTGTCCGAGGCGCCGCCGGGCCTCCTCGGTGCTGAGGCCGACGCCCGCGTCGCGCCGGGCGATAGCCGCGTTCATGCTGGGAGTATCCTCGCCGCTGGTCAGGACTGCTATCCGCCTCATCCCACACCTCCGACTCTCTCCGGTCTCTTTATCTCGCGGCAAGAGTCATACCGGCGAAGCCGCCGCGGACGAACATGATTTCCACAAGGAAAGGGATTAGCGAGTAAGACCTCCGCGAAGAGAATGTGGAATTTCCCGCACGACTTGTATTATGACTACCGCCTACAACTTGAAATGCGGTTATGATAAATGCGAGACAAGGCGGAGCGGCCTCGCGGACATACATCGCTAAGGTGATTATCTACTTGACGCGAGGTGGCCGATTTATGGCTTTCTATCGTTCGGAATATTTGAGGATTTGCCGTCTCAGCAAGTATCGACCGGCGTCAAGTAGATGATCACCAAACGTTGGACTGGAGCTAGCCCGCGGATGATGCGGGCGGCAAAGGTCAAAGATAAACAGATGGGTTTATAGTAAGTCGCCTAGAGCGGTCTTCGATTCAGTGTAAGACATAGCAGCAGTGCTTGAACCACGCGCGGGCGTCCGACCAATGACGGTCGCGATGGCCTGCTTAATGGCCGCTTCCGACGCTTCGCGGGTGCGCGCTCAGGTTGTCGAGCATTACGATAGATGAGTGCCGCATATCCGGGGCCCTATCGATACATACTTACATGACCTTATTGACGCGCCCAGCGTGCTAGGGCTAGACACGCGGTTGCGGTGCTAATGTAGCCGCACACGTCTGCGTGCGGCCCCACCGATGAGGACACGTCGCCTTCGTACCTGGGCGGGACTAGCAGCAATGCGGTGCCAGGCCAGCCTTGGGCATTCTGCAACTTATCCACCAACTCATGCACAAGTACCTCGGCGAGCGACATAGCATTTGGCCAAAGTTCCAAGCACAGCAGCAACGACAACGCTGCGTCTAACGGACCAGCCACATTCTGCCCGCCCGACACCCAAGAAGCCAGCCCCCGCCACACCTCCAAGGGCAGGCCGCCGGAGCGGCGCAGAAAGCTAACCGACCAAACGGTCGCGTAAACATCAGTCGCCCACCAGAATGAAGACCAAATGCCGTCGGGGTTGCGGGCGTACAGCACCGCGGCGCGTACTCGCGCGACTAGCTCACTCCGGCTGCTGCAACCAAGCAACGCCAGACCGACCATGGCTGTCACATCGGCGTGGGCCTCTGCCCAAGCGCCCTGTGCGGGATCAAGAAAGGTGTGAGCGCGGCCAGCAGGATCAAGGTATTTGGCCAGTTGCGTGCCGGCGACTTGCCCACCGGCGACGCCCGCGACACTTAGAAAACGTATGCCCCAAGCAGTGCTGTCCCCATCCGGCTCCGTAAGTCGGTTATAGCCCCAGCCGGTCGGTGTGCACAGGCAAGTCAGCGCCACGGACGCTCGCTGCACAGCCGCGGCAACAGGTGCGCGCCTAGTGAAATGCGCCAGGCACCAGCCGACCCATGCGGTGCTCCAAGCCTCGCTCCGACCCGGCTTCAACTCGTAGTCGCGCCACAAGCCATCACGAGACTGAGAGGCAAGCAGGAAAGCCAGGCCCGCTTCGACCGCCTCGCTTGCGTCACGACACAATGGAGTGTCATACATGGCTGGAACTCTGCGCCCGGGCGGACGACCCTAACGCGCGACAAGATATGAACCGCCGGGAGTGAGGCCGTGCCGATCACCAGTCATTGCACACGCCGCACGGATACCAGAGCGCGCAGTCCTCGAAGAGTCCGCCAGAATCAGAATAGTGACACTGGCGGCAGTTATGACACAAAAGCACCGGGGGAACGCATTTCGTGTTCGTATAAGGGGCGCCACAGATTTTTGTGCGTTGACCAGAGCCTGGATCAAAATCCCACGGACTTGCCAGCGCGACATATGCTTCGGTGCGGTCGATAGAGAACGCTGCCGCGCCCTCCTCAATGGCGAGAAATCCCGGAACCATGCTTTGCTCCTTTCGTCAATAATGCGGCATCCGCGCGACGGGATACGTCGGCCCATCGACTTGGATGAACGCCCTGCCTGGTTGCGGCAGCCGGTGCGGCTCTGTAGAGAAATAAGCCTTCCAGCCAGCGAACCCGTCCGCGTTATACTTCGCGCCGAGATAGCTTAAGCTCCCAGCCCGTAGCGTATTCGATAGCTCCTTGAGCGCGGCGAGCGTTGGTGCGGACACGCCCTTTGCAGCCAGAAAACTCCAAGCCTTGTAAAAAGGTACGTTGGCGGGATCGAGTTTCAAAGAACCGACCGTATATTCGGATGCGCCGCCATCAATTCCGATGACTCCGACTTCGCCCGGCGCGTAAAGCGGCCTGAGGTCTTGCTCGATCAGTGGCGCATGCCCTTCGGGCAGCCCACACACACGCAACAACTGAACGAGGCGCGGTCCGAACTCTCGCACATCATCTGTAACCCTGTAATATACGGCGACATGCCCGCGCCCGCGCCAATCCATTCGTACCCCCATCCCTCGCGGGCCGGGCACCTTCAGGGAAGCTGCGACGGCCTGCGGCGACGGGCCGAGCCAGCGAAAGGGGCGCGCTCGTATCATGGTGGCCTTGAAAGTCGCCTCATCCGGCGGCTGCGGGAAACGAAAATAGAGGGTCAGGGCGAGCGCCAGTCCTTGGCACCAGTCAACTTTGAACAAGTAGGCGTCGGGTCGCACGTACTCCGCGATGCGCGATACGGCTACCAGCCAGTCGCCGCCGAACAGAGTCCCCGCAACAAACTCTTCCAACCGGGTCAGAAGCGACACATCGCCCGGCACCATCGTACCAAAAGTGTTAACGTCTTCCGCGAAGCTGTACTCTATGGAAGAATGCAGCGACCATCGGAAGGTATGCGCAAACTTCGCGACGTGGGGAACCATCTCCTTGAATTCAATAAGCAGCCGCCAGCAATTCGTTTTCGATAAACGGGAGAAGGCCCAGCGGAGCCGGCCTGCCGTCTGCCTGATCGGCAACAAAAGGCCATTCCTCGGTAACATCAACCCGACAGAACAACCGTTCGGGCACACCCGTCGTCAGATCGAGGAAGGTTAGAATAACGGCTAAGAGCCGCCGCGTCCCCAGACCTTGGAGCACACGAGCCTCAATCTTATCAAGCGCCGACTTATCTGCCCGCTCGGCGACAGCGAGAAACAATCCCGGGTGGCGCATGAGCAGAAAGTTGAGGGCGCGATGGGCGTCCGCTGCGCCCACGTTCTGCAATGCGCTCACCGTCTGATTAAATAGTTCCCGGGCAACCGTTGAAAGCGTTTTCGGGATGACTTTTCTGGCCGTCAACGTAGGCTTGAGCACAGTGGTTAGGTCTCTAAGCCACTCTTCGACGGAGAAGGCGTAGAACTGGTCGCACACGACCATCGGCACGAGCAGACCGCCGCAGTCTGACGGACGGCAAACCGGCCCTTGCTGCCCGACCACGACGGCCCACTGCTCCGCCCCGCCAATCTGGGACAGTCCCTCGATGATCGTCTCACGCACTGAAGCCATCGTTGGGGCTAACACGTAAGCGGGGACGCCGCCGATGGTCAATACGTAGCAGACGCGCACGGCAAGATGCTGGTTCGCTTCGAGCACCTTTCGCAGGCGCTCGCCGCGTGATAGCGATGAGACGTCTGGTATCAGGCTCGTGCAGCGGCGGAATTCCCGCTCTATGCCGATACTGGGGAAGCGCACATCTAACTTGCCAATAGCGAAGACATACTGCTGGGGGAACGTGTCAAGCGCCGCTGCACATGAGGGGCACGGCTGCGTGCCGGTCTTGTCCGCAGTAGGCGGATGCTCCATTTGCTGTTCATCGGTCATAGGGACCTCCCATTAAACGCATGAGTGTGCTGAGACTCATGTCACCATTAAGATGCCT